>Ga0255204_1000070_pt1 | contig 31453 bp, 25 predicted proteins | sample Miss_Colum_RepC__2_FD_188418 | JGI IMG/M metagenome (GOLD analysis project Ga0255204, IMG submission 188418) | Freshwater microbial communities from Mississippi River, Louisiana, United States - Miss_Colum_RepC_8h | ecosystem: Environmental > Aquatic > Freshwater > River | place: USA: Louisiana... | reverse complement strand
CGGACTGCGCCGTCGGGATGCCGTGCCGCTCCATGAAGTCCTGCGAGAAGGCCTTGCTCGCCTCGAATTGCGCGGCCTGTTTGTTCGGTCCCCAAATTTTGAACCCGTTGGCCTGGAACAAATCCACCACGCCCGCCGCGAGCGGATTGTCCGGGCCGACGACAGTGAAGTCCGGCCGCTCGCGCTGGGCGAAGGCGAGCAGCGCCGGCAAATCCTCCGCGCCCACGGCGACGCACTCGACGCCCGCGCCGTTCTTGGCGAGACGTTCCTCGGCGATGCCCGCGTTCCCGGGCGCGCACCACATCTGCGTGACGAGCGGCGATTGCGCGAGTTTCCAGACCAGCGCGTGTTCGCGTCCGCCGGAGCCGATGACCAAGAGTTTCATGCGCGGGGATTGAATCAGGAAGGCATGTGGGCAGGAAAGGATTTCGAGAGTGAGTGGCGTCAACTTGCCCTTGCCGCTCCCCTGCCCTGCCCGGATAGTCCGCGCGGCATGGGCCAGCACGAGTCTTTCTACCGGAACAACGAAGCCTACGCGGCGTTTCTCGCGGGCTGGGATCCGGCTTTCTACGGCAAATACACCGACGCGCTGCGGCCCGAGCGCAAGGACGGACGCGCGCTGGACGTGGGCTGCGGCGTGGGGCAGGTCGTGGGCGCGCTGACGCGTGACGGCGTGGAGGCTTACGGCGTGGACGTGTCGGAGCCGAACATCGCGCGGGCGCGGGAATTCAGCGAGCGCTGCCAGCTCTACGATGGGAAGCGCCTGCCGTTTCCGGACAAGCACTTCGCCTGCGTCGGCGCGCTCAATGTGCTGGAGCACGTGGACTCGGCCGAGGCGTTTCTGGCCGAGCTGGTGCGCGTGACCGAGCCGGGCGGCAAAGTCGTCGTCTCCAGCCCGAACTTCCTGCGCGTCATCGGTGCGCGCGATTACCACTACCGGATGCGCGGGCTGGGGAACAAGTGGCGGAACTTCCAGCGGCTGCTGGCGAAGCGGCGGCAGATGAAGGAAGCGCCGGAGCAAGTCCGCTTCGAGCGTGTGGCCCCGGTGGTGAAGACGCCGTTTGAGCCGGACGACGACGCCATCATCATGACCAACGCGCTGGAGATGGCGTTTCAGTTGGAGCGCTGCGGCTGCGTCGTTGAGCAGGCGCTCTGCACGGACCGCTACGTCTTCCCGCCGCTGGACTGGCTGCTGAACCTCACGCCGCTGCGCTACGGGATGCTGTGCGCGTTCGTGGTGGCGCGGCGGAAGGCGTGAGCCCGTGCCGGCGACTTGCAGTCGCCGTCGGTTGGAATCGCACGCGCAAGACGGCGACTACAAGTCGCCGGCCCGACAACACATGAGCAACACCGACTGGGAAGCGCACTATCAGGCCAACGACACGCCTTGGGACAAGGGCGAGGCGTCGCCCGGGCTCGTGGACTGGCTGGCGGCGCACGCGAGCGCGCCGCGCGGCTCGGTGCTGGTGCCGGGCTGCGGGTTGGGGCACGACGTGCGCGCCTGGGCGGCAGCGAGATTCATGGCCACTGGTTTGGATATTGCTCCGAGTGCGGTGGAGCGGGCCAAGGCAGCGGGCTTGCCGGCGGGAACGGAGTTTCGGCTGGGCGACTTTCTCGCCGACGAACCGCACGCGTCCTTCGACTGGGTCTTCGAGCACACCTGCTTCTGCGCCATCCCGCCAAGCCGGCGGGATGACTACGTGCGGGCGGTGCTTCGCTGGCTGCAGCCCGGCGGCCACTACCTCGCGGTGAACTACTTCATCCCGGACAAGGAAGGGCCGCCGTTCGGCGTGGACCGCGAGGAGATTGGGGCACGTTTTTCCCCGCACTTTGAACTGCTTGAGGAGTGGACGCCGCGCTCGTATCCGAACCGCACGGGGCTGGAGCGGATGTTCCTTTGGAGAAGGAGATAGGCGATGGGGTATGGGGGTGATGTTTCCCCTATCTCCTATTGCCCATGCCCCATCCCCCGCCGTTCAGGCTCCCTTGCCGTTCATGACGGCGGTGATTTCCTTCGCGAGCTCCTCGATTTTGTAGGGCTTGCCCACCATGCCGCTGAAGCCGTGCTGTTTGTGGTTGGCCATCTCCGGACCGTGCGAGTAGCCGCTTGAGACAATCGCCCGGACATCCGGATCGATCTCAAGCAGGCGCTGAATGGCTTCCTTGCCCCCCATGCCGCCGGGGATGGTGAGGTCCATGATGACCGCCGCGTAAGGCCGGCCGGCCGCGCGCGCCTCGGAGTAGGCGTTGATGCAGGCCAACCCATCGGCCACGGTGTCCACCTCGTAGCCCAGGAACGAAAGCGCGGTCTGGGCCAGCTCGCGGATGAGCTCCTCGTCATCCATCACGAGGATGCGCCCCTGGCCTTGCGCGGCCACGGTCGTCTCCGGCTGGGTCGGCTTCACCTGTTTATCAGAGGCGGGCAGGTAAACATGGAACTCCGAGCCGACGCCGACGGTGGAATCCACCGTGATGATGCCGTCGTGCTTCTTGATGATGGAGTAGGAGGTGGCCAGGCCGAGTCCGGTGCCCTTTTCCTTCGTGGTGAAATAGGGGTCAAACACCTTGACCAGGTTCTCGGGTTTGATGCCGATGCCGTGGTCCTTGACGGTGACGCGGCAGTAGCGGCCGGGGGGCAACGGGAGCGTGGTGTCAGCATCCAGCGTGGTATTTTGCGTCAGGATATGAACCACTCCGCCTTGGGGCATGGCCTGCACCGCGTTGATGACCAGGTTCTGGATGACCTGGCTGAACTGGCCTTGATCCACCTCGACCGGCCAGAGGTCGGGCGCCGCCTGAAACTCGCACCGGACGTTGGAACCGCGCAGGGCAAAGCTGGCGGAATCGCGCAGCAGTTCGGAGAGCGACGCGGTCTGGCGGACCGGCGCGCCGCCTTTGGCGAAGGTGAGCAACTGCGTGGCCAAATCCTTGGCGCGCAACGCGGCCCGCTCCGCCTCCTCCAGGCGGTCGAACTGCTTTTCACCTGGCTGGCAGAACAGGCGCGCGAAGGAAATGTTGCCGATGACAGCGGTGAGGATGTTGTTGAAGTCGTGGGCGATGCCCCCGGCCAGGATCCCCAAGGAGTCCAGTTTGCTGGCCCGCACCCGCTCTTCCATGATCGCGTGCTGATCGCTCACATCGCGGAAGACCAGCACGGAGCCCATGATCTTGGCCTCCTTGTCCAGAATGGGCGCGGCACTGGCGGCAATCACCCGCTCGGTGCCGCCCCGCGACACCAGCAGGCTCTGGTCGGGCAGGTCAACGATCTCACCCGTGGCCAAGACCTGGGTTACTGGGTTCCGGTAGGCTTGCCGCGTGCGCTGGTGAACCACGCTGAAGACGGACGGAAGCGGCTGCCCGATGGCGTCGCCCTGCCGCCACCCGGTCAAGTCCTCGGCCAGCTTGTTGATGATGCTGACGCGGCCCTCGGTGTCGGTGGCGATGACGCCGTCACCGATGGAGCGGAGCGTGACGGTGAGGCGCTCCTTCTCGGCGGCGAGCGCATCCTCGGCCTGTTTGCGGCCGGTGACATCCAGGACCAGCGAGGCCACGCCCACGATCTGGCCGGTGGCATCAATGAGCGGGGTGTTATACCAGTCGCAGATGATGCGCCGGCCGTCCCTGGTGCGGTTCGTGACCGCAAAGGCGTTGAGGCTCTCCTGCACGCCCGCGCCCGCCAGGCCGCGGTCCGGGTGCGCGTTGTTGAGCACGCCCTGCCAGGTGCGCTGCACATGGTCACGGGCCTCCTCGGAGAGCCGCACCCCGGCCAGCAGGTTGGTGAAGAGGTTCGTGCCCGGGGTCTTCTTCTCCGTGAGGACTAGAATCAGTTCGGCCGCGTGGCGGCCCAGCGCCTGGTGGGCGGCGTAGCCAAAGATGCGTTCCGCCGCCGGATTCCAGGCCGTGACTTGAAAGCTCAGGTTCCACTCGATGACGGCCAGCGGCGTCTGCTGGATGTGGAGGGCGAGCTTGCGCTCGGACTGGCGGCGGGCCTCCTCAGCCTCGCGCTGCGCGGTGATGTCCACCATGGAGCCGATCATGCGGATCGCCACACCCTGCCGGTCATGGATGATGAAGCCGCGATCAATGACGTAGGCAAAGGTGCCGTCCCCCCGGCGGAAGCGGTATTCATCCGCCCAGAACTCCCCGCCCGTCTGCACGGCCGCCTCGCGGCCGTTCCAGACCCGGCGGCGGTCCTCGGAGTGCAACCGCTCCAGCCACCAGTCCAGCTTGGGCGTGAGCGCCTCGCCGGAATAACGGAACATGGCCTGCACCGCCTCGTTCCAAACCAGCCGGCCGGAGGAGATGTCCCAATCCCAAATGGCGTCGTTGGTGGCGCGCTCCAGCAACCGGTCCCGCTCCTGCACATCCCGCAAATCGTCCGCCAGACGCTCCGCTTCCCGCCGCGCCATGGCCTGCGCCCACGCAATGCCAAACAAGAGCAGATTCACCGAGATGCCCAGCCCGAGCACGATGGGCGGCAGCCGGTTGTAGGCGCCGCTCTCGAAGGCCGGGGCGGAAGCCGAGACGAGCCGCCATTCCTGGTTGCCCACGCGCACGGCGGTTTCGCGCTGGAAACGCGGTTCACGGGCTTCCCGCGGCGCGCTGACAAACAGCGCCTCCCCGGGCGCGCTCCGGGACCCGGCGAACAACTCGCCACGCACCTGGCTCTCACCGGCGGCGTCAAAAACCCCCGCCAACAACCGGGGCATGTCCAGCACACCGATGATGAAGCCGCGGATCGCCGCCGCCCGTTCCTCCTCGGTGGTGACCGGCTTGCCAGAATGATAAACCGGCTGGACAAAGACCGGCCGCCGGGTCGCCGCCACTTGCGGGGACAGGTAGGTGGTCGGTGCGCTGACGGCCCCGCTGCCGCTGGTTTGAGCCAGTTGCAGGGCGGGACGCAACGTGGCATCCATGCCGGCATCCGCGCCCAGCAAGCCTTTTGCCGCCGCGTTGGTCGAGCTGGCCACGACGAGCGGGTAGTAATGCGCGCGCACACCCGCCGGATGCACGCGATAGGCGGCCTGGCCTTGCTGCTTCCACTTGGCCTCATGCGCCGGCAGCGTCTCCGCCGGCACCGCCTCCACGAAGCCCAGCAGCTCAAAGCCGGGAAATCGCTCCGCTATGGTGGTGCCGCGCACGAATCGGTGCCACTCCGCCGCCTCGATGGCCTCGTCGGCCGTGATAAATCCAGCGACGCTCACCACCTGGTCGAAATACCGCACCAGCCGCCGCTCCACTGCGTCTTCCTTCGCCAGGACCAGTTGCTCGAAGCGCTCCAAATCCCGCTCCCGGGCGTTGTCCCGCACCCGCCAGTAAGCCAGCAGGGTCGGGAGCAGGGAGATGACGAGCACGAGGTAGGCCGCTCCCATGCGGCGCACATGTCCGCGCCACCAGCTCGTCGTTTTGTTGCGCTGCGCGCTCAAGTTAATTCAGTCAGGCCAACCGCCGAAAGATAAGCAAACACGCGGGGGGAGGAAACCTTTTCTAGCCCGCCCCGAGCGACCGCACCCATGGCGAAGCCCTCGCGATGGCGGAGCTGAACCACCCTGCCCCACCCGGGCTTTCAGGGGCTCAGAACAAGCTGTTCACCGCGATGCCGAGGATGCTCAACGGTCCCTGGTCCTCCAAGCCCTCCGTGGCCTTGTCGAGTTTCTGGAGGGTCATCTTGGCGTTCTTGAACAGGCTGTCGTCGTTGACGAACTTGCCGACACTGCCCTGCCCCTTGTTAATCTTCTGCATGATCTCGCGCAGGTTGCTCATGGCCAGCGTGGTCTCGTTGTAGAGCGCCTCGTCTTTCAACAGCTTGCCGAGCGAGCCGCGACCCGCCTGCAGGTCGGCCTGTAGATTTGTCACGGTCTGCTTGGCGCTCAACATGGCGTCGTTGACGTTGCCGAGCGCCTTGCGGGCGTCGCCAATGGCCAGGCGCGCGTCGCCGAACATGGCCTTCACGTCGGTCACGGCTCCACGGGCATCCGTCATGAAGCCCTTCACGTCGCCGATGGCGCCCTTGACATCGGTCATCATCCCCTTCGCGTCGCCAAACGCGGTCTTCACTTCACCAATCGCCCCTTTCGCATCGGCCAGCAGGCTTTGCGCATCAGCGGCGGTCTTGTTGAGGGTGTCCACGGTCTTGAGCGAGGAAGTGTAAAGCGCGTCGTCGCTGATGAGCTTGCCGATGGTGCCCTCGCCCTTGGCGATGCGGTCGGAGATGGTCTGGAGATTGCCAAAGAGCGCAGTGAGCTTGGGATTGTTCTGCTTGAGGAAGTCCGTCATCGGCCCCAGCACGTTCTGGATGCTGTCGCCGCTGAAGCTCTTGGTGAGGTTCTCGATGCCAGTGGCAGCGTTGTCGAGCTTCTGCATCATCGCGGAGAGGTCCGGTTGCTCGACGGTCTGGATGACGCTGTCGGGCGTCAGTGTGGGAACCGTCGGGGTGCCGAGGTTGATGGAGATGAAGTTCTGCCCGAGCAAACCGGCGAACTTGATGGTGGCCTTGGCGTCGGTTTTCACCTCGGCGGCCTGGTCCAGCTTCATCGTCACCTTCACCTTGCCCTGGTCGAAGCCGATCTTCTCCACCTTGCCGATGGGGACGCCCGCCATCTTGACCGGGTCGCCAACCTTGAGTTCCTGCGCGGTGTTAAAGAGGCCGTGGATGCGATAGCCCTTTTTGAAGAGGTCGGTGCCGCCGGCCATTTCCAGCAACACGAGCGCCGCCACCACGACGAGCGCCACGAACATGCCGAGCTTGGTTTCGAGGGAGGTGTTTTTCATGCCACAGGTCTTTCAGGGTTGCTGCTGCCGCAACATTTGCTGCCACAAAGAGGCACAGAAGGCGCAAAAAAGAAATCCGTCTTTGCGCTTCTTTGTGGCTGGCTCAAACTCAACTTCATTGCGGCTTGGGTTTGAAGTCGGCGGTCAAAAACTTCCGCACCAGCGGATGCTGGCTGCGGCGCACGTCCTCGGGACGGCCAATCTCAAGGATCTCGCCGTCGGCAATCATGGCGATGCGGTCCGCGATGCCAAACGCGAGATCGCGGTCGTGGGTGACCACGAGGCTGGTGGCGTGGGTGCGGTCCCGCAGGGCGAGAATCTCCTGGCCAATCGTGATCGCCATCAACGGGTCCAACTCGCTGGTCGGCTCATCGTAGAGGATGAGCTGCGGCTCGATGACCAGCGCGCGGGCCAGCGCCACCCGCTTCTTCATGCCGCCGGAAAGTTCGCCGGGGGTTTTCTCTTCGGTGCCCTTCAGGCCGACGATGTCGAGTTTCTCCGCGATGATGCGACGGATGTCGGCCTCGGGCTTGAGCCGGTGCTCCCGGAGGTAGAGACCCACGTTTTCGCCGACCGTCAGCGAGTTCAGCAGCGCACCGGATTGGAAAACCATCGCCATCCGGTAGCGGTCGCGCAGGCCCTCGGTGTGGATGCCCTGGCCTTCGATGAGGATTTCCCCCGCATCGGGCTCCTCCAGGCCGATGATGTGTTTGAGGAGCACGCTCTTGCCGCTGCCGCTGGGGCCCATGAGGACGAAGATTTCCCCGCGCTGCACGGTGAAGCCGACGCCCCGGAGCACTTCGTGCTCGCCAAAGCTCTTGCGCAGGCCGCGAACCTCCACGCGCACGCTGTCGTTGTTTCCGGGGCCGCTCATTTTTCAAGCTGCACCAGCAGGTGCGTGAGGAAGTAATCGAGGATCAAGATGAGCACGATGGAATTGACCACGGCCTTGGTCACGGTGCGCCCGATGCCGCGCGGCCCGCCGATGGTGGAGAGCCCCTGATGGCAGGACACCGTGCCGATGACCAGGGCGAAGACGAAGGTTTTGATGAGCCCGTGGGCGACATCTTGCGTGTCCACCGTTTCGCGCAAGTTCGCAAAGAAGGACTGCATGCCCACGACGATCTGCTGGTTCGTGGAGCACACCAGCGCCCCGCCCATCCAGCCCACGAGATCGGCGAAAATCACCAGCATCGGGAGCGCCACGGCCAGGGCGAGAATGCGCGGCAGCACCAGGTAGTGCACCGGGTTGATGTTCATCGTGCGCAGCGCATCAATCTCCTGATACACGGCCATTGAGCCGATCTCCGCCGCCATGGCCGAGCCGATGCGCCCGGCGATGAGCACCGCCATGAGCGTCGGGGCCAGTTCCCGGCAGATGCCCAGGCCCAGGATGCCACCGAGGTAATTCGCCAGGCCGCGCTCCACCATCACCGGACCGATTTCCAACGCCAGCACGCCCCCGATGAAGACGGAGAGAATGCAGACCATCAGCAGGCTCGCCATGCCCACCTCGTAAAACTGCTCGGCCACCTTGCGCCGCTGCCGGAATGCCAGCGGCAGCGCCAGCAACGTGCGCCAGAACAAAATGACCAGTCCACCGATGTCTCGAAACATAGAATTGACCCGCAAGACCCGTTCGACCGCGCTTGAGTAGCTGCCCACCCCGAGGTTGGCAATTCGCGTTTTCAGCCGCGCGGCTCAAGGCTCGGCTGAAGTGGGCGGCAACCAACGGCGGGCCAGCAGCTTTCCCTGACCGGCCGTGGCAGCTCTCAGTGCTGGATGAAGTAACTCAAGTTCTCCAGCTCGATGGCGAGGTTGACCCCGTTCACCGTCACGTCCTCGGGCACTTGCAGCACGATGGGCGCGAAGTTCAAGATGCCCACGATGCCTGCGTCCACCAGTTGGTTGGCCACCGTTTGCGCCGCCGTGACCGGCACGGTGATGATGGCCATCTTCACATGCCGCTCCCGGATGGTGCGCGCCATCTCCGCCATCGGCAGGATGGGCTGAAACGCGGTGCGGGCCCGCGCCTTCTGCGGCTCCGCATCGAAGGCGGCGACCACTTCAAAGCCCTCGGGGCCGAACCCTTGGTAAGCCAGCAACGCCGCCCCGAGGTTGCCCACGCCCACCAGCACCACGGGCTGCAACTGACTCGTGCCGAGCACATCGGTGATCATCCCGGCCAACTGCTCCACATCATAGCCGAGCCCGCGCGTGCCAAAAGTGCCGAAGTAGGCCAGGTCCTTGCGCAACTGCGTGGACTTCACCCCCGCCGCCCGCGCCAGCGCCTCGCTGGCAATCGTCGGCAACCCGTTCTCCTTCAAGCGCAGCAGGCAGCGCAGGTAGATCGAAAGCCGGTAAACAGCCTTGCGCGGAATTTCAGGTCGCGAACTTTTCTTCAACTTGGTCGGAACCTATCGGACCGGTTGGGGCACCGCAAGACACGGGGTGCGGGCCGTGCGCTTCAGCTCAGATGACGTAGTCGAGCGGATTGGAGTGCTCGCCTTGGAGCAGCTTCACGCGCTCGCACATCTGCGCCACGGTCACGTGCTCCAGGATTTTCACGATGGCCTCGCGCACTTCCTTCATCACGCTGCGGATGGCGCACTTGCTCTCATCAGGGCACGAGCACTTCTCGTAGAAGCGCTCGCTCACGCAGCTCACGGGCGCAAGCGGGCCCTCGATGTGCCGGATGACCGCCGCCAGCGTCACGAACTCCGGCGGGCGCGCCAGCCGATAGCCGCCCGCCGCCCCGCGCCGGCTCTCGACCACGCCGAGCGCTTTGAGGTCGGTGAGGATCTGTTCGAGGAAGCGCTTCGGAATGTTCTGCTGCTCGGAAATGGTCTGGATGCGCACCACATCACGGTCGTAGTTCAAACCCAAGACCAGCAAAGCCCGCAGCGCATACTCGCCCCGAACGGAGATCTTCATGGCCTGATGATAAAAGGACTATCATTTTGGTCAAGATTGGCGAAATCACACAGCCAACAGTCGTATTAAGTCCTATAGACATTATATCTTTGGCATTTATTTTAATCTCTATTGACTTAGTAGGGTATATGCCTAAGCTCGCCCTCATGTCGAAGCCATCGGCAATCCGAAATGAAGCCCAAAGCGACTGGCTGGCCCTCGTGGCCGAGCAGGTCGGGCAACTCCGTTTCGGCGTCGTGCAGATCACCGTGCATGACTCGCGCGTGGTGCAAATCGAGCGGACCGAAAAAGTCCGGCTCGACAAGCCCGCCGCCGAGGCCCGGCCAACGCCGACCAAAACCTTGGAGGCCGACTAACCCAATCAGGCAAACCGACCCACCCCGGAGGTTCCTAAATAATGAAACCACACCTGAATGAACCGCACCTGCCTCCTCGCGATTTCCGCGACAGCACTAAACTTGGCAACTCTCCATCCCAGTTTCGGACAAGCTCCCGGCACTGAGGTGCGAACAAACTCCCCAACCGCTGTGCATCCTGCTGGACGGCCAACTGAGCCGCCCAAATCCTACTACCGGGATCCCCGGAGTTACGGCACCAAGCGGGATCCCGATCCGCCCCGGTATGTCCGCCAGCTCAGCAAGTCGGGCGTGGATGCGTTCAAGGATCTGACCTGGCTGGATGTGGGGCTGGACTACCGGTTCCGCTACGAATACCGGCAGGACGACATCCGCCGCAACCAGCTCGGGCTCGACCAGCCCCTCCTGCACCGCACCCGCGCCTACCTCGGCATCAAGGAAATCGCGGACCCGTTCCGCTTCGCCGTCGAACTCACGGATTCGCGCCGATACAACAGCGGATTTGTCCGCGACAACCGCGATGTGAATGAGTTCGAGCCCACCATGCTGTATGCGGAGCTTTACCTCGCGTCCCTGTTGGGGCACGACGGACTGGGCAACCCACGGCCGTTAAGCGTGCGGGCCGGCCGGATGAACTTCGAGTTTCTGGACCGTCGGCTCCTGGGCAACAACCAGTGGCGCAACACGCCCAACACATTCGACGGCTTCCGCGCGACCTTGGGTCGTGAGGAGAATGACTGGCAGTTGGACCTGCTGGCGGTGCAGCCCAACCTGCGGTTGAAATACAACGTGGACGAACCGACCGAGGGCCAGTGGATTTTCGGAGCCATCGGACATTGGCGCGGCTGGTCCGACAGCATCACGCTGGAGCCTTACTACCTAATGCTGCGCCAGGCCGCCACCGGAGCCACGCGGAACCAACCCACAGCCCAGTTGGAGCGAGAGGTTCACTCCCTGGCCTTGCGTGGTTACGGCCGGGTGGGGCAGACGGCTTTTGATTACGACTTCGATGCGGTTTACCAATTCGGCTACCAAAACACCGCGACTGGCTCCCAAGCCACCCGTGCCTTCGGCCTGACCAGCGAGGTGGGTTATACGTTCACACACTCTTGGAAGCCTCGTTTGAGCGCCTTCTACGGTTACGCCACCGGTGACCGCAACCCCAATGACAACCAGAACGAGCGCTTTGAACGCTTTTACGGATTCGCCCGCCCATGGTCGGCGAATGACTACATTGTCTGGGAGAACATCAGCACCCCCAAGGTCCGTCTTGATTTCCAGCCCCACAAGAAAGTGCGCGTGGATGCTGGCCATAGCTTCTACTGGCTGGCCAGCGACACCGATCGCTTCAACAACCTCCGGGCCACGGGCGGACCGGACTCCGCCTATCGTGATCGAACCGGTCGCAGCGGCAGCTACATCGGCCACGAATTTGACATTCGTTCCCGGCATCAAGTCACCAGCAAGGCGGAAGTCACGGTGGGCTACTCGCACTTCTTCGCCGGGGGCTTCACCCGCAGCGCGGGCCACCGAGACTCTGACTTCTTCTATCTCCAAATCCTCGTGAACGCATTCTGATGTCGCGCAAACAATTCCCAATCCCAGCGACGCTCAATCTGTCCAACCGGAATCAACCGCCCATGAAATCATCACTCCCCCGCCTGCTGTCCGCCGCGCTGACACTCGTGCTCGCCTTCACCGCGACCGCCAAGGACATCAAGCTCCTCAACGTCTCCTACGACCCAACCCGAGAGTTGTATCAAGACTTCAACACCGCCTTTGCCAAGCACTGGCAGGCCAAGACCGGCGACAAGGTCACGGTCCAGCAGTCGCACGGCGGCTCCGGCAAGCAGGCGCGCGCCGTGATTGACGGCCTCGAAGCCGATGTCGTCACGCTCGCGCTGGCCTACGACATTGACGCCATCGCCGAAAAGGGCCGGCTCCTGCCCGCCGACTGGCAGAAGCGCCTCCCGGAAAACAGTTCGCCCTACACGAGCACGATTGTCTTCCTCGTGCGCAAGGGAAACCCCAAGGGCATAAAAGATTGGAGCGACCTCGTGAAGCCCGGCATTGGAATCATCCCGGCGAATCCTAAAACCTCCGGCGCGGCGCGCTGGACCTATCTCGCGGCCTGGGGCTACGCGCTGAAGCAAAACAACGGCGACGAAGCCAAGGCGAAGGAGTTCGTCGCGAAGTTCTACAAGAACGTGCCTGTGTTCGACACCGGCGCACGCGGCGCGACCACCACGTTCATCCAGCGCGGCATCGGCGACGTGCTCGTGGGCTGGGAGAACGAGGCCTTCCTCGCGCTCAAAGAGCAGTCCAAAGGCGGCTACGAACTCGTCGTGCCCTCCGTCAGCATCCTCGCCGAGCCGCCCGTGACCATCGTGGACAAGGTCGTGAAGCGGCGCGGCACCGCCGACGTGGCGAAAGGCTACCTCGACTACCTCTACTCGGACGAAGGCCAGGCAATCGCCGCCCGCAATTACTACCGCCCACGCTCCGCTGCGACGGCAGCCAAGTTCGCCGACAAGTTTCCGAAGCTCCAACTGTTCACCATCGATGAAGTCTTCGGCGGCTGGCAGAAGGCAACCAAGACGCACTTTGCCGAAGGCGGAGTTTTCGACCAAATCCAGCGCCGGTGATGCGCGGCAGAATTCGCCTTGTTCACCCACCAGCGGTGTTTAACTCTCCGTTAGTCACCAACAACCGCGCTTTGCCGTTCCCGCTTCATGGCTGAGAAACGCTTCCGAGTCCTGCCCGGCTTCGGGCTGACGATGGGCTTCACGCTCTTTTACTTGAGCGTGCTCGTGCTCGTGCCCATCGGCGGGCTGTTCCTCCGCGTGTTCAACCTCTCGTGGGCGGAATTCTGGAAGCTCGCCACCACGGACCGCGCGCTCGCGGCCTACCAGCTCACGTTCGGCGCGTCGCTCGCCGCCGCCGTCATTAACGCGGTGTTCGGCACGCTGCTGGCGTGGGTGCTCGTGCGCTACGACTTTCCGGGCCGGCGCTTCATTGACGCGCTCGTGGACTTCCCGTTCGCGCTGCCCACGGCGGTCGCGGGCCTGACGCTGGCGAGCCTCTTCGCGGAGAACGGCTGGCTCGGAAAATTCCTCGTGCCAATGGGCATCAAGGGCGCGTTCACACCGCTGGGCGTGGTCATCGCGCTCACGTTTGTCGGCATGCCGTTCGTTGTCCGCACGCTGCAACCGGTGCTCGAACATCTCGACCGCGACGTGGAAGAAGCCGCCGCCACGCTCGGCGCGGGACGGCTGCGCACGTTCCTCAGCGTCATCGCGCCGACGCTGCTGCCGCCGGTCATCACCGGCTTCGCGCTCGCGTTCGCACGGGCCATTGGCGAATACGGCTCCATCGTCTTCATCTCCGGCAACCTCCCGATGAAGACCGAAATCGCGCCTTACCTCATCGTCATCCGGCTGGAGGAATACGACTACACCGGGGCGATGGCGCTGGCCGTAGTGCTGCTCGTCATCTCCTTCGCACTGCTCGGAGTCATCAACGTGCTCGAACAGTGGGCCAACCGCTTTTCTCGCTGACATGCCCGCCGTTCCCAAACGCCAACTCACTGCGGGCCAGCGCAAATCGCAGCGCGGCACGGAGGAAGCTCCCTTCGTGAAGTGGCTGCTCATCACCGTCGCGCTGCTCTTTTCGCTCGTCTTCCTGCTGCTGCCGCTGGTCAACGTCTTCGCGCAGGCCTTTGCGAAGGGTTTCACGGTCTATTGGGACGCGCTCAAACACCCCAACACCATCGCTGCGATGCAGCTCACGCTGCTCGTCACGGTCATCTGCGTGCCGCTCAACGTCCTCTTCGGCCTCGCCGCCGCGTGGGCCATCACCAAGTTCGAGTTTCGGGGCAAGTCGCTGCTCATCACGCTGATTGACCTGCCCTTCTCCGTGTCGCCCGTCGTGGCGGGTTTGATGTTCATCGTGCTGTTCGGGCTGCAAGGTTACTTCGGTGAATGGCTGGCTGACCGCGAAATCAAAATCATTTTCGCAGTGCCGGGCATCGCGCTGGCGACGCTCTTCGTGACTTTCCCGTTCGTCGCGCGCGAGTTGATTCCCATCATGCAGGCCGCTGGCTCGGACCAGGAGCAATCCGCGCTCACGCTCGGCGCGAACGGCTGGCAGACCTTCTGGTATGTCACGCTGCCGAGCGTGAAGATGGGCCTGCTCTACGGCACCATCCTGTGCATCGCGCGCTGCGTGGGCGAGTTCGGCGCGGTCAGCGTGGTGAGCGGCCACATCACCGGCAAGACCGACACCGTGCCGCTGCACGTCGAGAAGCTCTACAACGAATACCAAGGGGCTGCCGCGTTCGCCGTGGCGAGCATCCTTGCGCTCGGCGCGTTGCTGACGCTGGGCTTGAAGACCTGGCTGGAATGGCGCGAGGCGAAGCTGGAGGAACTGGCGCAGCAGGCGGAACAGGCAATCACGCAATGAGCATCGAGCTGAAAAACATAACCAAGCAGTTCGGCGGCGTCTCCGCCGTCAACGACGTGAGCTTCACCGTCGCCGACGGCCAGCTCGTCGCGCTGCTCGGTCCGTCCGGCTGCGGCAAGACCACGGTGCTGCGGATGATTTCCGGTCTGGAAGCGCCCACCGCCGGCGAGATTTTCGTGCGCGGCAAGCGCGTCAATGACGTGCCCGTGCAGAAGCGCAACATCGGCTTCGTCTTCCAGGGCTACGCGCTCTTCAAGAGCATGAGCGTGGCGGACAACATCGCCTTCGGCCTCAAAATCAAGAAGTGGGCAAAAGCCGAGCGCGACACGCGCGTGGCGGAGCTGATTGAGCTGCTCGGCCTGAAAGATTTGGAGAAACGCTTTCCCCACCAGCTTTCCGGCGGCCAGCGACAACGCGTCGCCCTCGCCCGCGCGCTCGCACCCAAGCCGGACGTGCTCCTGCTCGACGAACCCTTCGCCGCCGTGGACGCCAAAATCCGCCAGGAGCTGCGCGAGATGCTCGTCAACCTGCACCACGAGCTGAACGTCACGACCATCTTCGTCACGCACGACCAGGAAGAGGCGATGGAGGTCAGCAACCGAATTGTCATCTTCGACAAGGGCCGGCTCGCGCAAATCGGCACGCCGCGCGAGGTGTATGAAGAGCCGGCGAGCGAGTTCGTCGCGCGCTTCATCGGCGTGATGAACGTCCTCGACTGCGAGGTGCGCGAGGGGATCGCGCGTTTCGGCGAATTGGAATTCCCCACGCATGGCGTCGTTGACGGCCAGCGCCTCCGCATCGGCTTCCGCCCCTACGCCGTGCAGGTGTCCAACGACCTCTCGGCCCACCGCCACCTCGCGGTGCTGCGCCACACCTATTTCCTTGGTGTCCTGCTAAGGCTCGAACTCGAACTTCCCAGCGGCCTCATCATCCGCGCCCGCATGTCAAAGGAGGAGTATGCGCGGCTCAATCTCACCGAAGGCCGCCAAGTCTCCCTGCAAATCCGCCAATACCGCGTGCTTTCCCGCGAAGGCGAAACGCTGTCTCCCGAGGTTTCCGTCGCTCACAGCCTGCCGCTCAGCCCCGGTGAAGGCATCTGAACCGGCGGGCTAAAACCGCCAGTCCGCCGCGAGGATGAAGTTGCGGCCCGCCTCATTCAGACCGGAGCCGTGAACGCGGTAGTCCTCATCCGTAAGATTCTCAATCGCCCCCGTCAGGCTGAAGCCCTTCGCCGCCTGCCAGCCCGCGCGGAAGTGATACACCGCAAAACCCGGCGTGCCGCCCGGCGGGATGCGCTGCGTGTCCCGCACGTCGGATGAGGAAAGCCGGTTTTGCTGCGCCGCCACGGTCGCGCCCGCCTCCGCCCACCAGCGCTGCGCCGGTGCCAGATACTTGAGCGCGAGCTGGGTCGTCGCGGGCATCAGGCGCGACGCCGGTTCACGCCGCTTCGCCGCGCCGACCGACGCGGGAAACACGTCCAGCCAGCCCTCCATCCAAGTGGCGTTTGCGCGCAGCGTCCACAGCGGGTTCAGCCGCACGCTGCCATCGAACTCGAGGCCGTGGATGTGTCCGGAGCCAGAGTTGAGCTTCGTCACCTCAGCCAGTCCGCCGATGATGGCCCCGGTGGGCGTGCGCACAATGAGGTCGCTGACGAGCGTGTGAAAGTAACTCGCCTGCGCCGTGAAACGCTCGTGCTGCACCTTCACGCCGCTCTCCAGCGTGAGAAAATGCTCCGGCTTGAGGTTCGGCTGCGGCGTTTCCAGCTCGCCGGTTTGCGCGATGTCGAAGCGCGTGAGGTCCGAGAGGTTCGGCGCGCGGAAGCCTTGAGAGGCACCAGCAAAAACATGCCAGCGGTCCCGCTCATCCACGTGCCAGATGACACGCGCGCTGCCGGTGAAGGCATGCCACGAGTCGCTCACACCCATGGTCGCACCGCCGACCGGGTTGATGACGCGCGCCGCGTCCGCTGCCGCGTAGGTGAAGCGCCCGCCCAGCGACAGCTCCACTCGCTCGTCGAGGAAGGGAATCGTGTCCTCCGCGAACAGCCCGGCCAGATGATACGCCGCGTCATCCGCCACCGGACCTTGGGCGGGTGTGCCGGTGAGTGCGCTCGCCGCGTTGTAGTTCCGGCGGAAGCTCCCCACCCAGTCGTGATAATACTCCGCGCCATAGACCCACCGGCCCACGGGCGTTGCGCTGACGAGGTGGAAGTTCAGCCCCAGCGTCGTCACCTCGACGCCCTGCTCCGTGGCGGTTCCAGCGGCCAGCCGGCGAAATTCCGTCTCGCCCTGCAAGTGATGCGACACGCTCGCGTGAACTTCCTGCGCGAAACCGCTCAACCGCTCCGCGTGATACTGGACGTAGCTCAGGTGGCGGTTCTGGTCGTAGCTCAACACCTGATCCGTGCCCACGGTTGTGCCCCGCCAGAAAGCACCCTGCGTCGTGCGATGCGTGCGCCACGCGTCGTCCTGATCCACGGTCTGATGCGCCACGACGATGCGGGCGTCCGGGTTCACGTGCCATTCCACCTTCCCGTCGAGATCGCGGTCGAGATAACCCGTCGCCTTCTGCCGCCGCACTTCCTGCCCGCCGCGCAGATCGCCGTAGTCTTTCCACGAGCCGCCGAGGAAGAAGCCCACGTCCTGGTCAAAGTGCCCACTCACCTCCGCCCGTGCCGTGTGCGAACTCTCTGCAGACGACACCCGATAGAACGCGCGCCGCTCCCAGCCGAAGCCATCCGCGTAGCCAGTCGGCCCGGTCGTCAACGCGTTGACCGTGCCGCCGATGGCGTCACTGCCGTAGTGGACCGATGACGGGCCCTTCACCACTTCGAGGCGGTCAATGGTGAGCGAGTCCACCGTGTTCCAATACTGGTTCGGCCCCTCGCGGAACGTGGAGTTGTTCAGCCGGATGCCATCCACCAGCAGCAGCGTGCGGAAGCCCGTGAAGCCGCGGATGAACGGCGAGCCCTGCCCGTGCGCCGTCTTTTGCACCATGACTCCGGGCGTGTCCCGCAGCGCCTCGGGCAGCGTGCGTGGCAGGCGCTCGTTCAGCTCCTCCGCCTCGATGGCGTTCACAAGGTAGGGCAGCCGCATGGGCGGAGCCTTGATGCGCCGCGCGGTGATGTTGACTTCGGGGAGGACGACGAGATTGGTCGCCGACGGGGAATTCGTCTCCTTGCCCAGCGCGGAACTGGCGGCTCCTAACAGGCACAGCAGGGCCACGCCAAAAGCACCGGCCAAGGCCGGAGTGCGGATCAAGCCGCGATTCGCTTCCAACAGGTTCATGGGGTGAAGTCTGGGTGGACGAGGGGAGCGGCGCTTCCGGTGGCTTGCCGCGCGGCTCACGGCTTGGCCGGTGGCTTGGCCTCCAACTGCTTGGCCAGCGCGTTGTATTTTTCCACCAGGTCGTTGAAGTCCTTCGCCCGCTTGTTCATCTCCATGACCATGCGGTTGTGTTCGAGGGTGCGCTTGTTCATCTCCTCGACAAGCGCGGTGTGCTCCTTGGCCCGGCGCTCGATCTCCGCCACCAGTTTGTTTTGCTGGGCGGCCAGCTCGTTGAACTTGCGCACCGCGTCGTTGCGGTCGTTGCCCAGCTTGGCGAGCTCGACCCCGGACTGCTTCAGGCGCTCATCGCGCGTGGTCACGGCCGCCGCCCAGTTGGTGACGCTGGTCTTGAGCTGGTCGCGCTCGTTGGCGAGCTGCTTCACCTGTCGTTCCAAGGCGGCGGCCTTCGCTTCGGCCTCCTTCATGGCCGTGCTGGCCTCGGAGATCTTGTCGCGGAAGGAGTCCAGATCGGCGGCCCCGCCCTTGATTTGCCGCTCCTGTTCCGCCAGCCGTGCGGCCTGCTGCTGGGAAACCTTTTGCTGCTCGTTGAGCGCCAGGTTCAGCGTGCGGTTGATGCGCCATTGCGCGACGCAGAGCGCCGCCAGCGCGAGCACACCGAGGAAGTTGAACCAGTGGAGGAAGCGGTTCATTTCGGGTCGGGCGCGCGAATCTCGAAGGCCACCTTCTGGATGCCGGTGGAGCGCACGAGGTCCAGCACGCGGATGACTTCACCGTGCCGGGCATCCCGGTCGCCGCTGATGAAGACGCGGACTTCCTCGTTGGCCTTGTGCAGGGCGGCGAGCGCCGCGACCAGCTCGTTCGCCCCGACGGGCTTGGTGTCGAGATAGGCCAGGCCGGCCTTGTCCACGGAGATGTTCACGAAGTCGCGCTTGGTGTCGCCCGTGGCGGTGGTGGCGGTGGGCAGGTTCACCTTCACACTCTTCATGTTCACCATGCTCAGGCTCACCAGCATGAACGCGGCGAGCAGGAAGAACATGATGTCGATCAAGGGGATGATCTCGATGCGCGCCTCGGCGCTTTCCGGCGGGAGCTTGGATCCTAGTTTTACGGGCATGGGAGAAGAGGCGTTTTTTGGGGCGGCGGAAGTGTGACCTCAGCGCGGCGCGGCGGCGGGGGCGGCGGGTTTTTCCTCCTTCGGGCGGAAGGCGCTGGCCCGCGTGCGCACCGCGCGCTGCCGGGCAAAGGCCTCGAGGTCGTGGCCGTGGTGCTTGGCGGATTCCACCAGGAGTTCGACGTGGTTGATCGTGCGTTCGAGCGTGGCCCGGTAGTGCGCCAGCCGGCGGTTGAACCAGTTGTAGGGCAGCAGGCAGAGGATGGCGATGCCCAGCCCGCCGGCGGTGGCGATGAGCGCCTCGGCGATGCCGCCGCTCACCTTGGACGGCGCCAGCGCCTCGTCGCCCACGAAGCTGAAGGAGTGCATGATGCCCGTGACCGTGCCGAGCAGGCCCAGCAGCGGCGCGAGCGTGATGAACGTGCCGAGGATCCACAGCCGCTTCTCCGCGCGTTCCAGTTCGTCAGTGGCGCGGAGCTGCATCGCGCCCAGCAGCGAGGAGTGCGCGTGCACCAGCCCCTCGCCAACGGTGTTGAGGTAGGGATCCGGCGAGGACTCGCTCAGGCACAGCGCGCGATCGAAGTCCCCGGCCGCAATGGCCTCGAACGCCTCGCGCAATTGCGGTTCACGGCAACGGCGGTTGAGCTGCCACCACCACAGGCCGCGCTCGGCCACGACCACCAGCGCGGCGATGAGGCAGGCCAGGATAGGCCACATGATGGGTCCCCCCTTGAGGAAGATGTCCACGACGACGTTGGCAAAGATGGGATGCATCAGAAGAAACTTACTTTTTCAGTTCAAAGCGGATGGCGACCTCGAAGAGCCGGACGGGGCCGGGCTTGAAGCGCCATTGTTCGCGGACGACGCGCACGGCCTCACGGTTCAACAGGCTCCACGGGGAAGGCGCGCTGACCTCCGCCGCCACGACCTCGCCGTTGGTCCCGATGCTGAAGCGCACCACCACCGTCCCCTCCTGTCCCGCGCGTCGGGCGGACAGCGGGTAGCCCGGCGCGGGCTGGCGGCCTTCGCCCTGACCGAAGGTGAGCGACTCCACCGCCGGCACCGGGGCCGTGCCCGGGCCGGCCGGCGCGGTCGCCGGGGCGGGTGGGGCGGGCGGGGCAGAGGTCACCGGACCGGGGGTTGGCCGGGCCACCGCCACCGGCGCGGTAACGGGTGCCACTGGCTGCACCACGGGCCGCACGAAAGTAGCCTGCTTCAGCTCCACGATCCGGGCCGGGGCCTCGATGGGCAGCGCGAAGGCCACGGCCGGGCTGGGCTGCGCCACCGGCACCAACTGCGGGGCCTGCGGCGGGGCGGCCGGCGCAAACAGCGGTGGCGGCACCGCTGGATCCGGGGGAAGCAGCGCCGCCACCGGTGGCGGGGGCAAGGGCTCCGGAGTCAAATCCACCTTGATCAACTCCGCTTGCACCGCCGGAGCTGGTGGTGCCGGTGGCAGGGGCCGCGCATACGGCTGCACAAAGCCAATCCCGCCCACGAGCAGACAACCCATCCAGAGCACCAGCACGAACACCGGCGCAAAGGCCGGTTCACGCCGCCCCGATCCGGTCGTCCCGCGACGGGCAGGAGCGACGGAAACCGGCGGCAGGCCGGGAACTATGGCGGCAATCGTTTTCAAGCTGCGGACGCTGGGAGCGTAAGACCTGAACCAGCCCTTGTGAATTTGATTTGTTTTCCGCAGGCACCGGGCCAAAGCGCCTCCGGATGATGGTGGCCCCGCCGGGGTCTCCCTTCATCTGCGGGCACGTCGGCGCGTGACCCTGAACCGTGGCAGCCGACCCAAGGAGGCTCTGACTTTTCCGGCTTCAGCATGAGCCTCCTCACGTCGGCTGCTACGAGGTTCATGGGGAGCTCCCAGTTCCTGCCGGACCTGCCCACGGGCCATGAACCAGAGCGGAGCGCCGAGTATTGCTCGGCTTTGGGGCGTTCGCCTGCTCCGGCCGAGCAATGCTCGGCGCTCCGGTTCATGGAAAGAACCAACGGCCCGCCAGCAGCCGCGATTTCAACCCCTAAACCGGAGGGGGAGGGATTAGGATTAAGATTAGGATTACGAGCTGGACGGAACGCTGCGGCCCGGACTCCTGCTCGTAATCTTAATCCCAATCCTGCTCCGCCTTTGGACCTGCTCATGGAAAGGCGACCTAGGCCGGGAAGGGCTCTGCGTTGCTGCGCCGCAAGGCTGTCGTCGTAGTTGGGGTCGGGCAGGGTCATAGCACGGGGAAGGTTTTACGGGCGGAAACCGGGGGGTGCTTCCGGTGGCTTGCGATTTGTTTGCGGTGGCTTGCGAACCAACCCGCAGGCCGTCGTGCGCAGGCACTGGAGGAACTCGCGCGCCGCACGCCCGAAGTGACGGCGCGCCTCGCAGCCTGCGAGTCGGGGAAACCGACTATTGCCACCCACCCAGCCTGCAGGCCGGGTTAATTGTGCATGTCCGCAAGCAGTAGGGTGGTATGCGGCACGGCGGGGGTGCCGCCACACCCAACGCGCCGTAGCCCGTCACTTGGTTTGAAACTCGGGACTGCTGATGAGCGCATGAACAAACTCGCGCGTGGCGAATCCCTTCTGGCCCGTGCGCCGCACCATCGTCTCGAGGAGCGGCTCGTCGCGGAAGCCCAGCGGCCGGCCGAGCGCATACTCGCTCAAGGCCATGCTGAAGCTCCGGGCGAAGCTCTCGCCCCGGGCGGCAATCAGGTCGCGCAGCTCGAAATAGCTGCGGAAGGCCGGGCCTTTGTAGAGTTGTGAAGTGACTTCGATCTGCCAGGTCTTGCTCGCCCCTTTCACGGGTTTGCCCTTCTCGTCCATGACTTGGTAGGTGTCGTTGGTGCGCCATTGGCCGACGGCGTCGAAGTTCTCCAGGCCGAAACCGATGGGATCGATCTTGCGATGGCAACTGGCGCACTGGGCGTCTTCCTGGTGCGCCTGCAACCGCTCGCGGGTGGTGAGCACCTTGCCGGCGAGGCGGGCGATTTGGGGCACGTTGGCCGGCGCGGGCGGCGGCGGATCGTTGAGCAGCTTCCGCAGCACCCAGGCTCCGCGCTCGACGGGGCTGGTGTGGTCACCGTTGCCGCCCATGACGTTGATGGCCGCCATGCCGAGCAACCCGCCGCGCGGCGAGTCCTTGGGCAGCGCAGTTTTTTGGTAGGCGTCGCCACGCACACCGGGAATGCCGTAGAAGTCGGCGAGCAGGTGGTTGACGACCACGTAGTCGGCCTTGAGCAGGTCACGCAGCGGGGCGTTGTGCCGCAGGAGGAAGGCGAAGGTTTCATAGACTTCGTTCTTCGCGGCAAGCCGGGTGCTGTCATCAAAGCGCGGGAACTTCGCGCGGTTCACCTCAAAGAAATCGAGCCGGTCCATGCCCAGCCATTGGAACACGAAGCCGCGCACCAATTCCTGCGCGCGCGGGTCGTCGAGCAGGCGCTCTGTCTCGGCGGCCAGCACCTCGGGCCGCTGCAATTCACCGCGCCGGGCCAGATCCAACAGCGGTGCGTCCGGGGGTGCGCTCCAGAGAAAATAAGCGAGCCGCGTGGCCAGCTCAGGACCGGTGAGCGGACGGCGCTTCCCATCGGCAGCGGGCTCGGCGAGATAGAGGAACATCGGCGAGGACAGAATCACCGCGAGGGTTTCCCGCAGGGCGGCGGCGTGCTTCCGGCCGGACTTCAACTGCGTGTCGTAAATGCCGGCGAGGCGATGGAGGTAGCTCGCGGGCGGCTCGGTGCCACGAAAAGCCACCGTGGCGAAGCGGGCCAAAGCTGCCTGAACTTCGGTGGCGGGTGGCGGCGGACTTTTGTCGTCCACAGGAAGGCTGCCCAAAGCCGCCAAGCCGGGCGGCTGCGGCCGGACGGCGTCGCTGAGCCGCTCAATTTCCAGGTAGTCAATCCAGAGCACGGCTTCGGGGCCGATGCCATTGCGCTTCACGGCCTCGGCACGTTTGCGACCGCCCCCCTCGTTGTTGTCCCAGGCACCTTTCTCCCGGATGAAGAGCGTGCGGTCGCCCGCATCCGTCTGGGAGCGCGTGAGCGTGAAGGGCAGCTCAACGATCTGCGGCTGTTCCATCGTGCCGGTCACCTCGAAGGTCGCGCGCACCATGCCGTTGCGCGGGTGCATGCCGACTTCGAGGAAGCGTTGCTCCGGCCGCGCGTCCCGCGCCGCCGCGAGGCGAACCCGGAAGACGAAGTTGCCGCTGGTCCACTCGCCGGGCACGGGCAGTTGCAGGAAGCCCAGCGCCATCACGGCCGGGTGCATCGTGGGCGTGCCGAGATACGCACCGCGGTCCAGCGCGGGCTGCCGCAGGTAATACTCGTGATACTTCTGCCAGTTCTCGCCGAGGGCGCTGTTGGCCTTGTCGGCGTTGTTCTCCTCCGTCTTGAAGCCGAAAGACTCGGGCGAAGGTGCGCCTGGGATTTTGTCCCATGAGCGGCGGAAGATCGCCTCGTTCTTCGAGGCCTTCTTCAGGTCGGCGACGACGGCTTGGTTCTCGGGCTTGGCGGCGGCCTCCTCCACGGCCTTGACCCAGCGCTTCGCGCGCTCCCGCGCATCGGTTTGGTGGGCGACATATTTCGCCACCTTCTCGTTGGCCTGCTCGCACTCGTAACGCACCCTGGTCAGTCCGTTGGCCGATACGGAGCCGACCTGGCGGTTGTCGCCAACGCCAAACCTTGCCACCGCTGGAACGCTGACGGGCGTGGCCTTCGTTTTGCGTTCGATCTCCAGCCAATCCACCCACAGGGCCAGCACCGGGCCGATGCCGTTCTTCCGTTTGCCCTCGCCAAAAATGAGGCGCGTCTGCGTGAAGTGGTCGTTGCTGCCCTTCTCACGAATGAAGATGGTGCGGTTGTCGCGATCCGCGTTGCCCTTGGTCAGCGTGAGGGGAATCTCAATGATCTGCGGCGCAGCCATCGTGCCCGTGACCTCATGGGTGCTCATCACCTGCCCGTTGCGCGGGTGAATGCCGAACTCAATGAACCGGCGCTCAGGCGGGGCGTGCTCCGTCGCCGCGACCCGCACGCGCACCGTGTAATCCCCCACCGGCCAGTTCGGCGGCACCACGAGACTCACCACATCGTTGCCCAGGTCGTTGCCGGCCATGATGGTGAGATAGGCCCCCGTATCGAGCTGCGGCTGCTTCAGGTAATGCTCGTGATACGGGCGCATGTAGCCTGCGCCGACGGGCGTGCCGTAGCCGAGCGCGCCGTTGGCCTTGTCGGCATTGTTCTCCACCGTTCGGAAGCCAAAGTCCTCGGGCGCGGGCGCACCTTTGATCTTCGCCCACGAGCGTCGGAAAATGTCATCGCTCTTCGACTCCCTGCGCAGCTCCGCCACGATGGTTGCATTCTCGGGCCGGGCCGCCGCCACCTCCACCGCCTTCACCCACGCCTTCGCCCGGCTCAGGGCGTCGAGCTTCTCGTTGTAGTTCTTGGTGATGACCTTCAACGAGCTCTCCGCCTCGTAACGCAGCTTCCGCTCCTCACCCGCCGCGGCCTGCCAGGCAAATGCCTCCTCCAGCGCCTCACGTCCGAGCGACTGGTATTGCTCAAACTGGTTCGCCGACATGAACAGGTTCACGCCCGCCGTGTCGAAGCCGCCATTGCCCGTGTCCGCCGGCAACGCCGTCACGTTGAGTTCAACGCCCAGCAGCTCACGCAGGGTGTTCTTGTATTCGCGCCGGTTCAGCCGCCGCATGGTGATGACGCCCTGCTGGTCGTTCAGCGAGCGGCGCGCGGCGACCATCAGATTCGCCAGGTCATCCAGGAAATCGGCCTTTGCCGCGTTGGCCGGCTGCTTCTGCTTCTCCGGCGGCATCTCGCCCGAGTTCAGGGCATTGAGCACCTTCTGCCAGCGCTCGGCGGTCTCGATGTCGGCCACCTGAAACGGCAGATCATCCACCCGGAACTTGCCCTTCTGCTTCTCGGGCCCGTGGCAGGAGACGCAGTGGGTCCGGAGCAAGGCGCGGTGCTTCTCAGGCATCGCCACCGACTGCGCGGCGCTAGTGGTGGTGGCCCAGAATGCCAGCAGCAGGAAAGAGAGCGGGGCCAGTGGTAGTGTCACGTGGAGAGCGCAGGTTGCCATCGTCATTTCGGGGAGCATGGACGGGATTCAGTGCCGCGCGAGTCACGTCATGTTCGCCCCGCACCCGCAGCATCCAACTGACTCAGTTGCCCGGTGAAACCGCGCCACCCGCCCATCACATGACCATCCCGCCGTCCACGGCCAGCACCTGGCCGGTGATGTAACGGGCCGCCGGGCTGGCGAGGAAGACGGCGGCATTGGCGATGTCCTCCGGCTGGCCGAGCGAACCGAGGGGAATCTGCTTCAACAGTTCGAGCTTCATGTCCTCCTTGAGCACGGCGGTCATGTCCGTCTCGATGAAGCCGGGCGCGAGCACGTTGGCGGTGATCCCGCGCGAGGCCAGTTCGCGGGCGACCGACTTCGTGAACCCGATGAGCCCGGCCTTGCTGGCGGCGTAGTTCGCCTGCCCGGCATTGCCGATGAGACCGATGACGCTGGCGATGTTGATAATGCGGCCGGAGCGTTGCTTGAGGAAGGCGCGGGTGAAGGCCTTGGTGAAGGTGAACGCGCCCCGGAGGTTGGTGTTGATCACCGTGTCCCAATCCGCGTCGCTCATGCGCATGAGCAGACCGTCGCGCGTGACTCCGGCGTTGTTGACGAGGATGTCCACCTTGCCGGCCTCCTTCAAAATGGTCTCCGCCGCGGCGACCACGGCGGCACTGTCCGCCACGTCCACGGCCTGCGCCCAGGCCCGGCGGCCCAACGCGCGGACCTCGGCGGCGACCTTCTCGGAGTTCTCTTGCGTGCGGGAAACGCAGACCACGTCCGCGCCCTCGGCGGCGAATTTCAACGCGATGGCCCGGCCGATGCCGCGCCCCGCGCCCGTGACCACCGCGATCTGCCCGTTCAATGAATTCATAGGCCGGGATTTGTCGGCGGGGCCGGGGGCGAAGTCAATTCGGGACCTCACCACCGCCGGGTTTCACGGAGCAGTTCGCCCTCAGCGCACCACGGCCGGCAACGGATGGTAGTCCAGATGCTCGCCGGTGATTTCCGCCCACAGCTCACCGGGGGAAATCTTCCGTTCACGGGAGCGGTTCACCCACACCACCTCCGTCGGCGCGCCCGGCGCGGTGAACCGGATGCCCCAGATCGGATCAAACGCCTTGGCCGAGAGCGAATAGCGCATGTCGCCAATCACCGTGGGATCGCCCGGCGAACGGGCAATCCACCCGTCCGAAAACCACGCGAACCGCTCGAAGGAGCGCAGCGGACCATTGCGCGCCGCCTCCTCGGGCGACAGGTCGCGCCGGCTCACCAGCGGCAGCGACGCCCCCTCGCGCACTGTCACCGTGCCCAGCCACGGCACCCGCAGGCGATCACTGTGGATGCGGCCATCGTGCAGATAGAGCGAGCGCCAGACCAGGTGATTACCGAGCGTGGGCATCGCCTCGGAGCGCTCGACGCGATGGCCCCGCGACCGGGCCAGCTCCGCCTGCACCGCGTGCGCCCGTGCTTTCTGAACTGCGCCCAGCGCCAGATAGGCCGCGCCAACCCCCAGCGCCGCCCACACTCCGCGATGGCTGGCGGAAACGGCGGGATCGCCGCTCCGACGCCGGTTGGTCAGTCCGCTTGCCACCAACCCCGCCAGCAAGACGCCCGTGAACACCGGGTCAATGATCGAGATGAAATCCCAGCCAAACCGCTGCTGGCTGAAGGGCACAAGAAACTGCGTCCCGTAACTGGTGCACGCATCCAGCAGGATGTGCGACCAGCAGCCCGCCAGCCCGCACAGCAGCAGCGCGAGGCGTTGTTCCCGAAACGCGGCGCGAAACAACCACGGCAGCGTCGCCAGCAGCGCGATGACCGGCGAGAACACAAAGGAGTGCGTGAAGTGCCGGTGCAGCTCGATGTTCAGCAGCGGGTCGGCAGCACTGTGGATGAGGTAGTCCAGGTCCGGCAGCTCCGCCGCGACCACGCCGATGACCGTGGCCCGCCAGCCGAGGCGACGACCGAAAGCCACCTGCCCGGTGGCGGCACCCAGCAGGGCGTGAGTCAGTGTGTCCATCGCGCGCGGATTCCAACTGATCCGCCCGCCGGACGGAAGCGGGAACCTCGCCTCGCCTTGAAAGCGGAGCGCAGTCGGACTGGCCCGCACTCCTCGCTTTGCGCCTGCGCATGCATCCGCTACGCTCCGCGGACCGAATGGGCTTCTACAAGCTGATCCACTGGGTCTCACTGGTGCTGGCCGGAGCCACCCTGGCGATCCTGCTGGTGGTGGTGGTGCGGCAGGCCTTCCGCAACCGCCGGGTGCGGCGGGATGCCGCGCGCCGCCAGTCGCTGATGGCGCTGGCCCTCGAATACATCGAGGAGCCGGAGTTCATCCCCGCGTTCAAAGCCCAGCTCAAGCCGCCCGACCAGCGGTTGCTTCTCCAGCTCTTCGCGGAACTGCTGCCCAAGGTGCGCGGCGACTATGCGGAAAAGATCGTCCAGCTCATGCGCGCCATGGGGCTCAATGAGCGCTGTCTGACCCAGCTCCGCTCGCCCAAATGGTGGAAGCGGGCGGACGCGGCGGCGGTCCTCGGCTGGTTTCAGGAGCCCCGAGTGATTCAGGCCTTGGAAACCGCGCTCGACGATCCCCAAGTGGGCGTGCGGATCGAGGCCGCCCGCGCCCTCGCCCGCCTGAAGGCCGTGCAATCTGTGGCCGGCCTGGTCGCCCGGCTCGCCGTGGTGGATGCCAGCCATTCGCTGGCCGTGCGTGAAATCTTCCGCTCCCTGGGTCCCTCGGCCGTGGGCGAACTCATGAGCGTGCTCGAAAGCGACGTGCCCGATCAGGTCAAGCTCCTGGCGACCGACGCCCTCGGGCACATCGGTGACCCGCGCGCGGTGCCGGCCCTGCTCAAGCTGTTCCACAGCCCAAGGAACCAGACCGGGGACGCCATTCACGAGCACAAGGCCCGCCGGGGTCGCAGCTACTCGGACCGCAGCCAGCCGACGAACTCGTCGGTCGCGCTGCGCCTGGCGGTCATGCAGGCCTTGAGCGTGCTGGTGGACCCGCGGGCTCTGGACGCCATTTTGACCGCGCTGGAGGATCCGGTCTGGGAGGTGCGCGCCCAAGCCGCCCAGTGCGCCAGCCAGTTGGGCTCGCCCGCCGCCCTGCCCCGCCTGGAAACCCTCCTGCACGACGAACACTGGTGGGTGCGTTTCCACGCCGCCGAGGCGTTGTTCAAGCTCGGCGAGGCGGGCGTGAACACCCTGCTCAAGGTCGCCCGTGGAACTTCCGCCACCGGCGCGGACATCGCGGCCGGCTTGCTGCGCGAGAAAGGGCTGGTGCCATGAGCCCTGCCCCACGCTCCCGAGCCAACCTTCGCCCTGCATGACGTTGCTCTGGACCATCGTGCGCTTCATCAACGGCTGCGTGCTCGCGCTGCTAATGGTGCAGAGCGTGATCTACCTCTGGCAGCTCATCGTCGCGTTCCTTGAGCTGCGGCAGCACCGCCGCCTCGCCTCGCGCACGGACACCTGGTGGATGCTGACCAGCGGCGTGGCGCTGCCCATCTCCATCCTCGTGCCCGCCCACAACGAGGAGGAAACCATCGTGGAGAATGTCCGCTCCATGCTGGCGCTGCACTACCCGGACTTTGAAGTAATCGTCATCAACGACGGCTCCCGGGACCGCACCCTCCAAGTGCTGATAGAGGCCTTGAACCTCCAAAAGCTCGAACGCGTCTGGCATCCGGAGGTGCCGCACAAGGAAATCCGCGGCCTCTACGGCAGCCCGCGCCACCCGCGCCTGCTCGTGGTGGACAAGGTGAACGGCGGCAAGTCGGACGCGCTCAACGCCGGCATCAACCTGTCCCGCTTCCCGCTCTTCTGCGCAGTGGACGCGGACTCGCTGCTGGACCACGACTCCTTGTTGCAAGTGATGCGGCCGTTCATCGAGGAGCCGGAAGAGATGATCGCGGTGGGCGGGCGCATTTGCATCGTCAACGGCTGCACCGTGCGCGCCGGGCAGGTGACGGAGGTCGCGCTGCCCGCCCGCCCGTTGGCCCTGCTGCAGAGCATCGAATACATCCGCGCCTTCCTCATCGCCCGCCTGGCCTGGAGCCGCCTCGGGGCCATGCTGATCATCTCGGGAGCCTTCGGCCTCTTCAAACGCGCGGCGGCGATCAAGGTGGGCGGCTACAGCCACGACACCGTGGGTGAGGACATGGAAATTGTCGTCAAGCTGCACCGCCACTTCCGGGACCGGGGGGAGAAATACCAGATGCGCTTCGTGGCTGACTCGGTGTGCTGGACCCAAGCCCCGGAAACACTGGGAATCCTGCGCCGGCAGCGCTCCCGCTGGCAGCGCGGCATGATGCAGTCCCTCGCCAAGCACCGGGAGATGATCTTCAACCGGAAGTATGGTGCCGTGGGCACGCTGGGAATGGGCTACTTCTTCCTCTTCGACATCATCGGCCCGATCATCGAGCTGGCGGGTCTGGTGCTGGTGCCGCTGGCCTACTGGATGGGCGAGGTGACGCTCCACTTTTTCCTCGCATGGCTCGCACTCTCCTTCACTTACGGCGTCTTCCTCAGCGCCAGCTCGTTGCTGCTGGAGATGATGGTCACGCGCACGACCCGCGCAAAGGATCTGGCGCTGCTGGCGATGAGCTCCGTGCTGGAGAACTTCGGCTACCGCCAGATCAACAGCCTCTGGCGGCTGGAAGGCATCTGGCAGTTCCTCACCGGCAAGCAAGGCTGGGGCGCGATGCAGCGCACCAAGTTCACCAAGCCCAACGGTCAATGACCCGCCCGCCTTGGGCTTTGCGCCCTCGCGTCCGCTTGCTACGCTCGCGCCCATGCGAATTTTGACTGGCATCCAGCCTTCGGGCGCGCTGCACCTCGGCAACTACTTTGGCGCGATGCGCCCGGCCATCGAGCTGCAACAACAGGGCGAGGCGTTTTACTTCATCGCCAACTACCACTCGATGACGTCACTCACGGACGCGAAGCTCCGCCACCAATACACGCTCGACGTGGCGCTGGATTTCCTCGCTTGCGGACTGGACCCCGCGCGCTGCGTCTTCTGGGTGCAGTCCGACGTGCCGGAAGTGACCGAACTCGCCTGGCTCCTCTCCACCGTCACGCCCATGGGCCTGCTGGATCGCTGCCACAGCTTCAAGGACAAGGTCGCCAAGCTCGGCGATGGCGAGATCGGCTCCGTGAACCACGGCCTCTTCGCCTACCCGGTGCTCATGGCGGCGGACATCCTCCTCTTCGACTCGAACGTCGTGCCCGTGGGCAAGGACCAGAAGCAACACCTCGAAGTCACGCGCGACATCGCCGGCAAGTTCAACCAACTCTACGGCCAGACCTTCGTCATCCCCGAGCCGCGCATCCGTGAGGAAGGTGCTGCCGTGCCGGGCCTCGACGGACAGAAGATGAGCAAGAGCTATGGCAACACCATCGAGATCTTCGGCGAGGAAAAGGCCACCCGGAAGAAAATCATGGGCATCGTCATGGACTCGCGCACGTCGGCCGAACCGAAACCCGACGCGGAACAGAACCTTGCGGTCCAGCTCCTCAAACTCGTCGCACCCGCCGAGGTGGCGGTGGATTTCGAGAATCGCCTGCGCGCCGGCGGCCTCGGCTACGGCGACCTAAAGAAGGCCCTCTTCGAGAACTACTGGCAACACTTCGCCGCCGCCCGCGCCCGGCGCGCCGAACTCGCCGCCAATCAGGACTACGTCCGGCAGATTCTCCGCACCGGTGCCGAAAAGGCCCGCGCCGTGGCCACGCAGGTTCTTGCGCGCGCCAAGTCCGCCAGCGGGTTGAGCTAACGTCAGTGCTCAATCAGGCGTGAGGAGGAAGAACGCGCTTTTGCTTTTCCGCCGTGGAGCACGAGGCGGAACGCCTGGGCGCAAATCAGGGTTTGGGTTCCTCTCATTAGCACCCGGCTTCAGCCGGGTGTTGGGGCAAGAGCACGATGGCCAGCCGTTTCAACGGCTTTGGCCAGCCGCACCGCCAGCCAGCCGAGGCAAACCGTTGAAACGGTTCGCCCTCGCACCATTCGCTTTCACCCGGCTAAAGCCGGGTGCTAATGAGATTTTTGCGATCCGCTCAAATCCTGATATGCGCCTGGAACGCCTTCTGTCCAAGTTTTGGCGTCGCCTCCGCGCGGCTGGCCCTGTTAAGTCTTCCTTGTGGCCCTGAACAAACGCGCGTTGGCAGTTGCAGCCGCGGTCCTGCTCTTTGCGAGCCTCGTGGCATTGCAGGTCTGGCGCACGCCCACGCCGCAACTGCCCCCGGTGGCCACGCTGCCGGACGGCTCAACCCTGCGGCTGGCCAAGGTGTCTTTCGGCACCGCGCACTTCCCGCCCGGACCCTGGTGGCGGCCGCTGGCTCAACGCCTCCCCTCCGACTGGCAGCGGCGGTTTGGGGTGATGGCCGGCCCCGGTCTGAGCACCAGCGCGCCCTCGCTGGGCGTGTGGCTGGAGCAGGAGAAGGCCGGCCAACATTGGCGT
>Ga0255204_1000068_pt1 | contig 31848 bp, 24 predicted proteins | sample Miss_Colum_RepC__2_FD_188418 | JGI IMG/M metagenome (GOLD analysis project Ga0255204, IMG submission 188418) | Freshwater microbial communities from Mississippi River, Louisiana, United States - Miss_Colum_RepC_8h | ecosystem: Environmental > Aquatic > Freshwater > River | place: USA: Louisiana... | reverse complement strand
CATCTCCCCCGAGAATCTGGCCCGGATTTTCTCGCACGGTTTCACCACCCGCAAGAGTGGTCATGGCTTCGGCCTGCACAGCGCCGCGCTGGCGGCCCGGGAGATGGGCGGCTCCCTCACCGTTCACAGTGAAGGCGTGGGCAAGGGCGCGACCTTCAGCCTCGACCTTCCAGCCCAGCCCAAAGAGGAGTCAAAACCTTGATCAGCATCCCCGAAAACAAGCGCGTTCTCATCATCGACGACAACCGCGCGATCCACGACGATTTCCGCAAGGTCCTGGCCGACAGCGGCGACTCTGGCAGCCTGGATGCCGCCGAGGCGGCGCTCTTCGGCGAGCCAACGGCCACCCCAAAACGCAAAACTTTCCAGCTCGAATACGCCTCGCAAGGCTTGGAGGGCGTGGAGAAAATCCAGGCCGCGCTCGCCGCTGGCAGCCCGTTCGCCATGGCCTTCGTGGACGTGCGGATGCCGCCGGGCATTGATGGCATCGAGACCACCGTGAAAATCTGGGAGGCTGCCCCGGACACGCAGATCGTCATCTGCACCGCCTACTCGGACTACTCCTGGGACGAGATGGTGGGCAAGGTCGGCTACTCGGACCGGCTGGTGCTGCTCAAGAAACCGTTCGACAACGTCGAGGTGCTCCAGCTTGCCTGCGCGCTGACCGAGAAATGGCGGCTGCGCCAGGAATCCCAGCTCAAGCTCGAACACCTCGAACGCATGGTCAACGCCCGGACCGCCGAGCTCCGCAGCACCGTGGATCTCCTCCAGCAGAGCCTGACCAACTACAAGCGCACCGAGCAGCGCCTGCGCCGCAGCGAGGAGCGCTTCCGCCTCATCACCGAGAACGCCGCCGACCTCATCATCGTCGTGGACGGCACGGGCCGTCCGCAATATCTCAGCCCCTCCGTGGGGCACGCGCTCGGCTATGCGACGGAGGAGCTGCTGCGCGGCTCGCTCTTCTCGCTCGTCCACCCGGAGGACCGCTCCCAGACTGTGGACATCTTCAAGTCCGCGTTGCGCCAGAGCACCGGCCAGGTGCTCGAATACCGCCTCCAACACAAGCAGGGTTACTGGCGGCGGTTTGAAGCCCACGCCAGCGTGGTGCGCGAGACCGAGGCCACCACCGCCAACCTCGTCATCGTCGGCCGCGACATCACCGAGCGCGACCGCGCCGAAAAGGAAAACTTCCGCCTGGCCATCCAGTTGCAGCGTGCTGGCGACTCCGGCAACCTGGCGGCCCTCGCCACCGAGCTTGGCCCGCTGCTGGAATCCGTGCAGGAGAAGGTGCGCTTTGCGGAAGATGCCGCGCGGCAACTCCAGCCGCTGCTCCGGATCGAGAAGGAGCTGATCGAGGCCGCCCTGGCCCAGACCACGGCCGCGGACCGGGCGACGGATGTGGAATACCTGACCGCCGAAGTGCCCAAGGCCCTCGCGGAGTGTAACGCGAAGATCGACCGCATCGCCGACATCCTCGCTGATTTGCAGGCCAACCCGCCGGTTGAAGGGGGCGGGAGCCGAGGCCCCGCTTGACAAGCCCCTGCCGCGCCGATTCAGTCGCCGCGTGCAATCCACCCGCTGCCTCGTCCGTCCGGCGTCCCGCTGGCTCTGCCTGCTGGTCCTTGGTGTTTTTTCCGTGCTCGCCCAGGCGGCTGCGCCCGCGACCAACGCCGTCGTCGCCGGCACCTGGACTTACACGCTCGAGGTCTCCCTCGACACCTCGGTGGATTTCGTTGCGGAGCTGAAGCAGGACGGCGAACGCGTGACCGGCACCGTCACCGCGCGCGAGGTCATGGCGACGGTCGAGAAAGGGCAGTTCAAGAACGGGCAGCTCACGTTTGAAATTCCCCGCGAGTATGGCGGCGTGAAGTTCACCTCGCGCTATCAAGGACAACTGGCCGGCGACCGCCTCAAGGGCAAGATCGTCACCGGCACCGGCCCCTTGGAGCGCACCTACGAGTGGAGCGCCCAACGCGCCAAGCCGGCCGCCAAACCTTAGCCGCCTCACCACGCCTTCATCATGTCCTCCCGTGTTCTGATTGCTGGCCTGTTCCATGAAACGCACACGTTCCTTGAAGGCTCCACCGGCCTGGCGGACTTCGAGGTGCGACGGGGAGAAGAGCTGCTGGCCTGCATGGGCGACGCCTCGCCACTCGGTGGCATTCTGGAATCCGCGCAACGCTTTGGCTGGACGGTCCTGCCCACTGTGGACTTCCGCGCCTCGCCCAGCGCAACCGTGCAGGACGCGGTGGTGGAGACGTTCTGGGAGGAGTTCCGCCGCCGCGCGGAACCGGAGTTGCAGCGCGGCGTGGATGGCATCTGCCTGGTGCTGCACGGCGCGATGGTCTCCGCCTTGCTGCCCGATGTGGAAGGCGAACTGCTGGCCCGGTTGCGAGCCCTGCCGGGCGCGGCCCGGGTGCCGGTCTTTGGAGTGTTCGATTTGCACGCCAACTTCACAGAGCGCATGGCGCGCCATGCGGACTGCCTTGTGGCTTATCGCGAGAATCCGCACACCGACGGACGCGAGTCCGCACAACGGGCGGCCACCCTGTTGCAGCACTGCCTCACCACCGGCGAGGTGCCCCGCATCACCTTCGCCTCGGTGCCCGTGATCTGGCCGCCCACCGGCACCGGCACGGCGGGCGAGCCGATGTGCGGCTTGGAGGCGCTGGCCCGGCAGTTGGAGACGCGGCCCGGCATCTGGGCGGCCAACGTGGTCGCGGGCTTTTCCTTCGCCGACACCTTCGACACGGGAGTGAGCTTCTCCGTGGTTTCAACTCTCAGCGAAGCCGAGGCCCGGGCCGCGCTGGCGGAACTTTGCGCGCTGGCGGTTCGCAACCAGCAGCAGGGCAACGTCAGCGATCCGCCGGTGGATGAAGTGCTGGCCAAGCTCGTGCCCACGCCGCCGGGACTCACGGTCCTAGTCGAGCCGTCCGACAACATCGGCGGCGGCGCGCCGGGTGACGGGACCGGCCTGCTCCGGGCGCTGCTGCGCCATCAATTGCCCGCCTGCGCCATCGCCATCAACGACGCGGCAGCCGTGGCGCAACTGGCGACGCTGCCATTGGGCGCACGCACGACGCTGCCCATTGGCGGCAAGGGCAGCCGGCTGGACGCAGGCCCGCTCGTGCTCGATGTGGAATTGCTGTCGCGGCGAGCGGGCCGCTTCCAACTGGAAGACAAGCAAAGCCACCTGGCCTCGATGGCCGGGGACGCCTTCGACATGGGGCCCTGCGCGGTCGTGCGTCACGCGGGCGTCACGATTCTGCTCACCAGCCGCAAGACACCGCCCTTCGATCTGGGACAGTGGCGCAGCCAGGGACTGGAGCCGCGGGATTTTTCCTTCATCGGCGTGAAGGCGGCCGTCGCACATCGGCGGGCCTACGATCCCATCGCCGCGCGGATGTTGTGGGTGGACACGCCCGGCCCCTGCACGAGCAACGTGCGTTCGCTGCCTTACCAGCGGGTGCGGCGTCCGGTGTTCCCGCTGGACGCCTAGCCCCAGAGTGGCAGCTCACTCGAACTGTTTGCGGAAGCGCGTCAGCTCCTCGCGCAGCTCGGCCACCGTGATCTTCAGCGCGGCGACTTCCGCTTCCAGCGCCTCCAAGCGGCCGGGCACCGGAGCGGCGACGGGTGGCGCGGCGGCGAACGACGGCGCTTCCAAGACCGGCTCACCGCTCAGCAATTGCACGAATCGCCGTTCCTTCTGTCCGGGTCGGGGCTCCAGCATGCGCACCAGCGGTGCATCACCGGCGGCGAGGGCTTCCAGCGCCTTCTCCAAATCCGCGATGGACTCAAACGGGTGCAGGCGCTCGGTGCGGATGCGCAGTTCACCGGGGGTTTGCGGTCCGCGCAGCAGCAGCACGCAGAGCAACGCCACCTCGCCGGGGTTCAGCTCGAAGACATCCAGCAGGTTGTGCCGGAACTTCTCCACGCGCGCGCCCGCGCCCCACACCTTGGTGGCAAGTTTTTTGCCGCGTAGATCGTCGAGCGCCAGATTGACCTCCTGCTCGGAGTAGTGGACCACGGGATCGCGGTTCGTGGATTGGTTGCACGCGGTGGTCACGGCGAGCAGCGAAAGGGGATAAACATCCGGCGTCGTGCGCTCCTTCTCGATCAAACATCCGAGAACGCGCGTTTCAACCGGTGACAGGGTCAAGGCCATGCGCGGGTTCTAACATCCGCCCCGGACAGTCTCAAACAGATACCAGCCAGCGTCGGCCTTCCCGCCGTTGTGTCCACGCGTGCCCGCGCTTGCCATCGCCGTGGAGCGTGTGTTTAGTTCCGCCCACATGCCGCCCGCTGCCACGCCATCACGCCCGACCCAGAGCGCGGAAGATTATCTTGAGCGCATCCAGGAGCTGATGGAGGAGAAGGGCTACGCGCGCGTGGTGGACATCGCCTCCTCGCTCAAGGTCCGGCAGGCCAGCGTCACCAGCATGGTGCAGAAGCTCGCCGAGCAGGGCTACCTGAACTACGAGAAGTATCGCGGACTCATACTCACCGACAAGGGGCGCGCGGTGGCCAGCCAGATCCAGGAACGCCACGCCACCCTGTCACGGTTCTTCTCCTTGCTCGGCCTGGACGCCGCCACGCAGCAGGCAGACATCGAGGGCATCGAGCATCACCTCAGCCCGGACACCGTGGCGTGCCTCGCCGATTTGGCGGCGTTCTTCGAGCGGAATCCCGCCGTGCTCAAACGGTTCGCCAGTTCCCGGGCGGGCACCCGCCGCGCGTGACCCCGGCCCGCCGCCTGCCTGTCCCGTGGGACCGCCTGCCCGCCCTCGCGGAGGAGGAGGTGCGCGCCACCATCGCGGATTTGCCGCCGGAACTCCGCGCGCGTGCCGAGCCGCTGCCCGTGCTCTACGAACGCCTGCCCGGCGAGGATCTGCTGGCCGACGGCGTCGCCGCGGACACCTTGGGGCTTTTCGTGGGCGAAGACTTCCCGCATGGCGAAGGCGGGCCCTTGCCGCTGCCGCCGCAGATCATCCTGTTTCTGGAAAACCTCTGGGACTTCGCCGGCGCGGACGAGGAGGTCTTCCTGGACGAAGTCCACATTACTTACATCCACGAGCTGGGACACTATCTCGGCCTGACCGAGGAGGAGCTGGACGAGCGCGGGCTGCTGTAGCTGTCCGCGACCGATCGCCGCCAGCAGGCGGGCGCTGCGCGGCGAACCTGCTTTTGACACGCCCTGGCATTCCGCCTACAACCCTCCGCGATGAAAGTCCTCATTCTCGCCGCCGGCTACGCGACCCGCCTGTATCCGCTCACGCTCACGCAGCCCAAGCCGTTGCTCACCGTGGCGGGCAAGCCGATGATCGACTACGTCATGGACAACCTCGCCGCCATCAGCGGGATCGACCGCGTCTATCTCGTGACCAACGCGAAGTTCGCCGGGCACTTCCAGAAATGGGCGGACGACTACAGCAAGCGCGCCGCACTGGCCTTCACCATCATCAACGACGGCTCGACCGACGACACGAACAAGCTCGGCGCCATCGGCGACTTGAACCTCGTCCTCAAGCAGGAGCAGGTGGATGACGACCTCATCGTCGTGGCGGCGGACAACTTGTTCAGCGAGAAGCTCGGCGCGTTCGGCGAATTCTGCCGCGCCAAGAACGCCCCCGTGCTCGGCGTCTATGACGTGGAAAGCCTCGATGCCGCCAAGAAGTATGGCGTCGTGGCCGTGAACCGCGAGGGCGTCATCACCGACTTCAAGGAGAAGCCCGCGCAGCCGGCCAGCACGATGATCGGCATCGCGCTCTACTACTACCCGCGCGCCACGCTCAAGCTGGTGGACCAATACCTCGCCGAGGGCAACAACCCCGACCAGCCTGGCCGCCTCGTCCAGTGGCTCTATCCCCGCACGCCGGTCTTCACTTGGAGCGTCCCCGGCATGTGGTATGACATCGGGTCCAAGGAGACGCTCGAAGAGGCCAACCGCATCTTCGCGCGGAAGTGACTTCCGGTTCGGAGTGGCTGGCGCGCAGGACCGCGGCGGTGGGCGTCATTCTTTCCCCTTGGCAAAGCGAGGTCGCGTGCCTACAACCGCGCCGGTTCTTTTGATAACGGCGGAGTTGCTCCGCCACCACCGCTTACAAGTGCAGGGAACCCCGTGAGAACCGGGGACGGTTGCGCCACTGTGACGGGCTACAGACTCCCAATGCCACTGACTGAAGGTCGGGAAGGCGGGAGCGAGGTTTGAGGCCCGGAGTCAGGATACCGGCTTGTCAGTGCTCGTCAGGGCACGCTCACGCGCGCCCGCTTCTCCGACAAAGAGAAGGATGAGGCCAGCCCGCCGAACTGTCTTTCGGCGGGATTCTGAGATGCCTTCATTCTCCAATTTGCGGAGGTGAAGGCTTTTTCCTTTTCACCTCCCTTCTGGTCTCCAACCCCAACCGCTCCGCGCGCCCAAGAACCCGCGTGGGGCTCGCAGTGAAAGACCAGAATGAAAACAGTCAGCAGTAATCCGTGTTCAGTGTTCAGTGTTCAGTCGTGCCGGCGGTTTGTAACCGCCGCGCTGGGGGTTAGAAGTCATCACGCGTTGCCTGCGAGGGCGGCCACCGGGCGGCGATGGCAAATCGCCGGCACGGGCTTGGCCGTGCTCCTCGCGCTCCTCTCCGTCACCGCCGCCGCGCAGGAGAGCAAGACCAACGCTCCGGTCGAATTCCCTGCCGTCGTCGTGACCGCGACGCGGTTGCCGGAGCAGACCGTCGCCGTGGAGAAGGTCCCGGCCAACGTCACCGTCATCACGCGTGAAACCATCGCGCAATCGCCGGCCTTCACGTTGCCGGAGTTGCTGCGGCAGCAGGTGGGCTTCACGTCCTTGGACACCGTCGGCTTCGCCGGGCAGCAGTCCCAGTTCAGTCTGCGCGGCTACGGCGACAAGGCAGGCACGCTCATCCTCGTGGACGGTGTGCGCGTGAACGACGCCGGTGGCGGCTTCTTCCTCTGGAACTCCGTGCCGCTGGCGGCTATTGAGCGGCTCGAAATCATTCGGGGCGGGGCTTCGACGATTTACGGCGAGGGCGCGGCTGCCGGCGTCATCAACATCATCACGAAGGCCGCTGCGAACCAGCCGCTCTCCGGCAGTGTGAGCGCGAGTGTCGGCAACCTGGGTTTCTACCAGGGCAACTTCACCTTGAGCGGGCGCACGAATGCCTTCAGCTATGTCGTCACCGGCAGCCGCAACGAGTGGGCCGGCTGGCGCGAGGGCGCGAACTATCGCGGCTGGAACCTGCTCGCCAAGCCCTCGGTCGAGACCCCAGCGGGCCGCTTCACCTTCAGCTACCAGTTCCACGACGATTACAGCGAGAACGCGGACGTGCTCACGCCGGCGCAGTTCGCCGCGAATCCCCGGCAGCGCGGCGCGACGCAGTTCACCTTCGAGCAGGAGCTGCATCGCGGCTGGATTGACTACCACAAGACGTTCGAGGACGCGTGGACGGTGAATGCGAAAGCCTTCGCGATGAAGGACAACGGCTACGGCACCGGCTTTGCCAACGTCACCACCGTGCAACCCAGCTACGGCAGCACGGTGCAAGTGGACTGGAAGACGGAACCGTGGCAGCGCGCCAACACGCTGACCTTCGGCGGCGAGGCGGTGCGGCAGGACTTCACACAGTCCAGCGCGTTTGGCACCACGGTGCATGACTCTTCCACGTTGAGCTTCTTCGCCCAGGACACGCTGGAGCTGCTGCCCAAGCTCACGCTCGCGGCGGGTGTGCGCTTCGATCACCGCAGCACGTTCCTCAACGTGCCGTTCGCCTTCACCGGCAGCAAGGACAACGACGTGTGGAGCCCGAAAGGCAGCTTGAACTATGAGTTCGCCGAGAAGTCCTCTGCGTGGGTGTCACTCTCGCAAGCCTACCGGCTGCCCAGCGCGAATGACACGGTGAGCGCCGACCCGCGCTTCGCGAGCAACGCGTCGCTCGTGCCGGTGAACGCGCGCACGGTGGAGTTCGGTGTGCGCAGCCAGCGGCACCAGCTCCTCGGCGGCAGCCTCGCCTACTATCACAGTTGGGTGGACGACGACATCTTCTCCGACCCGGCCACCGGCGGCAACGGGAACGCGGACGCCGTGCGGCAGGGCGTGGAGCTCACCTTGAACTCGCGTCCCGCCGAGTGGGTGGAGGTGGACTTCAGCGCGGCGTGGTCCGACGCGCACTTCACCAGCGGCGCGTATGCCGGGCAGCAGCAGGTGCTCGTGCCGGACTGGCAGTTGAACGGCGGAGTGAATTTCCGCCCTGCGACCGGCTGGCTGTGGCGCGTGGAAACGGTTTACGTCACCGGCCAGCGACCCTTCAACGACCTGCCCAACGCGCTCGCGCAAAACACCTACACGGTGGTGAACACGAAGTTGAGTTATCAGTGGAAGAACCTCACCACCTACGCGGCGGTGAACAACCTGCTCGACCGGCTGTATGAGCAGTTCCCGACCTACAATGCCTTCATCCCAGCGGTCCGGCATAATCCGGCCCCGGGAATCAACTTCCGCGTCGGCATCACCGCGACGTTCTAAGTCAATCGGATGGCCGCCGAGGCAAGACGGTGAAGGCCCGGAAAGCTTTCGCCTCCCCAACTCGGCGGCTACGCTTTACCCCATGAGCCGCCACGCAGAGAACAAGCGATGTCCGGAGTGCGGTGCGGAATTCCAGTGCCTCGCGCACTGCGCCGCGAACACGTGCTGGTGCATGGAGCTGCCGCGCGTGCCGATGCCGACGGATGCGTCAGCCGACTGCCTCTGCCCTGCTTGCCTGCGGGCCCGCGTGGGACAACTCGAAAATCCACGCCTCGCCGAGTAGGAGACGACGTGAGGAGTCTCTGATCCCAAATCCGGCAGTTGAAACTTAACGCAAGGACGCAAAGACGCAGGGTCGCAAAGAAAACCGACTTGGCTGGTTTCGCTCCCGGCCTCACCGCGCAGGTGAACGCGCTTCACCTTAGTAACCAATCCAATTCCTTCCTCTCCGCGTCTTTGCGCCTTTGCGTTAACTGCAGTTTCTAGGCTGATTATGTTGCTTCCAAAGTGAGACTCCTCACGTCGTCACCTACGGCAAATCCAGCCGCCGCCACTGGCCCACTGGCAGGTCTCCCAGCTCGAAATCCCCGAAGCGGCTCCGGTGCAGGCGCGTCACCGTCCATCCTTGGCTGGCGAACATCCGTTTCACCTGATGGTATTTACCCTCGGTCAGTTCGAGTCGCGCTTCACGGGCGCTCACGATTTCCAACTTGGCCGGGAGACAGGGCTTGTGCTCGTCCTCCAGCACCAGCGTGCCCGCCGCAAATAGTTGGATGAGTGAGGCTTCGAGATCGCGGTCCACGGTGACTTCGTAAAGCTTCGTCACATGCCGTTTGGGCGAAGTGAACTGATGCACCAAATCGCCCTGATCCGTGACGACCAGCGCACCGGTGGCATCCTTGTCGAGGCGACCCACCGTCGTGACGGGCGGGTTGCGCTTGAGCCAGCGGGCGGGCAGCAGGTCAAAGACCCGCTGGCCTTCGCGGTCGTCGTGCGAACAGACATAGCCAGCCGGCTTGTGGAACAGCACGAGGATGCCGTCGGGTGATTCCAGCGGTTCGCCGTCCACCATCACTTCCTCAGGCAGAAACTTCTCATCCGCAGCCTTCACCACCTGGCCGCGCACCTGGATGCGACCGCCCCGCACCCACAGCCGGGCTTCGCTGCGGCTGCAGTAACCGCAGGAGGAAAGCAACTGGTCAAGGCGACGGCGCGGTGGAGTTTTCGGCACGGCCCGGTTCTATGGCCAAAGGCGCGGCGTGCCAACTCTTCCTGTGTAGGCGGGACACTCCTGTCCCGCAGTCGGATTGCTGAACAATCAGCCGAAGGTCCAAGGCGGACAGGAGTGTCCGCCTTACTCACGGCTTCAGGTGCGTGCGGAAGAGCTGGTAAGCCTTTTCCCGCATCGCCTCGGGGAAGTCGTGGTCGCAGTCCGGATGCTCCACGATGAGATGATTCGGCTTCCCCAGCAGGCGATACACCGGTGCGGCGGCGGCCGCCACACGGTCCACGCTGTCCCACTTGAAGTTCGAGTCCTTCAGCGGCGCGGCGATGAAGCAAACGCGCGGGGCGAGGGCACCGACCATTTCGTGGAAATCAAACGGGATTTCCTCTAGCCGGCCGCGATAGCCCGCCAGCTTCAGCATGTAACGGGTCTGGCACCAGCCCTTCTCCGGCTCCCAGACCTTCGGGTTGCCGCTCATGTAATCGAGGTAGGAATCCAGCCCGCAGCTCGAAACGATGACCTTGATCCGCGTATCAAACACACCGGTGTAAACCGCGTTGTGACCGCCCAGTGAATGGCCGATGGCTCCAAAGCCGGACTTCGCTTCCACAAATGGCAGCGACTCCAGCAGGTCGAGGCCGCGAACATTGTCCCACACCGCCTTGAGCGTGCCGCTCTCCCAGCCCAGCGCCTTGAGGTCGGGCTGGTAATTGGCCAGCAGCGGATACGACGGCGCGAGCGCGACAAACCCGCGCTCGGCCAGCTCGCTGGCATATTGGCGGTTGGGCTTCCCGCCCAGGCCCACGACGACCTTGTGTCCAATGGTGTTCTCCGTCGGGTGCAGGCAAAGGACGGCGGCGGCTTTGCGCTTCCCGGCCAGCACGTCCTTGGGGATGAGCAAATAGGCCGGCACGCTGCCGCCGGGCTCGCTTTGGTAGGTGATGAACTGCCGGATGTAACTGCCGCAGTCCGTCTCCTCCGCGATCTTCATCTCCAGCGGGCCGCGCTTCGCCGCACCGGGCAGAATGCCCATCACCCGCTCCATGCCGCGCACGATCTCGGCGCGGCGGCGCTCCCAGTCCTTCGCGGATTTGACCGGTCGCGCGTTGCCCGCCACATCGCGGTAAACCAGCAGGTTGGTGCGCTCCAAGCGCGGCAGGCCGACGGGCGGAAGCAAATCGGCGGCGGACAGGGGCAGAGCCAGCGCAGCCAGCAGGAGGAGTTGGTTCATGCCTCTGCTTGTAGCCGACCCCGTTCCGTATGGCAATCGCCCTGCCCTACGGCTGGGCAGCCCGGTAGAAGAGCGGCCCGAGCTTTTCCTTGTGGACGCCCTCCACCCGGCCATCGCTGAAGACCAGGTTGCCGTTGTCATCATGCCGGTTGGTGCTCCAGTAAGGCCGGAAGCCGAAGGGCGAACCGCCTGAGGGCAGCCAGGTGATGTTGTTGTCGCCGGACAGGATGGTGTTGTGGTTGTTCCGGCGCGGCCGCACGGCGGTGAAGTAGCTGACATTCGTGCTACGCACCTGGGCGAAACTGGCCGGGGCGCGCAGCTCCCGATCGCGCGGGCAGATGAGGATCTTGGTGCTGCCCAAGTTGTTCGAGGCCATGATGAACGGTCGGATGTCCCGGGCAATCATCCCCCCAGGCAGGAAAGTGTTGGTGGCCATCGGAGCGCAGCCGCCCTGCTGAAACGGCACTTGCTGCGGAAACCGTCCGTCGTTCGATTCGGCATAGCTGATAAGCCCCAGACCGACGCCCTTGAGGTTGTTGCTGCAAAAGGTCTGAAAACCCTTGCTCTTGGCTTTCATGATGGCCGGCATCAGCAGCGAGATGAGAATCGCGATGATGAGCGTGGCCACCATGGTCTCGATCAAAGTGAAGGCCAGGTGCGCACGCTGAAGTCTGTTAGTCAGCCGGATCAACTGTCCTAGAGAACGCCTTCCACCAGCGAGCGTCAAGGCGGAGGGAAAGCCCCGGCCGGAGCGCGGCTGTGTCGCAGACCAGCCGCAGCAACGTCCACACAGCGCAGCCCACTCGAACCTTCCACCCGCATCGTCATGGCGCAGCGGCTGCGACTGGCTGGCAGCACAGTCGCGTTCCGGTTCATGGGTGGGAGGTGAAGTGCCCCTCTCCATGAACCTCGGAGCGGGCTTGGGGCCAGGGCAGGCTCAACAGCGGTGCTGAAGCCACCGCAGTCCAAACGCTGGCGCGAACCAGCGAGATCCCCGTGCGGCGCGAAGCGTCTGGACTGCGGCGGCTTCAGCGCCGCTGTTCCCCGGAGCGGGTTCAGGGGGCGAAATCGCGGAAGTTGGCGGGCCGTAGGTTCTCTCCCCGCCTTCTCCTCCATCCAATGGAGGAAGAGGGAGCAGGCTGCCTCGTTCGCATGGTGCGGGTGGCAAGTTGCGCCTGCTGGAGGGTGCAGCCTGCGCGGCCCCGCACCTCAGGCGCACGAGGACAAGGTTCCTTGCCCGCCGGAACCCTCTCAGCCGCGCGCCGAGATCTCCAGCATCCGCTCGATGGGCGCGCGGGCCCGCGCGAGGATGTCGGCCGGCAGTTCGAGCCGCGGCGCGAGGTGCTTCATGCAGTCGCGGAGCTTTTCGAGCGTGTTCAGCTTCATGTAGCGGCACTCGCTGCACCGGCAGTTGTCGGTGGGCATCCGCATCACGTCATACACGGGCGCGCAGAGGAACTCCTTGTCCGGGCATTCCTTCTTCATCCGGTGAATGATGCCCGACTCGGTGACGATGACGAACCGCTTCGCCGGGCTGGCCTTGCAGTAGGTGATCATCTTCTCCGTCGAACAGACCGAGTCGGCCAGTTCGCGCACCTCACGGAGACTCTCCGGATGGACGACAATCTTTGCGTCCGGGTAGGCGGCGCGCGCGCGCTGGATGACACCCTGCTGGAACTCGACGTGCGCGTAACAGTTGCCACGCCAGAGCGTCATCGGGCGGCCGGTCTGCTCCATCACCCACTGGCCGAGATTTTCGTCCGGCACAAACAGCAGGTCGCGATCCTTCGGGGCGGCGTTGACGATCTTGAGGGCGTTGCCGCTGGTCACGATCACGTCGCTCAAGGCCTTCACCGCCGCCGAGCAGTTGATGTAGGCAATCGTGTAGAAGTTCGGATTGCTGGCTTGGAGCTTCGCCAGTTCGGGAGCGGGACAACTTTCTTCCAGCGAACAGCCGGCATCCTTGTCCGGCAGCACGACGATTTTGCCTGGGTTCAAAATCTTCGCCGTCTCTGCCATGAAATGGACCCCGCAGAAGACGATCACGTCCGCGCTGGTGCCCGCTGCCTGTTGCGCGAGGCCGAGGGAGTCGCCCACGAAATCCGCCACGTCCTGAATCTCCGGCACCTGGTAGTTGTGCGCCAGTATGATGGCGTTGTGCTGGCGCTTGAGCGCGAGGATCTCGGCGGCCAAGGCCGCTGTCTGCGCGGGCGGGCGGGCGGCGCGGACTCGCGGTTGGGTGAGGTCCGCACCACGTGGCTGGGCTTCGGCCAAATCAATCATGCTGGGAGGCTAAGGCTGCCGGAGAGGAGCGTCAACGCGCCGCAGCCGCAGGACCAACGAGGGAGGGGAACTCACAAGGGTGACCAACCGTTGTGGCGGTAGTGGTAATACATCCACTGAAAGGATGGGTTGTTCGTGTTACCGCCCGCCCAGAAAAAGGAAGGAATGCCGGCCACGGAAAGGGTGGCAGCACGCACGGTCGCCGGATCCTCCCACCGGTGCATTTCCGCATGGCCGTCTGCAAAGCTCAATGAACTCGCATTGCCATGGTAAACGGCAAATGGATCCACCCAGCCGGGATTCGGCAAGACGTCCATCACCCAAGTGCCCCAGTTATAGCCACGAGGATCGGCCTCCTCGACGAACACCAGCGAATACACCGGACTCGTCACATCGCCGGCACGGCGGTAAGGGGACTGGCCCCCCCAGCCTTGTCCGTTCATGCCGTCCACCTTCGAATAGCTATCGTAGCCCCAGCCTGACCCCGGGGTCTTGGTGGTCCGCTTGTCCCCGGGGCAGTTGTAAACTTTCACATCGGCCACATAGCGATACATGAGACCAGCCTGGATGCCTCTCTGGACATTGGCCAAGGCCACATCCGGGGCCAGTCCAGTGAAGTTAGGTGGCGGGGGAATGACGTTGCCCATGCTGTCAATCGGCCCGGGCCAATACCCGCCCCCGTTGCCGACTGGCAACAATCTGTCGTCAAAATCTCCGGCATAAAGCGCGAATCCGATGGCGAGCTGCTTCTGGTCGTTCAAGCAGGTGGCCCCGATGGTCTTGGCCTTCGCCTTGCTCAAGGCAGGCAGCAGCATCCCCGCCAAAATCGCGATGATCGCTATCACGACGAGCAGCTCAATCAAGGTGAAGGCCGGGGACCAACGTTTGGGAAGGCGGACAGGCTTCATTTTCTGGGGCGTGCGCTTGGCAGGCATGTTTGGTGGAACCGCCGGGAAGCTAGCAGCATAACTCAGGGCCGCAAGTGCCATTCTGGCTGCCTGGACGTTGGGGGCGCATCTCAGTTTTTTGCAGCCTGATTGGCATGGTCTCTCTCACCCCAGCCCTACCCCTAAACCGGCACTCATTGGAGCCCGGAAGCCCACATCCGCAGCCGCTGTCGAACGCCCCATCAGCTCATCGCGGACATGGGCAACCGCAGTTCGAGGACGCTTCAAGCAATCCCCCCGCAACACGGCGACTGGAAGTCGCCGGCACGGGTTCTGGGTCCCAATGCGCGGCTTGCGGGCCGTGGATTCTCTCCCAGCGGGAGGGTTGGGGTGAGGGAGAAAGCTTGCGATTACCTGCGGGCATCGAATTCGCCGCTCCGCTGGAGTCTGCCAGAAAATGAGATGGGCCTGGCCGTTGCGACACGGGCACTCCGCGCCGGGGTCAGGGCCACACCGCTACCGCTTCTTGGTGCTGGCGCACGGCTCCCGTCCGGCGGCCGCTGCGAACGGCTGCAAGTCCCGCATCAGCTTCGCAAAGCCCTCGAGCGTGAGCTGCTGCGCGCCATCGCTCCAGGCCTCCGCCGGGTTCGGATGCACCTCGATCAGCAGCGCGTCGGCCCCCATCGCCACCGCGCCCTTGCACATGGCGACCACGAGGTCCGCCCGGCCCGCGCCCTGGCTGGGGTCAATCACGATGGGGCAGTGCGACTCCTGCTTGATGATGGGGATGGTCGAGAGGTCGAGCGTGTTGCGCGTGTAAGTCTCGAACGTGCGGATGCCCCGTTCGCAGAACAGCAAGCCGGGGTTGTTGTTCGAGAGGACGTATTCGCCCGCGAGCAGCCACTCCTCGATCTTCATGGCCAGACCGCGTTTGAGCAGCACGGGTTTGCCGGTCTTCGCGGCGGCGATGAGGAGCTGGAAGTTCTGCGCGTTGCGCGTGCCGATCTGAAGCATGTCGGCATGTTCCGCCACCAGCTCCGCGTGGTCTTCGGAAAGCAGCTCGGTGATGATGGCCAGGCCGGTTTCCCTGCGCGCCTTGGCCAGCAGCTTCAAGCCCTTCGCGCCGAGCCCTTGGAATTCGTAGGGCGAGGTCCGGGGCTTGAACGCGCCGCCGCGCAGCACCCTGGCTCCGGCCTTCGCCACCGCCTCGGCGGTCGTCATCAACTGCTTCTCGCTCTCCACCGAGCACGGCCCGGCCATGACGACGAGTTCCGGACCACCGATGACACATCCGTTGGGCAGGGTGACGGTGGAGTTGGTCGGATGCGCCTCGCGGCTGACGAGTTTGAAGCGCTTCTGGATGGGCATGACGCTCTCGACCTGTGGCAAGGCGGTGAGCGTCTCGAGTGTGTGGTGGGTGCGTTCGTCGCCGATGGCGCCGATGACCGTGCGCGCGACGCCACGCATGACATGCGGGCGGTAGCCGAGCCGGCGGATCTCGGCGAGCACGGCGGACTCTTCTCGCTTCGAGCTGCGGGGTTTGAGGACAATGATCATGGAGTTGGGCTGGTGGGTTGAAACGGCAAACTCACACTTCCACCAACAAGCCCGGCGTGGGCTGAATGACCTTGATCTTGGGGTGGCGCTCCGCGATTTGCCGGGCAAACCAGACGCGCGCATCCTCGTCGCCATGCCCCAGCAGCACCGTGTGCGGGGACACCTCGCCGACGAAGTCCAGCAGTTCTCCCCGGTTGGCATGGGCGGAGAGATCGAAGTCTTCCAGTCCGCACTTGCGGGTCAGCTCCCCGACGCTGGGGCTGAAGAAGAAGGGCTTGCCCGGCTGGCTGGCCTTGAACCGGCCACCCGGAGTGCTGGGATCCGCATAACCCACGAACAACACGTTGTGACGCGGATCTTCCGCCATGCGGGCGGCCAGATCGTGCGCGGCCGTGTGCTCGCTCATCATGCCCGCCGTGATGACGAAGATGCGGCCACCCGTGAGGCGCATGGACTCGGCCTGGCCCTTTTCCAGCACGACCAGGTTGAGCGCCTCGTGCAGTTGCAGGCTCGTGTGCAGGCGGTGCGCGCGGTGGGCTTCCAGGTCGTAAATTTCGGTGAAGACCCGGCCCAGACCGCCAATGTAGATGGGCTGCTCCTTGAGCTCGCCCGCCTTGAAGGCCAGCGCCAGCGCCGCGAGGATCTCCTGCGTGCGGCCCAGCGCGAAGGTGGGAATGAGCACGCTGCCCTTGCGCTTAAGTGTGGCGCGGATGGCAGCGATGAACCGCTGGAGCTCGGCCTCGCGGCTGAAGTCCGGGGGCGTGGCGCGGCTGCCGCGCGTGGTTTCCATGATCAGGACATCGGCTTTCACATCCTCGAAACGCGCTCCCTTGAGGATGGTTTGATCCCGAAAGCACACGTCGCCGGTGTAGAAGAGCGTCTCCCGTTTCCCGCGCACCAGCACCCCGGCGGAACCCAGCGCGTGCCCGGCATCGAAGAATTCGAGCGTGGGGGAAGTGCCGCCGCCACGGGTCTTTTGAAAGCCGGCCCACTCGATTTCCCGGTTGTATTTGAAGCCCTGGAACAGCGGCGCGATCTCGTCCACTTCGTCGTGCGAATACAGCGGGTAGTCCTTGATGCCAGATTCCTCCCGCTGGCGCTTCATCACGTTGACGGAGTTGTGCAGCACACGCTCCACGAGGAAGTAGCTCAGCTCCGTCATCAAAACGTGGGCGCGCCGATGGTGCCGCACCGCCACCGGCAGCCCGCCGACGTGATCGTGGTGGCAGTGAGTGATGGCGATGGCATCGAGCTCCTCATCCTTCACGAGGTCCAGCAAGGGCAGCGAGGCGCGGCCTTCCAGCTTGGGGTGGACGCCCGCGTCCATGAGCAGGCGGTGGCCGTCCAGTTCGAGCCACCACGCGCTCGCGCCAATGTCAGTGTCGGGATTTAAGTTGCGAATGCGCATGGAGCTAGCAAACCACCTCCGGGGGTGATTGGACACCTGAATCTCAGCCCTTCGCTCCGGCGCGGCGCGGCGCAGCTTGCCACCCGCACCATGCGAACGAGGCAGCCTGCTCCCTCTCCTCCATCGGATGGAGGAGAGGGGCGGGGAGAGGAGGGGTGTTACCGCTGTAGGATCAAGGCTCCCCTCTCCCCAGTCCGCTCCATGAACCACCACACGGATTCAGGGCGGAACACAGATGAAATTCCAAGCGGTCAGACTTCCCATCTGTGCTCCGCCCTTAATCTGTGTGGGAGTTCCTGGTCCCAGTGCGCGGCCTTCGGGTCGTGGTGGCTACCCAAGAACCTCGTAGCCGACGTGAGGAGGCTCATGCTGAAGCCGGAATAGTCAGAGCCTCCTTACGTCGGCTGCTACGGTTCAGGGTCACGAATCGCGAGCCTTGGCGGCTCGTGGATTCTCTCCTCGCTCCTGCGTCGCAGGGCGGGGGTTCACTTACCGTGGTGCGTGCACCCAGCGCGCCCGCTCCGGCGCTACTTCAAACCGCCCACCACGCCGCCGAGGGCGCGCATGGCGGCCGCGCGCAGCACCTCATGCAGGTCCGCCATCTTGGTCAAGCCGGCAGGAATCTCGAAATAGCGCGGATCAGGCGCGCCCAGCCGGATGTTGCTCAACAGGAACTGGTAGGACTGCTGTTCCTTGGTGATGACCAGCTTGACTGGCAGGTTCTGCAGGTTGGTGGCCTGCCAGACCGTGGCCGTGCCATCGTCGCCCGGCACCTTGATCGCGTATTTGATGGTGGGCTGGCCGCCGATGGTTTCGCGGCCCAGTTCACGTTTCTCGAGCCGGCCGACTTTTTCCTGCGCCTGCTGGCGGACCCCGGCAGCAGGAGCGATAGGCATTGGAATGTAAGCCTTCGCTCCGGGCAGCACCAACGTGAGCGGCTGGTTGGGCAGATAAATGAAGAACATCCGGTCCAGGCCCATGTCCTTGAAACTGGCGACGACTTCCGGCGGGAAAGAGGCGCTCTTCACATTGGCCAGATTGAGTTCCCAACGCATTTTGCCATCGGCGGCGGCCACGCCAAACGGCAGCGTCAGGGCGGGCTCCTTGCCAACGGGAGGCACTGTGACCTCCACCCCGGCCGTGAAATTCCGCGTGTCGCTCAGGAACTCGGACAACGCCGCCGCGAGAAACGCAGCATGGCTGTTGAACTGGTTGGTGCCGGCGGCTGGCGGTGGCGCTGCCCCGGCGGCAACCGCCAAGCCGCAAACCACGGCCACGCTGGCCAGCAGACGCTTCACGATGGGGGCTGAAAAAATCACCTACTTGCCCGCTTCCTTTTTACCCACCACCCACTCGAAGGTGAGTTTCACTTCATCACCGGTCTTGATCAGCCCCACGGCGGCGGTGGGAGCCGGCGGCGTGATCTTGAAGTCCGTCATCTTCACGGCCGTGATCCCGTTGAAGGTAATCCGCGATTGATCCACGCGCCGCACCAAGGTGACCGGGAAGGTGATCTCCTTGGTGACGCCTGAGACGGTCAAGTTGCCCTTGGCCTCGAACTGAAGCTGGGCACCCTTCGCTTCCTTGAACGTCAGCTCCGCCAGCTTGAACCCGATGCGCGGGTTTTCTTTCTCCTTCATGGCCTCCTGCATCACGGCATCCATCGCCTTGCCGCTGCTGCACTTGAGCGAGCGCACGGCCACAAATGTCTCGGCCTGGGCGGCCACCTTGCCGGGCTTGGCCTTCTCCGGGGCTTCGATCAAAGCGGCGTCCAGCTCCAGGAACCCGCCGATGAGCTGGCTCTCGGCATGCCAGTCGTGAATGGTGGAAGTGCCGTCCATGCGCATCTTGCTGCCCGGCTGCGACTCGTAGCGGACCATGGTGGCAGCCGAGGCAGAAGCAGACAGGCTGATCAAGACAGCAGCGCTGAACAGGGAGACGAAACGGTGGGCTTTCATGAAGAGTGGCGTTGGCATCGTCGTGGCGGCTATTGCAGCGGTTCGACGGGGCCACGTCAAACTTGATTCGGCAAGCCGGAACGGCGGCACACTGCGGGCTTGCGTAGTCAGGCGCTTCGCGTAAAGCCGCAGCGATGCACGACGCGCCCGCGCACTTGGTTCCAGCTCCGGCTTTCATCGCCGGCCCCACGGCCGTGGGAAAAAGTGCGGTGGCGTTGCACTTGGCGGAGCTGCTCGGGGGCGAAATCATCTCCGTGGACTCCATGCAGGTCTATCGCGGCCTGGACCTCGGGACGGCCAAACCATCGCCCGCTGAACAAGCGCGCGTGCGGCATCATCTCGTGGATGTGGTGGAACTGACGGACGTGTTCGACGCGGCGCGCTTCCTCCGGCTGGCGACTGTGGCAGTGCAGGACATCCACCGGCGGGGCCGGGTGCCGATTTTCTGCGGCGGGACCGGCCTCTACTTCAGCGCCTGGCTGAACGGTTTGGGCGAAGCCCCGCCCACCGATCCCGCCCTGCGGAGCGTGTTGGAATCAACCCCGCTGCCGGATCTGCTCGCCGAACTGGAGCAGCGAGACCCGGAAACCTTCGCGCGCATTGACCGCGAAAACCCGCGCCGGGTCGTGCGAGCGGTGGAAGTCATTCGGCTGACGGGCCGGCCTTTCTCCGCCCAGCGCGCCGCCTGGCCGGCCGCCCCGAACCCCAAACTTCCCACCCCCATCTGGTGCCTGAACCGTGAGCCGGTCGACTTGCGCGCCCGCATCGAAGCCCGGGTGGACGCGATGTTCGCCGCTGGCTTGGTGGCCGAAACGCGGGCGCTGCTGGAGCGCGGGCTGGAGCACAACCGCACCGCGATGCAGGCCATCGGCTACCGGCAGGTGGTCGAGCATCTGCGCGGCGAGCGCGGGCTGGCGGAAACCATCGCCCTGGTGAAAACCAAGACGTGGCAGTTCGCCCGCCGGCAGGGCACCTGGTTCCGCCGGCAACTTGCGGTGGAGACCGTGCCGCTGGCCGCCGACGCGGACTCCCTGACCGTCGCGCGGCAGCTTGCGGAGCGGCTCCGCGCCGCTGCGGCTGGCAATCACTTGCCCGCAAGCCATCCCGTCCCTTAGCCTGCGCCGGATGTCGCGCCTGCCCTTCGAGCTGCTGCTGGCCCTGCGTTACCTGCGCCCCAAGCGCACGTTCGTCTCGGTCATCACGCTCATCTCCGTGATCGGCGTGATGCTCGGCGTGGCGGTGCTCATCATTGTCATCAGCGTGATGAGCGGGTTCGACCGCCAGCTCCGCGAGCGGCTGCTGGGCTTCAACGCCCACCTGCGCGTCATCAAGCCCGGCGAACTGCTCTCCAACCGCGAGGAAATCATGGCGCGCATCATGACCAATCCGCGCGTGCGCGGCGTCGCGCCCTTCGTGCAAGGCAAGGTGCTGTTGGAGACCCAGCCGCCCGTGGGCAGCTCCATGGTGGATGCGCCGGTCGTCCGTGGCGTGGATGCGCGGCGTGAGGCGGATGTGAGTGATCTGCCCAAGAGCGTCACCAACGGCGTGTTCGATCTGCGCGGCAACGGGCTCATCGTCGGCCGTGAACTCGCCAACAATCTCGGCGTGCGCGTGGGCGACCGCGTTGCGATTTATTCCCCGGCGAACTTGAAGAAGATGAAAGACAGCCGCCGCTCGGGCAAAGAAGAGTCAGCCCTGCCGGACGAATACACAGTCAAAGGCGTCTTCGATGTCGGCTACTACGAGTTCAACGCCAACGTCGTCATCACCTCGCTCGCCAACGCGCAGGATCTCTACGAGTTACAGGACAACGTCCACGGCCTGCAAATCATGCTGCACGACCCCGCTCAGGCCGAGCTCGCGCGCCGGGAGCTTCAAAGCGCGCTGGGCCTGGACTACATCGTCCGCACGTGGATGGATGACAATTCCGGCATTCTCAACGCGCTGCTGGTCGAGAAGAACGTCATGTTCTACCTGCTGTTCTTCATCATGATCGTCGCCGCGTTCGGCATCACCAGCGCGCAGATCACCTTCGTGGTGCAGAAGACGCGCGAGATCGGCGTGCTCAAGGCGCTCGGCGCGACCAACGGCCAGGTGCGCTGGCTCTTCCTCAGCCAGAGCCTCATCGTGGGCGTGCTGGGCGTGGTGGCTGGGTTCGGCCTCGGGCTCCTGCTGCTACATTACCGCAATGACTTTCTCGACCTGATGAACCGGCTGACGGGTTTCGAGCTCTTCCCGCGCACGATCTACTCCTTCGACCGGCTGCCCGCGCTGATCGTGCCCAGCGACATCGCGATCATCTGCGGTGGGTCGCTGTTCATCTGCCTGCTGGCCGGCCTGTTGCCGGCGTGGAATGCCGGGCGGCTGCAACCCGTGGAGGCGCTCAGGAATGACTGAGAGGAGCAAGATCAGGATTAGGATTACGAGCAGGAGCTGGCTGCCGTCCTCTTCCTCGTGCTCCTGATCCTAATCTTAATCCTGCTCCTTCCATGTCCTCCCCTCTCCTCCGCGCCACCGGCCTGCGCAAGACCTACCGGATTGGCTCCCGCGCCGTGGAAGTCCTGCGCGGCGTGGACCTGACCGTGGCCGCTGGCGAGTTCGTCGCGTTGCGCGGTGCGTCCGGCGCGGGCAAGAGCACGCTGCTGCACTTGCTGGGCGGCCTCGACCGTGCGAACCACGGCGAGATCCAGTTCCGCGCGCAGAGTCTGGCCGCCTTGACGACCAACGAGCTGGCGAAGCTCCGCAACACCACTTTCGGCCACGTCTTCCAAGCCTATCACCTGCTGCCGGAGCTGGACGCGCTTGAGAATGTCTGCCTGCCGGCGCGCGTGGCGCGGTTGGACGCGACCGAGGCGGAAGCGCGCGCGCGTGAGCTGTTGCGGCGCGTGGGCCTGGAGCATCGCCTGGAGCATCGGCCGGCGGAACTTTCCGGTGGCGAGCAGCAACGCGTCGCCATCGCCCGGGCTCTGGTCAACCAGCCGGAACTCATCCTCGCCGACGAGCCCACCGGCAATCTCGATTCGCACACGGGCGAGGAAATTCTGGACCTGCTGTGCCAGCTCCGCGCCGAGCGCAACGTCACCTTGCTCATCGCCACACACGATGCCCGCGTGGCCGCCCGCGCACCGCGGGTGGTGGAGCTGGTGGACGGGGCGCTGAAGTAACGGGGAAAGGGAGGAAGGGGAAACGTTCAACTTCCAACGTTCAACTTTCAACGAGCCGACGCGCGTCCGTTGAACGTTGAGCGTTGGAAGTTGAACGTTTTCCCCTCCGTGTTCTCTGTGCCTTTTGGCGGCAAAGAGTCTCAACCCCGCCGCTGGCACTCCGCCACGTAGTCGCGGAAGGCCTGCTGGAGCTGGCGCGTGATGGGACCGGGTTGGCCGTCGCCGACCTTGCGGTCGTTGATCTGCACCACCGGCATCACCTCGTTCGTCGTCCCAAACAGCATCGCCTCCTGCGCGCATCGCAGTTCGCTTTCCGCCACGGGGAATTCCTTCACCGGGATGCCCAGTGCCGAGCACAAGCCCAATGCCACCAGCCGGGTGACTCCGGGCAGGATGTAGTTGCTGCGCGGTGCGGTGCGGACCACGCCATCCATGACGACGGCGAAATTTGAGAGCGAACCTTCCAGCGCGAAGCCGTCGCGCACCAGCACGGCCTCGTGCGCGCCCGCCTCCTGCGCGAGTTGATTGGCGAGCACGTTGGGGAGCAGGGAGATGGACTTGATGTCGCACCGCGCCCAGCGCTGGTCGGGGACGGTGATGACTTTCACTCCGCCGGCCCACTTTTCGACCGGGTTCGCAAAGGGCGCGGCGAAGCCATAGACCGTGGCGGCGACCTCAGCGGGAAAGGCGTGCTTGCGCGGCGCGGCGCCCCGGCTGATTTGCAGGTAAACCGTGGCTTCCGCGTCGGCCAGTTGGTTGCGTTGCAGGAGTTCGGTGCAGACGGCCGAGAAATCCAGACCGGCCGGGCGCGCGATGCGCAAGGCCTGCAGGCTGGCGTCGAATCGGTCCCAATGCTCGCGGGCGCGGAAGAGATGGCCGCGGTAGGCGCGCACGACTTCATAAACGCCGTCCGCAAAGAGAAAGCCCCGGTCATCCGGGGAGATGCGGGCCTGCTCCTTGGGCAGGAACTGGCCGTTGAGATGAACGATCATTGGCTGAAGCGGGGCGGTCGGCGGGTTGACCCTGTGCCCTGGCTGGCCGGACACGGACAGCCGGCCATCACCGGGATCAACGCCGCGGGGCGAACTGGGAGGTCACCTTCAACACGAAAATATCGGTGTCCCCCTGGCTCTTGAGCACGGTGTCTCCGAAGGTGATGTTACCGCGAAAATAGCCGATGACGTAGGTGTTGCCGCCCCGGTCCACCGCGATGCCATGACCCGCGAGCGGCTCGGAATACGCGGCGCCGACCTGCCGGGCCCACACCACGCGGCCTTCCCGGTCCAGCTCCGTCACAAAAACATCCGCGATGCCCATGCTGAACAGGGTGTTGTTCCCGAACTGGCAATTGCCGGCGAATGTGCCCGTGACGTGCGTGTGACCGCTGCTGTCCACGGCCAGACCGTAGCCGGCCTCGGGCGCGCCAATCTTGTTGCCGCCGAACGTCCGCACCCAGGTCAGGATGCCCCGTTGGTCATACTTGGACACAAACACATCCGAGCCGCCCTCGCTCTTGAGGCCCTTGCCGCTGAAGCTGCCGATGTGCGTGCCCTTGCGGGAGCGGAACGCGGCATGAAGGCGCATTTCCGAGGCGTAGGACTCGGTGCCGTTGAACGCGCCGGACACGAGCACGTTCCCGTGCGGATCCAGGCCCACGCTGTAGGCGATGTCGGTGTTGGGGCCACCGGAACGCTGCGCCCAGACCGTGCGCCCGGTGTTGTCAAACTTGGCCACGAAACTGTCCATCAAACCGGCGCTGCTCAAGGTGGTGTTGCGCGAGAAGCGGATGTCGTCCTCGAACGCGCCGACCACATACGAATTCCCTTGGGCGTCCACGGTGATGGCACTGCCCACGTCATCACCCTGTCCGCCAATCTGCCGCACCCAGTCGAGCTCGCCGTTCGCATCGTAGCGAGCGACGAAAATGTCATTGAAGCCGGCATTCTTCAGGGTCAGGTCCTCGAAGGTCGTGTCGCCCGTGAAATACCCGGTCATGTAAACATAGCCATCGGCACCGATGGCCACGCCGTTGCCGCTGCCGCCGCCGGTGCCGCCGGCCTGTCGCACCCAGAGCACCTTGCCGTTGGGATCAAACTTGGCCAGGAAGATCTCGGAATTCGAATTCCGCTTCACGATCTCGCCACCAAAATCCACCGTGGGTGACTGAAACGTGCCCGTCACGTAACAGTTACCCTCCGCATCATTCACGATCGCCCGCGCAAACTCATCCGCCGAGCCACCCACCTGCCGGACCCAGACCAGCTTGCCCAACCGGTCGTGCTTGGCCACGAAGATGTCCGCCTCGCCCTTCCCCGCCAGCGCATACTCATCGAACCGCGCCTGGCCACGGAAGTAACCGCAGGTGTAGGTGCTGCCCTCGTTGTCCACCGAGATGGCCGTGCCGAAATCCTGCCCTGTGCCACCCGCGCGGGATGCCCACCGGATCGCGGGCATCTCCGCCAGGGCTGAACTCACCCCCATCCAGCCGCCGAGCAGGAGCAACAAACAGGGCCAGGCGGACCGGAGGGAAAACTGGCCGGGGCGACACGCGCGGTGCGATTGGGGACTCATGAGTTCTGGGTCGAGGAGGGGGTTAATTGCACGCGATGCTGAATGATGACACTTAGAGAGCCGATTTTCGCCCGACTGAGTGGCCGCTTTTCTACGGGAAAAGACGCTGTTATCAAGGAGAAACTCCCCACCGCAAGGCCCGCTTACACCGGGAAAGAGAGCCCCTTGGGCACGCGCGGACTCGGGGCCGGCCGGGGCGCGGGAGCCCCGGCGAACGCCGCGCCCAGTTCCTTGAGCACCTCCGGTGGCATGCGGCGGGGCTTCTCGTCCGGGCCGGCGCAAATATGCCGGGTGCGCCCCGTCAGGATGATCGTGTTGCGGGTGTTGGACACCCCATAGGCAAAGCTGATGTGCAGCCGGTCGAGCTCCGTCACCACCACTTCCACGATCAACTCGTCGTCGTAACGCGCCGCCGCCTCATAGTGCAGGTGGGCTTCGATTACGGGAAAAATCAGTTCCGAAGTCTGCAACGCCGACAGCGGCCGGCCCACCGCCCGGAAGAACTCCCCCCGGGCGCGCTCCAAGATCTCCAGATACCGCGCGTAATAAACGTGGTTCCCCACCGTGCACTCGGCGAAGGACACCCGGTGGCGGTATCGAAATGGTGCGGGCATGCGGCGAGACCATAGTGGCTCTCGCGGGCGCTGCCAATGCCGGAACGCGCGTGGCCGAAGACAGGTCTCCGGCACCGTGCCTTGCCTGACCAGTGGCCGGCCCCTACAGTCCGCGCGACCGCCGCGTGACCACCCTCTTTGCCATCACCCTCTTCTGGAGCGCCGCGCTGCTGTTCTGGGTGGAGCCGATGGTCGGCAAGCTGGTGCTCCCGCAGCTCGGTGGCGCGCCGGCCGTTTGGAACACCTGCATGGTGTTCTTCCAGGCGATGCTCCTCGCGGGTTACGCGGCCGCGCACTGGCTGACGGGCCGTTGTTCACCGCGCCCGCAGCTTCGGGCTCACCTGCTCCTGTTCCTCGGCGCGCTGGCCACGCTGCCCATCCGCCTGAACGAGACCGCCGTTGAACCGTGGCCGCACTGGCCGACGGCCTGGCTGCTGGTGCAACTGCTGTTGAACGTCGGTCCCGCGTTCTTCGTGCTGGCGCTCACCACGCCACTGCTCCAACGGTGGTTCGCTGCTTCGGCCCAGGCCGGGGCTCGCGATCCCTACTTCCTCTACGCCGCGAGCAACCTCGGCAGCTTCGCCGCGCTGCTGGGCTACCCGCTGTTCATCGAGCTGAACTGGCCGCTGCGGGAACAATCGTGGCTGTGGGCCGCTGCGTTCTTGGCGATGCCCGTCCTCGTGCTCGCGTGCGGAGCGAAGCACGCCCGTGCCGGCGACTTGCAGTCGCCGCCCCGGCCCGCAACGGCCTCACCGAGCGGCGACTGCAAGTCGCCGGCACGCGCCCGCCGCCTCCACTGGGCCGTCTGCGCTGCGGTGCCCTCCAGCCTGCTGATGGGTGTCACCACTTACATCACGACGGACATCGCCTCGATGCCGCTGCTCTGGGTGCTGCCGCTCGGGCTGTATCTGCTCACGTTCGTGTTCGTCTTCGCGCGCCGGCAGTTCTTCTCGGCGCGGCTGCTGTCACGCGCCCTACCCATCGGCGCGCTGGCGCTGGCTTACCAGATGTGCGCGGGCCTCAGCGAGCCGGCGTGGCTGGTGTTGGGCCTGCACCTCCTGGTCTTCTTCATCGCGGCGATGGTCTGCCACGGCCGCCTCGCCGCCGACCGGCCGGAGCCCGAGCACCTGACGGAGTTCTACTTGTGGATGTCGCTGGGCGGCCTGCTGGGCGGGCTGTTCAACACGTTGCTCGCTCCCCTCCTCTTCAACTCAGTGGTGGAATATCCCCTCGCGCTCATGGCCGCGTGCTGGCTGCGATGGGAAGGAACACGAGCAACAGTCCGAAGGGACGCACAAACGGCAGCCGCCGCTCTCCCTCACCCTAACCCTCTCCCGCTGGGAGAGGGGACAGCGATGGTCGCGTCTCGTGGCACTGAAACCGCTGGCTTCGGCCCACCGCTGGCTGACGTTCTCCCTCTCCCAGCGGGAGAGGGCCGGGGTGAGGGAGAGCGCGCACAGCCACCCGTCGCATCCAATTCAGCATCCGGCATCAAGCAACTGGCATTTGACTTGGTCTGGCCCGTTGGGCTCGCGGTTCTCACCGCTGCGCTCGCCGCCTTGCTGCCGCCGACGAAGGTGCTGCCCCCTCAAGTCCAGTCCGTCGTCATCTTCGGCCTGCCGCTGCTGCTGTGCTTCCTGCTGGTGGATGGGCCGCGCCGCTTTGCGCTGGGGCTGGGCGCGGTGTTTCTCGGCGGTGCGTTCTTCACGGGCGGGTTTGGCAAGACCCTGCACGTCGAGCGCAACTTCTTCGGCGTGACGCGCGTGACTTTGTCGCCCAGCGGCGATGCGCGGCAGATTGTCCACGGCCGGACGATTCACGGACGACAGTTTCTCGACCCGGCACGCGCGGCGGAGCCGCTGACGTTTTACCATCGCGAAGGGCCGCTGGGGGATGTGTTCAGGGTGTTCGGAGCCGGTGGAACTGCTGCTGCCGCTGCCCCCTCACCCCGGCCATCTCCCCCGGAGAGGGCGAGGGAGAAGACAGTGCGCGTTGAGGCTCGTGCCGGCGACTTGCAGTCGCCGCCCCGCACGCCGCCAACGCCAACAGACGGCGACTACAAGTCGCCGGCACGGCACGTCGGCGTCATCGGCCTGGGCGCGGGTTCGATGGCGGCTTATGCGCAGGCCGGCGAGCGCTGGACGTTTTACGACATTGATCCATCGGTGCTCCGCATTGCGCAGGACACGAACTTCTTCACCTACCTTGCACGCTCGGCGGCGGCGGAGACGCGGCTGGTGGAGGGCGACGCGCGCTTGCGCCTGCGCGAGGCGGCGGACGGCGGCTACGACTTGCTGGTGCTTGACGCGTTCAGCTCGGATGCCATCCCGGTGCATCTCATCACGCGCGAGGCGGTGGCGTTGTATCTGCGCAAACTCGCGCCCGGTGGGATGCTCGCGTTCCACATCTCCAACCGTTATCTCGACCTCGAACCCGTGCTCGCGAACCTCGCCGCTGACCTGCGGCTCGTCGCGCTGGGCTGCGATGACATGTCGCTGACGGACGCGGAGTTTGCGACGGGCCGGGAGCAATCGCACTGGGTGGTGATGGCGCGGACGGAGGCGGACTTGGCTGGATTTCAACGCCGCATCCGCTGGTCGCCGCTCGAAGGCCGCGCTGGCGTCGGCGTGTGGACGGATGATTTCTCCAGCCCGCTGCGGGTGATTCAACGGTAAGTGTAGGAGACGAGGTGGCGAGTCTGGCGCTTGTCCGAAAAGTCAGAGACTCCTCACGTCGTCTCCTGCGAGGAGGAGGCTATTCGTCGCCGTCCCCGCCGCCGCCCTTCCGCTCCCACGCGCGCTTCTGGCGCTCGGGTGGGGTCGTGTCCACCTTCGCGTAGTAAGTCTCCTCGCCGAGCAGCTCGTCCACGGCGCGTTGAAAGGCCGGCGTGGGTGCGACGGCGAAGCGCTCGTGCGTCTCGATGAAGACCGGCGGGGCGTCCGGGTAGCGGAAGCAGAGGAAGAGCGGGCATTTGCCGCGGTGCGCCTCGACGAGCGCGCGGGCGGCCTCGAGCTTCGCGCCGTCCATGTGCGCGGGATAGAGGCGGAGGTGAACCTGCTTGGTGAACTTTCTCGGCGCGTCCTCCAGCGGCATGATTTCGGTCGGGAAAAGCTTGGGCTTGTCCTCGTCGTTGTTCACCTCGCCGACGACGAGCACCGCCTTCCCGGTGACGAGGTGCTCGCGATACTTGTCGTAGTTCTCGTTGAACAGGAGCATCGAGAACGTGCCTTCCAAATCCTCCAGCGTGACCATCGCGTAGGCCTTGCCGTTCTTCTTGCTCATGCCCTGCTGCACGGTGCTGACCATGCCGCCGATGCGCGTCATGCCGCGGGCGGGGAGCGCCTTGGCGGTGGTGGAGTTGTGCAGGCAAAACTTCTCGAGCAGCGGCGCGAGCGGCGTGAGCGGGTGGCCGGTGACGTAGAAACCCAACAGCTCTTTCTCGTGCGCGAGCAGTTCGTGCTGCGGCCACTCGGGGAGCTGGGCGGCCTTCTCGACCTTCGCCGTGGCCGCCGGTTCCTCCATCATGCCGAAGAGGGAGACCTGGCCGCGCACGCGGTCGGCGGCGGCGCTGGCGGCGCGGGCCATCACGCGGTCGAGCGCGGCGAACATCGAGGCGCGCGTCTCGCCGAAGCTGTCGCACGCGCCGCACTTGATGAGGGCTTCGAGCGTCTTGCGCGTGACGGTGCGCGAGTCCACGCGCTCGCAGAAGTCGGTGAGGCTGGTGAACTTCCCGCCCTTGTCGCGGGCCTCGATGATGCCTTTCACGGCGGCCTCGCCGACGCCCTTGATGGCGGCCAGGCCGAAGCGGATGCCTTGGGAAGCAGGTTTCGAGTTTGGGGTTTCGGGTTTGGCGTTGGGCGCGGCTGAGGATTGTGCCGGCGACTTGAAGTCGCCGCTCTTTGGGCTGCCCACGCTCCCGGACGGCGACTGCAAGTCGCCGGCACGGGTGCTCGCCGGATAAAAGTAAGCCTGCCCGTCGTTCACATCCGGCGGGAGGACTTCCACGCCGAGGGCCTTCGCTTCATCGAGGACAATCTTCAACTTCTCCTGCGTCCCCATGTCGTTCGTCATCATCGCGCTGAGGAACTCCACGGGGTAGTTGCCCTTCAGATACGCGGTCTGATACGCGACGATGGCGTAGGCGGCGGCGTGCGACTTGTTGAAGCCGTAGCCGGCGAACTTCTCCAGCAAATCGAAAATCTGATTCGCCTTGGACTCGGGAATTTGGTTCCGCTCCTTCGCGCCCTTCACGAAGAGCTTGCGGTGCTGGGCCATCTCCTCGGCCTTCTTCTTGCCCATCGCGCGCCGCAGCAAGTCCGCGCCGCCCAGCGTGTAGCCGGCGAGAATCTGCGCGGCCTGCATCACCTGCTCCTGGTAAATGAGCACGCCGTAAGTCTCCTTCGAGATGCTCTCCAACAGCGGGTGCTCGTAGGCAATCTCCACCTCGCCGTGCCGCCGCTTGATGAAGTCGGGAATCAGGTCCATCGGGCCGGGGCGGTAGAGCGCCACGAGCGCGGTGATGTGCTCGACGGAACTGATTTGGAACTTCCGGCACAGGTCGCGCATCCCGCCGGATTCCAACTGGAAGATGCCGACCGTGTTGCCCTTGTTGAGCAGGTCGTAAGCCTTCGCGTCGTCCAGCGGCAAGTCGTCCACGGCGATGGTGATGCCCTGCGTTTGCTTCACCATGTCGCAGACGTTGCGGATGACGGTGAGCGTCTTGAGCCCGAGGAAGTCCATCTTCAGCAGGCCGAGGTCGCCGACGGGGCCCATCGGGTATTGCGTGACGATGGTGCCGTCCTCGTCCTGCTTGAGCGGCAGGAGGTTGATGAGCGGCTGGTCGCCGATGACCACGCCCGCCGCGTGGACGCTGGAGTTGCGGGCGATGTCTTCGAGCACGAAGGCCTTGTCCAGCAGTTCGCGGGTGACCTCCTCGCTGTCGTAGGCAGTCTTGAGTTCCGCCGATTGCTTGAGCGCCTTGGCCAAGTCCATCTTCAGCTCGGCGGGCACCATCTTCGCGAGCCGGTCGCATTCGCCGTAGCTCAGGCCCATCACGCGCCCGACATCGCGGATGACGGACTTCGCGCCCATCGTGCCGAAGGTGATGATTTGCGCGACGGACTCGCGGCCATACTTCTGCCGCACATACTCGATGACATCGGCGCGGCGATCGTCGGCGAAATCAATGTCAATGTCCGGCGGGTTGACGCGCTCGGGGTTGAGGAAGCGCTCGAAGAGCAGGTTGTAACGGATGGGGTCAACGTTCGCGATGTCCAGCAGGTAGGTGACGAGCGAACCGGCGGCGCTACCGCGCGCCACGCACGCGACGCCCATCTCGCGGCCCTTCGCGACGAAGTCCGCCGTGATGAGGAAGTAGCTGATGAACCCGGTCTTCTCGATGACGGTGAGCTCGAGCTGGAGGCGGTCAATGATGAGCTTGATGGCAGCGGCGATGTCCGGGCGCTGGTGGAGTGGTAGTTCGCTTTCTCCCTCTCCCCGGCCCTCTCCCGCTGGGAGAGGGAGCGACGCAGTCCGCGCTTCGGCCAGGCCTGACGCGCTGGGCTGCACTGCGGCGGGAGAAGTTTCTCCCTCTCCAGGAGGGAGAGGGCCGGGGTGAGGGGGAACGGCAGCGGCCCCCCCCGACGCGTGCCCCGCTTCCTTCGGCTGATAAGTCGGCAGCTTCCTCGGCTCGCGGATGCCCTCGACCACGAATTCCTTCCCCACCGCTTTCACGTCGAGCGTGTAGCGGCGGCCCAAGCCTTCGGCCAGCAGCTTCCGCAGGTAACCCTCGCGCGTGTAAGTCTCCGGCGGGTGGAAGACTGGGTAGTGCAGCGTCTTGAAATCGAAATCCACGTTGCACTTCTCCGCGACCTCGACGGTGTTCGTCACCGCCTCGGGCGCTTCGGCAAAGAGCGCCTTCATCTCCTCGGCGCTGCGCAGGTAGAACTGGCCCGGGACGTAGCGCGGCTTGGTGTCGGTGAGGTTCACCTGCCGCCCGATGCACACGAGGCAATCGTGCGCGGCGGAGTGGCCCTTCTCGACGTAGTGAACGTCATTGGTCGCGACCAGCTTGAGGCCGAATTCCTTCGCCCACGGAATCAAGTGCCGGTTCACCTTCGCCTGCTCGGGGATGCCGTGGTTCTGGAGTTCGAGGTAGAAGTTCTCCGGGCCGAAGGTCTGCTTGAACCAGTCCACGGACTCGCGCGCCTTGTCCACCTGGTCGTGAATGAGGTGCTGGCAAATCTCGCTGGCGAGACAGCCGGAGAGCGCGATGAGGCCCTCGTGGTGCTCGGCCAGCAGCGCCTTATCCACGCGCGGCTTGTAGTAGAAGCCGGAGAGATGCGCCTCGGTGACGAGCTTGACCAGGTTGCGATAGCCCGCCTCGTCCTTCGCGAGCAGCAGGAGGTGCTGGTAAACCTCCTTGCC
>Ga0255204_1000066_pt1 | contig 32632 bp, 20 predicted proteins | sample Miss_Colum_RepC__2_FD_188418 | JGI IMG/M metagenome (GOLD analysis project Ga0255204, IMG submission 188418) | Freshwater microbial communities from Mississippi River, Louisiana, United States - Miss_Colum_RepC_8h | ecosystem: Environmental > Aquatic > Freshwater > River | place: USA: Louisiana... | reverse complement strand
CCTCCCGCCCTTTCGCGCCGCCTCCTTGCGGAGGCGACCTGGCGGTTCAGCTACGGTTGGCGTCACAAGCCCCCGTCGGGAACGTTTCATCCCGATAGACCATGCCCCTGCCGGGCACACGAGCGCCAGCTTCCCAGCCGGCTTACAGCGTTTGGCGAAGGGAGGGCTACCTTTTGTCCGATGGGCGGCGGCGCACCGAACGGTGCGCTGAAGCTTCTGGACTGCACCGCACCTCCGGCTCATCGCAACAAAAGCCGGCTGGGAAGCCGGCGCTCCGGCAACCGCATGGTTCCGGCTCAGAAGGGATTTCGCGTTCACAGGGATGGGGTGCGCAATTCAGCTAGGCGAGCAGTTCCGCCAACGGCGCGCCCTGCTTCACGTCCTTCAGCGCGATGTCGTCGAGCCCGAACTTCGCGCGGGGTTTGCCGGCGGCGTGGAGGAGCGCGGCATACAGGCTGCCGATCGTGCGGTGATTGCGGTGGCCGTAGCCGGGGAATTCGAGGTAGCGGCCGGCGGTTTTGAGGCGTCCGCCGAGGTTGCCGAGGAGGACCATGGGCCAGTTGCGGAGCTGCGGGTGGTGGGCGTCGCCGGAGTCGCTGAGGAAAAGGATCGTGGTGTGGTCGAGCATGGTGCCGTTGCCCTCGGGGATGGCGGCGAGCTTGCGGGCCATGCCGGCGATGAGGCGGGTGTGCAACTGGTGGATGACGATGAAACTTTCCTCGTTCGTCTTGCCGGCGATGGAGCCGCCGTGACCGAGGCCGTGCAGATCCTGGGCGCCGAGTTCCGGATATTTCCCGAAGCGCTGGCCGCCGCTGCCGGAGGTGAGGGTGACGACGTTGGTGAGGCCGGCGATGAGCGCCGCGGTCCCGATCTCGAATTGGGCTTCGAGGATCAGGCTCGCGATGGTCGTGTCGCGTTTCTCGCCGAGCTGCGGGGCATTTTTCCGGATGACCTCCTGCATGGCGGCAATCTGCTCCTGCCGCTGGTGGAGCGACTCGAAGGCTTCCACATAGCGGTCGAGCTTCGGCCGTTCCGCGGGAGCGAGCGCGGTGCGGGCCCGCTTCACGTCGTCGGCCATGAAATCGAGCAGGTGCGTCTGGCGGTTGAACTGCGCCTTGCTGCTCCCGCCATCCACGCTGCCGAAGAGCGAGCGAAACGCGAGGTCAGGCGAGGTGATGGTCGGCAGCGGCTTGTTCGGTCCGAGCGCGGAATGGGCGTAGTTCATCACCTCGCTGCCCCCGTCGAGACCGAGGAGCACGTGCGGGAAGACGGCGGGCAGCGCATCGGCGAGCGCGGAGTCAATCGTCTGGCCCAGCACCTTGTTTGCGGAGTAACAGCCGAGCGCGCCGTGATTCGCGGAGTGATCGCTCAAGGCGATGCGACCGGAGAGGCCCTGGATGAGCGCCAGGCGATCCTTGAACGGCGTGAGCGGTTCGAGTGCGGCGGGGAGCTGCTGGTCGTGCAGCGCCACCTCGAGGACCTCGCGCGTGCTGGTGCCGCCTTTGCCATCGTCCTTCCACTTATGGCCGGACGGCGTGATGAAGCTTGGGCGCAGACCGTTGCTCTGCATCACGATGACGATGCGCCGGCGAATGGCGCCCGGGCTGCCGGCGGCGTGGGCGGCGAGTCCCGCGAGGAAGGGGCTGAGGAGCGTCGCGCCGGCGCCGAGGGTGAGGCCTTTGAGGGCGTCCCGCCGCGTGAGGTGCGGATGAAATTGGAGCGGGCTGGCATTCATTTCTTGATCGGGGTGCTGGAGGTTTGCGCGGTGGAGGGAATGGGAGATGTGCGGTAGAGGAATGAGTCCGACGTGAGCAGCGATATGACGAGGGCCTTGAAGCTGCCGCCGCTGGTGACGTAGGCGCGGTCGGCTTCCTGCAAGGTGCGGGCGTCGGCGAGGGATTCGTTGCGGCCCATGAAGTAGCGGAAGGCGTGGCGCACGAAGACCTGGCGCACGCGTTCGGAGGCGGCGAGGCGGCGGACGAGTTCGTAGGGGTCTTTGACGGGACCGTCGAGCTTGGGGTCGCCGGTGTGGGCGATTTCGCCGGTGGTGTCGAGGGGGAGGGTGGTGAAGACTTTGCTGATGGGCTGGCCCTTCTTGTCCACGTTCCTCGCGGTGGCGTCGGCGTCCACGACGAGTTCGGCCTTTTGATAAACGCCGTAGTGGTTGAACTGCTCGAAGGGCAGGCCCAGGTCGTCCATCCATTGGTGGCATTTCCAGCATTTGGCTTCGCGGGTGACTCCCAGGCGGTCGCGGAAGGAACGGTGGGGTTCGTCGGGGACTTGGGCGACGACCCCGATGGGCAGGTCGGGCACGGTCTGGCCGAGGAGGCGTTCGCGTATCCAGCGGCCGCGGCGGACGGGGTCGTTCTCGAAATTGGTCGAGTGCGCGGTGAGCCACGCGGGCTGCATGAGGATGCCCAGGCGTGGTTGGTCGGCGGGGGCTTTGACGGGCTGCTCGGCGGGCCACTGGCTGAAGCCGTAAACGTAGTGGGGGCCGATGATGCCGCGGTCGTTCACCTCGGATGCGGGAACCGGAACATTTTTTTGCCGGGTCTTTTTGTCCTCCTTGAGGCGCAGGTTCACGAAGGTGAAGTCGGTCGTGAGCAACTGGCGCAGCACATCCTTGTCCTCGTCGAGAATGCGCTGCACGAGACGGTCGGTGTCCGCCACGAGGTTGGCGGGGTGGTGGATGGAGCCATGCTTGGATTCGTCGCCCTTGGGCCAGGAACCGCGGCGGAGCGCCCATTCGTTGGCCTGTTCGGCGAAGGGAAACCGGGCCTCCTTGAAGATGTCCGGCGCGCGGTGATACTCGAAATACTGCTGGAAGAAGCCGAGCAACCGCGAGGTGTCGAGGCGCTGGTCGGGGTGGGCGAGAACGGTCTGAAGGCGGGCGGCGATTTGTTCCTTGGTCGCGAGTTCGCCCCGGGCGGCGGCGGTGGTGAAGGGTTCGAGGCGCTTGTTGCCCAGCGCGAGGCTGAGGGCGGCGGCCAGTTCGGCGGGGGTGAGCAGCGCACGGCCGCGCTCGTCGGGCTGGCCGCCGAGTTCGGAGCGGAAGATGGCATCGGCGCGCAGGAGAACGGCCTGGAGCACCGTTTTCACGGCGGCGGGGGAGTCGCCCTCACGGGCGATTTTTTCGTAGAGCGACTGGTAGCGGGCAAGTTCGTCGGGACCGGGCACGCGCCCGATGGCGAGGGTGAACTGCTGTTTCACGACGGCGGCGATTTGCGCGGGCGTGGGGAGGGTGGCGGGGTTCATCAGTGCGACGAACTCGCGCACGGTGTCCTGCTTGCCGCTGGGTTTGCCGTCCTTGAGTTCGTGCGCGGTCTGGCGCTCGACGATGGCGGCGGCGTTGCGCAGGAGGATTTCCGTGGTCGGCTCGTCCATCGAGTAGAGCGCGGCGTAGTCTTTCAGGCCGCGCTCGGGGATGAGGGTGAAGGGCTTGACCAGGCCCTCCGTGCGGGCGCGGGAAACGGTGCTGACGAGGCCAAGGTAGGAGTCGGAATTCAAGCGCCACAGCCGCGCGGCGGGAGGCGTCACGTAGCCTCCGGGCTGGCCGAAGAGGAGGTCGTGGGGAACGAGGTTGCCCTTGTTTGGCAACTGGTCGCTGGCGAACTGCTCGGCGGTCTGGGGCTTGGGGAGGGCTTGCGTGAGGGCGGATACGATGCGGAGGGCGAGGGCTGAGTCGGGCTGCTTTTCCTTCTTCGGCGGCATGAGTCCATCGCGCATCTGGTCGCGGACAAGCGTGAGAAGTTCCCGGTTTTGGGCGGAGTCGCTGGAGGGATCGAGCGTATCGAGCCGGACCTCACCCTTCTGCTTTTCGGGGCCGTGGCACCTCACGCAATGGTCGGCGAGGAAGGGGCGGAGGGCTTGGTCGAGGGCGATTGGGGAGGCGGCGGGCGCGGCGGAAGCGAAGGTGGAGAAGGCGAGGGTCGCGTAGATCAACCAGAACGCAGCAGCCGCCGACGTGAGGAGGCGGACGAGCGGAGGATGGCAGGCCGAACGATCCGCCTCCTCACGTCGGCGGCTACGGTTGGGGCTGGGAGCGGGCATTATTTCGGGGTGGTTGACGTTGTGCTGGTGGCTGGCGATTGAACCAAGATGGTCGCAGGTCGGGAGAGTTCGATCACCCCGTCTGCGTTGACGGCGTGGGCGATGAGGGTGTGAAAGCCGGGGGCGAGGGGGCCGATGAGAAGTTCCGCTTTGCCGGACGCGACGGGGGCTTCGCCGAGGCGGGTGGCGCGGTCGAAGAGGAGAATTCTTTGCGCGGGGAAGGCGGAGTTGACTTGGATGTGAACCGCGAACTGCTGGCCGGGCGCAAAGATGGCGAGGGGCTTTTTGTCGCCTTGCGAGGCTGGGGCGATTATTTGCACGAGGGGTTTGTCCACGACGAAGGCTTGCCAGACGCGGGCCACGTCCTCACCGGGCAGCCAGCAGGCGGCGGCCTTGTCTGCGGGGTAGTTCTTGGCGGCGGCGATGGTGGGCAGGCGGTTTTTCCACGTGGCGGGGTCGGCGAGCCAGACGCGCGCGGGTTCGTAGCGGCCAAGTGGCACGGGGCCACTGGCGGTCGCGGCGTCGGCGGGGATGCGCTGGCGGATGATTTCGTCGAAGAACGGCCAGAGGAGATTGTTGGCCTGGCCCCATTCGTGGCCGCGGCCCCATTGCACGGCGATGGCCCAACTCGCATCCAGTTCCGCGCGGCGCTTGGGCAGCAGGGCTTCGAGCTGTGGCAATTGCCGGCCGTCCTTCGAGCCGAAGATGGTGAGCATCGGCACGTCGCGGACGGCGGGGGTCTCGGGCCCGACTTCGAGGGCGACGAGGCCACAGGCGAGGGTGCGCCCGGGCAGGTGCTCGGTGAGCGCGAGGCACATGCCGGTGCCGGCGGACATGCTGGAGAAGAGGAGCGGGACGTGGGCGAGTTCGGCGTGTCCGCTGCGGGTGGCAAGGTCCGCGAGGCCGGCGACAAATGCGGGGCCCATCTCGGCCCGGTTCACGCGCATGAAGTTGCCGCCGACCAGCGCAAAGCCCCAATTGCGCGCCATGGCCCGCGACTGTTCCTTCTCGACGGTGTCGAGGTTGAAGGGCGTGTGGTAGATGCCGCGGACAGTCTTGAGTCCCTCGGGAATCCAGAGCGTGAAGAGCACGTGGTGGGGCCCGCCTTCGGCGCGGTCGGCGGACTTCTTGGGCTGCTTCAGGGGAATCGCGGTTTGATGGATGACCTCGCCGGGTTTGCCGAGTTTGAGCGGGGCGGGGAGGTTGCCGTCGGGCGCGGAGTTTTGCGCGAAACGCCGGAGCGCCAGCGGCTGCGTGAGCTTGAAAGTGCCCGCCGCCAGTTCGACGGCCTCACCAGCCGCCGCCTTGGCAACGGCGGCGACAAGTTCACCGGCCGTCGCCACGGGTTTGGCGGTGGCGACAGCGGCGAGGAGCAGAAGGGCCAGCGAAAGCAGCCTTTGCGATGCGAGCGACTGTCTCATGGTTTCCCGCCGATCCTAGCAGCCGTTGCCATTGACGCAACGAGCTAAAGGCCGGGCGGCCCGCATGAAGACCTGCTTCCGCGCCTTGGTCAGCAGCGGCAGGGCGTTGTCCGGCGGCATTCTGCCAAAGTGGATATAGTCTGCTCCGACACTCTATATCGCGCCTTCCGCGACGAAATCGCCGGAGAGGTCGTGGCACCGGATGTCACGTTCCTGCTTCTCCGCACCGTGACACCTCAAGCAGGAGTCGCCGCAGAAGCTTTTCAGCGCGACGGTTTCGACAGCCATGACGGCAGGCACGGCGAAGCCGCTGCACGATGAATGCAACGGCGACTACTGATGCAACTCGCGCACGCCCGTCTTCAGCCCGTGGAGCGTCTTCACCTCCGCGGCGGTGAGCGCGCGGTTGAAGGCGGCGAGGTCGTCCATGTGCCCGACGTAGGCCGCCCCGAGCACGAGCGCCACGGCGTCGGGATTCCAGCCAAGCGTGAGGTCCCAGTTCTCGATGCTGCCCATGGGCTGGGCGTTCAAGTAGAGCCGGCCCACGGGCTTCTTGGTCTTGTCGTTCACGTTTTCCAGCGTGAAGACCGCGTGTGTCCACGCCTCGCGCGAGAAGGGCGCGCGCTTGAGGTTCACCGCCGGGCGCTGCGCGTCGGTCATCTTCGCCCAGTCGAGGCCGGCAGGATTCCACAGCTCGATTTTCGGCCGGATGGCGAAGCGGAACTCGCGCGGCGTTTCGTCCTTCGACCATTCGAGGAAGATGAAACCCTTCTTCGTGTCGTCGCCGACAATTTGCACCGGGTCGCAATAGCCCGGGGCCAAATCCTTGTCCGGGTCCAGCCGCAGCCAGACGGAGACGGACGAGCTCCAGCTCTTGTCGTTGTAACCGAGCACGCCCGCGCCCTTGAAGCGCGGCTGCGTCGTGCCCTTCTTTGTGAAGTGCAGCCCGCCGCCGAAGCGCCCGTCGGGCACGAGCTTCAACTCATCATTCGCCGCGACCGGCACCGGCCCTTGCTTGCCGCGCACGACGGCGGCCTTGTCCCCGCGCGAGAAGTCGGCATCGAAGCCCTGGTCGAACGACGCGTGGAAGGTGAGGGCCTGCTTCAGCGCGGTGGGGCTTTGAGCGAAGGCCGCGCCGGGCAGCAGCAGAGCAGCGAGCAAGATGGGCGAGGAGGGAATTTTCATGGTGCGTCGGGGTTGTTTATTCGGTCACGAGCTTCGCAAATTTCCCCGGCGCGTGCCAGCCGGCTTTTGTCGGGGAGAAGGCTTGGAGTTGGGGCTTCTTCAAATCGAGTGCGCGCTGTCGACCGACGTTGAACCACCACGGCGCGGCAGCGGTGGGCTTCACACCCGCGATGCGATGCTTCGGGTCGGACTGCGCCTCCAACTCCCCGACGACCGGCAGGCGCACGCGGACCCGCCACGAATCAGCGCCGCGCTCGGCCTTCACCTCAGCGAGAGATTTCCAGTCGCCGGCCGGATTGCCCTCGAAGACTTTGCCGTCGGGATTGATTTCGAGGTGGTAGTAGGAATGCAGCGGCGTCTCGATGGAAATGGCGATGCAGTCGCCGTTGTGAACGTCGGGCGCGAGGTTCAACTTCTTCATCTCCGGCTCCTGGCAGACGATGTCGAACACCAGCGCGCCGGCCTCCCAACTCACGCGGAAAGTCGTGGGCACGGCGGCGGGTTGATGGTTCGCCAGGTTGTCCTTGAGCCGGTATTCCCGACCGGTGGTGGCGACCGGAGCGTTGGCGCGCGTGGCGGCCAGGTCTTCCTCGCGTTTGCGCTTTTGGGCGATGAGTTCGTCGCGCGGCTGTAGCGCGGCGATGATGGCCGCGATGCGCTGGCCATGGACGGTGTCCCCGGCGGTCTGGCGCGCCGCATCGAGCCGGTCGCGGAACTTCAGCGCGACGGGGAGCGTGACGTTCGCCGGGAGGGCGCGGCCCCGGCTGCGGCTCTGGTCTTTGAACGCCAGATTCTGCTCGGCAAAGGTGATGGCTTCATACATCGCCGCGGCGGCGGGGCCGTAGAACTGCTGGCAGTAATCCTTCAGCACGGCCTCCACGTCCTGCTCCGCGTTCCACAGGAAGCGCGACTGCACGTAGAGCGTGATGTGCTCCAACGCGGGGGCACGCCAGGCCGTGTTCGCCTGGCTCTGCTCGCCCGTGTCGCCCAGCGAAAGGCCCTTGAGCATCTTCAAGTCGCGCGCGACGCCGCGGGGATGCAGCACGGGATGCGAAATGACGTCGCCCCAGATGTGGTAACGGTTGTTCTCCAGCCGCAGGAGATTCCCGGGGGCGAGGCGGGAGCGCCACCGCTCGATGAGGCCGGTGTATTCCGCCCAATGCTCGGCATCCGTCATGAGCGGGCGCGCGCCGTTGGAAATCCACACCGCGAGATTCGGGCTGAGCTTCGCCAGCGATCGCGGCGGCTCCTGATACGACGTGTAAGCCCCGCACGTCACGCGCTTTGCTGGATGGCTCTGCAAAATCTGCCGCGCCACGCGGTCGGCGAAGCCCCACACGAGGTCCGACGCGGACTTGCCAGCACACGATTCGCATTGGCAAACGCGCAGTCCGTCCACGGGCCAGATGTCCGCGCTGGGCAGGTCATAGGTGTCGAAGAGGAAGCGCAGGTAACGCACCGTCTCCGCCTCCAGCCCGGCGGAGGTGAAGCACGGCGTGCCGCCCTCGCGATGGCCCGTGTCGCGCTTGCCGCCGATGAGCGCGTAATACCCTGGATGTTTCTCCTTCATCGCCGGCTCGGACAGCACCTTCACGAGACCGTGCGGGCCGTGGAGGGGGCCGAGGCGTGCGTGGCACGAATTCATTCCCAGCCGCCGCGCCCAGATGATGTCCTCGAAGTCGAAGCCGCTGAAGTTATACCAGTTCCAGTCGCGCACGGGAAAATCCGGCCGCACGGCCTCATTGACGGTCGCGAGCGCCAGCGTGGCGCGCTTCGGCACCACTTCGCCGAGTGCGCCGGGCATGAACCACCGCACTCCCAGAAGCCGTAGCAACGCATAGGTGGCGTTCAGCGAACCGCCGGTGTCGTGGTTCCAGAAGCCCGCTTTCCCGGTCGCGCCGGCCTTCCACAGCGCGGGAAAGTCCGCGCCGTAGCGCGCCGTCATCTGCGTGGTGAAGTCGGACGGATTCCAGAACGACTTGAAGCCGCTCGCGAACGGAAAGCCCCATGCGGCATCAGTCTTGCCGGCGGTTGCCCTGGCCCACTCCGCTCCGGCACGGGGTGCATCGTTGCGCTTCAGCGGCCACGGAGCATTCGCGGGATTGAAATCGTGGTCCTCGCCGATGAGCACCAGCCAGTCCGGTCCCGAGGCCAGGCGATACGCGCCATCCCGCAATCCCTCGCTCGTGATGCCCAGCCGCTCGGTCGCTGCACTGCGTCCGATGTGAATCTTCAGGCGCTTGTCTGCCGTGGGTGTGGTCACAATCGGCAGCCGCGCACCGCTCATTTTCTCGACGAAGTGCCGGAGTTCGAGCGCCGCTAGTGAGACCATGCGCGGTCGCTCTTCGGCCACGACAATTTCCGCCGCAGGCACGCCCCGGTGCACCAGCACGAGGTCAGCCGCGTGCAGCGCGACCAGCGGAGCGGCCAACCAAGCGGCGAGGAGCGCGAAAGGGCGTTTCAGAAAGTGGTGGGTCAAACGAGCTCCTTGATGATCCCATCCGCCTCGCCGCCTTGGAATTTGGCGGGCACTTTCACGCCCATGACGCCAAACATGGTCTGCCAGAGGTTGCCGAGGCGGACATCTTTCTTGGCGATGTGGCCCTGGTGCTTGATGCCGATCTTGTGGCCGCCGACGAGCATGGTGGGCAGTTCGGTGTTGTTGTGCGCGTTGACGGTGCCGCCGCTGCTGCCCCAGACGAGCATGGTGTGGTCGAGCAGGGTGCCGTCGCCTTCCTTGGCGCTCTTGAGCTTTTCGATGAAGTAAGCCCAGTCCTCCATATACCAGGTGTCCACGGTGGTGAGCCATTTGAGCTTGTCGGGGTCTTCGCCGTGATGGGTCATCTCGTGATAGCCGTAGGGGCAGCCTTTGTAGGCGTAGCAATGGGTGCCATCATTGAGGTCGCGGCGGGCGTAGTAGTTGATGACGCGCGTGCTGTCGGTCTGGAGTGCGAGGGTGATGACGTCGAACATCAGGCGCTGGTAGCGGCGGTAGTCGAAGTTGCCCTTGGCTTGCAGCTCGGGGTCGAGCGCCTGGACGTTCTTGCCGAAGTCAATCGCGGCGACTTTCGGCTTCGGCTTGTCGAGCCAGGCGAGGTCGGTGGCGATGCTCTGCTCCACGTCGCGGATGGAGGTGAAGTATTCGTCGAGCTTGGCGAGGTCGTCTTTGCCGAGGCGGTTTTGCAGGCTCTTGGCCTCGTCGCGCACGGCGTCGAGCACGCTGCCGGTGCGGCCTGCGCCGGTCTTGCGGGCGGCGACTTCGTCGGGGCTTTCGGCGCGGAAGAGTTTGTCGAATAGAATGTGCGGGCGGTTTTCCGCCGGGATGGGCGTGCCGCCACGGGTCCAGGCGAGCGTTTTGTCAATGGTGCCGCTGCCGAAGCCGGTGCCGCGATGGATGCCGAGCACGAGGCTGGGGTAACGCGTGGCTTTGCCGATGGCCTCGGCGAGTTCCTGGTCGGCGGAGATGCGGAGTTTGGCGTCGGCTTTGTGCGTGGCGGTGCCGGTCAAAAAGGTGCGGTCACCGCCGTGGCCGCCGGAGTGCGTGAGTTTGAGACCGCTGATGAGGGTGAAGTCATCCCGCAGATGGGAGACGGGTTTCAAAATGGTCGTTGCCTCCCAATCGCGGCCAAACTTGGCTGGCGTGTAATCGCGTCCATTCACGCCGAGTCCCCACATGGTGAAGAGGGCGCGCTTTGGTCGCTCTGAGTCCGCGATGCCACCCGCGGTCGATGCCGCGCGTGCCAGCGAGGACATGGATTCGAGCCAAGGCAGCGCGAGGGAGACGCCGGTGCCGCGCAGAAAGGTGCGGCGGTCGATGGGGCGGTGGTGTTGGATGTTCATGGTGTTATTTGGTTTGAAAGGGTTCGGAGGCGACGACGGCTTGCAGGAGTGATTGCAGGCGTGGCTCGGATTTCAGGATGGTTTCGATGGTGGCGTGGTCCACGTAGCCCACGGGGCGGCCGAGGGCGTAGGTGAGCAGTTTTTCAGCGAAGGCGCGGATGAACTTGTCCTGCTCGGCCATCAATCCGGCTTTGTAGCCGTAGAGGTCTTTGAACTCGCGTCCGGATTTGAGCGTGCCGCTGGCGTCGATGACCGGTGCCCTCGCTCCTCCCATGCCTTCGCCGTTCTGCCGCTCGCGCCAGGCACCGATGGCGTCGTAGTTTTCCAACGCGAGGCCGTAGGGGTCGAGTTTCGCGTGGCAGCTCGCGCAGTTCGGCTCGTCGCGATGTTTTTGCAGGCGTTCGCGCACGGTCAGCTTCGCGCCGGCGGTGTTTGGCTGAATGTCGCCCGCGTTCGGCGGTGGGGGCGGTGCCGGGTCGTTAAGCAGCTTCTCCAGGACCCACGCGCCGCGACGCACGGGCAGCGTGCGGGTGCCATCGGCCAGCAACGTCATGAGGCCCGCCATGCCGAGCACGCCGCCGCGATGATGCTCCGGCTTGAGCGCGACTTTTTGAAACGTCTCGCCGCTCACGCCCTCGATGCCGTAGTGCCGCGCGAGACGCTCGTTGATGACGAGGAAGTCGGAGTCGAGGAAGCTCGCGACCGGCAGATTTTCCGTGAGCACCTGCTGGAAAAACGCCAGCGGCTCCTCTCGGCTCGCGGTCCTGAGCGCGTTGTCGTAGCTCTTGTATTCCTTCGCTGGCTCGACGCTGCCGAACTGTTCCACATCAAGCCACTGACCGGCGAAGTTCTCGACGAAACGCCGGCTCTTCGCATCCGCCAACATGCGCGTGACCTGGGCGCGGAGCGTGGCGGGCTGCTTCAGTGTGCCTTTGGCCGCGAGCGCGAGCAGCGCGTCGTCCGGCAGGCTGCTCCAGAGGAAATAGGAAAGGCGGCTGGCGAGCTCGAAGTCGTTCAGCGGCCGCGTGCCCTTTGTGGCGGTTGCGGTGCGCGGTTGCGGCTCCTGGATGAAAACGAAACCTGGCGAGCAGAGCATCGTCTGCACTCCGAGCCGCAGCGCGTCTGGAAAGGGCATCTTCTCGCGCTGCATCGCACCGGCGGCGATGCGCACGAGCTTATCCACTTCCGCATTTTCGACTGGCCGGCGATATGCTCTCGGCAGCAGCCCCGCGAACACCGAGCGCAGTCCGTTCTCGTCCTGCGGCGTCTTGTCATCGAGTCCGAGCACCTTGTGGCTCGCCGGCGGCCATTCTTTTGGCAGCGGACCTTCCACCTCGATTTTGTCGAGAAAGAGGCGCGGAGCGGTGGCGGCGTTGTGCGTCGGATGCGGAATCCAGCGTGGCCCGGTGAAGTCTTTCAGGTCTTTGAGCACCTGCTCGCGCTCGACTTTGAGTCGTGCGACCTCGGAATCGTCACGTGCAGCCACGGCCTTTGAGAGTTTGCCCTGCACCACCAGCCAGCGTAGGTGGACGGCACCCCATTCGGGATTGTTGACGCGCAGGTTGTTGATGCCGTTCCAAGTCGGTGCAAAGCCCTTCTGCTGGTCGGGCTGTCCGGCGCGCAGGAACACCAGCGTCTCCGCCACACCTGGTTTTTCCAAAGTTCCCTCGATGGGGATGTCATGCACACTCTCCAGCGGCGTGCCGGTGGCGTAGGTGAGGCGCATGACCACCGGAGTGCCCCGCGCACCGGGCGAGGCCCCGGCAAAAACGCGCACGCGATAGTAGCCGTCCTGCGTGACCAGCTTCGTCAGGTCCGGGCGCGGTCCATACGGCACCGACGCCCACGTCTTATTATCTTCATCGGGTTTGCCGCCGTGGCCCGCCCACATCTCGACGCCAGTGGCTTTCTTGTCGTAGAACGTGGGGCCGAGGGGAATCTGATGGTCGATGGCCTGCGCCACTTCCGTGGTCGGGCCTTCGTTTCTGTAGAGGTGCTTCTCCGCCTCATAGACGTAGGTCTCCGCCTTCGGCGGCGCGCTCTGCACCGCCTCGCGGGCAATCTGCCCGGCCCAGTCGAGATAACCGAGCATCTGCGTCTGGTCGAAAAACAGCGCGCTGCCGATGCGGTCGAAGCCCTCCGCTTTACCATCCGCAGGCAGTTCACGCTTCAGCTTCTCGACAAAGTTCGGGTCGAGCCGGAACAGGTCACCCACCGTGTTCGCATACTCCTGCCGGTTCAGCCGCCGCATCAGGATGCGTCCGCCCGCCATGCGTGCCTGGCGCTCCGCGTTCTTCAGATTCGCGCCCACCCATTCCACCACGGCAAAGGCCGCCTTCGCATCCGGCCTCGCCTCTTTCTTCGGCGGCATCTCGCCGCTGTTGATTTGATTGATGACCTCGTGCCAGGCGTCCGCCGTCTTGCCGCTGAGGAAATCCGTGCCGAGCTGGTCAATGCGAAAGCCCGCCTTCGCCTTCTTCGCATCGTGGCAGGAGTAGCAGTGCTGTTTCAAAAACGGCCTCACCTCGCGCTCGAAATCGGGCACGGCGGCAAAGCCAGCCGGGACACATGCGCCAAGCAGCAACGAGAGAATGGGAAAACGCTTCATAGGCTCGCGAAGATTACTTTTTGCGGAACTGCTCGATGGCGGCCTTCAAGGGCGCGGCGAGTTCTGGCGGCACTTGTTTGGCGAGGCTCATCGCCACAAAGATGTGCCGCTTCGGAATCTCGGCCACCGGTGTCGTGATGATTTTCGCTTCCGGATGGTCGGCCTTCAGCTTGTCCAAATCCGCCTGCGCCGCCACGCACATGCTGAGGTTGATTTCGGTGATCTTGCCCTTGAACGGCGCGAGGAGCGCGAACCCGCCGGCATACGTCACATAACACTCGCCCAAACCGACCCGCGTGAGGTTCGGAATCTTCGCGATGGCTCCCAAGGCCTTCTCAGTGACGCTCGGCTTGGCCATCTCACTGATGGAAAAACTCGTCAGCCCCGGATGCCCGGCAAAAAATGCGATGCCTGCCTCCGTGGCCTGCGAATGAGCGACAGAGAAACTGCGCAGCGTTTTGATTTTCGCGCACTGCTCCATGCCCTTGTCGGAAAAGCTGAGTCCCATCTTGATGTCCGCCAGCTTCGAGTCCGCGAGCGCGTCAAAGCCGCTGCCATCGAACTCCGGGATGCGCGGGTCTTTGCCGACGAAGCCATTGTGGTCCATGCGGATGATGCGCAGCTCCGGCAGAGCCTTGAACGAGCGCAGCGTGCTGTTCCGCAGCCACGGGCCGTTGCCGGTGATGGCCAGCACATGACCCACTTTGTCATGCGTCACGGTGAAGGCGACGGCTTCCCGCTCTTTGGACTGAACCGTCACCGAGGCGATGTCATCCTTCGCCACGCCGAGGCTGACGAGCGTGTCCGCAGCGCCTCTGGCCGACCACCCCGGCTTTGACGCGAGGAGTATCTCGACGCCCTCCGTGGCCGCGATGCCCTGGATAATTTTCGCTTCAGCGGGAAGCAGCGGGAGCTTCAACTCGGCCGCACGGGCCGCCAGCGTGAGGTTCAAGAGCAGGAGGCAAAAGAGCTGTTTCATGGGTGGTGGAAAAGAAGGGCGTGGGTTCAAATGGCCAGGCGTTGTTTCATCCAGCCGAGTCCGTGTCGGTTGTGCTGCTCTTCCTCGGCCAGCACTTGGGCGGTTGGCTTGCCGCTGACGGTGGGAGTGGGCGCTTTCGGGGGATTATCCTTCACCAGCTGCAGCGCGGCGGCAAGGTGCGAGGTCTTGCGGTCGGGGAAGGTGGCGAAAAAGCCGTCCTTCAGACACGGCACCCGCAGCGGATCGCGGGTGGCCATTTCCAGGTTGAGAACGATGGCGGGATTCGCCTTCCGCAAGGTCCCGACGATGCGTGGCAGGTCGAGAAATCCGCTGCCGAGCGGCACTTCGCTGAGGAGGAAGCCCTCGTCCACCGCGAGCACGGTCATGTCTTTGAGATGCACGCTGAAGGCGGACGGCGCGAGCGCGGCGATGGTTTCTTCGGGCGCTTCCAACAGCGCGAGGTTGTTGCCCGTGTCCACGAGAACCCCAATCCACTCGCTGCTGGCGGCCTTCATGAGCGCGGCCAATTCCTCGGCGGTGTGGTCCTTGTGGTTCTCGATGGCGACTTTGAGCCGATGCCTTCGCAGCACCGGTTCGATGAGCGCGAGCGTCCGCTTTGCTTGCTGGTGAAACGCTTCAAACTCCGCCCGCGTGCGCAACGCCTCGTAGCGGCGGGCGTTGGTGAAGACCGCGCGCGCAACCGTGGCCCCGGCCTCGCGGGACTGGCGCACTTCGTTCTCGAAGGCGGCGAGTTCGGTGTCCGTTTTGGGCAGCCGCAACTCGCCCTCGTAATAGCCGCCAGTGCGCTCGACCAGCTCGCGGATGCCCCTCGGCTCCGCGCCGCGCAACGGCGTCTGCACGCCCTCCGCGCCGAGTTCGCGCGCGTAGCGGTAAAAGCCGGCGGCATCGGTGAACTTCACGCCCGCGTGCTTCGCGCCGACGGCTTTCCAATGCTGGTGACACGAGAAAGTGCAGATGCCGAGCCGGCTCCCCGCCGCACCCGCCGCCGCGAGCATCGAACGCGCCGAAGCCAGCGCGGCGGCGCACGAAGCGGACAGGAGGAAGGCGCGGCGGTTCATGCGAGCAGGGCTGGTCGAGAATTGGCTAGGCCACTTCTGAATGTGGCCTAGCCACTTGTCAAGCGCCGGCCCAGCCCATAGTCTCGCGCTGTGGTTCAAACCGCTCCCCTTCATCACCAGTTGGTCACCGAACTGAAGCAGCTCCTCCGGGACCGGGCCTACTCACCTGGCGCGCAATTCCTGACCGAGCGCGAGATTGCCGAGCGCTTCGCCACCAGCCGCGCCACCGCCAACAAAGCCCTGACCAGCCTCGCCTCCGAGGGGCTCCTTGAGTTCCGCCACGGCGCGGGAACCTTCGTGCGCGAAGGGGTGCTGGATTACGATTTGCAACGGTTGGTGAGTTTCACGGACAAGGCGACCGCCGCCGGGCGCACGCCATCCACGCGAGTGCTGGCCTTCCGCCGACTCAAAGCCGAGGACGCACCCGCCGAAATCGCCACCCGGCTGGACGCTGGCCCCGGAGACGCGCTGGTCTATCTGGAGCGACTTCGCCTTGCCGACGACGTGCCGGTGATTTTGGAGCGACGGCACGTGGTGGCCCGCCATTGCCCTGGGATGACGCGCGCAGACGCGGCGGGTTCGCTCTACGCCTATTGGACCGGCGACTGCCGGCTAAACCTCTCCGGCGCAACGGAAACCATCCGCGCCGTCAACGCGACGCCCGAACAGGCACAACGGCTGGGCGTGCCGAAGCACACCGCCTGTCTGCTGGTGGTGGCGGTGGGAGCGCTGGCCGACAAATCGCCGCTCTGGCACGAAGAGACCCTTTACCGCAGCGATCTCTACGAGTTCCGCAACCACCTTGGTGGCTTGCCCAGCCCGCGCCCGGCAATGGGGCAAATGCGGGATAAACGGCCTGCCCGCTAGTTCGCCGGAGGCGCGACCAGCTCCCCACAGGTCAAACACCTTCTGCGCCTGCGCCGTGGCGTGGCCGGTGATGTAGTGATAGTTGACGCGTTACAGCCAGTGCATCCACCTGCGGCCGGCATATGTCACATGCCACTCCATGAAACCGGCCCGCGTGCGATTCGGAATCTTCGCAATGGCCCAAATGCTTTCGCGGTCACTCGCAGACCGGCTATTGCCCCGAGGGAAACACCCGTCGTTTCATGAGCGCTGGGCTAGAATCACTGCTTCTTCCCCTTCTTCTTCGCGGGCGCCTCGTCGCCTTTGGCTTTGCCGCCGTTCGGGCTGAGGGTTTTCCACCAATCCGGGCCTTCGGCGTCCACGGTGGCGTTGTGCTTGAGGAGCTGCTCGCGCAGCGCGGCGAACCGCTGCGGCTCGGCGGACTTGAGGTCGGTGGCTTCCTTCGGATCGTTCTTGAGATTGTAGAGCTCGAACTCGGTCAGCTCGGCGTTGGCGAGGATTTTCCAGTCGTCCACGCGCATCGCCATCTTCGCGTTTGGGGCCATGTGCAAGCGCCAGTAAAGCGGCTGCGGGCGGTCGAGCTTCGCGGCCTTGCCGGTGAGCGCAGGGAGCACGTCCACGCCGTCGAGCACACGGTTGGCCGGCGGCTTCACGCCAGCGATGCCGAGCATCGTGGGGAACAAGTCGCTGCCGATGACCGGGACTTCGCTCGTGGTGCCGGGCTTGATGTGGCCGGGCCAGCGCGCGATGCCCGGCACGCGGATGCCGCCTTCGTGCATGTCACGCTTGCGCCCACGCAGGCCGCCGCTGGAGCCGCGTCCCGGCGTCGTGGTGCCGTTGCCTTCCGGGCCGTTGTCCGACGTGAAGAACACGAACGTGCTGTCCGCGAGCTTCTGTTCGTCGAGCGCCTTCATGAGCTGGCCGAAGGCGAAATCCATCTGCGTCACGTTCGCGTGGTGCTCGCGCTGCACGTCGTCGGCGAGGTCGGGGTAAAGCGCCTTGAACTTCGGGTCGGACTTAATTGGGTAATGCGGCTCGTGGGTCCACACGGCGAGGAAGAACGGCCTGGCCGGGTCGCGTTTCTCTTTCAGCCACGTCACGGCTTCGCTCACGACGAGTGGCGCGGAGTAGCCTTCGAGCCGACCGACGGGTTGGCCGTTGCGGACGAAGTTGGTCGGGTTCTCGTGCGACGGCCCGGCGTTGTTCTGCGTGGCCATCCACCAGTCGTAGCCGTGCTCGCCGGGCTGCGGCTGCGCGGGGTGGTTGAACAGCCCGTTCAAGTGCCACTTGCCGCTGTGGCAGGTCGCGTAGCCCGCGCCCTTGAGCAGCTTGGGCAAGGCGATTTCGCTCGTGCGCAAGTGCACCGGCGCGCCCTCGGCAATCCATGTGTAAACGCCATTCCGATGCGGCGTGCGCCCGGTGAGCAGCGACGACCGCGACGGACTGCACACGCCGCTCGCGGAGTAACACTGCGTCAGCCGCACACCCTGCTTCGCGAAGGCGTCGAGATTCGGCGTCTTGATGACGGGATGGCCGAAGCACGCGAGGTCACCCCAGCCGAGGTCATCGGCGAGGAAGAGGATGAGGTTGGGCTGTTTGGGGGCCGCAGCTCCAGCCTCCGGTTGAAAAATGAGAACTGCCACCAGAGCTGCGATCAGTGATGTTCTCATGGGTTAGGAACTTGGCCGTTTCATTTCTTGCCCTCATCCTACTTCACCGGTTCACCGGCGTCATCCATCAAGGCGGGCAATGGGAGGTAATCGAAATCGAGGGCCATCTTCCGAGCCAAATCTTCGCGCAGTTCGGGCTTGCCGCCGAGCTTGTTCAGCTCCGAGGAGTCGGCCTCCAGGTCGTAGAGTTCATAGCCCGGACGCGGGGTGGTAAAACACGTCGCACGCAGGCCGGGGGACAACTTGCCCGCAGTGTTCGCTTCCTGCATTCCCTTCCATCCCCGCCGCCCGCGGAATCCAAGGGCGTGAAGTGGTCGAAGAACTTGTGGCGGTCGCTGCGCACCGCGCGGCCGAGGTCGTAGCCGGAGTTCGCCATGTTCAAGGGGGGTTCATTTTTGGAGCTCGGCTTGAGCCGTTGCAAGGCGGCGCTCACCGCTTCGAAGAGCCTCAGGTCGCTCTTCTTAAGTTCCGCCAGTTTCGCGGCGCGGTCTGCCTCGGGCAGCTTTATGAGTTCGGCGAGGCGGTCCCGGATCACTTCCGCCCGCTCGAAGGCAGCGCGCTTGTCCTCGGGCATCGGGGTGTATTTGATCGCCACGTTGGGCAACTCGGCTTTCAGGCGTTCCAGATCGGCTTCGGACACGATCGCGTTGCCCAGCGAGAGCTTCTCAAGAGTTCCGATCTGCTTGAGGTGGTTGAGCCCGCCGTCGTAGGTGAACCGCGAATAGTCGAGCGTCAGATCCTTCAGCTTGGGCAGGGTGGCGAGGGAGGAAATCGCGGCGTCGGTCAGAATCGCATAGGGGCCGTGCGGCCAGAGCCAGACCTTCTCGAGTGCCGGGTGCCGCGACAAAAGTGCGACGTTGGCGTCGGATGCCAGTCCATGCTGCAGCGTGAGCTGACGCAGGTTCTTCGCAGATGCGATCTGATCGATGCCGTTGGAGCCGAAGCCGTCCGAGGCGAAGGACTCCAGCGAGGGATGGTTGGCGAGCGCGGTGGCGGCTTTGGCGGTGGGCGGGCCCGCGTGCGACGTGATGAGATGTTTCAGCGACTTCATCTCCGCGAAGCGGGCAGCTCCAGCCTCGGTGAAACTGCCGCCGAAAAACTTGATGGACTCGGGCTCAAGTTTGACAAGGCGGGCCAGCGCCACGTCGTCACCAGCTTTGCCGCTGAAGACGAACGAACGAATCTTGCCCGCCGCGACGAGTCCCTCCACTGCCGTCCACTGTTCTTCGGTGAGCGGTGTGGGTGAGATGAGACTGAGTTCGTTGCGGGAGACCGCTGCTTTTACGGACTTCAGGACTTCGGGAATCTGCGGCGGCGCAGGCGGCGCGGCGATACAGAAGGGCTGACTGATGAGAAGTAGGGCGAGGATGTAGTTTTTCATGCGGGAGCGATTGGCGGAGATTGAATTCGCGGTGGCTTCGAGCGAGAGCCAGCAGCTCACGGCTCGACGCTGCGATACAGGAATGAATCGGAACTCAGCAGGGAAACAACGAGGGCCTTCATGCTGCCGCCGCTGGCGGTGTAGGCCTGGCTTGCTTCCTGGAGCGTCTTGGCGTCGCGGACGGTTTCGTTGCGGCCGAGGAAGAAGCGGAAGGCGTAGCGCACGAAAACTTCCTGCGCGCGCTTGGATTTGGCGAGGCGATGAATCAACTCGATGGGATTGGACACCTCTCCTTCGAGACTCTTTTCGCCGATGTCGAACACGGGGCCGGTGGTGACGAGCGCTCCGGTGGTATTGACCGGGCCGTCGAGTTCGCGCAGGCGGAAGCGCCCGAATTGGTCGTAGCTCTCAAATGGCATCCCCAGTTGGTTCATCTGCTGATGACATTTCCAGCAATAGGCATCGGTGCGGACGGTTTCGAGCCGGTCGCGCAAGGTCTTCGTCTGGTCGCGGCTGACGACGGCGTTCACGGTCACGGGGACATCGGGGACCGTGCCGCCGAGGAGGTGCTCGAGGACCCACTTGCCGCGGCGCACGGGGTCGTTGTCGAAGTTGGTGGAAAAGGCGATGAGCCACGCGGGTTGGGTGAGAACGCCGGCGCGCTCCTCGGAGGACAATGTGACGGGGCCCTTCCGGTGCTTGAAGTCCGCCGGCAGGTTGTAGATGCGATGGGTGGGTGTTTGGTTGGACTGCGGCGCACGGGGTTCGATGAAGGCCTGGTCCGTTGTCAGCAGCGTGCGGAGCACATCCTTGTCCTCGCCGACGATGTGGGCGATGAGGCGCTCCGTCTCGCGCACCAACTGGCTGGCGCTGTAGCCGCCGATTCCCGATGGCACGTCCTTGAAAACGCTGACTGCCTTTTTGTAGTCGAAGTATTCGTCGAAGAAGACCAGCAACCGCGCGTTCGGGCGCGGGCCATCGAGGAGTTCGCGCACCAGCGTGGCGACTTCCTCGCGTGTGGCCAGTGGTGGTTCCGGTTTGGCCCGCGCGGTCTGGATCGCCTGCGGCGGCCTGCCCTCGCCGAGCGTGTGTGTCAGCGCGGTGAGAATTTCGGACTTGGTGAGCCGGCGGCGGCCATGCGCGTCGAGTGGTCCCGCGCCGAGTTCCAGCCGGTAGATCGCTTCCGGCTTGAGCAAGGGCGAGGTGAGCGCGACGCGGCCACCTTGGAGTCGTCCGTATTTCGCGGACGCCTTGTCATAAAGCTGGCGGAGGCTGTCGAGTTCCTCATCGCTCGGAGCCCGGTCGAGCGCCCATTGAAATACCTGCTTCATGGCGGTGGCGAATTGTGCGGGCGTGGGTTCGCGCTCAGGATACAAAATCGGAAACAAACCCGGCTGCGAAGGCGAGCCCGCGATGCTCTTCAACTCGCCGTCGCGGAGTTCCACCCTGGTCCACGATTCGATGAGCTGCTGGGCGTTGCGCAGGACGATCTCGGTGGATGATTCATCCACGGCGTAGAGCGCGCTGTAGTCGGAGACCTGCTGGCCCGGCACGAGTGAAAAGGGCTGGATGCCGCTGTTGCCGAGCCGATAAGAAGCGGGGCGCTGACGCCAGACGCGGACCCTCGTGGCGGGCGCCGGATGCGGCTTCACGCCGAAGAGCAATTCGTGCGGGAGAAAATTGCCGTAGTTGGGCCAGTCGAGCTTGCTGTTGACGTGATGACCGGCGGCACGCAGCGAATCCGCAATCCACGAAACGAGGAGTCGTCGTTCCTCGGCAGTGGGCTTGCTGCTTTTTTTCGGCGGCATCTGACCGAGTTCCAATTGCTCATGGATGGCCGACCAGACCTCCGGTCTGGCATCCTTGAATCCCTTCAGCGATTCGAGCGACAGCCCGCCTTTCTTTTCGTCGTTGTCGTGACATTTGACGCAATACCGGTCGAGCAGCGCGGCGGCATCCGCAGCGCGGACAGGCACGAGCGGCGCGAGGATGACGAGGCAAAGCAGTGCGATTCTCATGGCGATTACCTGGTGCGCGGCTGCTGCACGGTGGTCGCCGCGTCGGGGACTTCGTGCATGAGGGAGAGGCGAAACTTCCCGAGCGTGGCCGCGTTTGGATGTTCGAGGAAAAATACGAGTGGCGAGCCGGCAACGGGGCCTTCGCCCGCGGACGAAGGATGCCGCCAGCGCGCGCCGTCTGGACCGTTTCGGGACGGCAGGGCGATCGTGAAGGCGGCGGAGTGGTCCTTGCCCGTGGCACCGCTGATTCCCCATCCGGTGTTGGGTTCGGATCGTCCATCAATCACGTCCGTGATGCGGGTGCCCGGTTGAACGAAGTCGGCTTGCGCGTCGAGGATTCGCACGGACTTCGTCGCCTCCCCGGAGCCGGGGGATCCAAAGCGGACGCCGAACTCGCTTAAGAAAAATTGGCCGTCCCCGGCGCGACCGGGACCCTGTTTGGGGAGGCTGGGATCCGTGAGGGCTTCGAGTTTGATCGCCTTGGGTTCGATCCCGGCAGGCACCGTGGCTTTGAGCGTGTAGGTGTCCTTGGCGGGCTTGCCAATTATTAGCACGGTGCCATCGGGCGAAATCGTCGCCGTGGCTCCCGCCTCGCTCTGGAACTCCGCGGGGACCAGCGCGGTCCATTTCTGCGCGATCGGAGTCAGTGGAGCGGTTGCTTTTTTGCGCAGGACGAAGCGAAGCCCCACGCCGTTCTCCGGGATGTTCGACCAGGCGCGCATCGCCGAGCGGCAGTAGGCCGCGGTGCTGAGCCAGCTTCCGCCCTTGGCGACCACGCCGAAGTTGGGATCTGGCTTGTCCGGAATCAGCCGTGCGGGGTGGTATTGCGTGGAAGTCCACTCCGCCAGATTTCCGTGAACGTCGTGCAGGCCCCAGGGATTCGGCGGGAAACTCCCCACGAGCGCCATCGTCGCATGGCCGTCATTCCAGGTCTTGTGCGCATAGGTGAAGATGCCGGTCTGACGGTCGCCGAAATACACCGCGCCGGGTTCCTTGGCCTTCCAGCTCTTGGGCAGCTCGCCGAACGCATCGCTCTCCCGCAACGTGCGGTCCGCGAAGTTGCCATACTTGGCCAAATCGGCGGGATCGTTTCCAAAGAAGTAGTCCGTGGTGGTCCCGGCCCGCGCGGCGTATTCCCATTCAGCTTCGGTGGGCACGTCGTAGCTCCAGCCCGCCGGCGCGGTCTTGTTGAGCTCGGCCAGATACTGTTCCACGTCCTTCGCTTCATGAAGCTTGTTCAGCGGATGCAGCTTGTGGTCGCCGGTCGAGAGATAGACGCCCCCGCGCATTGCGAACATCTCGCGCCGTGTGAACTCGAACTTGCCGATCCAGTAGCCCTGGGGGAGCTCGATGTCCGCCTGAATCTCGTCCTCTTCATGCATGGCCGAAGTCGCTGGGCTGCCAATCGTGAACTTCCCCGGCGGACACCAGCAGAAGAGCATGCCCCGGTCGCTGACCCATTCGTCACCGGGCTTCGCCCCAGCCGGGAGTTCCGCAGGAGACGCGACGGTTTTCGACGCCGGCGCGGCGAGCGCGGAAAGATCGTCGAGAGTCGATTCCTTCGTGGCGCTGAGTTCGTTGAGCACCTTGTCGAGCGGTTGCGATGAGTTCAGCGCGTCGCTGAATTTTTTCGCCAAGGGTGAAAGCCCCTCCGCCGCAGGCTCCAGCACCTCTCCCATTGGCGCGGCAAAGATGACCAGGCTCTCCAGCGCGGGTTTGCCGGCTTTGACCAAGCCTTTTGTCGCTGTCTTCTGCTGCCCGGGATGCGCATAGCAGCCATCGACGATGAGGATGTTCCGCACGCTGCCGCTGTCTTTGGCGAGTCCGCTCATCAGGCGCATCGCTCCTGTTTGCGAACTGGCGACGGTGCCGGGACTGGCAGCATTGCCGTCGATGGGAAGCAGCGCATTGTCCGCCAGCGGAGCGTCCGGCTTGCTGGTCGGCAGCGCGTAGCCGGAAAAATAGATGAGCGCCGTGCCGCGTGTTGGAACCGATCGGGCAAACGCCGCCAACTGCTCCTTCAGTTCCTTCGCGGTGAGATTCTCGGCCTGCGTCACCACGAAGCCGCGTTTCTTGAGCGCCTCACCCACAGCGCGAATGTCCCGCAGCGGCGATGCGAGCGCTGCCTTCGGGTAGTTGCTGTTCCCGATCACCAGCGCCGCCCGATGCTCCGCCAAGGCCGCCGTCGTGAACAACGCGACGAGCCCGCAACAGGCAAGAAAGCGCTTCATGCCAGCAGCTCCTTCAAGGGGCCCGCCTGCTCGATCGCGCCGATCAGCGAAGTGTCTTTCGTGCCGAAATGATCGACCGGCGCACCCGCCGCGTGCAGCAGCGTCGTGTAAAGCATGCCGATCGTGGCGTGGCCTTTCGCGCCATACTTGGCGAAGTTGAGGAAGCGGTCGTTGGACTTGAGCCGGCCGCCCAGATTCCCGACCATCACCATCGGCCAGTCGAAGCAGGAGGAATGATGATTTTCGGCGCTGTCGCTCAGGTAGAGGATCACCGTGTTGTCCATCATCGAGCCGTTGCCCTCGGGCATCGCCGACAGCTTGTCCACCAGCCTGGCCAGCAGTTCCATGTTGAACTGGCGGATCTTGATCGCCATCGCCTTGCCTTCGCTCACCGTTTGTCCCTCCTTGGGCCGCTCATTATACATGTGGCCGATCGTGTGATTGTCGATGCTGATGCCCAGCCCCTTCCACACGGGATAGCTGGTGGCTCCGGAACTCAGCGTGATCGTGTTCGTCATGCCGGTGATCAAGGCTGTCGCGGCGATCTCGAAATGCGCTTCGAGTTGCTTGGTCTCGATGGGGCTGGCGTAAAGGGCGTCCTGCTTCACCGGAATTTTCGTCACGTCGATCTCCTTCAGGCGCGACTGCCGGCGGCCGATGGATGCAAAGGCATCGGCAAACTGCCGAAGCTTTTGCGCTTCTTCCCGCGGAAGCTGGCTTTCGACGCGCTTGATGTCCCCGGCCACATGGTCCAGCAGCATCGCCTGGGCGCCCACTTCGGTCGCGGTGTTGCCACCGAGGATTTTGCCAAAGAGCATGTTGTAGGCGAGCACGGGGTCCTGGTAATGCGGCACCTTCTGATTCGGGCCGGACGCCGAGCAGCAATAGAAGATGTTCTCCGTTCCTCCCTTCAGCCCAAGGGCCAGATGCTGGAAGATCGCCGGATTGGCCTTCGCGATCGCGGCATCGATGGTGATGTCCTTCGCCCCCGCGCTCGCGGAGTAGGCGCCCAGCGCGCCGAAGCCGTTCGAATGCCCGCCGCCACACACGCGGCCCGAGAGACCCTGCAGCAATGTCAGCCGCTTCTTGTGCCGCTCCAACGGCGCGATCGGCACCGGCAGGCTGTGCCCGGGAGCCGAGAGCCGCAGATCGACGATGGCGTCCTCGCCATTGCATTTGCCCGTCTGCCCGCCTTTCGGGTTTTGCATGTCCTTGCGAACGATGCCGAGCGGCTGGATGTCATCCGGCGGCAGCCCATTGCCTTCGAGGAAAAAGACGAACCGCATCGGCTTCACGCCGCGGCTTTCTGCTTCGAGGCGGGAAAGCAGCGGGGAGAGAAACGGCGCACTGGCACCGAGCGAAAGCGTTCTCAGAAACGAGCGGCGTGGAAGTCGGTTCAAGTTCATGTTGCAATCATGCCAAAAGGGCGGCGAATTGTCATGTGACGTGATCACGTCACATGACCGGCCTTCAATTCACCCCGGCACCTGCTAACGTGGCCGGGTGAATCGCGCTGGACTACTGCTCCTCTTCCTCGGTCTCGGAACCATCTGGCCGTATGCGATGAGCACAGCCCGGGCGGCGGATGTCGCGTCGCTGAATGAGCGGCTGAAGGGCATCCAGCAGGAACTGGAATCACTCCCGAAACTCATCCCTTCGGCGCAAAACCAGCAGCGGCTGGGCTTCCACGGGCTCAAGGCCGATCCCGCGTGGGTGATGATCGACTTCGGAAGGACCGTCACGCCGGAGCGGATCGTGATTTTTCCGGCGCGACTCACGGTGCCGGCCGGCGTGCCTTCGCCGGGGTTTCCGGCTGCGTTTCAGATCGAAATTTCCGACGCGAGCGACTTCGCCACCAGCATCCGCATCGTGGGCTGGCAGGAACCGGAGCCGGGCGCGGGGGAGCACGTGTCCTTCCTGAGCTTCGAGGGCAATCGGGCGTCCGGGCGATTTCTGCGCGTGCGTGTCACCGGTTTTCGCGACGACCCGAGCCAGCCGGACCAGCCGTATTTTCGCCTCGGCGAAATCGTCGTGCTGGAAAAGGGGCGGAACGTGGCGCTGACCCGGCCGGTCACCAGCACCTCCGGAGTCTTCATCGCACGCGCGTGGGAACGCCGGAATCTGACCGATGGCTACTTCTGGTGCCTGCCGCTGCGGGGCCGCGAGACCTCGCCCATGAACGGCCACCAGAGCGCCATCAGCAAACAGCCCTTCGCCGGCGGCAACACGTGGGTCGAGGTCGATCTGGGTGCCGCCGTCGCCATTGATGAAGTTCACCTCGTGCCGGCGCATCCCCGGGGCCGGGGCTACGCCGATCTGCCGGGCTACGGATTTCCCACGCACTTCCGCGTGCTGGCCGACCCGGGCACGGACCGCGAAGAGGTCATCCGGAACGAGAACAATCCTCCCTATCCGGCTGCCGCGCTGCCCAATCCCGGGGCGACGCAGGTCATGTTCGACACCCACGGCCTGGTGGCGCGCCGCATCCGCATCTCCTGCGAGGCGCTCGGGCGGCGAGGCTCCGTCGTCAACGCTGAAAACTTGCTGGCCATGAGTGAACTCCAGTGCTGGCGCGAGGGAAAAAACCTGGCCGCCGGCTGTGCCGTGAGCGCATCCGACACCACGACCGAAGCCGGCTGGTCGCCCGCCGCCCTGACTGATGGCTATTCCAGCCGGCACGAATTGCTGAGTTGGACCGCGTGGCTCGATGGCCTCGCCAAAAGCGAAGCGCTTCAAGCGGAAGTGCGCCTCATCCGCGCCGAACTCCAGCGTCTCGCAGAAAACTCGGCCCGCCACAAACTCACCTTCGCCATCGCCTCCGCCATCGCCATCGCGTTGATCGCAGCCGCCGTCCTGCTCATCCAGCGCACGAAGTCACGGCAGCAGCAGGACATGTTGCGCACGCGCATCGCCCGCGATCTGCACGACGAAATCGGCGCGAGCCTCAGCCATCTCGCGATGCAGGGCGACCTCGCGCGCCAGCAACTCCAGCGCGCGGAACTCTCGCCCGATCGGCTGGAAAAAATCTCCGCCTCCGCCCGCGAAACGCTCGACCAGATGCGCGACATCATCTGGCTCCTCGCGCCCAAGGCGGGAGACTGGCAGGAACTTTCCCACCGCATGGAAGCCATCGCGCGGCGCCTGCTCGAAGGCGTCGCGCATCAAATCACGCACCAAGGCAAGCCGCCCGAAGGACGCCCCGCCATCGAATACACGCGCGACATCCTCGCCTTTCTCAAGGAAGCCCTCACCAACGCCCGCAAGCACGCCCGCGCCACCGAGGTGCGTGTGCGCTTCGACTGGAGCGGCCCGCTGGTCATCACAATCGAGGACGACGGCCAGGGCTTCGACATGACGGAAGCCCAGAATCGCGGCGGCAGCGGCTTGGACAACCTGCAAGCCCGGGCCGCCGCCATGAATGCCACCTGCGACATCCAAAGCGCCGTGGGAAAGGGAACCGTTGTCCGGCTCGCCACGCCTCTCACCCCACAGTAGCCCCTGCATGAAACCACCCGCTCCTTCCAAAACGAACATCTGGCTCGTCGAAGATCACCGCCCCCTGCGCCTGACCCTGCGTGAGGCGCTCGAAATCTCCGAAGGCGCCAGCGTGCGGGACTTCTCCACCTGCGAAGCCGCCCTCGCCGCCCTGACGAAAGCCACCGCGCGTCCGGAAGTCATCATCCTCGACCTCGGCCTGCCCGGGATGTCCGGCCTGGAGGGACTGCGGCGATTCAAAGAGGCCACGCCCTCCACGGAAATCCTCATCTTCACGGTCTTCGACGATCGCGAACGCGTCTTCGAAGCCATCTGCGCCGGAGCCTCCGGCTACCTCCTGAAATCCGAATCGCTCGACCGCATCGTCTCCGCCGTGCGCGAAGTGTGGCGCGGCGGCTCGCCCATGACGCCCGAAATCGCCCGAAGCGTGCTCGACCGTTTCAGCCAGTTGAAACCGACGCAAAGCGCCATCGAAATCACCACCCGCGAGCGCGACGTCCTACGCCTCCTCGCCGACGGCCTGACGAAAAAAGAAATCGCCGACCAACTCGACCTCAGCCAGCACACCGTGGACAACTACCTCCGCCGCATCTACACGAAGCTCCACGTCAACACCCTCGGCGGAGCCGTGGCCAAGGCGCTGCGCGATGGGCTGCTGTAACAGCACGGGGCTTCCTGTTCGAACTGCCGACCAGCTTGCCTTCCACCCAACCGGTGCCGGCGGATGCTTTGCAGCGCAGGGCGCGCAGGGGAGCTCGACATTACCAACCGCGAAAGGTGCGGCGGCAGTGTTCCGTCACTTCCGGCTAACCTCCCAGCCGGTCACGACGGCCGCGATGAGGTCGCGGAAAAGGTCGATCACTACGAACCGGTTGCGGAGATCACGAAGCGACAGCCAAAATCCGGGCGCAGCGCCAGCATGCCGTATCCATCGCGGGGCGTCTGGGCATCCTCCCAGACGTTCTTTTTATCGGACAGGATTCCGAACAACTTTGGATGAGACCAGCCACGGGCCGCCGAACGGCAATAGAAGGCATAGTCGGCCCAACTGCCGCCGCGAAGTATTCGACTCCCTTCACCATCCCCTTTCGCCGGCCCGGTCGGATCCGTCGCGTCCTCTTTCGGGTATTCGTTGGATGACAAGTCCTGGCACCACTCCCGCACATTGCCGTGCATGTCGTAAAGCCCCCAAGCGTTCGGCTTCTTCAAGCCGACGGGATGCGTGGTGCCATCGCTGTTGCCGTCATACCACCCTGTTTCAGTGAGGTCCCCGGCATACGGGCCTGGTGTCCCCGCGCGGCAGGCGTATTCCCACTCCGCTTCGGTCGGCAGGCGCAGTCCGCCGCCGGCGTTCGTGGCGAAGGTCTGGCAGTCATGCCAGGACACCGAATCCACCGGCGCGCTTGGCCCCGCGTTCTTGAAGAGCGACGGGTTGTAGCCCATCACCTTTTCCCACTGCGCCTGCGTCACTTCATGCCTCGCCATGTAAAACCCCTTGGTCAGCGTCACTTGGTGCGGCTTCTCGAACCGGGCCACCCAACCCCGCTCGGTCTCCTGCTGGGAACGTGTCGTGTCGGCCGGGCTGCCCATGAGAAAACTCCCGGCCGGGATGTAAACCATCTCCATGCCGGTGCCCTCATGCACGATCGCCTGTGCCCAGCCGGACTTCGTGTAGGACTCGGCCTGCGTGCCGGACGCCGCGCGGCAGCCCGGCGGCACCCGCAGTTTCGGATCCGCCGGCGCCTTGGAGGGATTTTCGACTTTCGCCGTTGCGGAATCGGACGCAGCCGGTGCCTTGAGGAGATGCCCGCCCTTGCCCAAGGCCCAGGAAGCCACTGCCCCCGGTGCCGTGCCGGTGGTGGATTTCACGGCCACGACGACGCGGAAGCCGCAAGTCGGGGTGCCCCAGTGCTGGGGCCGGTTGATGATGTTAGGCCAGTCCCACACATCGCTGAAATTCTTGCCGCGCGCGACATGCATCGGACCAGCAAGGGGCACTGGCGGGCTGAAACCCGGCCCGACCGGGTCCAGCGTGGGAGCGCCGATGTAATTGCCCGTGAACCAGTCGTGGCACCACTCGGAAACATTGCCGAGCATGTCATAAAGACCGAATGGGTTGGGTTTGAAGGAACCTACGGGTGCCGTCGTGCGGAAGCCGCCGGCGTCCTTGGCGGTTTCCAGGGTCTCGCCCTGAAAGACCCGGGTGAAGTTCTCGAACTGATGCACCCCCGCAGGCTCATCTCCCCAGTAAAACCGCGTCGTGCTCCCGGCCCGGCAGGCGTATTCCCACTGCGCCTCGGTGGGCAGCCAAACTTTCATGCCGGTCTTGGCCGAGACCTTCTCGCAGAACTGCGCGGCTTCATTCCACGTCAGCAACGCTTCGGGATGGGTCCTGCCCTTGAGCCACCTTGGTTTCTCTTTGTCGCGGGCGTTGGCCTCTTCGTATCGCCGCTCTCGTTTCGGATCGGCCCCCATGACCTGCCCGAACTGCTCCTGCGTCACCTCATGGATGCCCATGTAATACGGCTTGCTGATCGTCACCTCGCGATGCGGGGTCTGCCAATACGCTGCGCCCTCGCGGCGCTCCTGGACCGCGCCCATGATGAACTTGCCTGCGGGGATGAGGGTCAGCTTCATCGCGACGCCGGAGCCGAGGTCCAACTCCATCTGCACATCCTTGATGCCCGTGCGCTTGGCGTAATCGGCGACCGATTCCTTGCCGTCCCAAAGGGGCCAGTCCGCCCGCGCCACTGCCGGTTCTGCCGCGATCACGGACCCCGCCGCCAGCGCGGTTGCCAACAGCAGGGACAAGCGCGCGGCCCGCTTCATCGTAGGGAGGTTTGGTTTCATCATTTTGAGTGCTTCTTTTCTTGGGTTGCAGCGGGGTGAGGAGTTGCCGTCTTGCCGGGGCTGCACGCGTCGCGCGACCACCGGCTCATCGCCATCAAGTCTCCGGCTTGTTCAACCAGCGCGAAACGACGCCCCCCCCGCGAATAACATCCGATGCGAGCCCATGACGCCCCCACAGCCTCCCGCCAGACTGGCCTCTGCGGCCCTTGCTCCTCCTTTCGGTGGTCATTTTGGTGGCTTCATGGCTACAACACTTCACTTCTCCATCACTCCCGGTTTCCGTCATCGCCACAGCGCGGATGATGTCGCGGACGCGGCAACCGATCTTCTTCGTTTCATCTTGGATGGCGTTGAGGTCATCTAGGTCGTCGAAGGGTAGGGCGCGGCGGGATTGATCACGGGGTCTTTGCCGGGGCTGCGGGGACAGCGCATAACTTGATGCTCACCTCGCCCCACAGGCTTGGCGTGAGCATGATTTCGCCGGGGATGTCGTCCACGAGGCCGGTGCTTTGGTTGCTCCAGTAGGAACGCAGGTTGGTGTCGGTGCCGTTGGCATCGCCGAAGGTCACGCCGAGGTCGGCGCGGAGTTTTTGGCCAGGAGTCAACGTGAGGCCAAGGTCCGCGAGCGGGATGGCAGCGGTGACGGTGTAGCCGTTCCCTTCGGTCTTTACGGTGAGCCTGGCTTCGGTGAGCTGGCGCACGTCGTCCACTTTCGCGCCGCGCCAGGGGCTGGTGAACTCGATGGGGTTCTTGCCGCCGGGTTTGCGATGCTCGTAGAGCACGGCGATGGCTTTGCCTTCGTGCGGGGCGATGAGCAGGCGCTTGTCGCCGGGAACGGGTTCGCGGCGCTTCGGATCGGCTTTCGGGTCGCAGGCGAATTGAAAATCAACGGTGTCACCGGTGGCGAAGAGTTTGGTCCAGTCACGACCGTTGTTCACCCAAGGCGAGGCGTCCTGCACTTTCCAGGTCAGATGCAGATGCGTGGCATCGGCGCGGAGGTCGGCCTGGGCTTTGAATTTGCCGCTTTTGTCCCAGGTGAGGGATCCGGGAATGGTGGCTTCACGGGCGAGCTGCTTCGCGGCGGCGGCGCGCAGGCTTTGGCGCTCGGCGGCGGCGATTTGGGCGGCGGTGACTTTCAGTTGGCCGCTCTGGCGCTTCAAGGTGTCGAAGCCTTCGAGTTCGTAGATGCGATACGGGCCGTGGCCGATCTGAACGTAGTATTTGCCGCTTTTCACATCGCGCCCAAAGCTGCCGCCGAAGATTTCACCGCCGAGGCGACACTCATTTTTCAAATAGCTCACGCGCACATCCACGAACGCCTCGTCGAGATAGAAGCCATCTGTGCTCAGCACAAAACAGCGGCCGTGATTGCCGTTCACGAAGACCACATCGCTGGTGTCATCGAGCGGGGCGATGCCGAGGAAGGCCATCACGCCCTGCATCACACCGGGCTCGGGCAGCGGGGCAGCATGGCTGCCATGCACGTCGCTCCATCGGTTCGGATAACGCCAGAGATGGCGGCCATCGGCGGCGTAGGCGTTCATCTCGGGGTCGGAGTTGAACAGGAAACGTCCCTGACGATCCCGCACCGTGGCAACCCCGTTGCGCTTGTGGCCAGGGGTGAGACTCACCGGCGTGGCGGTGGCGATGGCTTCATCGAGCGTCGGATAATCCGGCACGCCATTGGCCAGCATGCCCTTCGGCTTGATGGCGGCGACTTTGACCTGCGTCTTGTCGGCCACGGGCATGTAAAAGGTGAGCGAGCCTTGCATGTGACCCCACGCGCCGTCGCCATAGGCGATCTGGTCGCCGCAAAAGTCGAACTCCGCCGGCTGCGCCTCGCCGTCGCCATTGCGATCCACCCAGAGCACGCCCATGCCGCGTTGTGACCACGGCTTGCCCTCGCCCTTTTTGCCCGACTTCTCGCCTGCGCGCTTCGCCGGCCACTTCGCGTAGAAGGCGTCGATGTAGGCCTGTGGCGGATGCCAATTGAAGGCATATCCGAAATGATGGGTCCCCGCCGTGGCGGCGATGTCTTTTACGGTGCCATCGGGCAGCACTTCGCTGATAAGCGCGAGCTTCCCGCGCGTGGCGACAAAGGTGCGGCCGCCTTCGCGGAACCACGTATAGCCGTGTGGATGGTAGTCGCCGAGATGGCCTTCCTCAGTGCTGATCACATGCGTGGGACGCGCGGTCTTCTTCACAATGTCCACGTCCCAGAAACAGCCCAGCCCGATCCAGCGGCGCGGGTTCTCGGGATCAAATCCGCTGCCATCGCCGCCGTAGTGCGGCATGCCGAACTTCTCGATCACGACCTCGTTTTTGCCGAGATCCCAGGCGAAGACACGCTTCGGGTTCCAGCGTTTTTCCGTCACCCACAGCTTGCCATCGGGACCGAACACGAGCCCCGCCGGATTCACCATGCGCTGGGGATCATACGCGCCGCGATACTTTCCGCCCGCTTTGCCGATCACCGCGAGTTCTTTGCCCTCGGATGAAAAACGCCGCACCTGATGCGCCGCGGCATCGCTGATGAGGAGGTCGCCATTCGGGGCCACGGTCAGGCCGCCGATGTTGCCGTGCTTGATGAGCAGCTTGTGATGGCCCACCCGCACCACGCCGGCGTCCGTGGCGGCAAACAGTTCTTTTCCGGCGCTGAGATGTCGCACGCCCGGGAGCGGGATTTTCTCGAGCTGCTGGCCCGAGGTCGCATCGAGCACAAAGACGCATTTCTTATTCCGCGAGCCGACATAGAGCCGCCCCTTCATCACCGCGATGCCGCCGAGGTTGAACTGCTTCAGATCTGATTGTCCGTTCACCTCCATGGAGTCCACCGGCAGACCACGCACCTTCCCGGGCCATTCGACGAGCTTCCCGGTGGCGATGTCGTAACGGCACACCGTGACCTTCCACGTCGCCTTCCAATCCGGTTTGCTCGTATCCGGCCGGCCGCTCCAG
>Ga0255204_1000063_pt1 | contig 33059 bp, 25 predicted proteins | sample Miss_Colum_RepC__2_FD_188418 | JGI IMG/M metagenome (GOLD analysis project Ga0255204, IMG submission 188418) | Freshwater microbial communities from Mississippi River, Louisiana, United States - Miss_Colum_RepC_8h | ecosystem: Environmental > Aquatic > Freshwater > River | place: USA: Louisiana... | reverse complement strand
CGCCGCGAATCAGTCTTCGCCATCGCGCGTCTCGGCCAGCCGCAGCTTGCCGCGTCCCTCGTGCCGCAGTTCGGCGACGCCGACAAAGTCGTCGCGCACACCGCGTTCCGTGCGCTGGCGAAACTCCATGCCACCGGTGTTTGTTTCACCGTGCTCGACGACAAGTCCGCATCGCCTGCGAAACGCACGGGAGCGTTGCGCGCCTTGCAGACGCTGCACGAGGCCGCCGCTGTGGATGGTCTCATCGCCCGCCTCACCAAAGAAACCGACGCGTCGCGCCGCCGCGACCTGCTCTCCGCACTCTGCCGGCTCTACAACACCGAGGGCGAGTGGGCGGGCGACAGTTGGGGCACGCGACCTGACAGCCGCGGGCCTTACTACCAGCCCGAGCCGTGGAGCGAATCGCAGAAAATCGCGGACGCGATTTTGAAGACGATGTCCACACTGGACAGCGCAGACGCCACGTGGCTCGGCAACGAACTCGCGCGCAATCGCGCCAACCTCAAGGACGCCACGCGCCAGCTTCTCGCCCGTGCCGAGCAGGACGCTAGCGTGCTGCCGCCGCTCTTCCGCAATCTCGCCGACAGTGACGACATTCCCGCCACCGCGCTGCCGTTGCTCATCCGCGTCGTCACCGACAAGGCCACCGAGCCGAAGCTGCGCGTGGACGGGATCGTGGCCCTGACCAAGACCGACAGCCGCGACGCCTTTGCCGCGATCATCAAGGGGATGACCTTGAACTGCCACGACGGCATCCACCGCGCGCGCAAGGCCTATCACGCCGCGCCACGTTTGGAGAATCACCACGCGCTCTTCATCGAACTCGCCAAGGCCGACGACGCGATGGCGCGGATTGCGATGGAAGCCGTGATGCAGCTCGCCTCCAGCGCCATCGGCGCTCCCGAGCCGCGCGCCGCCTGCCGCACCGCGCTCGACGCGGGCTGGAGGCAAGGCGCGAAGCACCAGGCCATGATGATGACCGCCGCCCGCGACGGCAAAGGCACCTACATCGCACCGGTCGTCGCGCCGTTGCTCGCGAGCACCGACAAGAACACGCACTGGCTTGCCGATACCTATTTCAAAACGCTCCGCCTCGACCCGAAGAAGGTCACGCAAGCCACGCCGCCCGACCAGCTCGTCGGCGCGCTGCCGCCGGAGCGCGTGCTCGCGGACATCGTGAAGCTCAAAGGCGACGCTCGCCGCGGCGAGCAGCTCTTCACGCAGCAGGGCTGCGTCGCGTGCCACACGACGAAGCCCGAGGAAAAGCAGAAAGGCCCCTACCTCGGCACCATCGCCGCGACCTACAAGCGCCGCGAACTCGCCGAGGCCGTGCTCGAACCCGCGAAGACCATCGCGCAGGGATTCGCCACGCACGTCTTCACGCTGAAGAATGAGGAAGAACACACCGGCTTCGTCGTGCGCGAGGCCGCGGCCAGCGTGACCTTCCGCAACCTCGCCGCGCAGGAGATCACCCTCAACAAGAGCGACATCGCCAAGCGCGAGGTGAAGGAGGGTGTCTCACTGATGCCGCCCGGTCTGGCCGCCAATTTGAACGTCGAGGATTTCGCGGCGCTGCTCAGTTATCTCGAGGACTTGAATGCCAAGAACTCTTCCTCTGGGCATTGAAACTGGATCCGCTCCAGCGTTGCCTCTTTCAGCCGCCGCCATTTCTTCACGCCAACGCGCCCGGTTTGATGCCGTCGAGGAGCGCTGATGCGGCATTGCACAGCTTCCGTTTGGGTGCGGTCGGCGGCGCGGCCTTGACTCGCTGGAGGTAGTAGGCGCAATCCTTCCTCGCTCTAAAGCTATGCTGAATGTCGGCGCTACTCTTATCTTTCTGCCGCTGGCCACCTTACTCACCGCCCACATGACCATCGTCGCCGCGCCGCCGCCCACCGAAAAGAAGCGCGTCACCGACGAGTATCACGGCGTGAAAGTTGCGGACGACTACCGCTGGCTGGAGGAAACCGGCACGCCAGCGGTGAAGGTCTGGACCGCTGCGCAGAACCAATACGCGCGCACCTGGCTGGATGGGCGGCCTGACCGCGCCGCCGTTCAGGCAAAGCTCACGGCTCTTTATGCCAAGGACACCCCGTCGCACATCGGGTTGGTGTCGCGGCCGGGCCGGTTGTTTGCGTTGAAGTTTCAGCCGCCGAAGCAGCAGCGACTGCTCGTCACGCTTGCTTCGGCAGATGATTTGGCCTCGGAGAAGGTTGTGCTGGACCCAAACACGCTCGAGCCGAAGGGTCAGGTCGCGATGGATTGGTTCGAGCCTTCGCCCGACGGCAAACTCATCGCCGTCTGCCTATCCGAGCATGGCAGTGAGGAAGGCACGCTCCATTTCTATCGCACGGACACAGGCGAGCAACTGCCCGACCGGATTCCCCGCGTGCAGTATCCCACCGGCGGCGGCAGCGCAGCGTGGACCCCTGATGGCAGCGCTGTCTTCTACACCCGCTATCCGCACAAGGGCGAGCGGCCCGAAGCCGACTTGAACTTCTTCCAGCAAATCTACTTTCACCGGCTCGGCACTCCGGTGAGCAGCGATACCTACTCCGCCGGCCGCGATTTTCCGCGCATCGCCGAGATTCATCTCTCGACCTCGCACGACGGGCGGTGGCTCCTCGCGAGCGTGGCCAATGGCGATGGCGGCGAGTTCGCCCATCATGTTCGCGAGACGAAGGCTGAGTCGGCGTGGCGGCAAATCACGCGGCACGAAGATGGCATCAAGGAAGTGGAGTTCAGCCACGACGGCACGCTGCTTTATCTCCGCTCGGTGAAAGGCGCGCCGCGCGGGAAAGTCCTGCGCCTGCCCATCGCCGGCCACTTGCGCGACGCAGAAGTGGTCGTGCCGGAGAGTGAGGCGGTTATCGAAGGCATCACGCTCACCGCGAAGTTCCTTTTCGTCGCCGACCTGCTCGGCGGGCCGTCGCGCATCCGGCAATTCGGTCTGGATGGCAAAGCCGGGCGCATCGTGCCGCTGCCCGAAGCCTCGGGTGTTGGGGGACTGATGGCCGTGGGAGACCACGTCCTGTTCCGCCAGACCAGTTACGTCACGCCCGCAGCCTGGATGCGCTACGACCCAGCCATCGGAACCCCGAAGAAGACCGCGCTGTTCAACACCTCGCCGGTGGATTTGAGCGACATCGAGGCCGTGCGCGAATTCGCCGTGAGCAAGGACGGCACGAAAGTCCCCGTCAACATCCTGCGCCGCAAAGGCACCCAGCTCGATGGCAGCAACCCCACGCTGCTCTACGCCTACGGCGGCTACGGCCACAGCATGAGACCGGGGTTTAATTTCGAGCAGCGCCTGTGGTTCGACCGCGGCGGCATCTACGTCATCGCCAACCTCCGTGGCGGCGGCGAATACGGCGAGGATTGGCATCTCGCAGGCAACCTCACCAAAAAGCAAAACGTGTTCGACGACTTTGCCGCCTGCGCGCAGCACCTCATCAAGCGCGGCTACACGCGCCCCGAAAAGCTCGCCGTCGAGGGTGGCAGCAACGGCGGTTTGCTCATGGGTGCGTTTCTCACGCAGAACCCGACGCTCGCCCGCGCGGTCGTCGCGCACGTCGGCATCTATGACATGCTGCGAGTGGAGCTAGATCCAAATGGGGCCTTCAACGTCACGGAGTTCGGCACCGTCAAGGACCCCACGCAGTTCCGCGCGCTCCACGCCTACTCGCCCTTTCACAACGTCACGGATGGCACCAAATACCCCGCCGTCTTCTTCCTCGCGGGCGAGACGGACGGCCGCGTGAACCCGGCGAATTCGCGCAAGATGACCGCGCGCTTGCAGGCCGCCACGGCTTCCGGGCATCCGATTCTTGTCCGGCTTAGCTCGGCCTCCGGCCACGGCATGGGCACCGCCCTCACGGAGCGAATCGCGCAGAAGGCCGACGTGTTTGCGTTTCTCTTCGACCAGCTTGGCATGCCGGCCGGACGCCTTGAGAAACAGTGACGGGAACGCCCATGAAAAATTTCCGCTTCATCACCGCCTTGCTGGCACTGACGCTCACGCCGCTCCTCCAGGCCGCCGAAGACCTCGGCGCGATGTGGGGCACCGCAGCGGAGGAGGCGAAGTATTATCCCATCGTTCGCATCCCGGTTCCGACTGGCGTCCCCATGCGCCCCGGCGGAATGGAAGTCCTGCCGGACGGACGGCTCGCAGTGGGCACGCGGCGCGGTGACATCTATTTCATCAAGGGCGCGTTCGAGACGCCGCCCAACCCGGAGTATCACCTCTTCGCCAGCGGGCAGGACGAAATCTTCTCGCTCGCGTGGCGGGACGGCGCGTTGACCTCGACCAGTTGGGGCGAAGTCACGCGTATCACGGACACCGACGGCGATGGCGTCGCCGACCGTTACGACACGTTGACCAGCAACTGGGGCTACGCCGAGGGCCACGAGTTTGCCTTCGCCTCCAAGCACGACCCCGCCGGCAACCTCTGGGTGGCGCTGGGCCTGAGCGGCTCGTATGAATCGCACAATCTGTTCCGCGGCTGGGCGGTGAAAGTGACGCCGCAGGGAAAGATGATTCCCATTTGCAGCGGGTTGCGCAGCCCCGGCGGCGTGGGTGCAAATGCCCAGGGCGCGATGTTTGCCATCGAGAGTCAGGGGCCGTGGAACGGCTGCTGTTCGCTGAAGCACCTGAAGGAAGGCGGCTTCGTCGGGCACCCTGCGAGTTACAACTGGTATCCCTTCGCCCCCGGGGTGAAAGCCCCCGAGCTCAAGCCCAACACCAATTCCCGCATGGGCGTGGAGAAGAAGCGCGTGAAGGAATTGGTGCCGCCCGCTGTGAAGTTCCCTTACATCAAGATGGGCCGTTCCATCTCCGGCTTCCGGCTCAACCAGACCGGCGGCAAGTTTGGTCCGTTCGACGGCCAGCTTTTCCTCGGCGACTACAGCCTCAGCCTCGTGATGCGCGCGACGACCGAGCTGGTCAACGGCGTGTGGCAGGGCGCTTGTTATCCCTTCCGCGAAGGGCTGGCCACCGGCGTGATGAACGTGGAGTTCTCGCCGAAGGGCCAGCTCATCGCCGGCGGCTTCACCACGAGCCGGCAGTGGCCGGTGCGCGGAACGGATCCGTTTGCGCTCCAACGCATTGATTGGAATGGCGTCGTGCCGTTCGAGATCAAGGAGATCAACATCAAGCCGGACGGCTTCCTGATCACGTTCACCCAGCCCGTGGACAAAGCGGTCGCCGCCCGGACGGACGCCTACACCATCACCACCTACACGCACATCTACCACGGCGCTTACGGCAGCCCGGAAGTGGACCACACGACGGCCCGGGTCATCCGCGCCGTTCCGGCGGCCGATGGGTTGTCAGTGCGGGTGCAGTTGGAGAGCATCATGGAAGACCACATCCATGATTTCGACCTGACGCCGATCATCTCACGGGACGGCGGCAAGCTGGTTCACAACAAGGCCTATTACACGGTGAACGAGATCCCCACGAACTGACGCTGCGTGCGCCGGACATGGACCCCGCTCCATCTCGCTGTCACCCGGCCGCACCCTCGGTTGACGCAAGGAGGGACACCGGGCACTTTCGATGTGTGAGCACCATCTCCGCAATTTTTGAGCCGGCAGCCGACGGAACTCTACATCTGCCCATTCCGGCAGCCTGGGGCAAGCGGGCCATCCGAGTGACGGCCGAATTAGAACCGGTGGAAAGGCCGGCGGCGAATCCCGATTTGAAGGGTTTTGGCTGCCTGCGCGGGCGGATTTCGATGGCGCAGGATTTCGATGAGCCGCTGGCAGATTTCGCCGAATACACCTGATGCGCCTGCTCATAGATACTCACGCGTTGTTGTGGTTCTGCGAGGGCAGCACGCTGCTGACCGAGGCAGCCCGGGCGGCGATGGAGGATGAAACGAACGAACGGTTCGTCAGCCAGGCCGTCCCTTGGGAGATCGCGATCAAGCTGGCGCTCGGAAAACTGCAGCTCCAGGCGGATTACCAGGCGATCTTTCCCGGAGTTTTGGAGGCGAACGGATTTAGAGTGTTGCCCCCAAACTTCGAACACTATCGGCGGCTTATCTCGCTGCCGCGGCATCATGGAGATCCTTTTGACCGGCTCATGATTTGCCAGGCGCAGACCGAAGGGTTGACCATCATCACCCGCGATCCGCAGTTTTCCGCCTACGAGGTTTCGCTGTTGTGGCGCGGATAAAAACGGTCACCAGCCCTGCCAAGACCCGTTAATCTATGCCTACCAGACCGCTCAGTCTTCTTTGTGCCATCGCATTTCTCGCATCCTTCTCGGACGGTCTCGCTCAAGCCCCTGCCGAACCGCAATGGCTCACCTCCCCCGGCGGCGCCGGACCCGGCAAGGGCAGGCGCATCGTGCTCATCGCCGCCGACCAGGAGTATCGCAGCGAGCAGTCCATGCCGATGATGGCAAAGATTCTCAGCACGCATCACGGCTTCGACTGCACCGTCCTCTTCGCCGTGAACGAAAAGGGGGAGGTGGATCCCACCATGCCCGTCTATCCCGAGAAGGGTAAGGAGTTCAAAGCACACCACATTCCCGGCCTGGAGCACCTCGCCAAGGCGGACTTGGTCATCTTCTTTCCCCGCTTGCTCACCCTGCCGGCCCCGGAGCTGGAACGCATCGTGAAGTATGTGGATTCCGGCAAACCCATAATCTCACTGCGCACGGGCAACCACGGTTTCCGCAGCCCCCTGCCTTACAAGATCAACGGCCAGCAAGTGCGCTGGGGAGAGGATGTCCTCGGCGGTTCCTTCATGGGCCACCATGGACGCTGGCAGGCCGACTCGACGCGCGGCACCATCGTGCCCGAGCAAAAGGACCATCCGATCCTCACCGGCGTGAGCGACATCTGGGGCAACTCCGATGTCTATCGGACCTACAAGGAAGGGACGAGTCTGCCGGCGGGTTGCACCGCCCTCGTCTGGGGCCAGCCCTTGATGGGACGCCAGCCCAACGACCCGCCGAACCCCAAGCTGGAGCCGCTGCCCGTCGCCTGGTTCAAGCATTGGCAGACCAGCGAAGGCAAACAGGCCCGCGTCTTTCAATCCACCATGGGCAGCGGCACCGACCTCGAAAACCCCGGCCTGCGTCGGCTCATCATCAACGCGGTCTATTGGGGCCTGGGCATGGAATCCGCCATCACCCCCACGCGCAGCGTGGACATCGTCGGCACCTACCAGCCGCTCAAAAGCGGATTCAACTACCAGGCCATCGGCGTCGTCCCCAAGCCGGTCTCGGCCTACCAGTAGCGTTGACCACGGCTGACTGCCATCGTCTCCCGCCGATACTTGAGTTGGCCCACCAGCCTCCGGCCGCACCCCACTCAGGGCATGATCCCGAACCTTGAAATGGATCAGGGAGCGACCCAGTCGGCGTGCCAGTTTGGTGGACTCCCTTCCACCATCGCTCCGCAAGCCGCGTCCTTTTCTGCGCAGGGAAACTTCCGGCTGGCTGACGACCACGCACGCGCCGATGAGGGGGAGGTTTGGGGTGACCGACGGGATTCGAACCCGCAACAGCCAGAATCACAATCTGGGACTCTACCATTGAGCTACGGCCACCGCTCGCGCCGGGGAACGTAGGGATTCCCTCCAGAGCGGTCAAGCGCACGCTGCCCGGCGGCCCGAATGAATCCGCGAGTTGACCTCTACACATCCTCCCGGTCCGCATCATTGCCAAATCCCGGCGGCTCCGCTTCAATGCCCGCGCTATGGCCCGCCAGCGCAAGCCCCTCCAACCCCTCGTCGGCATCATCATGGGCAGCCAGTCCGATTGGGAGACGATGCAGCACGCCGCTGCGCAGCTTGATGCGCTCGGCGTGCCCTACGAGGCCGAGGTCGTCTCCGCGCATCGCACCCCGGATCGGATGTTCGAGTATGCCGAGACCGCCGCAGCGCGTGGCCTGGAAGTCATCATTGCCGGCGCGGGCGGCGCGGCGCATTTGCCGGGCATGACGGCGGCCAAGACCTCGCTTCCCGTCCTCGGTGTGCCAGTGCAATCCAAGTCGCTCAACGGCCTCGACTCGCTCCTCTCCATCGTCCAGATGCCCGGCGGAATTCCTGTCGGCACGCTCGCCATCGGCAAGGCCGGGGCCATCAACGCCGCGCTGCTTGCCACCGCGATGCTCGGCAACAAGCACGCGAAGTTCCGTCAGGCCTACGACCAGTTCCGCGCGGAGCAAACGAAGAAGGTGCGGGAAAACCCAGTGCCGGGTTCCGCTGCTTGAGTATGGGGCGCCTTGTCACTACAGTCACACCATGAGTTCCGCCGCCACTGAACTGCTGGAAAAAGCCCTTCAACTCCCGGAGACCGAGCGTGAGTGGATGGCCGCCGAGCTGTCCGACAGCTTGGAAACCCCCATGACCGCAGAGCAGGAGGCCGCTGTGCTCGCGCTGTTGGAGAGCCGCCGTGCCGATTATCTCGCTGGACGCGCGACCTTGATGGACGCTGATGTTGTCATGGCCCAGGCCAAAGCCCTGTTGCGGTGAAACTCCGCTACCAGTCCCGCGCGTGCGAGGAATTCCACCAGGCAGTCGTTGGCTATCAGGACGTGAACCCGGAGGCCGCCAGAAAATTTGTGTCCGAAGTCGAGCGGGGACTGCGCCGCATGCAGCAGTTTCCGGAGATTTGCCGTCGCTGGCTTGGTGATTATCGGATGATGCGACCGCCCAGTTTTCCCTACGGATGGTTTTATTGTGTGGAACCGGATGAAATCGTCATCTACGCCGTTCTGCACCTCCACCGTGACCCGGCGACAATCGCCGCCCGGTTGCATGAACGCTGATCGCCCGTGAACTTCCCCCTCCTTCCCGGCTCCACCATCGGCATCCTCGGCAGCGGCCAGCTCGGGCGCATGCTCACCATTGCCGCCAAGCAGCTCGGCTATCGCGTCGCCATTTACTCGCCGGATGCGGACACGCCCGCCGGGCAGGTCGCGGACATCGAGGCCGTCGGCGACTATCTGGATGAAGAGCGCCTCGCGGACTTCGCGCAACGCGTCAGCGTGATCACCTTCGAGTTCGAGAACGTCCCCTCCGTCGCGTCTGAAGTCGCCGCCCGCCATACCATCGTGCGTCCCGCCGGCAACGTGCTCCACACCACGCAGGAGCGGCTGCGTGAGAAAACATTCCTCCGCGACCACGGCTTTCCCACCACGCCGTTTCGCGAGGTGAGGAATTTCGCCGACCTCCACGCCGCCGCGCGCGACCTCGGCCTGCCTGCCGTGCTCAAGACTGCGAGCTTCGGCTACGACGGCAAAGGCCAGCAGAAGGTCTATGCGCATTCCGACCCCGCGCAGGTTTACGCGAACCTCGGTGGCGCAGTGGGCATCTACGAGGCGTGGGTGGACTTCGAGAAGGAAATCTCCGTCGTCGCCGCGCGCACGGCGGACGGCCAGTTCGCCGCGTTTCCCGTCTTCGAGAACCGCCACGCGAACCACATTCTCGACGTGACCTTCGCGCCAGCCGCCATCGGCCCGCAGCTCGCCAAGGAAGCCGTGGAACTCGCCGCCGGCATCCTGGAAAAACTTGATGTTGTCGGCCTGTTGACCGTCGAGCTGTTCGTCACCAAGTCCGGCAAGCTGCTGGTGAACGAACTCGCGCCGCGCACGCACAACAGCGGACATCTCACGATGGACGCGTGCGTCACCAGCCAGTTCGAGCAGCAGGTCCGCGCCGTGTGCTGCCTGCCGCTCGGCTCCACCGCGCTCCGCGCGCCCGCTGCGATGGCGAATCTCCTCGGCCACCTCTGGGAAAAGGGCGAACCCAACTGGGCCGGTGCCTTGTCCGATCCGCATGTGAAGCTTCATCTCTACGGCAAGGCGCAGGCCCGCGTGGGCCGGAAGATGGGGCACATCAACGCCTGCGGCCGGAGTGTTGAAGCCGCCATTGCCCGGGTTGTCGCTGCGCGCGAGCGACTGACGAGCTAGGGCGATGGCGCTCCCGCCGTATCTCCGCAGCCAGCCCGACGGGGTTTTCCTCTCCGTCAAAGTCCAGCCCCGCGCGAGCCGGAATGAAATCGGCGGCCTGCATGGCAACGAGCTGAAAGTCGCCGTCACCGCTCCGCCGGTGGACTCGGCGGCGAATCAGGCCGTGCTGGAATTCCTCGCGGAAACCCTGGGCCTGCCACGGCGGGCTGTGACGCTGGTGCGTGGTCAGACGTCCCGTCACAAGGTCCTGCGCCTTGACGGCCTCACCGCCGAGGATGCGGCAGCGAAACTCACGCGGCCTTAGCTGGGCTCTTCGAGCGGAGTGAAGGGCTAATCCCCCTTCTTGAAGAAGCCCTTCGCCTTGGTGAAGAAGCCGGTGCCGTCGGGGTGGACACTGTCGTCTTTGCAGAGTTCGGCGAACTCGACCAGCTTGGCGCGCTGTTCCGCATTGAGCTTGGTCGGCACTTCAATCTGCACGCGCACGAGAAGGTCGCCCACGCCGTGGCCCTGGATGTTTTGCACGCCCTTGCCCCGGATGCGGAAGACGGTGCCGTGCTGCGTGCCGGAGGGCATCCGCACGGTGCTGCGGCCCGCCATGGTGGGCACCTCGATGTCCGCACCGAGCGCGGCCTGCGTGAAGCTGATGGGCACCTCGCAGATGAGGTCGTCGCCATCGCGGCTGAAGAGGCCGTGTTCGCGCACGTGCAGGACGACGTAGAGGTCGCCGGACGGACCGCCGCGCGTGCCGCACTCGCCGTTGCCGGCGGAGCGCAGGCGCGCACCGTTGTCCACCCCCGCAGGAATCTTGAGCTTGATCTTGGAGGAGCGCTCCCGCCGGCCGCTGCCGCGACAGGAGCGGCAGGGCTTGTCGATCTTCTGGCCCGCGCCGTCGCAGTCCGGGCAGGTCTGCGCCACGCTGAAGATGCCCTTGGAGCGGATGATCTGCCCGCGTCCGCCGCAGGTGCCGCAGGGTTTGATGGCGGCCCCCTTTTCCCCGCCCGCGCCGTGGCAGGTTTCGCACTGGTCGAGCTTGGTGAGGCTTATCTCCTTCTCACAGCCGAGCACGGCCTCCTCGAAGTCGAGCTCGAGGTCATAGCGCAGGTCGGAACCGCGCCGGGGACCGGTGGGGTTGCGCTGGCCCTCGTTGAACAGCTCCTCGAAAATGCTGCCCCCGCCGCCGCCGGCAAAGACCTCGCGGAAGATGTCGAAGGGATCGTGGAAGCCGCCGGCCCCGCCGCGTCCGGCACCGCCACCGGCTCCGGCGCGCATGCGCGGGTCGAAGGCCGCGTGGCCAAACTGGTCGTAAGCGCCGCGTTTCTGCGGGTCGCTGAGCGCCTCGTAGGCCTCGCCCAGCTCCTTGAACTTCTCCTCCGCCGCCTTGTCTCCAGGGTTCTTGTCCGGGTGATACTTGATGGCCAGCTTGCGGTAGGATTTTTTGATGTCCTCGGCGGAGGCTCCGCGTTCGACCTCCAGCACTTCGTAGTAATCGCGTTTCGTGCTCATGACTCGGCGGGCGCAGGGGCGGTGGCTTGTTTGGCGACGATGACCGTGGCGGCGCGCAGCAGGCGGTCGCGGAACTTGTAGCCCTTGCGGAGCTGCTGCAGCACCTGGCCTTCGGGCACCTCGGTGGATTCCTGGTGGGACACGGCCTCCTGCCAGTTGGGGTCGAAGGGTTTGCCGGTGGCGTCCAGTTCCTCCAGCCCAGCCTCGCCCATCACGGACTTGAACTGGCTGTGGATCATGTTCACGCCAACCTTCAGGGCGTCCGCCGTCCCCGTCTGGGCATTGTTCGCGGCGGTCATCGCCATGTCGAAGTTGTCGAGCACGGGGATCAGCTTTGCGAGGAGGCCCTCGTTGGCCAGCCGCACGGCGTCCTGCCGGTCGCGGGCGGCGCGCTTTTTGAAGTTCTCGAAGTCGGCAGCCTGACGGAGCAGCCGCTCCCAGTGCTCGTCAGCCTTGGCGGCCTTGGCGCGCAACTCATCCAGTTCGGCGGGTGTGGCGGCGGCTCCCGGCGTCGGCGCGGGCGAATCTGTCGGTGTCTGTTCTTCACTCATGTTAGCAATCCAATACTCGGGGCGCGGAAACTACACAACCTCCCGACGCAGGGCAACGGTCTGCTAGGGGTGTCCACCGACTGGCTCCCAAGCGTGGATTCGTGCGCTCGCCGGCGGTGGCCGGGTCACTCCAGATAACCACGCTGCGGCAGGAAGCCCTGGTGCTCCAAGGCCACGCCAGCCTGACGAATGACCTCGACCGGCAACCGGCTGCCGGCATGCAGGCGCGGTGGAGTCACATTGGCTGCCTTCGGCCCGTGCGCGAAGAAGTGGTCCATCGCCTTGTTGGCGTTGGCGAAGGCATTGCCATCGGGCAGGCCGGTGACGAGGGCGAAGACTTCCTTCACCACGGCTGAAAGGCGGTCCGAGAGCTGTCGGGCGTCTTCGCGTCGCCCGGCGCGGAGCAACTCGATGACCTGATGCAGCTCGCGTCCGAAGCAGTTGGCGGTGCTGAGGAGGAAGCCGTCGTAAGGTCCGCCGCCGGACTTGAGCCAGTTCGCATAGCCGCCCTCCGCGCCGCGCACGAGGAACACGCCGCTGAAGTTCTGTCCCGAGCTGGCCACCCGGTCCGCGCCGCTGGTGTCCTTGAAGAGGATGAAGTTCGGGAAGCGCGCGGCGAGATCCGCTACCGTCTCCGGGGACATCTCATTCTGCGTGACCTGCGGGAGTTGGTAGAGCGCGGTGGGGAAGCCGAGAGCGAGAATGTCGGCAAGCGCGTCGCGGAGAGTTTCTTGGGACAGGTCTTTACCCTTGGGCGGGCAGACAGTGAAGCAAGGCGTGCTGTGCGCTGCGTGTTTCGTGATTCCGGCAGGAATCACCCGGCCATACTCGCGTAACACGGAGCACGCATCACGCGCCTCGGTCTTCAGCACGCCGATGAGCAGATGAAGTCCGAGCTCTGCCGTCTGCTTCTGCGCGAGTCCGAGAAGTTCACGAATTTCCACGTCGGACATTTCCCAGCCGTCACCGGTTGATCCGGGAATGAGAAAGCCCTTCACATGCGGCGCGAGGTGGCGCAGGTGCGCGGTGATGCGCGCGTGGTCGAGCGAGCCGTCGTCGCGGTAATGCGGTAGCAGCGGACACCAGAGCGGTGGGATGCCGCGCGGGAAGAGGCGCGCATGCCAGTCAGCGCGGGTGTTGGGCGAGGGCGTGCTCATACAGCGTCCGCCTCCTCACGTCGGCGGCCACGAGATCAGTGCTTTTCCTCGGCGGGCGGCTCGGGCAGCAGGAAGCCGATGGCGAAGCTCACCACCGCGATGGTGGTGGCCACGATGCCGGCGGCTTTGGCCACATGCATGGGGGTCAGCGGACCCGTGCCAGCCAGCCACGGAGCGACGAGACTGGTCGTGACGAACGCCATGCTGGTGCCGATCATGCGCCCGCCGACGTTGGTGGCGAAGCTCCCGCCGGTGCCGCGCAGGTGCAGCGGGAAGACCTTGGGCAGATATTCGCCGAAGTAGCTGAACTGCGCCACGGTCAGCAGGCCGCAGACGGCGTAGGCCAGCAGGAACGTCTCGCCGCCCTGTGCGAACAGGCTGAAATAAGTCAGCGGCAGGATGATAAGCGCGGGCACCTGGAAGACCTTCAGCAGGGCCACACGGCTTAAGCCGGCGATCAGCAGCACAGCCAGGATGATTCGCCCGGCCAGCCCGCCCATCTCCTGCCGGAACTGGACCTTGTCCGCCATCTTCTTCACCTCGTCGTTGATGGGCTTCTGCTTGCCGAAGTTCGCCTTGATCTGGCCGAGCACTTCCTTGCGGGCCGGGTCAGTGGCGGGGAGCGCGTTGAACTGCTTGTTCAACTCCTCGGCCTCCTTGCGCAGCGGCGCGAGGGCCTTGGCCTGATCCTTCAGCTCCGGCATGCCGGGCGTGACGCGGGCCACCGTCACCTGCAACGCGCCAAACGCGATGCCGTAAGCGCAGGCGGACAAGGCCGCCGTGACCAGCGTGACGCGGCGAAGTTCGGGCGCAAACAAGGCGGCGAAGCTGGGGCGCTTCAGCGTGCCCGCGGCCCGGCGGTCACGCCACACTTTCGACTCCGGCACGAATGGCAGCAGCAGCGCGATGGGGATGGCGGGCAGCAGGCCGGTCATCAAGAGGTAGCGCCACGAACTGGGTGCGTTCGCGCCGAGGCCCTGTGGCAGGCCCACGTGCGGCAGGTCCGCCATGTGCTGGCTGATCCAGATGCTGACCATGGTGACGAACACGCCGCCGAGCGAAGCAAAGGCTTGCGTGATGCCCAGCCATTTCTCGCGCTGCTTCTTGTCCTCGAAGACCTCCGCCAGCCAGGTGATGGCCGCGACAAACTCCACGCACACGCCGATGAAGGTCAGGCTGCGGAACAGCACGAACATGGGTAGCGTGGTCGAGTAAGCCGCGCAAAACGGTGCCGCCGAGTAGAGGAAGATGCTCGCGGCCATGATGGTCTTGCGGCCGAACTTGTCCACCAGCCAGCCGCCGAGCAGGCCGAAAATGCCGCCGCACAGCGCGGCGATCCACAGCAGCCGGCCCACCCAGTCCGTCACCAGCGGGTTGTTCTGTGGCACCCCGAGCAGTTCTGCGATGGCGGGCGCGGCGACCAGCGGGGTCATCAGCAGTTCGTAGGTGTCGAAGAGGAAGCCGATGCTGGCGATGGTGATGATCAGCCACTCGGTCACGCCGAGTTTGGGAGCGGGCGTCTGCGGAGAACTCATGGCGCGAGATTGGACACGAGGCGGGAGGGGGGGACAAGGGTTTTGTTACGCACCCGTATTATCGGCGGTGGGAAGGATTCAGTGACCGGTGTTCAGTAGCGGGGGGATTAGAATTAAGAGTAGGAGTAAGATTATGAGAGAAACCGGCGGCTTCTTAATCTTACTCCTACTCCTACTCTTACTCTTAATCCTCCCGCCCTCACCGCATCCCCGGCATCCCGCCCATCTTCCCCATCATCTTCTGGAACTTGGACATCTTCTTCATCATCTGCTGCATCTGGGTGAACTGCTGGAGCAGCGTGTTGACCTCGGTGACGGTCACGCCGCTGCCTTTGGCGATGCGCTGACGGCGCTTGGCGTTGAGCAGGTTCGGGTTGCGCCGCTCCTGCGGGGTCATGGCGCAGATGATGCCCTCCTTGCGGCGGAAATCCTTCTCGGCCTTGTTGAAGTCGGTGCCCTTCGCCATGTCCGCGCCGCCGGGCAGCATGCCCATGATGTTCTCCAGCGGGCCCAGTTTCTTCATCTCGCGCAGTTGCAGGAGGAAGTCTTCGAGCGAGAAGAGGCCTTTGCGCATCTTCTCCTCCATCGCCATCGCGGTGTTCTGGTCGATCTTCTCCGCCGCCTTCTCCACGAGCGACACCACGTCGCCCATGCCCAGGATGCGCTGCGCCATGCGCTCGGGGTGGAACGGCTCGAAGTCATCCAGTTTCTCGCCGACGCCCATGAACTTGATGGGCTTGCCGGTGACTTCGCGCAGGCTCAAGGCCGCGCCGCCGCGCGCGTCGCCGTCCAGCTTGGTGAGGATGGAGCCGGTGAGTTTGAGCGCCTGGTCGAAGTGCGTCGCGACGTTGACGGCTTCCTGGCCCGTGGCGGCGTCGAGGACGAGGAGAATTTCCTGCGGCTGAACGAGATCGCGCAGGCGGACCAGTTCCTGCACGAGCACTTCGTCGATTTGCAGGCGGCCGGCGGTGTCGAAGAGGATGACGTTGCGGCTGGTGAGCTTGGCCAACTGCTGGGCGTCGCGGGCGATTTTCAACACGTCCGTTTCGCCGCGCTTGAGGAAGACGGGGACATCAAGCTGCTTGCCCAAGGTTTCGAGCTGGTCCATTGCGGCGGGGCGGTAGACGTCACACGCCACAAGCAGGGGCTGGCGGCCCTGCTTCTTGAGCCAGTTGGCCAGCTTGCCGGAGCTCGTGGTCTTGCCCGCGCCGTGGAGACCGACCATGAGGATGTTGGTGGGGCTGGCGGAGAGGTTGAGGCCGGCGTTCTGCGACCCGAGGAGCGCGACCAGCTCGTCGCTGATGAGTTTGATGATCTGCTGGCCGGGATGGATGCTCTGGATGACCTGCTGGCCGATGGCCTTTTCCTTCACGCGCTCGATGAAGTCGCGCGCGACCTTGAAGTTCACGTCGGCGTCCAGCAGCGCCATGCGCACGTCGCGGAGGGAGTCGCTGACGTTGGACTCGGAGATTTTGCCGAGGCCGCGCAGGTTGCGGAAGACGTTCTGGAGCTTGCCGGATAGCGAATCGAACATGGGGCGGATTTTGCGAGGCAACGCGAAAACTGCCAGCCCTTTCGCGGAACGCAGGCAGCCGCCGTCGTGAGGAAGGGGATTCGGGAGATCCGTGAACGAGTCCGCCTCCTCACGTCGGCGGCTACAGATCTTGTGACGGCGGCCTGCTCCAGCGTAGCGTCCGGCCAGAGATTTTTGCCGCGATGCACAATGTAACCCGACTTCCCAATGGTCTTACCGTCGCCACCGCCGCGATGCCGCACATGGCCAGTGTGTGTCTGGGGGTCTGGGTGGGCACGGGCTCGCGCCATGAGCCGGCGGCGCTGAACGGCGCGGCGCATTTCATCGAGCACCTGCTGTTCAAGGGCACCGCCCGCCGCACGGCGCGGCGGATTTCGGAGGAGGTCGAGGGGCTGGGCGGCCAGTTGAACGCCTACACGAGCGAGGACCACACTTGTTTCTACGCGCGGGCGCGGGCGGACCACCGGGCGACGTTGCTCGACGTGATCATGGACATGCGGCTGAACTCGCAGTTCGCCCCGGCCGATCTCGTCAAGGAGCGCGCGGTCATCAAGGAGGAGCGGATGATGTATCGCGATCAACCGCCGCATCTCGTGCAGGAGCTGCTGAACGAGACGCTCTGGCCAGGGCACCCGCTGGGCCGGGCCATTGAAGGCACCCCGCGCTCGCTGGACCGGCTGACGCGCCCGAGGCTGCTGGACTTCCTACGGGCCAACTACGGGGCGGAGAACACCTGCATCGTCGCGGCCGGAAACGTGCGGCATGAGGAACTGGTGCAGGAGGTGTCCCGGCACATGCGGCGCTTCCCCTCCGGGGCCGCGCCGGTGAGCGAGCCGGCGGTGAGCCAGCAGGAGAAGCCGCGCGTGCGCTTGCACACGATGGCGGCGGAGCAGACCCAACTGGCGCTGGGCCTCCGCACCACCTCGCGGCATGACGAGCGGCGGTTTGCGCTGCGGGTGCTCAACGCGCTGTTCGGCGAGTGCATGAGTTCGCGGCTCTTTCAATGCCTGCGCGAGGATCGTGGCATCGCCTACGATGTGCACAGCGCGGCCAGCCACTTCGCCGACACGGGGGACATGGTGGTGTATGCCGGCGTGGACGACGACAAGCTGCCGCAGGTGCTGAAGCTCGTTGCCCGCGAGATGCACCGGCTCACCCTCCGCCCGCCGGCCTTGGGGGAAGTCCGGCGGGCGCGCGACTATGTGATCGGTCAGTTCGACCTCGCGCTCGAAGGCACCGAGGCGCACATGAGCTGGTTGGGCGAGCAGTTGATGGGCTACGGCCAGTTGGGCTCGCCCGGCATGGTCCGCGAACGGTTCGGAGCGGTAACGCCGGGGGAGGTTCGCCGGGCGGCTGCGGACTTCTTCCGGCCGGAGCGGATGAGCGTGGCCCTGGTTTCGCCGCTGCGCCGGCTGTCGTTTGATGTGGAGCAGGTGTTCAGTTGCTTGGCGTGAGCCATTCCGCTCAGGCGGCGGCGGGCATGGCTTCGCGCTCGGCGAGCATGGCGCGGAGTTTTTGGAGGGCGAGGTTCTGGAGCTGGCGGATGCGCTCCCGCGTGACGCCAAACCGGCGTCCGATTTGGGACAAGGTGACCTTCCGGTCCGAGTCCTCGAGTCCGAAGCGTTGCTTGAGGATTACCAGCTCCCGCTCGGGCAGGTGGCCGAGCATTTCCTTCAACGTTTCGCGCAAAGTCTGCTGCTCCAGCTCGTCGTAGGGCGTGGCCGCCCGTTCGTCCTCGATCAAATCCCCCAGCCGGCTGGAATCGGACTCGGTGCCGACGGGCGCATCGAGCGAGGCGGGCCGGATGTTGGCCTCGCGGATGGCGGCGATACGGCCGGCGCTGGTCCCAAGCTCGGCCGCCAGTTCGGAGTTGGTGGGCTCGCGACCGAGTTCCGCCTCGAAGCGCTGGGTCACCTTGCGTATCTCCCACACGCGTTCCATCGCGTGGACTGGCAGGCGGATGGTTTTGGACTGGTTGGTGAGCGCGCGGCGGATGGATTGCTTGATCCACCAGGAGGCGTAGGTGGAGAGCTTGCCACCCTTGGCCGGGTCGAAGCGCTCGACCCCCTTCATCAGGCCGAGGTTGCCTTCGTTGATGAGATCCAGCAGCGGCAGGCCAAGCCCTTCATACTCACGGGCAATCTTGACCACGAGCCGCAGGTTGGCACGGATCATCCTCTCGCGGGCGGCTTCATCACCCCGCTTGATACGGGCGGCCAAGACCGTTTCCTCCTCGATCGTCAGCAGTGGTTCCGCGATAGCGTCGCGCATGTAGAGCGCGAGGATGCTGGGCCGCTCCACCTCATTAACGGGCGGGTTGTAGAAGGGGGCGTCCGCATCGCGGGGCACCAAGCCAATGGGGATGGGGGCCGCCACGGTCAGGGCGGGGTAGGGGGCCAGTGCTGCCTGAGTGCGACGCGGTTTCCGAGCGAGACGGACCGCTCGGGTCGTTCGGGCTGCGCGAGATGATCCGAGTGTCAGTGCCTTGAGCTGACGCGGTTTGGCCAGTCGGGGAGAGGTAGTCAGGTTTTTCATGAGATTGGAGAACAGATATGTTGGTTGGATGTTTAATTGGTGTTCATATAATTGTCAACTCGTTGTCTATATTATGTCCAAGATGTGGTTGCCCCAGGTAAAAGCTGGTTTTATTGCGGTTCAGCAGGGGTTTCCGCTTGGTTGCTTGCCGCTGTCCAGATTCCGTCTAAGGTCCCCGCATGTCGAAAGGACAGCATGCCATGCGGTTTGTGGCGCAGAAGACTGGGCTCAGCCCCCACGTGATCCGGGTGTGGGAACGGCGCTATGCGGTCGTCGCCCCCAACCGCAGCGGCAGCAACCGCCGGCTCTACACCGATGACGAACTGGAGCGGTTGAACTTGCTGGCTCAGGCCTGTCGCTGCGGGCACAACATCGGCAACATCGCCCAGCTTCCAGACGAGCGGTTGCGGCTGCTGGCCGCGGACTGTTTGCAGGCGAAGTCAGAAGGGGTGCAACCCGGTGAGTTCATCACCACGGCGCTGGCGGCGGTGAAGGCCCTCGATGCGCCGGGTTTGGAAGCGGTGCTCGTGCGCGGCGCGGTTGCCTTCGGCCACCAAGGCGTGCTGTGCCGCGTGGTCGCCCCGTTGGTCATGGCGGTGGGAGCGGCATGGCACGCGGGAGAAATCACCGCAGCCCAGGAGCATTTTTCCACGGCAGTAATCCGGGGCTTTCTGGGGCAGATGCGGCCTTACGCCCCTTCGGACACCGCGCCCCTGCTGGTGGTCGCCACGCCCACCGGTCAGTTGCATGAGCTGGGTGCGCTGCTGGCGGCGGCGGCTGCGACCAGTGTGGGCTGGCGGGTCACCTATCTGGGCGTGGGATTACCCGCACTCGAAATCGCCGGGGCTGCTCTTCAGGCCAGCGCGCGCGCCGTGGCCTTGAGCCTCGTGTATCCCGAGGACGATCCGCACCTCCCGGGCGAAGTCTTGCGCTTGCGGGCCGCGCTTCCGGCCGGAATGCCGCTGCTCATCGGTGGGCGGGCGGCAGCCAGCTATCGGCCCGCGCTGGGAGACGCGCAGGCAACCTTCATCGGTCCGCTGGACGAATTGTTCACCGCCTTGAATGCCATTCGCGCGGCGCGCTGAGCGAAGCGGCCTTCCCTCGATGTCTGGCCTGAATGCGCTGGCCGACGCGAACCGGTGTGCCTAACTTGCCACCGCGATGCGGCCCATCCTCACCGAATTTTCCCCCGCTGAAGATCCTGCCCAGTGCCTCGCCCGTTTGCGGGACGAGCCGGGCCTGGTGGTGCTGCGGAGCGCCGGCTTTGACTCGCCGCAGGCCCGCTACTCCTTCGTCGCCGCGCGGCCTTTCCTGACCTTCCGCTCCCACGACACGCGCTGCGAACTGATCTCCGCCGCCGGTGCGCGCGTGCAGTTTGGCAACCCCTGGCGGGTGCTGGACGAACTGATGGCCCGCTACGAATTGCTGGACGAAGTGGACCTGCCGTTTCCACTCGGCGGCTGCTTTGGTTATTGGGGCTACGACTTGAAACACTTCGTCGAGCCGAAACTGCCCCGGCGCGCGGTGAACGATCTCGAGCTGCCCGACTGCCATGTGGGCTTCTACGACAGTCTGGTGGTCTTCGACCATCGTCTGGGCAAGACGTGGATTGTCTCCACTGGCCTCGATGTGGATGGCTCGCGCAGCGAAGCGCGGGCTGAGGAGCGGGCGGAGTGGTGGCGCGAACGGTTGGGGAGGCATCGGGAGCCGGAGTCAGGGAAAGCAATCAGTAGTCAGTGTTCAGTGAACAGTGTTCAGTCGACCTTTACCCGCGACGGCTTCATCGCCCGCGTCGAGCAGGTCCAGCGCTTCATCCGCGCCGGCGACATTTACCAGGTGAACCTCGCGCAACGGCTCAGCGCGCCGACGCAGTTCTCCGGCTGGGAATTGTTCGAGCGGCTGCTGGAAGTTTCGCCCGCCCCGTTCGCCGCGTTTCTCGACTGCGGCGAGTTCCAAGTCGCCTCCTCTTCGCCGGAACTTTTTCTTCGTCTGAGCGGCCCGCACATCACCACGCGCCCCATCAAGGGGACCCGCCCGCGCTCGGCTGATCCCACCCGCGACGCGCAGTTCACCTACGAACTACAAACCAGCGCCAAGGAAATGTCCGAGCTGGTGATGATCACCGACCTGCTGCGCAACGATCTCGGGCGCGTCTGCGAATACGGCTCCGTGCAGGTGCCGGAGCTGGTCCGGCTCGAACGCTACCCGCAGGTGCAGCATCTCGTCAGCACGGTCGAAGGCCGGCTGCGCGCGGACGTGACGCACTTTGCCGCGTTTGCCTCCTGCTTCCCCGGTGGCAGCATCACTGGCGCGCCGAAATTCCGGGCGATGGAGATCATCGATGAGCTGGAGCCGGTGACGCGCGGGCCTTACTGCGGCTGCCACGGCTACCTCGGCTTCAACCGCGAGAGCCAGCTCAGCATCACCATCCGCACGGCCGTGCGGCAGGCGGACCGCACGCATTTCCACGTCGGCGCGGGCATCGTGGCCGACTCCGTGCCGGCGGCGGAATACGAGGAGACTCTGGCCAAGGCCCGGGGCTTCCTCAGCGCGCTGAACCAGCGGACGCTCAACGAAGCCAGCGTGGCAAAGCCTTCATCAGTGGCCACCTAGGCGACGCAGTCCAAGCCCCGTCGCCGCTCCTCACCGCCTTTCGGCCAGCGCCTCCACCAGCACCCGGCCGTCCACGTTGTCCATCTTCAAGCCCAGCAGTGCCGCCACGGTCGGGGCCACGTCCACGTTGCGAATCGTGCCGAGCTGCACGCCGCGCCGCACGCCGTGACCCCACGCGACGAGCATCCCGTCGAGCTTCGGATCGCTGGCCAGATACCCGTGGTGACCGGGGTAAACATCCGCGATCACGTCGGTCACCACGTCCTCGCCAGTCGGATAGTGCGTGAACGCATAGCCATCCTTCGCCACGACAAACAAGTCCCCCATCTGGTTGTTTTGTTCCGGCAGCGGCAGGCCCAAGGCCGCGTATTCGCCGGGTTCAAAGACGCGTTCAACCCCCTCCAGCTTGGCGAGCAATGCCTTCACCTGGGGCAGCAGCTTCGCGCGCTTCGTGGCATCCGGCACGAAGATCATCGCCGAGCCGCCGAGCGTGTTGGCCACCGCCTCGCACGCGCTGATGGTCGGGCCTTGAGTGCGCAGCCAGCCTGCCTGTCGGAAGGCCACATTGGGGCGGATGATCCGCTTGGCCTGCTTGAAGCCGTGGTCCGTGGTGATGACGAAGGTGGCCTTGTCCTTGAAGCCCGCTGCCTCCACGGCCGCGAACAAATCCCGCAGGCAGGTGTCCGCGAAGGCGTAGGCCGTGAGGCTGGCGTGGTTGCCCGGGCCGAAGCGGTGGTTGACGGCGTCGGTGTTCAGCAGGTGGAAGAGCAGCAGGTTCGGCCGGTGCTGCTTCACGATGTGGATGCCCGCGCGCGTCCAGTAAACATCGCGCCACGGCGGGTTGCGCTGGTTGAACTCGCGGACCTCCTGCTCGGTCATCTGCCCGCTGGCCTGCAGCTCGCGCTCGATGGGGCTGGCCGGGTTGGGCCGCTCGCCGAATTCCCAGTGAAACGTTCCTGCATTGGTCGTCGGCACCCAGTCCACGTGCGCCGTCTTGAGGCCGGCTTTGAACGCGAGGTCATACACCGTCGGCACGCGCACGAGTTCCAGCTTGTCCTTCCATGGTTCCAGCTTGAGCGGCTTGTCCGGGCCCTGGCGCAGCATCATGCCGTTGAACAGCACCCCATGCCGCGCGGGCAGGACGCCGGTGACCAGCGTCGTGTGGTTCGGCCAGGTGATGGCGGGATTGGCGATCTTCATCGCCTGCGCGGTCGCACCCTCGCGCGCCAGTTGCCGCAGGAAGGGCATGGGCAGCGCGGGATCCTCCCACACCCACGCTGGGAAGCCATCAATCGTCACCAGCACCACGATACGGTCCCGTGCCGGCGCAGGGGCGGCGGGCGTGGCGCGAAGCGAAACCAGCAGAAGCAAGCAGAGCAGCAAGCGCAGCAACATGCTGCCTCTTCTCGCAGCGCCCCGCCCCGCCCGCAAGCCCGCAATCTGTCGTGGCAGGCGCGGACTCTTTGCCCGCACGGGCTTTGTTTGCACTGGAAGAGGGGCAGGAAAATTGTGGGCAAGGGAATGAATGCCCAATTACCTTGCCCCAGATTCCCCTGACCACCTCGGAAGGCATATCGGCATTGTGCGGCCGCACTCTGTTCGTTCGCACAGTTTCTTCTTGGAGCTTCCCTGCTGGCGACTACGCTTTCCTCCACTCGCTATGAAAACTCCTCTCCTCGCCTGTCTTTCCCTTGCTGCCGCCACCGCCATCGCCGCCGAGCCGCCGCAGCCCAAGTTCCGCGCGCAGGACATTGATACCGCCGTGAACATCGGCTACGGCATCGCCATCGCGGACGTGGACGGCGATGGCAAACCCGACATCCTCCTCGCCGACAAGAACACCGTGCAGTGGTATCAGAACCCCTCGTGGAAGAAGCACGTCATCGCGGAGAACCTCACGCCGCAGGACCACGTCTGCATCGCCGCGCAGGACATTGACGGCGACGGCAAGTGCGAGATTGCCGTCGGTGCGGGCTGGAACCCCGGCGAGACCAGCGACACGAACAAGAGCGGCGCGGTCTTCTATCTCATCGCTCCGAAGGACCGCACGCAGAAGTGGGAACCGGTGAAACTCCACCACGAGCCGACCGTTCACCGCATGCACTGGGTCAAGGCCCCGACCGGCAAGTGGGACCTCATCGTCAAGCCCCTGCACGGGCGCGGGAACAAGAACAACGCCGGCGACGGCAGCAAAGTCTTCGCCTACACCATGCCCGCGAACCCGAAGGACGCCTGGAAGCTCTCCCTCGTCAGCGACTTCACCCATGCCAGCCACAACTTCCACCCCATCAACTGGGACACCGACCCTGAGCACGAACTCGTCACCGGCGCGAAGGAAGGCGTCTTCTGGTTTGGCCGCAGCACCGGCGAGTGGAAGAAGAAACAAATCTCCGACCAGTGGACCGGCGAAGTCCGCGACGGCAAGCTCCCTGGCGGCACGCGTTTCCTCGCCACCATCGAGCCGATGCACGGCACCACCAGCGCCGTTTACACCCAGCCCGCGAACAACAAGGGCCTCTGGCCCCGCCTCGTCCTTGACGACACTTTGAAGGACGGTCACGCCGTCGCCGTGGCGGACTTCCTCAGCGTGGGCAGCGACCAGATTGCCATCGGCTGGCGCGGGATGAACCCCAAGGGCGTGCCCGGCGTGCGGCTCCTCACCCCGCTGGACAATGACGGCAAGCAATGGCGCAAGACTGAGCTCTCCGCCGCCGAAGTGGCCATCGAAGACATGAAATCCGCCGACCTCAACGGCGACGGCAAACCCGACCTCATCCTCGCCGGCCGCGCGACGAAGAACCTGCGCGTGCTGTGGAATGAGACGGGGAAGTGAACTGATATAGCTGCTTACCCATCATGAAGTCCTCGGCTTTCCGCGCGCTATTCGTCGTCGTCTTGCTTCTGGTGTCGGGTTCAGCCGCCGTTGCAGCGGATAATGATGACCTGCTCAAGGACACTCCGTTCGAGGAGATTCTGGCCAAAGCCAAGAGCGGCGACGCCAAGGCTCAGCTTTGGCTGGGAAAAGCATATAGCCTCCAGAAACTCGGCTCGAAGGTGCACATAAATTTGAAGGAAAGCTTCCGCTGGTATCTTGCGGCAGCCACCAACGGCATAGCTGAAGCCCAGTATCACACGGGCAGCAGCTACTACTCAGAAGCCGCGTCCAACTACGGTCGCAAGCCCGAAGACCAGGCCAAGCGCAAGCAAGCGGCGAATGCGGCCTTGCAGTGGCTGATGAAGGCTGCGTTCCAAGGTGAGGTTGGTGCTTATCATGAACTAGGAAGAGGGTTTCGTGACGGCAAGGTTTTCACGAAAGACGAAGTCGAAGCCTACAAGTGGTTTCATCTCGCCGCGGAAGGGAAGCACCGGACAGCGGAGTATGACCGCAACACCCTCTCCGCCAAGCTCACCCCGGCGAAAATCGAGGAGGCCAAGGAGCGTGCAGTGCGGTTCAACAAGGCCCGCGAAGCCGCCCGTCCCCAGTGATGCAAGCGCCTCTCGGCTGCGCAGCCCGGTTTTCAACTAAACGACCGGCGTCTTCCGGTGCCCGTCGCGCAGCGCCCGCAGCGGTCGAAGTTTCTCCCTCTCCCAGCGGGAGAGGGCCGGGGTGAGGGAGAGCGGCCACTCACCACCGGCGGGCAGCGTATCCACTACCAGCGCCCAGCCGGTTCGGTTTCAGCCCGAACGCCGAAGCGGAACCGTAGCGGCAGGCATCCTTGCCTGCCGTAGAGCCGGGCTTCCCAGCCCGGCGGAAGCGACCGCACGCGCGACTGAGGCGCACAGAAAATCCCTGGCCCGCTGGCGCAGGTCGGCGTTTCTTCCGGGCGGCAGGATGCCGCCCTCTACGTCAGGCAGAGATGCCTGACGCCACACAGCTTCGGATTTCGGTTTCAGGGCATACCCCGCTCTGCGAAGGCCTTCGCTGTGCGGTCTTCGAAGTGCCCGCGGATGAAAGAGAGGTTCAGAACACGGTAGAGCAGTTGCTGATTGGGCGAGGGATGTCTCGTGGGGTTGACTGTGGCAGCAAATTCGCCTTGAGCTTCATCTCATGACGCGAGACTCCGGGTTCACCGGCGGTTTGCGCCCCTCGCTTGATTCTCTCATCCGCTCCGCCTTGTTATTTCGGCCGGCCGCCTGGAGGCGGGAACGCACGCGCCACCAAGCCGGAAACCAACCGCTACCCTCTTGACGCCGCGCGGGTTGACGGACCATGCGGCCTGAGGCGACCGCACGCATCCTGGTCCCGGTCCAGAACGCCGTTTATCGCTCCCCGAAAGGTTGGCTTGCCCACCGCATCAGTGCCTTCAGTGCGAGCATCGCTTGTGCGCTGCTCCCGCAAATGGTCGCAGCGATCCGGGAGCGCGGCCGGGAACGCGGCCTTGACACCGCTTTCGCGTTGGCTTGAACCTCCTGAAATCAGAAACACGCATTTATGAACGCCCCCGCTTCTCCCGCTTCATTCGCCACCCGCCGCACCTTCATCAAGTCCTCCGCTGTCGCAGGTGGCACGCTGGCCTCGGCCGTCCACTTCCCGCATGTCGCGAATGCGGCGGCGGCCGGCGACAAGATCCGCGTGGGCTGGGTGGGCTGCGGCGGCCGCGGCACCGGCGCGGCCAATCAGACGCTCCGCGCGGACAGCAACCTCGAGATGTGGGCCATGGGCGATGTCTTCGGCGACAAAATTGATTCCGGCCTCGCCTCGCTCCAGGAGCAGTTCAAGGACGACCCGAAGAAAATCAACGTCGCGCCGGAGCGCAAGTTCACGGGCCTGGACGCGTTCCAAAAGGTGCTCAACAGCGGCATTGATGTGGTGCTGCTGACCACCTCGCCCGGCTTCCGCCCGCAGCACATCCGCGCGGCGGTCGAGGCCGGCAAGCACATCTTCTGCGAGAAGCCCATGGCGGTTGACGGCCCCGGCGTGCGCTCAGTGATGGAGAGCATTAAACTCGCGAAGCAGAAGAACCTCGCCATTGTGGATGGGTTCGTCTGGCGCTGGACGACGGCGAACCGCGACGCCTACAAGAAGATCCATGACGGCGGGTTGGGCGACATTACGGCGGTCTATTCCAGCTACTACACGGGCGCGGTGGACCGGTATCCGAAGTGGAACCGCACCAACACCAAGACCGATCTCGAGTGGCAGATCCGCCGCTGGTATTACTTCACCTGGCTGTCCGGCGATCACATCGTCGAGCAGGCCGTTCACTCCATCGACAAGATGATGTGGACGATGAAGGACGAGCCGCCGGAGAGCGTGGTCTGCACCGGCGGCCGGCAGGTGCGCCCCGGCGAGCCCGGTGGCGAATACGGCAACATCTATGACCACTTTGCTGCCGAATACAAATGGCCCAACAACGTGAAGGGCTATCACTTCTGCCGCCAGTTCGACCGCTGCGCCAATGCCAACACGGACACGGTGTTCGGCACCAAGGGCGTTTATGAGGGTGAGAGCGGCAGCAAGCGCCACGTCATCACCGGCGAAAACCGCTGGCGCTGGAACGGCGACAAGACCCAGAACGGCTACCAGACCGAGCACGACGAGCTCTATGCCAGCATCCGCGCCGGCAAGCCCATCAACACCGGCGACCGGATGATTAAGACCACGCTGGCCGCCATCATGGCGCGCATGGCCGCCTACACTGGCAAGGAAATCACCTGGGAGATGGCTCTAAACTCGAAGGAAGATCTCTTCCCGAAGGACATCCACTGGGACATGAAGCTGCCGGTCGCGCCGGTCGCCCGGCCCGGGCAGACGCCGTTCATCTGAACCGCGTCCGCAGTTTCCACCAACGCTCATAGCGCGTCGCCACCGGGTCTGCTGAAGGCTTCGTGAGCCTGTGCCGTCAGAGTGGCGCTCATGAAATCCAGCCTGTTCTCCGTTGCCACGCTGCTGCTCACCACGGTTCTGACGTTTGCCGAGCATTGGCCCCAATGGCGCGGTCCGCGCCACGATGCCGTCAGCCGTGAGTCGGGTCTGCCCACCGAGTGGAGTGACACCAAGAACCTGCTCTGGAAGGCGCCCCTGCCGGGCATGGGCTCGGCGACGCCCGCCGTCTGGGGTGACTCGATCTTCCTCACCAGCGAGGCGGGCAATGAACTGGTGCTGCTGTGCCTCGGCACGGACGGCAAGGTGCGCTGGCAGCGCAAGCTCGGCGAGGGCAGTTCCAAGGCCCGGGGCGGCGAGGGCAACAGCGCGTCACCTTCCCCCTGCACCGATGGCAAGCTGGTCTTCGGCCTCGTGGGCAGCGGCGATCTCGCGGCTTTTGATTTCAGCGGCAAGGAGGTCTGGCGTTTCAACGCGCAGGAGCGTTACGGGAAGTTCAGCTACGACTTCGGCATGCACAGCTCGCCCGTGCTGCACGACGGGCGGCTCTACTTGCAGTTCATCCATCCGCGCGCCCAACTTGTCATCGCGCTCGACGCGGCGACGGGCAAGGAAGTCTGGAAGGTGAACCGCCCCAGCGACGGCAAGGCCGAGTGCCTGAACTCCTACGCCACACCGTGTCTTTGGGTGCGCGGCAACACCGCCCGTCTGATCACGCACGGCAATGACTACGCGGTGGCGCACGAACTCGCCGACGGCAAGGAAGTCTGGCGGCTGGGCAATCTCAATCCCAAGGACCGCTACAACGCGACCCTGCGCTTCGTCACCTCGCCGGTGGCGGTCGCGGATCTCATCGTGATCCCCACTGCGAAGAACGGTGTGGTGGTGGGCGTGAAGCCCGACGCGACCGGCGAGCTTGGCATGGAAGGCAAGGGCGAGGCGTGGCGCGTCCCGAGCGGCACTCCAGACGTGCCCTCGCCCGTGGTTTATGAGGGCCGCGTCTTTCTGTGTCGCGAGAGCGGCGTGCTCACGTGCCTCGACGCCAAGACCGGCCAGCAGTTCTACTCCGATCGCTTTCACCCGCAGACTTACCGTGCCTCCCCGGTGGCGGCGGATGGAAAGATCATCCTCACCGCCAAGGACGGAACGTTCACCGTCGTGAAGCCGGGCGAGAAGCTGGAGATCCTCGCGAAGAACAAGCTGTCGGACCAGTTCACCGCCTCGCCTGCCATCAGCAACGGACGGCTTTACCTGCGCGGATTTGGGGCGCTCCACGCGATTGGCGTGAAGTAGCCGGCCGCAAGTTGGATTCCGCTGAATGGTCCGGCTTGGAGCGGGCTGGAGGGGGCCGGTGAATAGCTCTGAACCACTGCGCCTCTAAAAATGCGTCGCCACTCCGTTGCTGCCATGCGCCGCATCCACTTCAATCTTAAGTTTCATTACACCGTTTGGCTGGGCCTGTCGTTGCTGGCCTGTCAGTTCGGAGCGGATGTCCTCGCGGCTGCTTCTGCGCCGCCCCTGCCAGTGCCGTCGCTGCACGAGCGCATTGACGCGGTGATCGAATCCGAGTTTGCCGGGCCACTGACTCCACCGGCCCGGGAGGAGGATTTTCTTCGCCGCGTGTATCTCGACCTTACCGGACGGATTCCCACGGCGGTCGAGGCCCGCGCTTTCTTTGCCGACGCCGCCAGCGACAAGCGGACCAAGCTCGTGGATCGTCTGCTGGCCTCACCCCAGCACGCGCGGCATCTGGCGACGTTTTTTGACGTGATGTTCATGGAGCGTCGGCCGGAGAAGTATGTGAAGACCGCCGACTGGCAGCAGTTTCTGTTCAACGCGTGCCTGACCAACCAGTCCTACCATCTGCTGGTCCGGGACATTCTGGCCGCTGACAGCGCCCACGAGCCGACCCGGGTCGCATCCCGTTTCCAACTGGATCGCGAGGCGGATCCGGCGGCCCTGACCCGGGACACGGGAAGAATCTTTTTCGGCATGGATCTGTCCTGCGCGCAGTGCCACGACCACCCGAACATCGCGGACTACCTGCAACGCGAGTATCACGGGCTCTTCGCCTTCTTCAACCGGACCTACCTGCTCACCCGTGACAGCGACAAGAAGGCCTTCATCGCCGAGAAGGCCGACGGCGAGGTGACGTTCACCTCCGTCTTCACCAAGGAATCCGGGGCCACGCGCCCGCGCCTGCCCGGGGCGGCCCAGTTGGTGGAGCCCGTCCTGGCGCGCGGAGCGGAGTATCTGGTCCCGCCCGATCCGAAGAACAAGAACCTTCGGCCCGTGCCGCAATACAGCCGGCGGGCTGCGCTGGCCAAGGCAGCGACCGAGACCAACCACCGCGCCTTCAACCGCAACATCGTGAACCGGTTGTGGTCAATGATGCTGGGCCGGCCGCTGGCCGGGCCGGTGGATGAACTGCATTCGGCCAATCCACCGGCTTATCCGGCACTGTTGGACTTGCTGGCCCGCGAGTTTGCCGCCAGCGGCTATGACACGCGGGCATTCCTCCGCGAGCTGGCGCTGACGCGCGTTTACGGCCGCAGCTTCGAGCTGCCCACGGCCTTCGGCTCGCCCCGGGGTCTGGCGGCGACTTGGATTCCCGTGTTGGAAGCACGCCAGCGGCAGGTGACCAATGATGTGGCAACGGCCGAGCTGGCCGTGCGGGAACTGCGCGAGCGCATCGCCGCACAGCAAAAAATCGCGCAGCCGGTGGCCGATGAACTGGCGAAGACCAACGCGGCCATTGCCGAGATTCGCAAAGCCTGTGATCCCGGCATCAACGCCCACCGGGACGCGGAGCGCGAGCTGACGCGGAAGCGCGAAGGCAAGCAGTCGGTGGACGGCGCGCTCGCCCGGCTGGCCGAAGCGCTGGCCAAGCTGCCGGCGGACAAGGAAGTCACCGCCAGCGTGGACAAGCTGAAGGCGCGCAGCACTGAACTGGCCAAGGAAATCGAGACCGCGACCAAGGACGTGACCACGAAAGACACCGCCGCCAAACCGTTGCGGGAGAAACTCGCTGCCGCCGAGGCCACCGCCACCACGGTCCGTGCGCGCTGGGCGGCCGAGGAGCAACGCTCTTTGGCGCTTGATGCCGATCTCAGTGCCGCGCTGACTCGCTGGCAGGATGCCAAGACCGAGGCACGGCATCTGGAACAGCGGGTCGAAACCGCGCGAGCACTCATTGACGCCGACCTGCGCCGGCAGGAAGTCGAGCGGCTTCAGTCCGCCCTAGTGCAGCACGGCACAGCAGGCAAAACCTCGCCCCGGTCCGCCGCTCTGATGGCCAAGGTGGATGCGGAAACCAAGGCCCTGAAGGAGGCCACCGACAAACTCGCCGCCGTGCTGGAGAAATCTTTCGCCATCGGCACCTTGACCCCGCTCACGCCCGAGCAGCTCGCGTGGAGCATGATGGGCGCGGCGGGCGTGGTCCAGGCACACGATCTCGCGGGTGCGGCGGAGTTTGACAAAAAGCAGCCCGCAACCGAGGCCAGCCGGCACGATCCGGCCCGACTGGCAGCGCGGACGAAGTTTGTTGAGCAATACACTTGGGACAAGCTCAAGGGCGGAGCCGCCGGTTTTGCGCCGTTCTTCGCCGCGGGAGCGGGCGAGCCGCAGGACGCCTTTTTTGCCACGGCGGATCAGGCCTTGTTCCTGAACAACGGGACGATGGTGCGCAGTTGGCTGGCCCCGGCTGCTGACAACCTGATCGCCCGGCTGGGCAAACTGACAGAACCGCGCGTGCTGGCGGAAGAACTCTATCTGAGCACGCTCACGCGCCTGCCCAGCAACGAGGAAGTCATCGCCGTGCAGCAGCAACTGTCCGCACGGGAGAAGGACCGGCCTGCCGTGGTGCAGGAACTCGCGTGGGGTCTGCTGACCTCGGTGGAATTCCGGTTCAAGCACTGACCCGGGCTCCTGCCCGCGCGGAGAAAAAAGGCTCTTCCGAGGCAAGAAAGCGAATTCATCCAAGACTCTCGCAGTCTGATACCCCATAGCCCGCTCAACGAATCACGCTCATGAAGCCTTGTCCATACGCCTGCAATTCGGCCGACCATGTCATCGCCCGGCGCAATTTCCTTGGCAGCCTTGCGCTCGGCGCGGGGGTCGTGGGTGGTTTGGGCACCTTCGCGCAGCCGTCCGTGTCCGCCGCGCTGGCCAGGGATCAGAAGCGAATGCTCGTCATCAACATGCACGGCGGCCTGTCCCAGTTGGAGAGCTGGGATCCCAAGCCGGGCACGGACACGGGCGGGCCGTTCCGCGCCATCCCCACCAGCGTGCCCGGCCTGCACATCAGCGAACTTCTTCCGCACACGGCGAAGGTGATGCACCACCTCGCCGTCGTGCGGAGCATCAACACCAAGAACGACGACCACGGCAAGGGCAGCTACATGATGCTCACGGGCCGGCGCAAGATGCCGGGCCAGAGTTATCCGGAAATTGGCGCGGTCGTCGCCAAGTGCCTCGATTCCCCCGCCCAGAGCCTGCCCGGCCATATCCGCATCACGGCGGGCGGCGGCGGCGGGCGCAGCGCGGACTCCGCCTACCTCGGGCCGAAATACGCGAGCATCTCGCTGGATGGCGGCAAGCCCCCGCAGAACACCACCAAGCCCGAAAGCTTGACCGACGTTTCACTCGCCGAGCAAAACGCCTTCCGCCGGCTGGCCAATGACCATTTCCTCTCCCGTCGCCGCACCGCGATGACCGATGCCTACGTGCAAAGCTACGAGCAGGCGCTGGAGCTTATGAAGCAGCGCGAGGTCTTCGAGCTGAGCAAGGAGCCGGAGAAGGACCATGACCGCTACGGCAAGCACGACTTCGGCCGCCACTGCCTCATGGCGCGACGGCTGTTGGAGAAGGGCATTTCCTTCGTGCAGGTCTCGCACTCGAACTACGACACACACAACGAGAACTTCAACTTTCACTTCGAGCAGGTGGGCGAGTTCGACAAGCCCTTCGCCACGCTCATCACGGACCTGCACGAGCGCGGGATGTTGGAGAACACGCTCGTCGTGGTGCTGTCCGAGTTCGGGCGCACGCCGCGCATCAACCAGTATTACGGGCGCGACCACTGGGGCAAGGCGTGGAGCGTCTGCCTGGGCGGCGCGGGCCTCCAGCGCGGCGCGGTCATCGGCGCGACCAACGCCAACGGCACCGAGGTGAAGGACCGCGAAGTGGACTGCGGTCATCTCTTCCACACCTACCTGCGCGCGCTGGGCCTCAGCTCCAAGGGCAACTTCGACGTGGCCGGCCGCCAGGTGCTCATGGCTGATCCTGCGTGCGGGCCGATCAAGGAGTTGTTGGCTTAATGCGATGACCGGACTTGAACTTCTGGATTCCGTTCCGTTCACGGTTTTCCTGATTCTCTACGCAATCGCGGTCGTGGTTGTCTTAGTTGGATCAGTCGTGCTCCGCTGGAAGCTTCGGCAAATGGTCATGAGCAGTTTTCTGTTCGCAGGAGCGGTCGGCTCGCTCGTCGGTCTAATCGTCGTAGCCGCTCCACACGTTTATGTCCTCTTGGAGTCTGAAGTGACCGGGATGCTGACTGGCCACTATGGTAGCAATTGGCCGCCATCGTGGTGGCCGTATTGGCTTGGTTCACCTCTTGGCCCATTCAGGAGCTTTGCTTTCGGAACTGTGTCCGGCTGGATTGGCGGGTGCGTGCTATTTTGGTGGTTCAAAATGAGACGGGAATCTGAACTCAAGTGAAACCCGACTTCAAAGCCGCCCACGTCGCTGCTGAATTCGACCACACGTCGCCGCTCATAACGTGTCGCTTTGACCCCGCGGGGAAGTTCGTCTTCGCCACGGCTGAGGACCGCGCCATTCTCCGCTGGGACCTGGCCGACTCGAAGAAGAAGACAAACTTCCC
>Ga0255204_1000061_pt1 | contig 33162 bp, 27 predicted proteins | sample Miss_Colum_RepC__2_FD_188418 | JGI IMG/M metagenome (GOLD analysis project Ga0255204, IMG submission 188418) | Freshwater microbial communities from Mississippi River, Louisiana, United States - Miss_Colum_RepC_8h | ecosystem: Environmental > Aquatic > Freshwater > River | place: USA: Louisiana... | reverse complement strand
GTACCACCGCGGGTGGCAATGACGTCACCGCGAGTGCCACGTCTGGAACGGCCGTCACGATTACACCCGGATCCACGACAACGTATTACCTCACCGTGACGAATGCAGCCGGCTCCACTGCCTCGGCTACTCGAACGGTTAATGTCAATAGCTTGTCGATCATCTCACAACCCCAGGATTCAACTATATTAGATGGCGAAACGACCACTCTCACTGTGGGGGCAAGCGGTACGGGGTCTCTATCGTATCAATGGTATCGGTCAAGTTCTGCAATTAGCGGAGCTACTGCTGGCTCTTATAGTACTAGTACCACTGGGAGTTATTATGTCGAAGTAACCTCGACCCTAAATGGCACCACGGTCACTCTAACATCTTCAGCTGCACTGATTTCGATTGGAAGTTATTCAGCGACTGCAGCAATTTCAAGTCCAGGTATCGATATGATTGGCGCTATGTTGACTGGCACTGGAGAGGTGATCATTACGGGTGGCTATACGGTTTCAGGGGCATCGATTGAATCCACCTATAGTTACTTCATCAATCCGATACCCGATGAAATGCTAAGCAACTCAACCTATCCGTATATTTTAGTTCCTACGATTACCGCCTCAAATGCTGCAAGTTATTACTCGCCAACTACTGCTACATGGACTACCGCCACAGCTATGTCTGGTAGTCGGTACAACCACACCGCGACAACTTTAGCCGATGGCAGTATTTTTGTCGTGGGTGGAACCTCCGATGGATCTACCGGGTTAGCCACTTCAGAAATTTATGACCGTACAGCTAATACGTGGACGTCTAAGGCCAACATAACCAATGCCCGTTATTGGCATACGGCTACTACTTTGGGGAATGGAAAAATACTTGTGGCGGGAGGCTATACGACAAACAGTACGACGACCACCTCGGACTGCAGACTTTATACCCCCTCTAGCAATACTTGGTCGAGCACTGGGGCTATGGCTACAGCGCGAGCAGAGCACTCAGCCATTGTTCTTGCCGATGGAAGAGTATTGGTTACGGGTGGTTATTCTGGCTCCGCGAGCCTCTCGAGTTCAGAAATTTATGACCCATCCTTGGGCACTTGGTCTTCGGCCACTGCGATGTCTTCACAGAGAAGAAACCATGCCTCCATTACGATGCCTAATGGCTTAACTTTAATCACCGGTGGTCGAAATGATGCTACCCCTAGCGGGCTTTCTACGGTCGCTATTTATAATCCTGCCAATAATTCATGGACGAATGGTGCCTCCCTTTCGACTCAGCGGTTTCGACACTCGATGACCACAGCGCCCAACGGAAGAATTATTATCACTGGAGGACTAAACACTTCAGGATCTCCAGCAGTAAACAACTATTTATCAAGTGTAGAAATTTACTCCCCATCGGGAGACAACTATTATCAAGGCTCGAATCTTCCTGAAGGTCGACGAGGCCACTTTACCGCAGTCCTGCCCAATGGCAATGTGCTCGTGGCTGGGGGAGCAACAGGGGATAACACAATCTCAACCACGACGAAAGAATACAATACGGGGGATCAGCGATCTAATACTTTTACAGCCACGGGATCGCTTACGACCGCTCGTGCCTATCACACCGCCACCCTCCTCAATTCTGGGAAATTTCTCATTGCCGGAGGCTATGCAGGTGGTTCAGATTATTTTGCTGGTTGTGAACTGTATGATCCTAGCACCGGTACCTGGTCGTCGACAGGATCATTGACCTTAGGCCGACGGGATCATGAGGCAGTCTTGTTACCTACAGGAAAGGTTCTATTAACGGGAGGCTATAACCCCGGTGGAGGTACGGCCATCAAGGTTAATTCAGAACTTTTTAATCCAACAACGGGTACCTGGGGTGCGGCAACATCAATGAATACAAAGAGGCAACAGTTTGGACTCGTCTGGAGCCCGCTTGTGGGGAAGGCGATTGCCATTGGAGGAGACGAAGGAAAATCTACTATGTCAGAGACCGTAGAATCGTATGATCCCTATCTAGATACTTGGACCAATAAAACCTCCATGGCTACAGGTCGATCAGGCCACACGGTCACCGTTTTGAGTGATGGGAAGATCTTAGTAACCGGGGGCTATAGTGCTTCAAATACGGTTTTATCCAGTGTTGAAGTCTACGATCCGGTCGCCAATACCTGGACTACCAAGGCTTCTATGAGTACCGCTCGACATTTCCATAAGGCCACCCTGATGCCTGATGGGAAGGTCTTGGTAACCGGGGGAGCGGGTACATCAGCATCGTCACCTTCCTATCTAAATTCCGTTGAAGTCTACGATCCGGTCGCCAATACGTGGACTTCCAAAGCTTCATTTACTACCGCTCGTTACCGACATATATCCATCCTGATGGCCGATGGAAAAATTTTGTTGGCCGGAGGACAAACGGGAAGTGGTACTTATACCAACACGGCCTATGTCTACGATCCGGTCGCCAATACCTGGACAGCCGTCGGTAATCTTACGGTCGCCCGGGGCTACTCTTCGGCTTCTTTACTTCCAACCACAGGAAGAATCCTCGTAGTTGGAGGATGGGGCGGCTCGAGTCTCTTTTACGGCACCACCGAACTCTATTGGTAAATCGACTGCTTATTAATTGCGTCAAGATCAACGTTTACAATAGAACATGATCTACATATTAACGATCGAGATGATATCAATCGCTTCCGAATGTGAGGAGGCGTTATTCAATCTGGGTGCCCAATCTCTTGTTTTCGAAGCTGAAAGTTCTTTGATGAAGGCCTATTTCTCATATCCACCCAATCTTGAACTGTTAAAAAAGAAGATCCAAGTGGAGATTTTGTCTATCGAAACGATTAGAGAAGAGGATTGGTTAAAGCATAATCGCGACAGTTTTCAGCCCATTCTCATTGGCCAGCACTTTAGAGTTCTTCCTACATGGAAGGACGATGAGACCGAGGATCAACGATGGAACATTCGACTGAACCCCGGACTTGCTTTTGGTACCGGAGGACACGAAACCACCAGACTCTGCGCTCATTTTTTGGAAAAGATTACACAAGAATTCAAGATCGACTCGGTCTTAGATGTAGGATGTGGGACCGGACTCCTAGCGCTAATATCTTCATTATTAGGCGTTCCGAAGGTCGTTGCCATGGATCATGATCCTAATTGCGAGAATTGCATCCGTGAGCTTCTAGAAGATAATCAACATTTGAATCCAAAACCGGAGTTCCGATATTTCATAGGTAGCCTGGATGATCCTAGAATAGGGAAAGGGTATGACTGCATTGTCGCCAATATTCTGCTCGAAACCATTAATGAACTATTGCCCGATTTGGTTCGCCATCTCAATCCCGGCGGCCACCTTATTGTCTCCGGCATTCCTTCGTCACGAACTGACGAAGCTGCTATTGACCTTACACTTCACGGACTGCAACTTCAATCAATTCTAACCGAAGGAAGTTGGGTTGCTCTCCACGCACGGCTACACTAATGACAATGTCTTCTCCCATTGCAGTCTTCGATAGCGGTATTGGTGGGCTCACTGTTGTTCAAGCACTTCGTCAACAAATGCCCGAGGAAACTATCGTGTACCTAGGGGACACGGCCCGAGTTCCCTACGGAACGAAAAGTGCAAGCACCATCCAGCGCTACGCAATCCAAGCGGCGGAAAAATTAGCATCGTATAAACCTAAACTTTTAATCATTGCTTGTAATACAGCCTCCGCCTATGGTCTAGAAATCTTAAAACGCCGATGGAGTATCCCGGTTTTAGGAGTTATTGAAGCAAGTGCGAGATTGGCCTTAACCCATAGTCATTCGATCGCCGTTCTCGCTACTCGTGCCACCGTCACGAGCGACATTTATCCTCAGACGCTCAAAGCGATGAATACCGCTGTCTCCGTTCATAGTATGGCAGCCCCCCTACTTGTATCTTTAGCCGAAGAAGGATGGTGGGATAATTCCATCACAGAAGATGTTTGTCGTCACTACCTGGCAGATCTACCCGCCTCTGTGAATACGGTCATATTAGGCTGCACACATTTCCCCGTCTTTCTCCCGATACTAGAACGCATCAGACCGGACCTTAAATGGATCGATAGCGGTACACCCCTTGCCAAAGAAGTTCGAAAGCTTCTCAGTAATACAACAAGGTCCCAGGCCCCCACTTCTCATCCCACCTTAAGACTTCTGGTTACAGATGAAAGCACGAAACTTCACGAACTAGCCTCTAGGTTTTTAGGCGAATCAGCCCCCCCTATTGAATTAATAAATATTTAGTCCATGAAGATACGCGGATGAAGCTAGCAATTAAATAATTTAATGCGCATGGGATAATGAAAGGTTCGGAGCGCAGCCATGGATAGCATACATATTAAAGGCGCACGGGAGCACAATCTCAAAAATATTGATGTCGCTATTCCTCGAAATCAATTAGTCGTCATTACCGGTCTTTCGGGGTCAGGGAAAAGTAGCCTCGCCTTTGATACGTTGTATGCGGAAGGTCAAAGGCGTTATGTGGAGAGTCTGTCAGCCTATGCCCGACAATTTCTCGATCAAATGGAAAAGCCCGACGTCGATTCAATCGAAGGACTCTCACCCGCAATCTCCATAGAGCAAAAGACGACGGGACGCAATCCTCGTTCGACCGTGGCGACCGTTACAGAAATTTATGATTACCTTCGTTTACTCTTCGCGAGGACGGGTAAGCCGATATGTTTGGAATGTCGAAAGCCCATTACCCATCAAACGATTCAGGAGATGGCCGATCAGATATTGAAAAAGCCCAAAGGCACCAAATTTCAAATTCTAGCCCCCGTCATTCGAAGTCGAAAAGGGGAATATAAAAAGATGCTCCAAGATTTTGTAGCTCGAGGATTTATTCGAGCTCGAGTCAATGGAGTCATGATTGATCTTTCGGAAGCAATCCCCGAATTAAACAAGCAAAAGAAGCATACGATTGAAGTTGTAATTGATCGTCTGAAAGTTTCGGATGATTTAAGTTCGCGACTCGCAGACAGCCTTGAGATCGCATGTAATTTAGCCGAAGGCAACGCCCTTTTAGATATTGACGGCGAAGAGCAACTCTTGTCTAGAAAGTTGGTCTGTAACAATGACCATTGTGATCGATTTGGACTCGGTCTGCCAGATTTAGAACCTCGATCTTTTTCCTTCAACTCCCCTTTTGGAGCCTGTCCCGAGTGCGATGGGCTTGGGTTCAAACAACAGTTCGCTGAAGAACTCATTATCCCTAATCCTGAATTGAGTATTCACCAAGGCGCTATTCAGGCTCCCGGATGGAAAACGCTCAATGACGATAGCTGGCGCTATAGTTTTCTTAAACAACTCAGTAAGAAACTCTCTTTTTCCTTAGACACCCCCTGGAAAGCTTTACCTAAAGAAGCGCGATCGATGCTTTTGCACGGGGGAAGCGCCACCATTCGCTATAACTTCGATGGCATCATTGATCGGTTAGATCAAAAATATGCCGAGACCCAAAATGAAGATTTCAAGGAAGAACTCGAAAGTTTTATGCGAACAATTACCTGCGAAGTCTGCCAAGGTCAACGACTGAAGCCCGAAAGTCTCTCGGTATACGTAGGCGGTAAACACATTTCCAATATTACAGCTCTCAGTGTTCGTGAGGCTCGCATATGGTTTGAAAAGCTAAATTTGACCGGCAAAGATAAAATCATAGCGGAAAAACTACTAAAAGAAATTCGTGAACGACTGGGATTTCTCGATGACGTAGGGCTTAATTATTTAACCCTAAACCGAAGTGCCGCCACTTTGTCTGGAGGGGAGGGCCAACGGATTCGACTGGCTTCTCAAATTGGTTCAAAACTCATGGGAGTCCTTTATGTGCTTGATGAGCCCTCCATTGGTCTTCACCAACGCGATAATCACAAGTTACTCAATACCCTGAAAGAAATTCGCGATCTAGGGAATTCTGTTTTAGTGGTCGAACATGATCTTGAAACTATTTTGGCGGCTGATCATGTGATTGATATGGGTCTCGGAGCAGGCGAGCACGGAGGAACTATTGTTGCGCAGGGAACCCCGAAACAAATAGCTCGCTCTCCACGATCGATTACCGGCCACTTCCTCTCAGGCCGAGAGCGTATTGAAGTAGCTAAAAAAATAAGGCCTCGAAATCGAGGCCATATTACGATTGTGGGTGCCGCTGAAAATAATCTAAAAAATATTGATGTATCGTTTCCTTTGGGTGTCTTGACTTGCGTCACCGGCGTGAGTGGATCGGGGAAATCAACCCTCGTAAACGAGATACTTCACAAAGCAATTGCCAATCGACTGCACCAAGGTACCTACGTCGTTGGCCAACATAAAAAAATCCAAGGATTAGAGGCTATCGATAAAATTATTAACATCGACCAAGCGCCTATTGGTCGTACACCCCGATCCAACCCTGCAACGTATACGGGTCTCTTCACGCCTCTCCGAGATCTTTTTGCTCAAATTCCTGAGAGTAAATCCCGAGGCTACACGGCTGGACGATTTAGTTTCAATGTTAAAGGAGGACGATGTGAAAAGTGCGAAGGGGATGGAGTCCTCAGAATTGAAATGCATTTTTTACCCGATGTGTATGTCACCTGCGAACAATGTAAGGGAAAAAGATATAATCGCGAGACGCTAGAGATTCACTTCAAAGGAAAAAATATATCTGATCTCTTGGATATGACGGTTGAAGAGGCCCTCGTACACCTCCAACATATTCCCGTTTTACAAAATAAACTCACGACTCTGATGGAAGTTGGATTGGGCTATATCCGGCTTGGGCAGTCAGCCACGACCCTCAGCGGAGGTGAAGCACAACGTATCAAATTAGCAAAAGAACTCTCTAAACGCTCCACGGGGCGAACGCTCTATGTACTCGATGAACCCACGACGGGACTTCATCTCAAAGATATTCAGAAGCTCCTTCAGGTGATGAATCAGCTCGTGAATAATGGCAATACCGTGGTGGTCATTGAGCATAACTTAGATGTCATCAAAACAGCCGATTGGATCATCGATATGGGACCGGAGGGGGGCGATGGCGGCGGTATTGTAGTGGCTGAGGGTACCCCGAATGAGGTAGCCCAAAATAAAAGCTCTATCACAGGTAAGTTTCTTGCGCCTTATCTCAAAACATAAACGCGTGATGATGGGCGCCTAAGAGTTTGTCCACAAGAGATCATCATCCATTCGTGATCGTTTTTTCTCGACATAGGGTTCGAGGATCGCCCATAGTTCATCTCCGTGAGCTTTAAGAAATCTTGGGTTACGTATAGTCTTATCAAAAAGTTCACGTCGACTAGGGATCTGTTCAGCACACTGAAGAATCCATCGATTACCCATTTCCATGATGGCCCCTACGTCTCCGCTGTTACCCCAACGAACTCTTAGTTCACAAAATTGACGGGCAATTGCTTCCGCTTCTTCGCCTAAATAAGCAGCTTTCTCGACTATAGGCTCCATGGCGGGAGATCGATAAGCGCGAATCCTTCTGAACAGAGATTCCATCTCTTGGGGAAGTTGGGCGACACGCGATTGGATGTCCAATTCGTCTTTTCGCTCTTCCACTTCGTCAGCTAACCGTCGCAGCAGAGGAAGTAAAAGAGCAGCATCTTGAGCTGCATATTTAAGCTGACTCTCACGCAAGGGTCGGAGCACCCAATTGCTATCCTGTTCTTCTTTATCCACTTCGATGCCTAGTTTGATTTTGGCAACCGCCTTGAGCCCAGGCTGAGGGTATCCCAGCGCCTTTGCCAAAAGCATCGTATCAAAAACAGAGTCGGGTACAAAATCATACAAACGCTTTAAGACAATGCCATCATTAGAGAAGTCATGGCAGATCCATGGAATATGGCGAATTGACTCAAGAGCAGATGGAATATGGTCTACCAAGGTGAGACTGTCAATAAGCCAGACTTGGTTATGCGTAGCCACCTGGAGTAAAGCGAGATTGCAATGATGCATTCCCGTCAGCGAGTTCTCTAAGTCGACCGCTAGTACATCTGCTTTCTGCCAATCAAGCATGGCACGTTGCAGGGGCTCCCATTGATCAATGAACTCACTTGGAAGTTGAAAAGGGGAATCCGTCATACTAATATTGTGCCTCAGCATTCCCCACATCCCGGATCTTAGGCATCGTTCTTGGGGGAGTTTTTTTGTGACCATGCTTTTAATTTATGACGGAATGTGCGGTTTGTGTCATAGATCCGTCACCTTTGCTATGGACCATGATCCTAGCGGATTACTATTTTCTTTTAGTCCTTCGAGCTCCGAATACGGCCGACATCGACTTGAAGAATTGAATCTAGGTCTTGAGCCACGATCGATTGTTCTCATCACAGAATATGACGAAGTATTACTTAAATCTGATGCAGCTCTTCGGGTCTTATCGGTTCTGGGCCCTCCTTGGTCTTGGCTTGCAAAATTAGGCCAGTGGGTCCCCAAGACCCTTAGAGATCACCTTTATGATCGTATTTCAGTCAATCGCCGCTTACTTTTTGAGCAACCCCCCTCTATTTGCCCCACCGTTCCCAGCCATCAATCTTTTCGTTATCGATTAAGGCTCGAGAAATGAAGTGCTGCGGCTCCCATGAGAGCGCAAGGAGCCGTAACGGCCCGAAGAATAGATCCACCTAGTGAAATCGGTTGCCACTGAGCCTCTAAAAGTTTCGAGATTTCTCCCGATGTAAAACCTCCTTCGGGACCACTCGTAAAAACAAAATCTTGGAGTTGGATAGGATCATGAGGCCGTGTAGATTTTCCTTCATAGGCAACCCATCGCTGTGAGATGGGATGATCTAAGAGATAGTCCATAGGCTCAGGGAACTTGAGTTCAGGCAAGCGACTTCGGTGACTTTGTTCAGCACTCCGTTCGCAAATACGTTGCCATCGATCCATTCGCCCTTTTGTTTTGTGCTCATCGTATTCGCTTCGTTCAAAAATGATAGGCTGAATGGTTTGTACACCAAGTTCCACTAAGCCTGGAAGAACATCATCGAGTGCGCTCAGTTGTGCTAAAATGGGAATACACGCCTCGATGCGAACTGACCACTCCCGATTTTCATCGAGTGGGCGTACCAAACGGATAACCCAATCAAATCCTCGAACGCTTACTACATCCCCCGCCCAAACTTGACCTTGATGCCAAGCCAATTCAAGTGCATCTCCGGGTCGGAGGCGTAAAACTTGGGCGTGCCGTGCAGCTTCTAGGGTCAACGCGACCAAAACACCTTCGCGAAGGTCGGGAGGCGTAACGGGAAGGAAAAAGCGCGGTAAAGACATAGGCCTCTCACTATCATTGCATTTCTTGTTTATTTGTACCAAAGGAGTTTTCGCTACATGGACATTCTTTTTTCTCTAACCCAGTACGCCAGTCCCACGGTCTGGATTGTTTTCCATCTGTTTTTATTTGGAATGCTGGCCCTTGATTTAGGGATCTTTAATCGGACCGCTCATGTTCCGACCTTCAAAGAGGCGCTCGGATGGAGCGTGCTTTGGGTTGCGTTGTCACTACTTTTTAATCTCTTTGTCTGGAAAAATTATGGAGGAGATTATGGACTCGAGTTTCTAACCGCCTATCTTCTTGAAAAAAGCCTCAGCATCGATAATATCTTTGTTTTTGCCCTGATCTTTACGGCGTTTAATGTGCACATGCGAGATCGTCATCGCGTTCTCTTTTGGGGAGTAGTCGGTGCCCTTATTATGCGTGCAGCAATGATCATTGGTGGTATGAGCTTGTTAAACCGTTTTCATTGGCTACTCTATGTCTTCGGCGGCTTCTTAATTTTTACAGGGGTCAAAATGCTCCTTAAAAAAGAAGGAGAGAAGGGACCTAATTTTGAGAAGATCTCCCAATGGTTGAGTCAGGTTCTCCCCTACGATCCCGAGGGTGGGCACAAAAATTTCACTGTCCTTAAGGATGGTAAACGCTTCTTCACCCCCCTGCTTTTGGTCATCGCAACAATTGAATTTTGTGACTTAGTCTTTGCGATTGATAGCATCCCAGCCGTTTTAGCAATCTCTAAAAATCCCTTTGTGGTTTATACCTCTAATATTTTTGCCCTACTCGGTCTTCGGGCACTTTACTTCCTCATTGCCGACTCTATGGCACGCTTCCATTTTTTAGGGAGAGGGCTCGCCATTATTCTGGTCTGGATAGGAATTAAAATGTTGAGCGCCGATTTCATAAAAGGAACCCTAGGGGTTTCTAATAAGGTCCTGACCCTCACTTCGCTAGGTATGATTATTGGTGTTTTAGTTCTATCGATACTCTTAAGTCTCAGAAAGCCTCTTTCTTCAAAGTCATGACACTTGTTCGGTGGACCCAAGGCTTCCCCCCGTTCCCTCTGTTGAGGGGTTCGGTTCTCACCATCGGTAATTTTGACGGCCTCCATCTTGGCCACCAGCATATTGTCTCAGCGACGGTTGCGCGCGCTTCTGAAACAGGGTTGCCAAGCGTTGCTTTAACTTTTGATCCACACCCGAGCGCTATCCTTACGCCTTCCCATACCGCTTATCTCCTGATGACCCTTAATGAAAAAATGAACCTCCTAGATGAGCTAGGAATTAACTTCGGTTGGGCTCTAACCTTTACTCCCTCGATCGCCGAGATGTCCCCCAGCGATTTTATGAAAGCCCTAGTGACTTCATTGGTTCCTGAAAGCATACATGTAGGAGAGGGATTTCGCTTTGGTCATCGCCGAGAAGGCTCTTCTGACTTTATGGTGGCGTGGGGAAGAGATCATGGGGTTCACGTGGTGGCATACCCCCTTGAGCACTTCGGCGGAGAAGCCATTTCCTCTTCTCGGATTCGCTTATTACTGAGAGAAGGTAAGGTGACTCAAGCTTCACAATTACTAGGTCGCCCCTATTCCATCTCGGGTACCGTCATTAAAGGATACATGCGGGGACAAAGCCTCGGATTCCCCACCGCCAACCTCAAAACAGATTCTCGATTGCTCCCTCAATCCGGCGTTTACATCACTTCAGTGCACTCCTCTCTGTGGGAGGGAGCGCAACTGGGTCTCACCAACGTGGGCGTTCAACCGACCTTCCACGAGGGGAGCCTTACGGTGGAAACCCATTGTCCAAGTGGGTCGGGCGATTGGTATGGCGCCCAGTTAAAACTCGATTTTCTTCATCGTCTACGAGACGAACAAAAATTTAATTCCAGTGAAGAACTAAGACTCCAAATTAAAAAAGATATCACCCAAGGCATTCAATGGTGGACTCAGGCCGGCCACTGACTGTCTTGGGCGGTACTTTTTTTGAAGGTTCTAATCTTTTAAAGCTTCTCCGTCGCTCACGAGTCGGCCGTTGATGATGGTGCCGGTGCAACGAGTGGTCCATTCAAAGGGATCTCCCGTGAACAAGGCAAGATCGCCATCCTTACCGACTTCAAGACTACCCACCCGTCCTTGTATTCCCAGGAGACGGGCTGCCCCCAGCGTAACTGCATAGAGGGTCTGATCGAAGGATAACCCGTTGCCTGCCGCCATGCCGGCTTCCCAAAGAACAACACGGGTTTTAGGAACATAAGCTTCATATCCACTCTGAAATATAAAAGGGATCCCTGCTTTTTGGAGCAAGGAAGGAGTCTCTAAATTCATATTTTCCATCTCTCCACGAGGATAGGTCATAAGGGGGTGAATGATGACCGATACGCCTGAGGTTTTAATTTCTTGGATTAATAAATGAGCATCGGAGGCTCCATCTAGAACCAGCTGAATATTAAATTCTTTGGCTAATCTTAAAGCTCCCATAATATCGATAGATTTTTGAGCGGTAATTAACAGGGGACGTTCTCGCCTCAGAACCTGAATCAAGGCTTCCATCCGCAGACTTCGATCGGGCTCTTGTCCGGACTTAGCAACACGCCTTTTTTTCATAAAATCCTGAGTCGCCAAAAGTTCAGATCGGAGCATGGCCATTGCTTTAGACCGAGTGCCAGGCGCTTTCCCCTCGGTATTGCGAATCGAATCACCCAAGGTGGCGGCGATCATCGCTTCGGGAACCATCACCGTTTCATCGATCGTATTCCCAAATGTTTTGGCGATGAGCGTTTGACCGCTAATTAAAGCCCCAGGTCCATGACCCGTATGCACGGTTGTAATGCCACGGTTCGACAGAAATCGGACCAAAGGATCTTTCGGATTATAGGCATCAATGGCTCGAAGTTCTGGCTGCATAGGGGCTGAACGCTCTACTTGATCTTGATCATGGGGTTGGTTGAGCAAGCCCGAAAATCCAACCGTTGAATGTCCATCGATCAATCCTGGCACGGCGACCTTATGTCGGAGAACCTTCATCCCTTCGGGTACTTGGATATCGGAGGCTTTTCCCACGGCTGTAATCTTGCCCTTTTGAATAATGATGACGCCGTCGGTAATCATGGCTCCAGAGACGGTATAGAGCTTTTCAGCCCGCACCGCAATATCTTGAGCCGTTAGAGTTAAACAAAAAAGGGTCAGTAACAGCACTCTCATTAAAGGTCCTCACTTTCGTCTTCAAGTAAAGCATCGTGGTTGACGGTATCGATCGCCGCTCCGATGCCTCCGGTAGCAAACTTTCGATCGGAAGGATCCAGACGATTAAATACACGACGACCCTCGATCCACGTCTCTTGAACTTTGGAATACACACTAAAGGGATCGCCCGAGAGTACGACGAGGTCGGCATCTTTACCGACGACTAAACTCCCCACACGCTGATCGAGTCCAAGGAGTTTGGCATTATTGAGGGTCATTGCCTTGAGAGCCTCTTGGCGACTCATGCCATAGCGTACGGCGAGAGCTCCCGCGCGTAAAAACCATCGCGAATCGGTGATGGGGTCATCGGTATGAAATCCCGTAAGTACCCCTGCTTGCTCAAGAGAAGCTCCGTTCGAAAAGCGCACTTCTTTGGTCTCGAGTTTACCTCCTGGGCTATCCACCACAATGATGCTTGCTCCGATCACATCATTGCCTCCCGCTTTAATTTGATCGGCGACAGCCCACGCCTCAGAGACGTGGTGCAAGACGACCTTAAATCCAAATTCTTTTTGTAGGCGTAAAACCGTTACGATATCGTCATGACGGTGAGTATGGTGATGAACGGTTCGTTTCCCTTCTAATACTTCTACGAGGGCTTCCATGCCTAAATCGCGCGCGGGCATCTTGGAGGCATCACCCGCCGCCGCTTTTATTTTGGCTTGATAGGCTTGGGCTTTGATAAATTGCTCTCTCACGAGCGAAGCACTTTTGGCCCGTGTTCCGGGGAAATTACCCGCAGAACGACGTGAATTGGTTCCATTGGCCATCTTCATACCCCCCAAGTATCCACCGGCGGTTTTCTCAAAAGCTAATTCATCAATCGTGTGCCCTGAGCGTAATTTTAAGTAAACCGTTTGTCCTGACAGAAGATGGCCTGACCCTGGCATCACGTTGACGGTGGTTAGGCCTCCCGCTTGCGCTCGGCGAATCGAAGTATTCTCTACGTTTATAGAATCCGAGATACGGATTTCAGGTTGGATGGGAGCACTGCCGTCCGCCCCTTCGCCGGATCCGATATGGGAATGGCTATCGACAATCCCCGGCATAAGGATTTGCCCTTTCATATCCTTGACGTCGGCCTCCGCAGGAATCAAGACATTGGATCCTAAAGCGATAATCTTCCCCCCTTTAATAAGCAGGGTCCCCTTTGTAAGGTCTGTTCCTTCAACGGGAATGATATAAGCGTTTGTAAAAGCAATGGGCCGCTCTTGAGCTAGCAAACCCAGGCAGGTTCCAATCAATAAAGCGGATAGAAGAGTTTTATTCATAGACACCTCAGGGCAAAGTCTATGCCTCACGGTGTCTTTAATCAACCGCGTAATCAAAATTTATTTTGGGGACTATCGATGACCCTCGAGAACTCTAAAGCGTTCGCCTAAAAGGCCCGGAAGAGTTAACTGAAGAACATTATTGGTCTGCCTCATTTTTTGTTCACTTGGTAGTTCAGCCCAAACTGCTTCCCAGGTTTCTAGAAGTGCATGGCGTCGAATCCAGTGAGAAAGAGGTTGATGGGCCAGAGCATGAAAACCTTCATGCTCCCAGCAGGCCTGGAGTCTTGTGAAATCGACATCGGCTGTGAGATCGCATTGTCCGATATCCTCCCACCACTTGCCGTCGACTTGATGTTGGCGATACCGACGAAGATCAGCGCCTTTGGCGAGTAGCCGATCTGCGGATTCACCATAATCAATGGCGATCATGATGCCCTGTGTGAGTTTTTGAGCGAGGAGATGAACTAAGGGCGCTAACCCCTCAGCCCAAATGCTCCCATCGCCTGCTTCGAGATCTTCAGCTTGCGACGCAAACCACTGGCCCGCTTCAGCCGCATCGGCGGGATGCCATTCTGAGCCCTCCAAACTTAAGACTTCTTGAAGCCACTGGCTTCCATCCCAGCGCCAAGGTTGAGCCGGCAAGGCATCGAAGAGTTCATTAGAAAAAATTGCCCCAACAAAGGGTTGAATACTGTTTAAGTGATCAGTGACGACTGCATGGCCACTTTGGATCCAGGGGGCCAGCACTTGTTTAGCCTCATTTTGAGCCGCAGGGCTATCATCACGGTGAAGATATGTGAACGTCTTTAAAAATGATGGAGAGACATGACTCAAGATATCGCGTCCAAGCCATCCGCGACCTGCGCCGGGCTCTAAGACGGTATAAGACGAGGGCGATCCTAATTGTTTCCAGTTATCTTCTAATCGAAGGGCTAAGGTTTGACCCAACAGGGGTCCGCAATCAAGCGCCGTATAGTAATCGCGACCTTCAAAGCCCCAACGATTCTGGCTTTGTCGGTAATATCCTTCTTGAGGATGATACAGGGCGAGTTGCATCACTTCCGCCGCAGGGATCACGCCTTGCGAGAGTCGTTGATGAAGGATCTCAGCCACCGTGGTCATGAACGTGATGGAGAAGACTAGGTACTAGCGATGAGGGTAATTAAACTCTTGAGCGTAGGTTGGCACTCAACGCGTTGAGATTGCTCAAGACGTCTCAGCAAACTTTCATCTCCTAATTTGATCAGCGGACTCTGCTCGCTCTGAAGAACGCTTCGAGGACCCTGCGTGGCGGTCAGTAAAGTAGGTTTTGATTCGGCATAGCGATAATCAAGCAGCTGAGCAAAAGCCCGAGCTAACCGAATATCATTATCGAGGCGATCAAAGTCATCAATCACTAAGACCGCAGTGTCCATGAGGGGCTGCATGAGGGCTCGTTCACTTTGAAATTCGGTGTTTTTGAATGATCGAATATCGTAATAAACATCTTTGAGTTCTTGGCTAAAGGTTCGGATGGATACAAAAAGACCCGATTCACTCGTTCGAGCCACCCGTGCCTTGAGGGCTGATGCAGCGAGGGTGCTTCGACCGCTTTGAGGACCCCCCGAAATCCACCAAAAGTCTGAAATCGACTTGCCTTGTAAAGCCCATCCGGTCAGTTGGTCATAGCCACTAGGCTGTAATGCGTAGCGAATGTGTTTGGCAACGCCCAGTCCTTGATTGGAAGGTTGGTAACCACTTTTTTGCAGAATATGCTCGAGTTTCAAGTCGAGACCATTCTTAAGGGTGGCTCGGCTCATGGGATTCATCAGAAGTTGATTGGCCAAATCTAATTGACTTAGCAAGGTTGCTTCAGGATGCTCGGTGATCCACCAAGACCAAAAATCATCGAGCGTAGACGATTGATAACGAGGAGGAATACCTAAGTGAGTTTGGGCACCGACCCGTTGTTGATAACAGGAACATCGAATGGCTGGTTTTGTTGGATCCGCATCGATTAAGATGCCGCGACCCCCGCATTTTGAACAAACAATCTTTTGGTTCATCACCATGTATTCCATCCATTTCCATGGGCCCCTCGTGAGTCCATCCTCGTGAGGGGGGAGGGATCAAGAGTAGCAAAAGACACGCTAAAGTTTAAGCCGACAAAGGGGCGCAGCGCACTATCGCATCGGTTTACGAAGTTCTCGAGAAACCGACTTGACCAAGCCCGTGGGGGACACGGAAGGATCGAGACCGGCCGCCTGCAACTTTCGTGTGGCACGCTCTAATTCGCCCTGTATCTTGTGCATTTGTTCTCGTAGTTGCAGAATCACTTCAATACCCGCAAGGTTGACCCCCAGATCGCGTGTGAGATTGAGAATAAATTCCAAACGCTCCAAATCATCTTCACTATAAAGACGGGTCTTGCCTTCCGTACGGGAAGGTTTTAGTAAGCCTTCTTTTTCGTATAACCGAAGCGTTTGGGGATGAATCCCGTAGCGTCGCGATACGACCCCAATCATGTAGGCGCCTTGTCGTCCATCTGTTCTCATGATGAAACCTCAATGGTGTTATGCATAAAATTGATCTCGTTCATTTCGGGTGGATGCATCATTAAGTTCAGCGAGCTCTCTCAAAAGATCCTTGCTGCGCTCATCTTGAATTGTCGGGGTTACTACGTGAATCTCAGCAAAGAGATCCCCCCGCTGCTCACTTCGCATGATGGGCATCCCCTGTCCCTTGACCCGTAATTTGGTTCCGGTTTGTATACCGGGAGGTATCTTGAGCGTGGTGACTCCTTCGGGAGTAGGAATTTCAATCTTAGCCCCCAGCGCAGCCTCGCTAAATGAAACGGGTAGGGAAACATACAAGTTGTTACCCTTGCGATCAAAACGAGGATCGGGATCAATGGAAATTTGTAAATAAAAATCCCCCGATCCTCCGCCTCGATGTCCCGCCTCCCCTTTTCCTGCCACCCGAAGTCGACTTCCTTCGTCGACCCCCGGCGGTATGGCGATGGTTAAAGTTTCTTGCTTGGGCCGTTTGCCTTGGCCCCGACAAACGGAACAAGCAGGCGCGGTATACCCACGTCCCTCACAGGCGGAGCAGAGCTGCATCCCGCCAAAAAGAAAATTGCGCGATTGAAAACGGCCTTGCCCTTTACATTGGGCACAGGTCTTTTTTTGGGCAAGGGTGTCCCCCGTTCCTTGGCACGGTGCACACGATTCTGATCGTTGTACCCCGATGGTTAATTTGGTTCCACGAAAAGATTCCGCGAATCCCAAGCGAACACTATGAACGAGGTCAGAACCTCGTTCGGGACCCGACCGCTGAATTTGGGTCCCAAACAGATTCCCTAAATCGATCCCGCCGCTAAAATCGAAACCAGAAAAGTTCCCCGATGAAAATCCTGGCGGCGTTACCCCAGGACCCTGGGGATCTCCGTACGTGTCATAGTTAGACCGCTTCGTTGGATCCGATAAATTCTCATACGCCTCAGAAATTTCTTTGAAGCGATCCTCAGACTGTTGACTGTTGGGATTGAGATCGGGATGATATTTTCGCGCGAGCTTCCGATAGGCTTTTTTAATATCCTCTTCGGTCGCTCCCTTGGGAACCCCCAGTGCTTTATAGTAATCACGTTTGGCCATGAGGCACCTTCGTGGATTCAAGACACCGACCCGAGCTGAGTAGCCCCGGTCGGTGTCTTGAAAGACTTAGACCACTTCCGCGTCAATCACGGTTTCGTCTTTAGGCTTTTCCGATTGACCCGACGTTCCGTTATTGGCCCCGGAATCACTCGGAGGCGGCGTGGATTTATAAATCGACTCCGCTAATTTATGAGACTTAGTCGTGAGGGTTTCGAGCGCAGACTTAATCGCTTCCGCGTCTTGGCCTTCGAGGGCTTTCTTAGCGCCCACCAAAGCTTCCTCTGCTTCTTTTTTATCCGCCTCAGGTAATTTATCCCCATTCTCTTTGATGAGTTTCTCCACCTGATAAACCATTTGATCAAGATGATTGCGACTCTCTAAGACGGCTTTGCGGGCTTCGTCTTCCGACTGATGCATTTCTGCATCTTTAATCTTGGCGTCAATCTCTTCCTTAGACAGACCCGTGGAGCCCGTCAACGTGATGCTGGCATCTTTGCCTGTGCCCTTATCTTTGGCCGTGACATGAACAATACCGTTGGCATCAATATCAAACGTGACTTCCACTTGAGGAATGCCGCGCGGTGCGGGTGCAATGCCCCCTAAGTGAAAACGCCCCAAAAGTTTGTTCGCCTCCACGAGGGGTCGTTCCCCTTGAAATACTTCGATATCCACTCCGGGTTGGTTATCCACCGCCGTGGTGTAGACCTCCGAGCGCTTAGTGGGAATCGTGGTATTACGAGGAATAATGACACTCATCTGGCCACCGTTCGCATTGATGCCTAGAGAGAGCGGGGTTACATCGAGCAATAAAACCCCTTTTACATCCCCCGCTAACACCCCGGCTTGTACGGCTGCCCCGAGCGCGACGACCTCATCTGGGTTCACGCTATGGTTGGGCTCTTTTCCAAAGATCTGTTTGACGAGCTCCTTCACTTTAGGAATACGAGTGGATCCTCCGACCATCACCACTTCTTGAATCTGATCTTTCGATAGGCCTGCATCCTTGAGTGCATTTTCACAGGGCTGTCGTAATTTATTAATGACCGATTCGATCATTAATTCAAACTTGGCGCGACTGAGGGTTTGAGTAATATGCTTAGGACCACTGGCATTCGCGGTGATAAAAGGAATGGAAATATCGGTTTGCGTCGTACTCGATAATTCAATCTTTGCTTTTTCCGCCGCTTCTTTCAATCGTTGCATGGCCTCTGCCTGAGGACGTAAATCAATCCCTTCAGATTTCTTAAATTCCTCGAGGAGCCATTCGATAATGGCTTGATCGACATTGTCTCCCCCTAAGTGCGTGTCGCCATTGGTCGATTTAACTTCGACGACTCCGTCGCTCACTTCGAGAATGGAAATATCAAACGTTCCTCCTCCAAAATCGAAGACGGCAATGGTGCTCTCTTTTTTCTTATCTAATCCATAGGCCAAAGCGGCTGCGGTAGGTTCATTCACAATACGCATGACTTCCAGTCCGGCAATGGTGCCCGCATCCTTGGTTGCTTGACGCTGTGCATCATTGAAGTACGCAGGAACCGTGATAACGGCTTGAGTAACTTTTTGACCTAAATACGCTTCAGCCGCCTCTTTCATTTTGGTTAGGATGACCGCTGAAATATCCTCCGGAGAGAGATCTTGACCATTAACGGCCACCGCACATCCCCCCTTGGTATTCTTTTTGATAGAATAAGGAACCAGCTTTTGTTCCTTCTCAGAGTCATTAAAAGGTAGACCCATAAACCTTTTGATGGAATAAATCGTGCTCTTCGGCTGAGCGACGGCTTGTCGCTTCGCTGATGCGCCCACTAAACGTTCTCCGGTCTTAGGGTTAAATCCCACGACGGACGGAGTCGTGTTGGATCCTTCCGGATTAGGGATGACTTTGGGCTGTCCGCCCTCCATGACCGCTACACAGCTGTTCGTGGTACCGAGGTCGATTCCGATGATTTTGCTCATAATTTTTCTCCTTGTCTGGGCACCTAAAAAGTGCCCTATATTTCACGCTAGCCCTCATTTTTAAAGGCGTCAAACATATCTACATAAACATACTCAATAAATATGAGTTAAATAATGTAGATTATAGGTTAAAATAATGCAAATAAACAACTTAAATCCTTGTCCAAAATGCCAAAAGCCCACCTTGTGGCAAGGCAATAGTAGCCGCCCTTTTTGTTCTGAACGATGCCGCTTAGAGGATCTCGGAGCTTGGTCGGATGAATCGTATCGGGTCGCTGAAAACCCTCTAGAGGAAGAAGGAAGCGGTTGGACCGATGAGGGTGTTACGTAGACCCCGGAGACCGTCCGTTAATCTGAAGTGGAGTTCGAGACACGTGAGTCCCATGACCTATGATCCCCTACAACATGAAGTCAATATCCAAGAACATTGGATAAAAGAAAAAGCTTTTCGCGCGCCCTTTGCAAAAGAGATGACTCCCGCCACACCGACTTTTTATATGTTGGTGATGTTGCCTTATCCCAGCGGACGTATTCACATGGGTCACGTTCGTAATTACACCCTGGGTGATGTGGTAGCGCGCTTTCAGCGCATGCGCGGGAAAAAAGTTATGCACACCATGGGGTGGGACTCCTTTGGCTTACCGGCTGAAAATGCCGCCATTCAACATCAGATTCATCCTGCAATATGGACACGAAAAAATATTGCCGATATGAAAAAACAAATTCAACGACTGGGTATCAGCTATGACTGGGATCGTGAATTAGCGAGTTTTGAGCCTGCGTATTATCGATGGAATCAATGGTTCTTTTTGCAGATGTGGAAGCGGGGCGATGTGTTTCGTGCTCTCCGTAATGTGAATTGGTGCGAAGCGCTCGGGACAGTTTTGGCGAATGAGCAAGTCGTCGACGGCAAGGATGAACGTACCGGTCACCCCGTGGTTCAAAAACCAATGGAGCAATACTTCTTTGCAATCACCAAGTATGCCGACGAGTTGATTGAGGGTCTGGAGTCTCTTGATTGGCCCGAAAATATTAAGGCGATGCAGCGCCATTGGATTGGACGGTCCGCGGGCGCACGCTTATCCTTTGAGCTGATTTCCGGCGTACGCATTTCAGTCTTCACAACCCGTATTGACACCCTATTCGGTGTTTCTTTTTTGGCGCTCTCCACGGAGCACCCCGTTATTCAAGAAGCAGCTCAAAGCGACCCAGATCTCGCTTCTTTTTGTCAAACCATTGGGAAACAGTCGCGTGAGGAACGATTGACGAGCGACGTTAAATTAGGTCACCGAACGCGCTTACAAGCTCGTCATCCGATGACGGGGGATCTCATTCCCATCTTTGCCGCGAACTACGTATTGATGGATTATGGAACCGGTGCAGTGATGGGCGTTCCGGGTCACGATGAGCGAGATGAAGCGTTCGCCTTAAAATATCAACTCCCCATCGTGACGGTCATCGAGGCTCCCACGCGCTGGGAACCCGGCGTCTTGATTCATAGCGGTGACTTTAGTGGAATGACCAGTGAAGCAGCCAGCCATGCCTTGGTGAAAGCCCTGGCTCAGACGGCGGATGCGGAATGGATGCTCACCTTTAAATTAAAGGACTGGGGCCTTTCGCGGCAGCGGTATTGGGGAACCCCCATTCCGACGGTTCACTGTCCTCAGTGCGGGGTGGTACCTGAAACCGAAGACCGTCTGCCCGTCTTACTCCCGGAAGATATCCAATTCTCAGGCCGCGGTGCCTCGCCCTTGACCACGAGCACGACCTTTCTTCGGGTGGCCTGTCCGGACTGCGGAACCGAGGCGCGTCGGGAGACGGATACGATGGATACCTTTGTGGATTCCTCTTGGTACTGGCTTCGTTATCTTGATTCGAAAAATACCACACAACCTTTCCATCCCGATGAAGCGAAAGCTTGGACGCCCGTAGATTTGTATATTGGAGGTGTCGAACACGCCACCATGCATTTAATTTATGCCCGTTATTTTCACAAAGTCCTGCGGGATCTAGGGATGGCCCATGCCGACGAACCCTTTCAACGCCTCATTTGCCAAGGCATGGTTCTGAAAGATGGATTCAAGATGAGTAAATCCAAAGGGAACATTGTCGATCCGGATGACGTGATTGAACGCTACGGAGCGGACGCGCTAAGACTTTTTATGATTTTTGCATCTCCCATTGAAAAAGAAATTGATTGGACGGGCTTTGAAGGAATTGAGGGAGCGGCTCGATTCTTGAAGCGCGTGGAGCGACTCATCGACCCCCATACGCCCACCCAGGCCTCTCTTCCTCTGCTCTCCAGATTGTCACCCGAGGAAAAGAAACTGCTTAGCAAACTTCATCAAACTCTCCATCGCATGACCGATGATTTAGAGTCTCGCTATTCCTTCAATACCCTGGTCAGTAGTCTCATGGAATTACTGAATAGTATTCAAGAACATACCTTTTCCACTCCCCATGCGGACGCCGTTCGTCAGCATGTCTGGGATATTTTTGTTCGACTCCTCGCCCCCACCGCTCCCCATTTGTCTGAATATCTTTGGACGCGCTTAGGGCACTCTGGTTTCGTAGCCCATGCTCCGTGGCCTTCCTGCATTCCCGAGCTGCTCGTCACCGACGAAATACTGGTAGTTGTCCAAGTGAATGGAAAAGTTCGTGCACGCCTGACGCTGCCCTCGGATAGCACCGATACCGCGAAGCAAGAGGCTGCCCTGCAGTGCGCCGAAGTTCAACCCTGGCTTCAAGGTAAAACGTTGGTCAAAGTGATTGTCCCTCCCGGCGGAAAAATTGTGAGCGTGGTGGTAAAAGATGCGTAACCCTTTCTATTCGTTATTGGCTTTAATCTAAGAGCGACGGAGATTTTCAATGACCCTACCCCTACGACCGCTTCATACCGTTGATTCCGTTCTAGAGTTGGTAGGACGAACGCCGCTGCTTCGACTTCATCAATTTGCCCCGAACCATGCTCTCTTTGCCAAACTTGAATACCTCAATCCCGGAGGAAGTGTGAAAGATCGCATTGGGGTCAATATGATTCGTGCGGCGGAGCGAGAAGGAAAGATTCAACCCGGAATCTCCACCATTATTGAACCGACAGCGGGAAATACCGGTGTCGGTCTGGCGATCGCTGCCCGACAGATGGGGTATCGTTGCATTTTATGTGTCCCAACAAAATATTCGCGAGAAAAAATGATGCTCATGAAAGCTCTGGGTGCAGAGCTCATCTTTATCCCCAAAGAGGAGGGAATGAAAGGGGCGATTGCGAAGTGTAACGAACTGGCTAAAAATATTCCCCATGCCTATGTCCCTCAGCAATTTGAAAATCCTCATAATCCCGAAGCGCACGAACAGACCACCGGTCCTGAAATCTGGGAGCAGATGGAAGGTCGTGTCGATGCCTTAGTATTCGGGGCCGGCTCCGGAGGCACCTTCACGGGTATTGCTCGGTACATCAAACAGCACAATCCAAAGTGCCACGCTGTCGTTGTGCAACCCGTGGGTTCGATTTACCAAGGCGCTCCCCTCGGAGAGTGGACCGTAGAAGGCGTCGGCAACAGCTTTATGCCGGGAAGTCTGGATATGACGTTGTGCGATGAGGTCATTGACGTTCCGGATGCTGAAAGCTTACGAACGGCCCGAGAATTGATTTTAAAAGAAGGATGTTTAGTGGGTGGGTCGAGCGGTGCCAATGCGGCGGCCGCGTTACAAATTGCTCAACGCTTAGGATCCCAAGCCCGTGTCGTGACTCTTTTTTGCGATGGGGCTGAGCGCTACATGAGCAAGCAACCGGTCGCTGAATTGGATCTGCCGTGACTTGGAATTTAGAGGAACAACTCCTGGCATCCGGAGCCGTGCAACTGAGACCCCACGAACCCTTTCAGTGGTCGAGCGGTCTCAAGGCGCCGATCTATTGTGACCATCGAAGTCTTTTAGGAGTTCCCGAAATTCGAACGCATATCGGGGAAGGGTTAGCTCAATTAGTGACCCCCTATCATCCCTCAATGATTGCGGGAACATCCACCGCCGGTATTCCGTGGGGTATGTTAGTGGCCCAACAACTGTCCCTTCCTTTTGTATATGTTCGACCTGAACCTAAAGCTCATGGGTTAGGTCGACAAGTGGAAGGTCAGTCCTGCCAGGGTCAATCCGTTGTTCTCATTGAAGATCTTATCTCCACGGGAAGCTCTTCGTTACGCTGTGTCGAGGCCCTTCGGAAAGAGGGTGCGCGAGTCCAGTCTGTGATTGCTATTTTTAACTATGGGCTACCCTCCTCACAAATTGCATTTGATCAGCATCAAGTTGATCTGAAGACCCTCGGAAACTTCGAAAATCTTTTGCTCTACGCCTCGTCCACCTTTACCCCTGAAGCGATAGCCAGTTTAAAAGCGTGGCAGCAAAACCCGCACGAATGGTCCGCCCAGCACGGCTGACGGCTTGATCTATCAAAGGTTTGGTTTGGCGAGTATTTTTCTCTAGGCAGTTCGGCATTTCCGATTCTAAAGTGATAGTTCCTCTTATTAAAGGTTCTCTCTTATGAAAATTTATACACGACAAGGTGACAGCGGTAGTACGGACCTATTTGGAGGAGTTCGTGTGACGAAAAGTCACCCGAGGTTGATGGCGTATGGAACCCTCGATGAATTAAATAGTTCTCTCGGGGTGTTGAGGCTTTATACGCACGACCCCGTTGTCTCGGCGGCATGCCTTCAGCGTGTTCAGGACGATCTTTTTGTTTTAGGGGCGCTGCTGGCCACACCCGAAGAAAAAAAAGATCTACTCGAAAATAAAATGAAAAAGACCACTTGGTCGATTGCCGATATGGAACAGGATATTGACCGGCTCACCACCCTGGCCGGACCCATGACGGCTTTTGTCCTCCCCGGAGGTTCGCCCGGTGCGGCTTTTGCTCATGTCGCTCGAACCGTATGTCGACGAGCTGAGCGACAAGTGGTCCTGCTGAGTCACGGAGAAATTATTGACCCCCATGTAGTGGAATATCTCAACCGTCTTGGGGACTGGCTTTTTGCCGTGGCGCGAGCTGAAAATGTAGCCGCCGGGGTTTCGGATGTGGAATGGCGCCCTCAATAAGCCCCTCTTATTTATTTGGCTGACCCGGTTTTATCATCGCCGCCAAAAGCCCCTAGTTTGGAGAGTTGGCCTTCGGCTTGACGTGCGAGTCGATGCATATACGTAACCCCCTCGCCTAAATTGAGACGTTCGAAGTGGTATTTACAGTGAACCAGAGTTCTGAGAATACTGGGTGCAAAACGATTTTTCTTTCGGTGTAAAAACTGATAACCAAAGGTACCCAGCGCTTTGAAATTTCGCTGAATTCCACTGAGCGTTAATTCTTCCCACAGATCTTGCTGGCTCCACCCCAGTTCGTCTTGCGCTTTTTGAAGCATCGCGCCTCGAGCTTCCTTGGACCAATCCCAGTAAGCATCGAAGACCATACTGGCTAAATCATAGGTCGCGGCTCCGCGTCGAGCGTCTTGGAAATCGATACACACCAAGCGATCACCGCGGACCATCAAGTTACGGACATGAAAATCGCGGTGAGTAAAAAAACGTGCTCTTTGGCTAAGACTTTGATGTACATCGTCTAAAATACGATCCAGCCATTTAGGGACTTCCGTCTGTAAAAACTCCTGAAAAAAGTGCTTCTTACAATAATTCCATTCAAAGTCAAATTTAGAGACATCAAAGCTTCGATTCATGAAAAAAACACCCTCGGGAGCTCCTTCGGTCAAAATGCCAAGAAAATTTTTATTCATCGTTGCGATCTGACGGGCCCATGAAATCTCTTCCTCAGGGTGTTCCATCAGTCGTTGTTCTAACGTCGTATCCCCCAGGTCCTCTAGCAATAAAAGCCCATGGTCCGCATCTTCCTGAAGAATCGTTGGGACGACGATGACGGGGTCGAGGTATTTTTGGAGCGTTCTAAAATCGTTATAGGCATGGGGTACTTTTCCGCCCGGACCTAGTGGATAGATGACCACAATGGCGGTCCCAAGAGACGGGTGTTCAACGCGAAAGTAGCGACGCGCTCCTGCATCACCCGCGAGTCGCTGAGGGGATCGGAGATCCCATTGATCAAGCGCTTGTAAGAGTCGTGGATCCATAGACTACAGAGTAATCCTGACTTGACGATCACGATCCTTAAACCATAAAGCACGGCGGTCTTGATGGCCTCGGGGAAGGGATGCGCCAGGTCCGAAAATACAATCATGAAAGTCCCCCTCGATGGTGGCCGTAGGGTGAATATAGTTCGAAGGGGAACGCCCCTCCTGCTGAGGCGCCCATCGTTGCCCGGCTTCGATGAGTGCCTGGGGATGTCCGATCTCGGACCAATCTAGGCTGGGAATGATGTAGCCGCGATGATGCAGTCGATGAAGAATGTGTTGGAGCTGCGTCGGGCCACCCGTAAGCACGTGAGCGATCTTAGGTGACCAAATTGAAGCGCCGACAAAATGGTAGGGGCCTCGACCGCTTTGTCCCGTCGGGAGAATGCGATTGTCGTCGTCCATCCAAACCGGCGTCCAGGGACCACCCGGATGGGGAACGAGCAGCCAAGTGAGATCTGCGCCCGAAGAGAGATGATCGGCTCGAAGTTCCCGAAAAGGAACTTCGAGCGCGATGGCATCGGCATTCCAGACCATCAAGGCTTCCTGAACGCGCGGGGCCACCGAGGCAAACCACCCTGCGGAACCCAAGAGGGTCGTTTCATGAATCAGTTCACTCTCGGGGTGCAGGGCGGTGAGCAGATCCGATTTAAAATGAGTGTTAGCGGCCCGGAACCGACAACCCTGACGATCCAAAAGATCGAATCCCCATTGAAGAAGGGTTTTATTTTGTAACGTCCAAGCAGGTTTGGGTAGCGCTTTTGACAGAACGCCCATGCGCGTTCCTAAGCCCGCCGCTAAACAAAATCCATCCAAGGGCCCCATGGCATACCCCTCTTGCCTCGCGCGTGATGCACGTAATTTTTAAGTATGACGGTGTTTAAGAGCCGGGGATTAGCGCCGAGGTATCGCCAGTGAAAACCGTTGGCCGGTTCTTGGATCCGTGACAAAGACCAAGAGTACGGTCTTTGCTTTTTGAAGTTGGGTTTGAAACTCTTTAATATTCTTAACCCCGTTTCGCCCTACGTCTGTAATGACCCACCCCGGGCTTAGTAATTCACTGGCCGCAGAGCCGCTCACAACCGAGGTCACGACGACGCCCTGCAGATCCTCTCCAATGCGATATTTTGCTCGCACCGAGGGCGATAGATTCTCTATTTGAAAGCCCCAGTTTTTTTCTATATTGGCTGGGCTTTTATCGTCGCCCTCGGGAGTTCCTTCGCCGGGTGCCTCTCCCGTCCTATTTTGAGTCATGAGATTTCGGTCGCCCAGCAGGACGTTGATGACCATTTTTTTCCCGTCCCGGATGACCTCCAAAGCCACCGACTCTCCCGCTCTTCGAGAGGCAATGATGGAGATCAGCTCTTCGGGACTCTTGACGGCTTGACGATCGACATGAGTGATGACATCTAAGCGTTGAAGACCGGCTTGCGCGGCTGGGCGACCCGTTTCTACGGACCCGACCACCACCCCCTCACTCACGCCCAGCGCTTCTTGGTAATTACTGTCTAAGGAAATCGGACCGATGCCTAAAAATCCCCGGCTCACAGGTTTTCCAGCGCGGAGCGTTTTGAGAATCTGACTCACACTGTTGGAAGGTACGGCAAATCCAATGTTTTGTCCTTGGGCAGCGATGGCCGTATTAATGCCAATCACTTCTCCTTTGAGATTGATGAGCGGCCCTCCTGAGTTGCCTCGATTAATGGCGGCATCGGTCTGTAAAAACGATGAAATACCAGTGTCCAACTTGCGTCCGCGTGCACTGAGAATGCCCTGCGTGACGGTATGGTCCAATCCAAACGGATTACCAATGGCCACCACCCATTGACCGATGCGGACGGCGTCTGAATCCCCCAGCTTTGCAAAGGGAAGATCCTTTGCGTCAATTTTGACTAACGCAATATCCAATTCTTTATCGCGACCTAAAATCTTACCTTTATACTTCTTCCCGTTCGTGAGGGTGACCTCGACTTCCGATTTTCTTGAGGAACCTTCATAGCCTTCGATGACATGATTATTCGTAATGATTTCTCCATCTGCTGAGATGAGAACACCTGAACCGCCCGACACCGCCCGTTGTTCGTTATTCGGCGTCAGATTACGACGATTGAAATTAGGCCCCATAAAAAATTCAAAGAGATCGCCTCCGAACATATCGGGTTGACGAGATTGAATATAGGACGTGGTCTGAATCGATACCACGGTTGGGACGAGTTGATCCGCCACATCGGAAATCGAAGGTAGGGTATCCCGAAGAGCACTTTCTCCGCTCACTTTGGAGCCTTTAGCGTCTTGAGAACTAAGCACCGACGATAGGCTTACTAAAGCAACGATCGCCCCTAATGCAAAAGAGGGTAGATATTTTCTCAAAAGACGAACTTTGGAATTCGTTATGGTGGGCGTCATGGTGAACCTCCATAGATAGGTATGCGTTGAATGTGATTTATTTTTTCACAGTTTAAAATAATTTCTTCTTCTTGACCGAGTGGGCACATACCCCGGTCATTTATGGGGGCTGATTGGTGATGACTTTCGGACGAAAGGATAGGTTTTAAGGGTGACCTACGATAAACTTGCTACTCATGGCGGCTGTCGCCTAGTGGTTAAGGCACCAGATTGTGATTCTGGGTACCGTGGGTTCAAATCCCATCAGCCGCCCCAATGCTCAGGTTTTATGGCGAGCCCTGCTTTGAGAAATTCCTAGAAAAGTTGGGAACCCTGCTTGGGTGGGGATTGACCGAGCCCTGCTACAGGATGGGCTAAAATAGAACATCAGGAAAGGTCCCGTAGCTCAGCTGGATAGAGCTCGAGATTTCTAATCTCGCGGTCACAAGTTCGAATCTTGTCGGGGCCACCACTCCTTCTTGCTACACTAGGTTTCACCCGGGAGTAGCGCAGCCTGGTAGCGCATCTGCTTTGGGAGCAGAGGGTCGCAGGTTCAAATCCTGTCTCCCGGACCATATCTTTGTTGGTATCGAGATAAATTCAATCTTGAGAAGACTTACACTCAAAGAGCGCTTCCTTTGGAAGTTTTCTATCGCCTCAAAGAGTTTAAAATGGGTCTAAGGGTGTGTGGGAGGCTTTATGAAAACCATTTTTGCAGGATTGTGCGTCGGATTGACGCTAGTTTTGGTGGCTTGTGGTGGATCGGCGAGCCAAATCCTCCCTCCCTCATTGACTTCCTCCCCCTCTATGGCTGGGATTTATGAGGGTACGCTCACGACGGCTCAAGAAAACGGAACTGAGACCTCGCTCTTGATTGAGGAGGATAACTCTTTCTCACTGGTCACCGATTCAGGATTGCAATTACTAGGGACCCTGACCCGGCTGAACGATCTGCAGTATCAGGGAACGGCGGTTTTATCTCACGCTGAGGACGCCTCCCTGCCCATGCTTTCCGTCTCTCTCTCGATGACAGTCAACGCCAATCGATCCATTTCTGCCTCTTTTAGCGGAAGCGCCCTAGGTAGTTTCACGGTTCTTCCCTCCGTCGAACCGAGTACAGCCTCTGCCCCCGTGAGTCTATCGTTGCTCGCAGGCCAATACGCAGCGGTCCCTCGATCGATTTCGACTCGTCTTGCTACCCAGTGGACCTTGAGCAATACGGGGTCTTTGACGGGCTCCGATGCGGTATCTTCCTACACCGGAACGGCGACACAACCGCGGGCCGACAAAAACCCCTTTGTTCTAGTGTTTACCCGACAACTTAATGGACCTTCGATTCCTTCAGCCTCGTTTGAAGGACGCCTGTGGTATTTACCTGCTAAGGGTGCGCGGCCAGCTCGGCTCGTCATGGCTTCTCGAAGGATCACCGAAGGTCCTCGAGGCATCGCCGGAATCTTTGCAAAACAGTAAGGCCCAAGCGGTCTTCCTTTTAAGGGCGGTGACGAACAACGAAAACAGTCTTGTCTGAAAAAAAGTCTTGTCTGAAAAAAAGAGGAGCCTAGGCTCCTCTTTTTTTGATTACGATTGTAACAATTGCAATAAACTAGCCGGCCATTTTGATGCTCATCAAGATTTCTTGAGCTTTGTTTCGATCGTGGTCCGTTTGGACCCGCCCATGTCTCTCTTTGAACTGAGGTTTTTCACGTCTCAACTAGAGAGTGTTCATGAAGCCGGGGTTACCTCACGCGTGTTTCATGATTGAAATGATACCGATCAACCGCTCGGTGGCTCCGATGGACAATTGCTACCGCTTCAATCCGTCAAAAAGACCTGAGCTGTTCTAAACTCAAGCAAGAGTCTCGATCGCAAGGAGGGTTGTATGATCATTCGTTTGGCTATCCTCGTTTGGATGATGGCAACTTCACTGTTCGGTGACGGATTAGCGGATCTTAAAAATACACTTGAAAAATTAAATAATCGACAGCCCATTCGAGCTCAAGTGAAGGCCCTCACATCGTCCGTCACCACGGAAGATAAAAAAGCAACGCAAGCCTCGGGATCCATGGAGGTCACCGTTGACCATAATTCCAGCGGGGTTCGTATTCTGTGGTCTCAGGACGACCTAGATCGAGTTCGTGATGAGGCCGTCAAGGGTCTCAAGAATCCCAATTTGCCCAATCCGCTTCGGGGCCTTATGAATTCTTTTAATGCCACCACCATGGATTCCCTTTTAGCCCATAGCGATGATCTTCTTCGAACCTTGAGTGTCAGTCAGCTGTTGAGCGAGACGCCCGAAGCACGCAACGGACAAACCTTACGAAAACTCAAATTCAAAGTCAATAAACCCCTCACCGAAGCGAATCGAAAAAGCATGAAGTCCTATGTCGATGAATTAACGCTTTGGATTGATGAAAACGGTCTACCGGTCGCGAGCGAGGAGAAGACGGAACTTAAAGGAAGTCGGTTTTTCATTGGATTTGAGACCAGCTCATTCATTAAACGATCTTTTCGTCGCGTGGGGGATCGATTGATTGTCTCCGACTTTGAAAGCAGCAGCTCGAATGCCGTGAGTGTCATGGGAACCAATTCAAGTACCTCCCGATTTATCGTGACGGTGAATTAGTCACGAAAATACAGGATCCTTTTCTCCGACTTAGGGCAGTGGAATGGGTTGAACCTCAAATCTTTTAGTAAAGATGTAACCGCCCATACGGTGTCGGAACGTAAATACCGTCGTTCGATCGATGGTCAGCGTGGAAACCTGACCGCTTAAAACGGGACCTACCCGAGGTTCAATCGTTGCGGATCCCCCTGAAAAGTTCGATGTGATTTGAACCTGCGTCAGGGATCCCGGATTGGTCCTGGACGCCATCCATTCTACTTTGGGCAAATCGCCGATGTTCTCTTGGGCCAGATCCCAGATTTCTGTGGTGGGCACACTGAAACTTTTCGATAGCCCTCCGATTCGATAAACTTGGCTCGATTGAGGCACGTAAACGAGCTGATGACCATGGATGGGTTCGCTCCAGAATCCGACGAGGATCCATTGTCCCGTAGCAATATCGTAGAGTTCCCAAGATAAATTACTCTCATAACCCACTGAGCCAAAACCGCCCCCCACTAAAACTCTTCCCTGAGGGAGGAGCACCGCATTCATAAAAGCGGTTCGGGGGTAATGCATGGAATCTGTTAACGTCCAACGATCCGTTTTCGGATCGTAAATTTCGCAACTTGCGTAGATCTCTTTTTGTGGGCTCGCCATCACTTGGTCGATGGCTTTACCCACCGAACCCCCAATGACTAAAACCCGTCCATCGGGTAAGAGTGTGGCGGTGTGGCGAGTTCGGGGAAACTGCATCGGCGCAACGGATTTCCAAGTTTGTTGCTTGGGATCATACATTTCACAGTCACGCAAGGTATCTTCGCCCCACACTCCTCCGGCTACGAGGACGCGTCCATCTTGTAAGCGTGTAGCGGTGTGCAATTCTCGTGGTCGTTGAAGCGTCGTCACTTTTGTTTTTTGAACTCCGCGAGGATCAATTTCTTCAACCTGACGAAGTTGCTGAGGCCCATACGGATAGAGATAAGTAGTACTCTGCTCTTGGCCGGTATAGCCTCCTACGACCAAAACATTTCCATTGTTGAGCACCGTCGCGGTATGGAGGCGACGAGGTTTTAAGAGAGAAACCCCAGGTCGAAATACGTTGAGGTTAGGATCAAAGATCTCAGTGGTGTCGAGCGTTTCTTTATCGTTTTGACCGCCGATCAACATCACTTCACCCGAAGGGAGGATGGTCGAGGTGTGTCGAAACCGAGCCGTGGCGTTAGGGATGGTCTGCCATGAGCCCCTTTGGGGATCGTATAGTTCACTACTCGACAAATATCGATTGGGTTGGGTCACCGTGCCGAGTCCCACCAATCCCCCCGATACCAGAATGCGGCCATCGGCTAAGAGAGAGGCACGATGGGCTCGTCGATTTTGATTTAGGGCCGGTCCCTTCTTCCAAACCGTAGATTGAACTATGGGCCAGACCCCCTTTATCGAGGATGCTTCAATCGTCGTTGAGGCAACTTCGCTTCTGCTTTTGAATTGTAGGTGGGTGTAAGCGGCTAGGATGAAAAACAGTATCCATAACCTTGGATCCCGGAGAAAATATCTGAACGGTGGCATTGATTGTGATTTTACCTCATTGTTCGTCGATGTACACTCTGCACCCTGATGGATTTTTAGATCGGTGTACGCAGGTAGAATGAAAAAGAGTATCCCTCATTATTGGACCCAGAGGACATCGTTGAAAGCTGAAAAAGGTTACAGGCCTTATACCAAGGAGATTAAACTTAGTTTTATGTCCAAACGTGTCTCTCGAATCGCTCTTTTATTGGCCATCTTCTCTGGAGGAATGTGGGGTAATGATTTTGTTCCCAAGGGCGCCAAAATAGGCATGGTTTCCCAGGATCCCCATATGCGTCGTTACGATTTTGCATACGGGTATTCCTCCACTTTAGCCCTCCGGGCCTCCCGAGTGGAATGGGAGGAAACTTCCTACCACGGTCCTTTGGTCGCGCAAGGCCTTCAGGCCTCTTATGTGCTCCATCGACACTATACCGATGATGGGATCTTGAATGTTTATCTTATTGGGGGGCCCGTTCAGGTCCACGAAAAGCCTCATAGGATTCATCCTGAACGAAAAACCCTAGGGTTTGAAGGCACGGTGTCCGCCGATTATGAAACGACCCAAGTGTATTATCGAGGGACCCTCGAGCGACTCGAGAGTTCGATTTCCACCCATCAAATTGCGACCGTTCAAGCCCTTTATGCCCCTTGGGAATCGACCTACAATCGACCCACTTTTTGGTTGGGTGTGCAGGGTCGATCCGAAAAGATGCATCACGAAGAACGATCCCTAGCTCCGATGATTCGCTCCGTCTCTAAGCGTTGGTGGATCGATGCCGGTGTCTTTGTCACGGGTGAGTCTCGAGGTAAAATGTTTGTCTCCGTGATGTATCTTTTTTAGCGCCGAGGAGGATGAATGACTTGGATTGCCTCTTTTACTTTGAGCAGCCTCCTGTGGCTCAGTCCCCCCTCGTTAAATTCCTCGCCGACCTCCGTCGTCATCGATATTCGGGGGATGGTCTGTGCTTTCTGTGCCACCAGTCTTGAAGATAAGTTTAAGGAAGTCAAGGGGGTTCAAAAAGTCTTCGTAGATTTTAAAACTCGTGTCGTCATTGTGAGTTTTGAGGGAGAGGTGACCCTCAGCGACCCTGAG
>Ga0255204_1000060_pt1 | contig 33400 bp, 24 predicted proteins | sample Miss_Colum_RepC__2_FD_188418 | JGI IMG/M metagenome (GOLD analysis project Ga0255204, IMG submission 188418) | Freshwater microbial communities from Mississippi River, Louisiana, United States - Miss_Colum_RepC_8h | ecosystem: Environmental > Aquatic > Freshwater > River | place: USA: Louisiana... | reverse complement strand
ATTGCACTGCTTCCACAGCTCCTCGGAGACGATTGCCTCAACCGGAGTGGATACCCATTCGGATTCTGGCTTGGCGACGAGTTTGCCCTTGCCGTTGCGATATGTGTGGTTGGCGCGATACGTGCCTCGTGCGGTGGTGTCCTGGATGAGGCGGGCGACGGTGGTGTCGGTGAAGCGTGCGCCCTTCCGGGTGCGATACCCGGCGTCATTGAGAAGGCGCGCGACGCTCTTCTTGCGCTTCTCCGTCGCGAACAGCTCATACATCCGCTTGCGCACCGGCGCTTCGACGGGATTCACGACCAGCCTATTGTCCTTCCACATGTATCCGAAGGGGGCCGCGCCGCCCAAACTCTTGCCAAGCTTGGCGCGCACCCTAATGGAAGCTTTCACCCGGTCTGCGATTTCCTCTCGCTCCCATTGGCTGAGGGCCGCGATCATGGTGTAGAAGAGGCGGCCAGCGGGGGTGCTCGTGTCGATCTTCTCCTGCAACGAGATCATGTCCGTGTTGTGCTCGCGGAAGAGGTCGGAGAAGTCGAGGAGCTCCTTGGTGTTGCGGGCGAGCCGGGCGAGTTTGGAGAAGATGAGGCCGGTGATGCGGCCGCTCTTGATGTCCGCGAGCATTCGCTTTGTCTCGGGGTGATCCATCACCGTTTTGCCGGAGACGCCAGCAAGGTCATACACCTCTTTGACCGTCCATCCTTGGAACTTGGCGTATTCGCGGGCGCGGTGCTCATGATGCTCGGGGCTTTCCCCTTGGGCTTGATCATCGGTCGAGACGCGAATCCAGATGCCCACGGGCTTGGTTCGATCAAGATTTTCCTTCATACCACTACTTCATATTGGAAACTGAGTGGGAAATGCAACGCAAAAGTATCGCTTTCCACGATACATCTGCTTTGTTTCCGCCATGCCGAATTCGAAGTCGAGACAGCGGACATGCTCTGAAAGCGAACTGGCCACGTTGGCGAAAGACTTCCGTGCCAAGGCGGGGGTGTCGAAGGCGGAGGCGGCCCGGCAACTCGGCGTCACACGAGGCACCATTCAGCAGGCAGAAGAATATCCGGCGGTCAGTTTGAGCAAGCTGCGCGTGCGGATGATTGAGGCATATTCGCCATTCACCGTGGCCGGACCCGTGTTTCTGCTTCAGAAGAAATCGCATCGCTGATCCTTCTTGTCGCTACTCCTTGGCCCTTCTCTGCATCGCTTCCTTGATTGAATGAATGGCGGCTCCCTCGCGTTGCTGGCGCTCTTCGGGCGACAGTGTCGCAGCTCGGTGCTTCACCTTGTATCCCTTCCGAATCTTCGGCGCTCCGGGGGCTTCGGGCTTTTGCGGGGGAAGCGCTTGTAGGTGGGCGATGAACTGGTCGGGCTGGAAAAAAGCCACGCCTCCGGTCGCCTCCGCACCCAGACTGCCAACGACCGCAGCCTGTATCTTTTCAAGCCGGTCTTCGTTCAGGCAAATGACTGCCACGGTGGGGAAGCCGGCTTTGAGGCACTTGGCAACGTTGCCGACTTCATGGTCGATGCTTGTGGTGAATGAAATCTCGCAGGCGAAGGATTGTGCCTCTCGGACAAGCAGCAAATCCACGCTCCCGTTGCCGTCCGTAATCTCGTATTCAATGACGCTGCGGAATCCAAGCTCCTCGGCTGCTGCCTTAATCCGCTTCTGTATCGCCCTGTGCTGCGCGCCGCCTCGGCCCAAGTCTGCTGGCGGAAGGGACGACTTCGGCTCCTCAGGAGATTTGGATGTTGGTGGGGCAACAACCTCTGGCATCGCCACTGCGGGCGGAGCGGCAAGTGCTGACTCCTTTTCCGAAACCGTCACCTTGGGTGCTTCAGCAGCTTTCGGTTCCGGCTCCTTCGGCACTTGCGCTGGCGCGAACTTTGCCTTCGATGGCTTTAGCTCCGCTTCTTCGGCGTCGAGCTTCGCTCGCAACGCCGCCACAATTTCTGCCCTCGGTGTGGCATACCGTTTTCGTGAAGCCGTGATGACTTCCTGCCGCGTTGCCTCCGCTTGGTCTGCATCGGGTTCCGCCGCGAGGGGAATCGTTAGGTTGAAATCCCCGTCCGCCTTCTCGACCCGGCAGATGGCCTGGCCCGTCTCCAAGTTTTGGATGTCCCGCGCCTCGAAGTGGGCAAAGCCGTTCTCCAGCGTCCGCGCGTCCGCGTCGCCAACCCGGAAGGCGACACGGGTGTATGGGTTCGACAGGACGGCGCTCGCCACTTCGCGGTCCCGCTCCAACTGCCGCAACTCCTGATGGGCGAGGATGAGCCCCAGCCGATATTTGCGCGCCCCGGTCAAAATCTCCGCCATGCTCGGCGTGATGAAGTTCTGGAACTCATCCACGTAGAGCCAGAAGTCCTTGCGGACGGCCACCTGCTGCGCCTGCCGGCTCATGGCCGTCTGTTGAAACTTCGCCACGAGCAAGCTGCCCAAGAGGAACGCATTCTCCTTGCCCATCTGTCCCTGGGGCAGCTTGGCGAGGAAGATTTTTCCGTTGTCCAGAATGTGGGCGAAATCGAGCCGGTTCTCCCGCTGGGACACCATGTAGCGGATGGGCTTGGGGGAGAGGAACGTCTCCAAGCGCGTCAGCACGGGGCCGATGGACTTGTTGCCGGACAACTGCGGGAAGCCCTTCTGCCAGTAATAGACGAGGTCGGGGTCGCGCACGGTGGGCAGGAACTTGGCGCGAAAGGCCGGTTCAATGAGGAACCGGCGCAAATCGGCGAGCGTCCCGCCCTGCGAGCTTTCAAGGAACGCGAGGATGGCGTTCTGCAACACGCTGCCCATCTGGTCGCCCCATGAAGTCGAGAGGCGTTGGAAGACGGAGACAAGGTCGGAGGCCAAGAGGCCCTTCTCCAAATCGGAATGTGCCGAGAGGATGTTGAACCCGACGGAAAACTGTTCATCGGACGGGTCAACCAACACCACATCACCAATACGATGTGCCGGGATGCTGCCAAGAATGCGGTCAACGAGGTCGCCATGCGGGTCGAGCACGGCGACGCCCTCGCCGGTTTCGATGTCCTGACGTATCAAATTGAAGAGCATGGTGCTCTTGCCGGTGCCGGAGGCCCCGATGATGTGCGAGTGCCGCACGCGCTGCTCGGTGGTCAGGCGCACCTCGGTCGTCTGGCCGGCGTGCTCGTTGTGCCCCAGCAGCAACCCCCGGTCGGACAACAGGGACTTCGGAACGGGTCGGGTCTTCACCGTCTCCCGCCGCAGCTTCGGCGAGCGCACGGCGGACGTGGGCAGATGCACGAAGCCAAGCAACTCATCCCGATTGAGCACCATCCCGCTGCGGCGCGACTGCCGACGGCAAACATCGAGAACGTGGTCGGCGAAAGGGTAATCGTCGTTCTGAAGGGGAATGAGTTCGTTGCCCTGAAGATCGGCAAGGCCTGCCAGAGCGGCGGCCAGCTCGCGGGCGATCTCCCACGGGCGCTCGTCGCTCCTGACGGCAATGCGAACCACGGCGGCAAAGAGCGGCTGGGACACCTTGCGTTTTCCCTGGGCCAGCAGCTCCGGGGCGTTCACAAACGCGGGCCGGCCCTCCCGGTCCGACACCGCTCGCAAGAGGCTGTCGGCCCACGGATGGCTCACGGGCTGAAAGAGGACTTGGAACAGCCCCAGTTCACCGGGCCGCATACTGGCGAGCGCGGCCGTCAGCCCGATGAGCAGGTCCGGCGGGTTCGTTGCAAGCGGGAGAACAAACTCCCGCGCCAAACCAAACTCGACGATGGCCGTGTCGGTGTCGGCGAGCGCGTCCCAAGCCGTGGCGAGCACCTGCTCCTGTTGCTGGAACACGGCGTCCGGGAAGTGGGCCTGCAACTGGCGCTGCACAGAAGCCGCGTCCGCCGGGTGCGTGACGAACTGCATGAGGATGGCCTCTGGCAAACCGAGCAGTTCAAAACCGACCGGCTCGCGCACGTATGCGAGCGAGCCAAGGAAGTGTCCAAACGCTTCTGGGGAGGCATTGAGCTTGGGCGGCAGGGACGCCTGCAACTCGACCAGCTCGCCGCGCTCCAATGGTTCCGCCTCCGGTTCCTCTTCCTGAACGGGTTCGGGTGGCAGTGCTGGCGGCTCCGGCGAGAGCGTGCGTGCGAGGCTGCGCACGAAGGAACTCAGTGCGGTTGGGCGGCGGCCGTCGTCGGCGATGGGAGCGGCGGGCAGGTAATGGCCGGGGAAAGTCTGAAAGGGCGGTTCGGGCACCACCGGCTGCGGCCAGACCCGCCAGCCGCGTCCGCGCGCCTCCCATGTGCGGAACTGCGCGGAGAGTTGTTCATCCACAGAGGCCATGACGCCCTATCCCTTGCGCTCGGTTTCGACGCGCGGCTGCACGGGACGGTATAGCTCGCCCAAGATGGGGGCCTGCTCGTATTGGCGCACCAGCTTCACGCCCTTTGCGCCCGTCACCTCCTCCGCCAGCCGCTTCACCACGTTCGACACGGTGTCGAGATACATGAGGCGGGTGTCGATGCGGTAGTATGTCTCTTTGCGCAGGAAGCGTTCGTAGATGGGACCAAGCACGGGGGACTTGATGAGGGCGGCGTCGAGGTCTTGCAAGCCAAGGGCCACGGCATTGCGCAGGAGATACATGGTGCCGATCACGGTCACGACCATCGCGACGCTGCCCCAGAAGAAGCCGAAGATTTTCAAAAACAGCGCGGTGAAGATGCCCAAGCCGAGCGCCACGGCGGCGAGCTGCCAGAGTTGAATCACGGCGGGAATCTCCGCCATGCGGCAGGAGAAGAAGTAGCGGGTGCCGAAGGGCGCGGCACACACGTCGAACACGAGGCGCTCGCGCACCATCCGCAGATACACGCGCTTGTCGGAGAGCAGCCCGCCCTCGGCGAACTCGACACGGGACTTTTCGAGGCCGGGCACCCGGCGGGCATCGAGTTCTTTTTCGACGGCGGCGTAGAAGTCGGCGGAGGCAAACTGAAAATCCTCGGCAAAGGAAATCCAGTGCTCCAACACGTCGGCCTTTTTCTGGAAGAAGTTGAACATGGGACACCTCAGCGGCGGGCGGCGAGAAAGAGGATGACACCGAGGATGAGGCCCAGCCATGCGCCCGGCGCGAGCACGTCGAACAGTTCCCGACCCATTTGGGAAAGGCCGTAGGCGAGGATGGCAAAGGGACTGGCCCCGGCCAGTTGCCCGGCAATCTGCTGGCTCCTGCCGGTGATGCCGGCAAAGAGGGTGAGGCCACCGAGGATGGGCGAGAGCCAGAAGAACTTGGCGGTGTCGCCGTAGCGCTGCAATTCCCAGCCGGACACCTTTGCGCCAAACAGTTGGAGCCAGGGCAGGAAGAAACAGAGGGCGAGGCCGGCGGCGCAGACCGTGGCCACCTGCGTCCGCTGGGCGGGCGTGGGTGCTGGGGCCGGCGGGGTGGGTGAACTTGGAGCGGGGGGGGGTTGGTCGGGGTTCATGGTGTGAATTGGTTTCCTCCATATTCCAACGCGTGGCCGCGCTCCACTCAACACGGAAAAAGGCGGACAAGCTTGTCAGGCAAAAGGGGGACAAGCAAAAACGCCCGACGGTGAGGTCGAGCGTGGAAAAAAGCGATTCGGTCGATTCCGTAAACAGCACTGGCTATAGCGCCTATCGAATCCAAATTATCAGTCAATTTTGAAGTCGTCCACCGTAGTATAGGTATAACCCGTAGCCCGTGCGTCCGGCATGTCCAACCGGATGAAGACATTTGTCCCAGTGCTCTGAACGCCATACGCGGGGAATGAGAAGGGGAATGTTTGGCCGTCTCCTTGCACGCTGCCCATGATAGAGCCATCCGCATTAAACGTCGCGCTCACCACAATTTCATCTTGAAACTGAAACGAGGAGGCGACATTGGCGACATCAACTAGCCCATCGTTCAGACAGACCTTTGAGTTGCTGTAGTTTGAATCACTACGGCTGAAAATCAATCTGTATCCAGTGTCCAGTTTTCCATCGCTCAAAATGCCAATCTGGGTGGTATATCGGTAGGGAAGGCCAGCACTCGCATTCATGTATGTCAGCCTGGCGGAAAGGGTGATTGGCAGGGCGCGCGGCGTGGAGCGAAATACACCGGCCGCACCAGGGGTGCTTTCCAAATATGTCTGAGTCGTGAGACGTTGGTCGCGAATGACCAAGCGGTGCGTGCCAGAATCCAAAAGGTTGCTCCAGCCATTTCCGACGTTGGTTGAATCAGGCCGGTTGAAATCGTCAGAAACGCTGGTGGAAGCCGGACCTACCAACGATGCGCGATAAAAAAGCCGATTCCAGAGCGGATTGGTGAAATCGACGAACAACACTGAGCCATTGGTGGGGATGAGTCGGTCTGGTAAAGCTACCCAGTTCGTCAGATTCGTGGACCATGCCAGTTGATACGCGGCATTGGTCGCACCGTAGAGGGTCAGGCCGGGCGGTGCTGCGTTCACTGTGGGTGAAGCCACCAAGAATGGCGGCAGGTTGCTGGGCATGGCATAGAAGAGGGACACCATCTGGGTGGTGGCGTTGAGGTTGGGGCTGGCATCCTGCGCCACCAAACGGAAAGAGTTCGAGCCGGGAAGGAGGGAAAGCGGGTAGCTCCAGTTGGCGGTGCTCCCTCCAGCGGCGCTGTCGTTTGCCGCATTTTTCCCGCTCACCGTCACTGCGGCGATGCCGCTGTCGCCTCGACCGGCGTCGCTCGCGGTGCCTGACAGGATGAGTAGGTTGGTGGTGAGAATGCTGCCATTGGCGGGCAACACCGTCAGGACGGGGGGAAGGTTGTCCACGCCGGAGAGGGTGCGCAGAGTGAGTTGCGTGCTTTGGAGGGACTGGTTGGTAAGTCCATCGAAGGCGAGCAATGTAAGGATGTATGAGGTGTCGGGAACAAGGCCCCTCAGAAGAAGGTTGGTGCCTGAGGCGTTGGTGTATGCTACGCCGTTGACGAGTATAAGGTAGCCAGCCAAGCCGGCCCCGCCGGAGTCTGTGGATGGCCCCCACGCAATGCCGGCCTGGTTGCTGGCAACGGTGAGAAGCGTCAGGTTGGCGGGAACAGTGGGAGCGATGCCGTCGAGGCGAGTAAGTGCCGCTGCTGTGACACCCTGGGTGCGGTTGCCCGCCGGATCGTGGCTAAACCGCTCCTGCGCGCCGCCGGCATAGGTGGCGTTGGTAAGGCGATTCAGGTTGTCGTATTCATAAATGATGGTGCTCGTGGCGGCGTGGAGGGGAAGGACCAGGCACAACAACACCCCAAGCACGCTTACCACGGCGAGCGTTTGCAGCATCTTTTGTTGTGCTGAGGTCATTCGGAGTTTGTGTGGAAGACAGGCAGGATTACGTGTCGAGCTTCGCCAATGCCTTGCTTGCTTCCTTCCGAACCCAAGGCTTGGAACAACCTAGGAAGCGTTCAATTTGCGAGCGAGCTTTCTGTGCCTTCAGTTTCCCAAGAGCCATCAATGCATGACCTGCAACTTCGTCATCGTTCAACAACTCAATAAGCAGGTCAACGGCGGTCGGCGTCTTCATGTTGCCGAGGGCTACTGCAAGCATCTCACGGGACTTGCCGTGCTGCCTGTCCTTCACGAGCGCCACGATATCAGCATATACTGCATCTGTCGCGACAACGGAGAGGGCGTTCGCAATCGCCCACTTCAATCCGGTGTTGGCGTTTGCACTTGGAGGCACGGCTAGAAACTCGGTGACAAGCGCGGCGTCCACTTTGCCACGCGCTTCTTTCGTGGTGAGTGCTCGAACGATTCCTTCCTTGATTCCCCTATCTTGGACGTGAGGCAAGTGCTCCAGCAAAACGGGAACTGCTGCCGGATATGGCTGCTTCCACTTCATCAAGTCAAACAGGCTCGCAACGTCTATTCCCAGACGGTTGAGGTCAGCAGTGACGAGCTTATCTTCTTCTTCGCGAGTCATGGTTATCGGGCTGGGTAGATTCGGTTAATCTGAACACCGTATTGGTTTATGAACTGTTGTGCACTCGGCCCAATAACCGTGTTCTGCCGCACATCCAGAATGAACCGGAGATCCTGCTGCTGCGAGTATTGGCCGAAGTCGATTAACTGTGGTGTTATACGAAGCTCACCGACGTTCTTCGCATCGCGCAACTGCACGTTCGGGATTAGTTCATCCGGCACGCGGTAATTCGCCGTTCCGGTCAACGATGGGATGCGAGTCTTTGGTCCTACAATTCCAGACATTTGCTCGCCGGCTCCGCCCAACTCCCTCGCGAGTTGCGTCCCACTCTTTGCCGCAAATTGCGCATAGATTTGAGGGATACGGACCCGCAAATAAACAGCATGTAGTTCGGCAAGCCCATGAAGCTGTAATGCGAATTCAATGACATCTAGCGTCACCTGCGCAGCTAGTCCCGCCACCTCGGCTACCTGTAGTATCTTGTAGCCAGGGCTGGAATAGAAAGATTCATCAAACGCACCCCAATAAGCTGATTCGGCCGAACTCACCCCGCCTTTTTGAGGCGATAACCCGGTCACATCGACAAGCCTCAGCGGATTGTTCAACGCATACGCATACCGGTGGAGGCTTTGACCATCCTCGTCGTTCCCCAGAAGTGGGTCTTTGGTGAGAAAACGACCCAAACTGGGGCTGAAATATCGTGCGCGGGCGTAGGAAAGACCGTTCCCGTCGTCCATGATACCATACCGGCCCAGATAGCGGAAGGGGTTCGGCTGTCCACCCTCTCGGTTCGCCACCATCCCGAAGGCGGTGTAGGCATACTTGTCGGTGACGCTCCCAGAGGCACCGGTGAGTGCCACCGTGCTGCCGCGAAGGTCGAAGTGATGTGTGGAACGCTGCCCGTCGGGCGTGATGCGAGCGATGAGACCGCGTCCGTATAGGTAATAGGCGGTGATGGTCCCGGAGGCATCGGTTTCGGCGAGCACCTGGGTGAGCGGCCCGGTTCGGTCGAGAACGAAACGCCGGGTGATGCCGCTGGTCGTCAAGCTCACGCGCGCTCCCAACCCATCGTAGGCGGCCTGGTTGGTCACGCCCCCGGTCACCGATTCAATCAGGCGATCCTCAACGTCATACCGGAAAGTGTCGGGGCCGTAGTTGGTGAGACACCCGTTCCGGTCGTGGCCCACGGGCACACCATTGATGCTCGCCAGCCGGTTGTCGGCGTCGTGCGTGTAGTTGTTCGTCTGGCTTTGGAAAAGCGGAAAGAGCGGTTCATCCTGATTCACCTGACGCGGGTTGCCGAGGCCGTCGAGCGTGATCGCGTAGCCGGCAATCACAGTGCCATCCGGCAGGGAGTTTGTGAGCGAGCGGAGCCGCCGGTCGGCGTCGTAGCCATAAAACACCGTCGTCCCGTTGGCGTTGGTGGTCGTGATGTGATTGCCCACCGCATCATACCCGTAAGAGGTCACGCCCCCGAGCCAGTCGGTGACGCTCACAAGGCGATTCAGTTCGTCATAGGCATATTGAACGGTCTTTCCGTCAGGAAAAGTGATGGCCGTGCGATTGTGGTTGGCATCATAAACGTATCTCACTTGTTTCCCAAACACGTCCAAGACGTTCGTCACACGGTTGATCAGGTCGTAGCCCCAAGTAGTGATGCCTAGGCTGTCCATCATGCGCACGCGGTTGCCCACGGCATCATGCGTGAACGAAACCGTCGTTCCGTCCGAATAGGTGATGTTGGTCAGCCACTGATTGGCGTTGTAGGCGAACCGGTTGGTTCGTCCGAGGGCGTCCACCTTTTCAATGATGTTTCCCGCAACGTCGTGAACAAACCGCGTGACCGTCCCCAGCGGCTCCCACCGTTCCACCAGCCGGTTCAGAGCGTCATAGAGGTTGGTGGTCACATGGCTACCCGGCCCAGTTGTCGTGAGCCGGTTGCCGTTGCCATCGTGAGTGAACGAACGGGGCCTCTCAGCACTGTCCCAAGCATTGGTGAGTCGTCCGGCCGCATCGAAGGCAAAACGGGATGCCTGCCCAAGGGCGTTGGTCGTTGCCACACGTCGGTCGAGTGCATCATAGCCGAAGGCGTTCGTGAGCCCCATGGGCGTGATAGTGGCAACCTGCCGGTTGAGCACGTCGAATCGGTTGGACACGGAGCGCCCGAGCGGATCGGCACTGCTGATGAGGTTGCGGTTCGGGTCAAAGGCGAACTGCGAAACGTGGGAAGCCGCGTTGGTGGTGGAAGTGAGGTTGCCCACTGGATCGAACCCAAAACGCGTCGCGTTGGTCCGGGCGTCGGTGACTTCCACCTTGCGGTCGAGCGCATCATAGCGGTTTGAAACCACTCCGCCCAAGGCATCGCGGACCTGCACGAGCCGGTCCTTGTTGTCGTAAAAGCTAGTCGTGGTTGCCCCGCGCGGATTGGTGGTGGTCAGCCGGTTGTTGTTGGCGTCGTAGGTGAAGCGGTTGGTGCTTCCCAGGGCATCGATCGTGAAAAGCACATTGTCGTTGTTGTCATAGGCGACTCGGTTGGTCCGCCCCAAAGGGTCGATGGTGGCGGTCCGGCGACCGAGCGCATCATACTCGAAGTTCCGAACGACATTCAGTGGTGCGAGGGTAGTCACCAGGTTGCCGGCCAAATCAAACTGGTTGGTGACAGAAACACCGTTGTGGTCAGTGACAATGAGTGGCAGCCCGGTTGAGCTGTAAGTCACAAAACTGGTTTCCCCAAGCGCGTTGGTGGTCGAGGTCGGGTTCCCCTTGGAATCGTAGCTGATGACGGTGGCGTTGGTCAGCCCGTCAACGCGCAGGATGGGGTTATTGCGTTCGTTATAGGCCATCGTGGTGACCACGCCGAGCATGTTGCTCTGGCTGGTCATGTTGCCGCGAGGGTCATAGGTAAAGGTGGTGTAGTTGCCGTTCCGGTCCTTGGTCCAGATGCGATTACGGTTGGTGTCGTAGCCATGCCATTCGGAGAAGCCCATTTCGTCCACGATGTTCGTCACCAACAACCGTTCATCGAACTGAAAAGTTGAAGTCTGGCTGAGCGCATTGGTCAGGTAGGTGATTCGGTTGGTAAAGTCGTAGCGGAACCCGGTGGACTGGTCGGCCACATCCAATTGCAGGATGACGGCACGGGTGTCGGGATCGTAAATGTTGCGGACGTAGCGGTTGCCGTTGGGGTCATGGGCGTCGGTGAGCTGATGCAAAGCGTCGTAGGCGAACGTGTTGGTGCCGAGGTTGGCGTCCACGACCCGGACAAGGTTGGTCTGGCCGTCGTATTCGAATCGCACGGTGCGGCCGGCGGGGTCCGTGAGGGAGGTTAGGCTGCCGGTGTTGGGATCGCTGGTAAAAGTAACACCCCGTCCGGCGGTGTCGGTGATTTTGGTCAACCGCCCGGCGGACGATTCAAGGGACAATCGGTTGCCATTCCGGTCCGCGATGAAGGCCAGTTGACCTTGGGGCGAGAAGCCCCGCTGCGTTTGCCCCTTGTCGGTGAGGGTCCAAGAACCGTCGCCGTTGTGCTCAAGCCGGTCATAAACTCCTGGGTCAGGCTGATAGGTGTTGTCCGGCAGCAGGGTATGGGTTTCAACGTGTCCGTCCGCGAAGGTGATGAGCACATTGGTTCGGGTGTTGAGCAGGCGGAGGTTGTAGGAGTGGGACCAGCCAAACCCCAGTGGCAATCCGGTCTGGTCGGCAAATTTGCTGTTGTAAAACCGCTTGAAATCAAATGGAAAGCCGATGCTCGGCATCCGCAAGTCTGTGTGCTCGTAGGTGTAGTTGCCGCTGGCGAGGTTGACCGGGTCGGGGGAGTGGGCTTGGCTACTGCCACCAGAGCTACCGACATTGTGTGATTGAACGGTGATTTGCCGCGAAGTGGAGCTGACTTGATTGTAACTATCCTTCACTTGGAGCGTTACGACGCGGGTGCCGGTTGAGCCGAACGAGAAGCGAGCACTGCTGGACGAGTTAAAGGAGATCGACTGGCCGTCGTCGGAACTCCAAGCATAGGTCAAGCTCGTAGTGCTTGAAGAAGCGGACGCATCAAAAACGACCTCCTTACCCGTCACGGGTTGGAGATCGGAAGCGGAAAAGCTCGCTCTAGGCGCAGAGGGTAGTTGCGGCGTGATGCTGCTTTGTGACGTGTAGGCAGATTGGGCGGTGCCTTTGCGGGCGCGGACGCGATAGGAATGCTGCAATCCGACGGTAACATTTGCATCAATGTAGCTCGTGCTACCAGCGTTAGCGGAGTATGTCGTGGAAGTCCCCGAAACAACGCGCTCTATTTCAAAACTTGTCTCATCAGTCGAGTTGTCTTGCCAGCCGACTCGCACGCCATTGGGTTCGTAAGAAAGTGTCAGATTTGACGGCGCAACCACACCACCGACGGTAACGGTTTGAGTGGCTGAAGGCTGTGATTGACCGAATCCGTTGGTGGCAATAACTCGGTAGCTGTATGATGTCGTTTGCTGAACAGTTGTGTCAGAGAAAGCAAGAAAACCTTGTCCAGAACCGCCCACAACGACCCATGTGCTTTGTGGATTTGTGTTCCGTTCAATGATGAACCCTGATTCGTAATTATCAGGAGCATTCCACGCCAAAGAAACCAAAGAATCTCCGACCGCAGCAGCTAGGTTTGTCGGAACTCCAGGGGCTTTTAGCGTTGTAATGTATGCGTCTGGGCTTTCGGGACCCGGGATGTCACCCGCGACGGAAGCAACATCCCACCGGTAGGCGGTCTCAGTAGTCAATTTGCCGAATGGAATTTGGTAACTGGTTGCTCCAACAACATTTACGGTATGGACGACGTTTGCTGCTCCGTAAGGGGATTTTGAGATGCTAAATGTGTAGGAGGTGGCTTGGGGAACACTCGTCCAAGAAAAGGTGGGAATCGGCGTCCGCAGTAGGTTTCCTGGCGCATTGACTGAACCGGGAGATAACCCGGTGGGGGCTGGTAGTCCTATCAAAAAATACAGCGTGGTGGATATTGGACTGGGACCGGAGGCGTTGTTGGCTTGCATGTTCCAGCGATACGGATAGCCTGGCAATGTATCGATAATAACGGAATTTTTCGTCCCCCCGGTAATGTTGGTCGAGAAGAGGTTGCTGCTGACAAGTTCTCGCCAGTAAACACTGTAACTAGTTGCTCCAGAAACCGGAGTCCAATTAAGGGTCACTTTGGGACCGACGGCGATGACCGTGCTATTTGAATCGCCGCCTGGAGAGAGACCAGTCGGGGTGCTAGGCACTGCTGCGCGGGAATCAGGGGAGAGCCAGATAGCGAGACATAAGCTCACAATGAGCACGCACGCGCGACGACCACTGTGAACCAAATCAGAAAGGGCAGCATCCCGAACGGTGAAAATCCCTCCTAAGTTTGGACTGGTCTTTTTCATGACAGGCCGACGCAATTTCCCCTCCGCCTTCACATGCGCATCGTCGGGGAATTCACGACACACGGCCTGAAAGTTCGGTGCTTGTATTGGCACCAGTCCAGTTGAGATCGTATCCGTGCTGGCACTTCGGTCAAGCGCCATTTTTGAATTCTTGAAAGCAGAAGAATCGGAAATGTCGCCATGAAAAACGCCCGACGGGTAAGGTCGGGCGTGTGGTCACTGGAAGAAGTATCCCAGCTCCCGCAGACTGGCGTGCGTCGGATTCCCGACGACCACATGGTCGAGCACTTCCATTTTCAGGAGTTGCCCGGCCCGGATAAGGTCACGAGTCACTTTGATGTCCGCTTCACTTGGCGTCGGCTCCCCGCTCGGATGATTGTGCATGAGCACAACGGCGCTCGCACCGCTCGCGATGGCGGTTCTGAACACCTCGCGCGCATGGACCAGAATGGTGTCCATCGTGCCCGTTGCAACCAGGTGATGTCCCCGGATGCGTCGCCGGGTGTTCAAGTGCAACACAACGAAGCATTCGCACTCCGGGTTGAAATACGGGTGCGTGGTAATGTGTGCCCGCCAGTAGTCGGCGGCGTGCTGCGGCGTGTCACAGAGCCGCATCGCCTCGGGCGTGGGACATTCCCGCAGCGCCACCACCTTGAACTCTTTCGGCTGGTTCAGGTCCGGCCCCTCGGCTTCCGGCCCCACATCGAGGATGAAGTCACAAGCCCGTTGCGCCTGGGCGGCGGCGTGGACGACGAGCTTGCGGTCGTCCCGCAAGCGTTCCAACCAGCTCTGAATGTAGCTGGCCGACGGGGTGAGTGTCGTGGCCTCGATGGCGCAATGACCGGCGAGAAACGCCGCGCCCATCTCCGCCACCAGTTCCTCGCGGCTGTAGGGGTCGCTGCCAAACTGCACCGGTTCAGCCACCTCCTTGCGGTTCAGGCGGGAGGGATGCCCGGTGGCGTGCGTCAGCTCGTGGAAGAGCGTGCTGTAATAGGCGGCGGGGGACTCGAACAAGGTCGCCGCCGGCATGGTGACCCGGTCCTCGCGGGGTGAGTAGCACGCGCGAGCGCCGCCATGCGCCAGCGCTGGTGGCCGGGGCATCTGGGCCACCACCCGGTCGCATGCGTCGATGGGCTCGAAAGCCCCGTTGACCTCCGGCGGCGCGGGCACGGTGATCCCTTCGCACTGCGCGACATTGAAGACGCGGTGATAGCGCAAGAATGGAATCCGTTTGCTCTCCCCGTTGTCCTCCGGCTCCTCGAACACTTTCCAGAAGACCACGGGGAAGGACTTCTCCCCCGGCTTGATGCGGCCGTCCAACGCCTGCACCTGCCGGAATGTCAGCCAGAACGGGGAGGCAAACCCCGCTGCGTGCAAGAGGAACAGGTTGATGCCCCGATACGCTTTCCGGCTCACGTAGTTGCGGGGTGCTTCACTGCCGCCTTTCCATGGCCTGTGCCACGGCACGGTGCCGGCTTCCAACAATCCGATGATTCGGTCGGTGATGATTTGATATACGTCCTTGTTCATGTAACTCTCTTTCTGGCCGTCCACCTGTTTCAGCAGGCTGCCTCTGGTGTGGTAACTCTCGCTGGGGGCGGGACGGCCTTTGATTTTCCAGCGGGAAAAGAAAACCTCTCTCCGCAGAGAGAGGCGTGTGCGTCAGGCCGATTGCAGGCGCTGACAGGCGGTGTGGTAGCAGCCGGCCTCCTGCTCAATGAGCAGGAACGTCCGGCCGCATTGGCGGGCGGCCAGCCCGGTGGAACCCGACCCGGCGAACGGGTCAAGCACGAGGTCGCCCGGTGCGGAGAACGCCATGATAAGGGGCACGAGGCCCGACACCGGCTTCTCCGTCGGGTGATACCGGTTCTCGGTATATTCCCACGGCAGCACGTCCGGCGGCGGGCTCGTTGGCTTGGGCGGTCGGCCTTTGGCCAACAAGAACGCCACTTCATGGAAGCTCTGCGTGTAGCCGTCGCGGGACGGATACGGCTTGGTCCAGACCAGATGGCTCACGGGCCGAAACCCGCAGGCCTTCCATGCGCCCATGAAGCGGTCCACCATCGGCCAGCCATAGAAGGAGAGGCAGAGGGAGTCCGGTTTGAGGACCCGATGGATTTCACGGAAGGCCGGCAGGAGCCAGCCGTCGTCGTGGTCGTTGCCCACCCGTCGGCCGTCGCGGGGACGGTAGTTGGTGAGATACGGCGGATCGGTGAGGACAAAGTCCACACACGAATCCGGCAGGGAACGCAGGGCGACAATGCAGTCGCCGTGAAGGATGCGGTTGGTGAAGGCAGACACGGGGGGCTCCTTTCGGTTGAGGGTCAATAGTCCTCCGGGAGCAGCACCGTGGTGGACCGGCGGTCCGCCTCGGTGATGATCCAGAACTTCACACCCGCCTGGGTGCGATATACCGAGAAGAGGCGGGAACCGTCCGTGAGAGCCAGTTCGTTCGCTTCCCAGTCGTGCACGGTCATCTGCCCCCAGTCGCCGGTGGCGTGCTGTCGCAGGGCGGCCAGGAGCTCCTCGGCGGGGATGGTTTGCAGGGCATTGGGCGTCGCCACGAGGCGGCCCAAGGGGAACTTGGCGGCGCTCATGCCGGCCTCCTCCCAGCGGGTCGGCGTTGCTTGCCGACGCTGCGGTTGAGGATTTCGGTGGCGGAGTAGGTCGAGATGCGGAACGTCATCGGCGACTGTTGGAAGCGGACCGGCTTGTCAAAGCGGGTCTTGAACGTCCGGGCCGGGCGGTGCATGAGCACCACGGCGGCACAGTCATTGACCCGGATGACCAAGCCCAGCCGGCCATCAATGCGGAGCACGTCGTTGACGCGCAGCCGCCAAGGGTCGGGCTTCTGCCAGAACAGGCCGAACAGCTCGCCCTGCACAGGAATGCCTTTCAAGGCGCACCTCCGTAGATTTCGTGCGCCTCCTCGGCGGACAACTGGCTGGGCTGCTGGCCTTCCTCGGCAAAGACATGGGTCTTCACGAAGACGAAGCGGGCGAGGCGAGCGGCCATGTCCTCCCGGCCAGCGCGACCAGCCTCGTCCTCGTCAAGGAGGACCAAGACCTGGCTGTGCCGGTCGGTGTGCTGGCGGATCAGTTCCTCCTGTGCGGAGGACAAGGTGCTGCCCATGAGGGCCACCACCTTCCTGACCCCGTGCTGATGCAACTTCATGCAGTCGAAGAAGCCTTCGACCAGAACCAGCGGGCGCTCGGGCGGCTCCCGTTTCGCCCGGTCGAGGTTGAACAGCTCCAGCGACTTCTTGAAGCCGGGCGGGAGCTTGTATTTGGGCGTGCCGTCCGGGGGTTCCCCCGGATACCGGCCAGCGTAGGCGACGACCTTGCCCTCCGGGTTGTGGATGGGGATGGCGAGGTGGTCCTTCAACATCCCCTTGGCACAGAAGCCAACGCCGAAGTCCACGATGGTCTCGGGGGAAAGGCCCCGTTCGACCAGATACGGATGCTTCCCGTCGAGGTGTTCCAAACGGAACTTCAGGACGGGATTGGGTGTGGCGTCCTCGGGTCTGGCCTTGGGAGCCGGTGCCGATGTCTGGCGGGGAGCTGATGGCTCGCGTGGTGATGCCTCCTCCTCTGCCGGTGTGTCGGACGCGGGGAGGTCGAACCACTCGATGAGTTTGAGCGCGGCTTTGTGGACGGTGATGCCGTCCTTCTCGGCGACAAAGTCGAGGACGTTGCCGCCGTGCTTGCACTCGCTAAAACAGTTCCACACGTTTTTGCTGATGCTCACCCGGAACTGTGTCGGGTTGGTGCCATTGTGAATCGGGCAACAGCCGGACAGGCTGTCGCCACTGCGCTTCATGGCGTCGAGCAGGCCGTATCGGGCGAGCACCTGCTCCATCGAGACGGCGGCTTTGATGGACTTGAAGTCAACGAACTTGGTTTTGGGCATGGGAATACTCCTGTGTGGGTTTTCAAAGAACTATGGCCGGCTCCTGAATGGAACTGGCTCCGGGGTGCATCGTATCGCGGAGGCCCACCGCCAACCGAGAGGCGCATCCTTGCCGGAAGTGGCAAGATGCCAAAACGATTTCAAACCTCTGCGATTGTTCAGGAAGCAACCTTCGGCGAAATTGTTCCCGCGAATTAACGTGAGGTGCGGAACGGAGCGAGTGGACGGTGAAAAAGGATGCCGAATCCTATTTAACGGCCGACTTCAGGTCGGTCGGAAACATTTCTCACGCACAGCCCTTGAATTCCATCCGAGATAAACGAATCTAAGTCCCACGCTGGGAACTGCTCGGCGTGTTGCTCCTTACCAACGTTGTCTCACTGAGGTCAGGCGAGACAACGACCATACGCAGAAAAGCTCGCTGCTTTCCCGGGCGCACGGAGCCCACCCCCCTTTTATCCCTTTGCAGCGAGCTTCCACACGAATGGTTCGTGTGGTCCTTCAAAACAAATGCGTGTGCCAGAGCAACAAAAATGGAGAGTCGTGGGGCGGTCATGCCCATTCCCTGAAAAGCTGTCGCGCGCCGCTCTTTCTTTGAGATTTTCTATGAGCACAAACAACCAGCATAATGGGCCGCGCCTCTACATTGAGGTGCCGGCGGGTTCCACCATAATCCTAAACCTGCATTCGAATAGCACTGCTATGGCGATGGCAGATAACGGCCCTCCTCAAGACAAAAAACCGATGCCCGCAAAGCAGGCACCGGTTGAGGAGTCGAAACCAGTTGGAAGCTGGTTGCTCGACTGAGCGCGAGACAAGTCTCGCTACGAACTAAAGTTAATAATAGGGGCAAGTCACGCTTGTGTCAACTACCAGTTGTGCTCGCATGGGGTTCACCCACCAGTAATGGGTGTCCGCTGAAGTTTGCATTTGGCACTAATGTTCGTTTCCTTCCCCGTTGCACCCGTAACTCCGATGCGTCAGCAGGCTGGAAGGCTCTCCCCGGCCGCTCTGCAAGACTGGTGCGAACAGGATGTCGGGCTGTGCCAAGACGGTTTGGTCGGCGAAGAGGAACAGGCCGTGGCCGCGCTGCAATCGTGAGGCGGCTTCAACGAGTGAAGTCACTCGCTCGGGACTCTGCGTGACGGTCAATACCCGAAAGCGATGAAAACCAAACTGCCGACGATGCAGGTTCTGCGACCAGGTCCCTTCGTATGCGAAGAGTTTGCGGGCGAAGGAGGTTTGAGACAGGTTGCGCCGCGTCACCGGCATGGTGCCTCGGTCGGCCTCCAGGAAGAAGTATGCCCGGTCGGTGCTGCCATCCTCACGGGTGATTTCCAAGGCGAAGACACGGTCGGGGATGACGCCGAGCTTGATGTGTCCGGCAAGGGTCACGCTCCATCGGAATGTCGATCGGGGCTTGCCGGGAATGGGCAAATCCTCGTCCATGGAGAGCCGGACACAGCTTGATCTGCGGCAGGCCAGCTCCAAGGCCACGAGCACGTCTGACACGAGGAGCGCGTGCTCCAGAAACATCCGGCCCACGGCACGGTTCTTCTCACTCCAACGGTATGGGCGGTATGAGGAACCGAGCTGCGCTTTAAGGAGCTTGCCGCTCTTGCTGCTGAGGCCATACACGAACGGGCGGGAGCCGGTGCGCTCGTAGTAGAGGAGCTGGGCGCGGGGACGTTCGAGGTAGCCGTGGTGGAAGAGGAGTTGAAGGCGGCGCAGGAGCATCTGCTCACTGCCGCCAACCAAGGCGGTTAAGTGCGAGGAACGGAGAAAACGGTGCCGGTGGACGAGCCGGAGGATGAGGACGTCGCGGTTGGTGAGGTCGAGGGGGAAAACCGCAGACGAGCGTTGAAAACGAGGAAGGCGGGGGGAATCCATCCCGGCAGGATACCGGAAACCGCACTGGCGGCGGAGGCGTCATGGTTTGCGGTCGAGAACAAGATTTATTACGGCCACCGGCGGTCACAAACTTACATAGTCATCTGCTAAACGCGTTTCCGCTCCGGATTCAACAATGCCTGTCGTCGGCCATACTCGACAGGAATTTCAAGCTCTTCACATAAAGCCTGCCTAGTAGAAACTTCGGTGTGAAAGAGGCGGAAATAGTGAATTACAAGGTGCTTCAGCACTCGGTCTGCAAAAACCGAACCCTTAATTCCCTTATGAAGGTCAACTATGTGCTTGGTATTGATTTTCGAGATGTCCAAACGAACCGAGGCATCGAGCAGGCGGACAGCATGGCTCGGGTGCGCTGAATCATCAACAAGCCGGTCGTAAGATAATTCGAGTTGGGGCGACCCTACGGCCTGTGAAATACGCTTGATGATGCCAAACGTCATGATTTCGGAGAACATGAAAATGAACTGCTTTATTAGCTTGGTGAGCTCCTCTCGCGTCAGCTTGATGAGCTCCTCGTCATCAGCATGACGACTGAGGATGTTGTCCATAATGTTGTTGATGATCTGGTCGGGGCTTTCTTTCCAAGCGCCAAGTAAAACGGTCAACACGCGAAGCCCAAGGCTGTAGCATTCCTGAATGAGAATCCTCTTCGGTTCGGCTTCGAGTTGCCCGGCAAAAGTCTTCACAACTTGCCCCAAAACTTCGATGGTCCGAATCGCGTCATTAAGGTCTGCAACAAACCGCAGGACTTCGTCCCGGTCGTATTCCTCATCGGAGGGCTCTGGTTGCTTTAACCGCTCTTGTTCGTCAGCTTGAAGCCGTCGCCGCTCTCGAATCGAGTCAGGCGTGTCGTCTCGATGAATAAGTTTTGGGATCGAATCGTAAACGGAGCAAAGGAAACTGACATCGGATTCCAAACAGATCGGCTCGACTTCAGTGAACATTGATCTGGCGTGCCTAAGCAGCAGTTCCCGCAACCAGGGATCGGGGCAGAGATACGTGAGGAACAACCAGATATTTGCCGTCTCTTCCCGGTGGATGCGAGTGGAGAGTTTCTCGATCTCCTCTTTCACTGCTGGCAAGTGGAGGTTTTTCCAAAAAAAGTGCGCGACAAAAAAATAATAATGATAGCTGTATTTGAAGGATGTTTCACCATCAAGTGTCCTGAGGATACCCGCCTTCTTCAGCTCTTCCCGAAGCTCCTTGAGACCGAGACGCGTGTCATGTTGGCTGTTATACTTCTGATGGAAAATTTCGTAAGTTTTCTCATTGCAGCTCCGTGCCTTGGTGCAAAACAGGGCATGAGCAAGTTCAGCAAGGTAGGTTTCCTTCGTAATTATGTCGGCGACTCGGTTCTCTGAAGCCAGTGCCTTGGTGATAAGAATCTCCTGAAGCTTCGCGTAACTCGCGGAGGGGGCGCTCCCGAGATCTGCATTAGATAACGCTTGGAGCAGCGTTATCACGAAGAATGGCAACGACGGCAAGTAGCCTTGCTTGAGCAATTGGTCGATCTGAACCTCATACTGCGTAATTCGACGATGGACTTCTTCGGTCGTCAGGTCGAATTGGCTGCCAAATTCCACCCATTTCTTGATGATTTGGGTCCTGAGCAAGAGCCCGTATTCGAGAAGCTGTAGTTGGGTGTATTCGGCAAGAAATATTTTCCCGAATTGCGCCTCGCGCAATTCTTCGAAGCGAATACTATCATCGGTAAAGATACAGACTCGCTCGAAACGCTTGTGAATTGCCTCAAGTAAAGCTAGGCGTGCTTTCGCTGATAGCTTAGAATGGTCGAAATCGTCAATCAGGACAACAGTTTGGTCACGGTCTAATTGGTCGAATAGGGGCAATTTTGGATTTTGATAATGAGAAAGGAATCGCTGTTGAATCAGTTCAATAAAATTCTCAAACTTTGAGGAGGTAATATCTTCGCCTGAAACGAGAACCGGAACAAGGTTTCGCTCGTAAAATTCGCGAAACAAAACTCTCGACAGGGTGGATTTTCCGATTCGCTCCTGGCCGAGAAAAACCAATCGCCGTTTGTTGAGGACGAATTTGAGAAGGTCGCGGCTTGATATGCTCTTGTCCGTGATGGTCTCCCGCCGGTCGCTCAATTGGAACTCGTGTGCATCAGGATAAACGAACAGGTCGTGGATTGTCAGTGGCTGGCCGGAAGGATGGGCATAGTTTGCGCCAGGGTCATTCAGGAATTTGTCAAAATCGTCAGCCAAAACGAAATCTCGCTTGGCGACGAGGCCGCCCCGCTTGAACGGAAGCCAAGGATTGTGTGGCGTTTCAGGCTCAAAGTGGTCCTCGACCCAAGTGTAGGTAACAACTTTGCGAGTCTGAGCCACCAAATCGATCCAGACAGCATTGAACCCACTGTATTGGCTCTCGCGGTGCTCTTGAAATGCTGCGCCCTCGACGAATGTTACGTTGTCTCCCCGGGTGCGACTGACACTGAAGCTGTCCGCCTCGTGTTCATGCCCCGTCAACATCAGGTCGGACAGGGATTCGACGTGGTGTGCAAACGATTTTTGCACTCCTTGACTGATCCAAGAAGACGGGTGATGGAATACAGATACGACGAAGTCGTGTGCTGAATACTGTCCAGCCTCCTTGAGAACTTCCACCGGATATACCAACTCCATCGGTCTTTCAGGATTCCGTGAAGTCATGGCTGTGTTGAAGCATCGGAATAACGCCTTCGATCCGCCGACGGGAATGCTGTATTCGTAGTAGACGTGACGCTTGTTCTTTGATGGAGCAGCGGTCTGAAAGCGGGCGACGAAATCGAAAAATTCTGACTGAACGGCTGTGCAAGCATCGCAGGCGTCGTCAGCAAACGGCGCAGACGGGTCATCGTTTAGGCTTTTGATAACAATTTCCCGGATACTCCCCGGTTCGTGCAAATTGCAGTCATGGTTTCCTGGCACAGCCAGGCAGTGAATTGGAACGTCGCGAAGTCGACGCGCAAGTTCTGCCTTAACTCCCAGAAGGGCCGGCAGTGCAATCGCGTATTCTTCTTTCGCGCCGGAGAACGCGACGTCACCGGAAACGACGAGTATCGCAACTGCAACGTCCGGCACTTCGTTGGCAATTGCTGGAGCGACTTTGTCCAAGCGAGATAGACAGGCGTTGTTGTCTTTACGAATGTGAATGTCGCTCAGATGCAGGATTAGCAATTTCATATGAGGCGGATCTGCGGTGTCTCTAAACGATTGTCGAATTCAGCGAACTGCGCCAGACGTTGGCGCGACACCAGTCGGCACAGGACTCATCGAAAAGTGTTGAGGTTCGCCCCCTGCTCATTTTTGTCTGAACCATGGCGGACTTGTCAGCACACTAACGATTCGTTCTCAGTGGGGCAAAAGATTTCGTCGTCAAGCGGTTCAACCGCCGCTCGATTCGCTGGCGAGGGGAGGCAAATCGCTCTCGTGATTGCATGGTCAGCTTTTTGCAGCTTGCGCCGCGAGGGTTCGATGCCGGCAAGCTCCTCGCCCGAAACGGCGTCTTGTTCACCCCTCCTTCCATGAGCTTCACCACCATCTCAAACCGATCGAGGTCAACGAGCTGCTCGGCGGCGAACTCCTTCCCGAACTCCTGCCGCAGCACCTCCGCATCTGTGCTCCCGATGCGGAAGGAAATCAGCGTTCCCACGTTGCCAAACACCGCCTGTCGGACGGGGATCGTGAGCTGGTCCACGTATTGATGCGACAGGATGAGGCACAGTCGATACTTGCGGGCCTCGGCAAGAATGGCCGTGAACGCGTCCGTGCTGAAGTTTTGGAACTCGTCGATGAACAGGTAGAAGTCGCGGCGGGACTCCTCCGGCTGGTTCGCCCGCGCCATCGCCGCTAACTGGAACTGCGTCACGAGAAGCGACCCCAGCAAGTTCGCCTTGTCGTGCCCCAGCTTGCCCTTGGACAGGTTGGCGATGAACAGCCGGCCGTTGTCCATCATGAACGGGAAGCTCACGCGGTTGCGCACCTGGCCAAGAATGTTCCGAATCACGGGATTCAAGAGGAACTGCCCCAGTTTGTTCTGGATCGGCGCAATGGCCTCGCGCCGGAACCGGTCGTCGTAGCTCGCGTATTCGGTGGCCCAATAGTCGCGGATGAAGGGGTCCTGCACCTGCCGCACCACCCATGCCCGGTAGTTGTCGTCGGTGAGCAGGCGGTTCACGCCAAGCAGGGTGGTGTTCGGGCAGTCCAGAAGGGCAGCAATGGCGTTGTAGAGGATGTATTCGAGCCTCGGTCCCCACGAATCCCGCCAGATGCTCTTGAAGGCACCAACGATGCCGGAGGCAACCAGGTGCCGCTCGTCCTTGGGCACGTTCGCAATCAGGTTCAGGCCGATGGGGAACTCCAGGTCACCGGGGTTGAAGTAGCAGAGGTGGTCGGCGCGGGACGGAGGGATATGGTTCAGGAGGTCCTCGGCCAAGTCCCCGTGCGGGTCAATGAGGCCCACCCCATCGCCCCGGGCGATGTGCTGGATGATGAGGTTTTTGAGGAGCGTCGTCTTGCCAACCCCCGTCTTCCCGATGACATACACATGCTGACGGGCATCCTCCCGGCCAAGGCCAAAAGGCTGGGAACTTTCCCAGCCGTGGCGCAAGCCGTAGATGATGGGGGAGTCGTGGTTCATGGTTCCAAAGCCAGCCGCCACTCCTGGCTCCCGCCCCTCCGGTTCCGGCGTGTAGGAGAACCGGTGGTTAGGGAGTCCGCGCCGGCCCCATGGTGCCGGGCGCTGGCACCGGCAAACGTATTGGGGACGAGCCGATGAGGTAATGGCGGCTGGCGTTGAAATCCGAATGGCCTCGGCAGTGGGGATGATACCACGGGGGTGCGGAGCGGTCGCGCGGGGCTCGCGCGCCTGTGGTCCTTCCGCCTGATGGCGGCGACGCTGTTTCCAGCTTCCGGCTGAACGTGTGTGGTCTTGACCGCTTGTGGAGTCGGCACGTTTGCACACCCGTCGTCCTCCACGCATCCCGCGTGAAGTGGTCATGGACATGAACCCGTGGTGGGGCGCGCTAGCGCCTCCTCTTAAAGACAGTCCCCCAACGTGTCGGCGCTAAAGGACAATCGGACTGTGCGGCCGACCTATACGCTTTTGGTTAAAGGACACCGGTTAGGGGGACTGCAACCCGATAGCCGAAGGAAACAGCGTATAGGTCGGGCGGTAGCCGACGACACGTTGGGGGAGGTAGTAGCCGGCGGTTAAGCCGTGGAAGTCCGGTCGTGATGGGCGGTAGCCCCTACATACCATGGATGTAGGTAGTGCTCGAATTTCAGCGCTTGGGGGCGCGCACTCCCGGAGCCGGTCGGGTTCACCGGTAGCTGGACGGAAGGAGCAACGCGACGACCTTGGGGTAATTGGAATCGGTGAAGGCTGGGAGTCTTGCGGCTTGCACCAACCAAGTCCTTGGTTGGCGGTTGACCCACCACGTTTCCTTAACAGCCACAGTGGTCTCCAATCCTTTTCGATAGCAGTCTATCACCACAGAATTCCATGGAGGAGTTGTTCCGGGAAGGAGGTAGCCTTTGAAGGCTCCGTTTTTCTTGGAGTATCGCACCCATAGCGGGCCACGACCGAGATAGTCATGCCTCTGGTCTGTCAAGAATACTGCAACGCAAGGAACGTCACCGGCAAAATCCACAAGCCGGTGAGTGGTCGCATCAATCGAGGCTTCATAACGCTTCCTCAACGAATGAATGACGTCGAAACTAAGCTTTCCGTGACCGGACAAGTCACAGGCGAAATCGTCGTGAGGGAGGAGCATCTCCGCTGCCCCGGCATCGCAAAGGGACTCAAACTCCTGCTCAGGGTCTTTCAATTTCCTGCCTGGTGAGTGGTTGCGCGGAAGATATTGGCAGAAATCTGGGAAAAGGGTGTGAGCCAATTCGTGGAAAATGGTGAATCGCTGCCGCTCTGGTAACACTCCGCCACGGTATTCGATCCAAAGCTTCCCGTCGGGATACGGGAGAATGCGCCCGTCTCCGTCAATGTCATGATGCACCTCCTTACATTTAATGTCGAAGAGGCTCGCGAGTATTTTGGGACAATAGGGCGGTCCTTCCCATCTGCGGGCCTTGGCGTATGCCACACGCTCTCTCGCCAAGCGCTGAATCAACTGCTTTGGTTTGCGTTCCCGATGGAAAGCAAGCAGCGCTTCAACCGAAGCGTGTCTCTTGTTAGCCCCAACGCTACGCCCACCCGTATCGTGCATACCGCGAAAGCTGCCAGAGGCAGATCATTTTTTGAAGCTATTCTCGATGCTTTGATACAAGAATTTCCATCGTTCCAACCCCTCGGTTTTTCCGGCTTTGCGGTTTCGCAGGAGGTAAAGGGCGTTGAGGATGTCGGGATCGGCCTGCTTACCCTGCTCTTTCAAGAAGGCGATCAGCCCTTTCTGCCAATCGGGCTGCTGCTCGGGAATGACGCGCTTCACCTGTGCCTGCTCGGTTTCCAGGAGTTCAGACAACGTGACGTCAAGGGCCTCGGCAATCTTGTAGAGGGTGCCCAGCGAAGGATTGCTGTCTTCGCCGTTCTCAAGTTTAGAGAGGAGTCCCTTCGATAGTCCTGCGCGCTCCGCAAGCGTAGGCAGGGTCATTTGCAACTCGGTCCGCAGGGTGCGGACTCGCCCGCCGATGTTTCGCATACGAAACTTTCAGCGATGAAAGTTCAAAAGGCAAACATTTTCCTTGCGAGGTTTCGTATAGTGAACTATAACTTGTCCGAAGGTTATAGTAGTGAACCGCTGGTTGGCGGTTGTCGAAGTCCGGCTCAGGCCGGTTTCGGTCCGATAATGGCACGCTGAACCTCTTGGGCGTGGTCCGGCCTGGGAGGGAATACAAAGCCGGACCCTGTGGCGAATGCCGCAGAATCAAACCAAGCCAGCAACATGAACAAAGAACATCCCGAAAGCGGGCAACCCCACGGGGAAACGAAGCGCAAAGTCACCATCAAGATCAACGGAACGGAATACCAGGTTCACCCCGGCAACCATCCCGTGTCGGAATTGAGAACCATTCCGCAGCCGAACATCCCAAAAACGGACAAACTGTGTCAGTTCATGGACGGGGAGTTCAAACCTCTCGACGATCACGCTCACGTCCAGGTCAAGGGCGGCGAAACCTTCGCCAGCAACTGCCCCAGCGGCGGAGCGAGCTGAACGTATGTTCCCAGCAGATCAAATCGACGCCCTCAAAAGCGCATATTCCACGCTTTCCCTCATCGAGGAGGGGAGTTTCAAGTTCATTCTGATTGAAGGCTTGAAACTCCCCGATGGCTGCGAGCCAAGAATGGTCAATGGGCTGCTGTGTCCGATGCACAGGGATGGGTATCCCTCGCGTTTGTTCCTGTCGTTGAAAATAATCCATCGGGGAAAAGGTCAAAACTGGAACCCGCCTGGTGGGAGCATCATTCAAGGTCAGCAGTGGTGGGCGGTTTCATGGAAGACCACGCGCCCGAATCAGACGCTGTTGGAAATGGTGTTGGATCACCTCGAAGCATTTCGCGTATGACAACATTGGTTAAAATCCCCCGAAAACTGTTGCTGGCAGTGTTGGACGACTTGGAGCGAGCGCATCCGTTCGCCGGCGAGAGGCTTGGATTCCTTTCGTTTCGGCAATCCGCCCGTGGTCAGGCTCCAATTCTGTTGTGCTACGAATACCACTCGATTCCCGACGATCAATACATCCGCGACTGGACCTGCGGAGGCAGAATTGGCGCGGACGCAATACGCGCCGCTATGGGGCGTGCCTACCGAGAACAATCGGGCCAGTTGTGGGTTCACACACATGGCCGGCACGGCAATCCGATAGGCAGTTCGCAAGACAAGCTCGACGGTCCGAAAGTGGCCCAAAGCATCTTGAACGCGCAGCCCAATGCACTTCAGGGCTGGGCTGTTGTATCGGAGGCTGGAGTCTGCGGCGAAGTCCTCAACAAGGACGGATTAGTCCATCGCTTGTCCGAACTTTCGGTGGTGGGTTGGCCGATGACGATTCCAATTCGGCGAGAGGAAGACTCTGGAATTGAGAAGTTGATGAAACGTCTTATCGCCAGGCGAAATGGCATCGCTCGTTATGATCGGCAGAGTTTTCTCGGGCCAAACTCGCAATCGGTAATCGAAAGCGCTAGAATTGGCATCGTCGGCCTCGGCGGCGGGGGTTCTCACATCAATCAACAATTGGCTCACATTGGATTCCAAAATGTTGTGCTTTGCGACGAGGATCGGATCGACATGACCAATTTGAACCGGTTGGTTGGTGCCACCCTGCAAGACGCGCGGAAGAAGCGTCACAAGGTGAAGATTGCTGAACGGCTTTTCAAGAAACTCCAACCCAAGGCGCACATTGATGCAGTGCCTCTGATTTGGCAGAAGAAGCTGGAAGCTTTGAGGGAGTGCGATGTTGTGTTCGGTTGCATTGATTCATTTTCAGGGCGACGCGATTTGGAGGCGTTTTGCCGCTCCTTGATGATACCGTATATCGACATTGGGATGAAGGTGATGCCACTTGAGGGTGCATCTCAGGAAATCTTTGGTCAGGCGATGCTTTCGCTGCCAGGTGAAGCGTGCATGCACTGTTTACAGGTGCTGACGCCGGAGAACTTGGCGAGAGAAGCAGAGGACTACAACGCGGGGCCGCAACCTCAAGTGGTCTGGCCGAATGGCGCACTTGCATCGACGGCGATTGGTTTTGCGATGGGGCTACTAACCGGATGGTCAGGCAGCGCACCGCCGCAATGGCGCGTGGACTACAAGGGAAGCCAACTGCTTATCTCCGAATCGAATCTCGCAGTTGCGATGAGGGGTAGCTCGTGTAAGCACTATTCACTTGCTGGGACGGGTGATGGGATCAAACAGAGGCTGTAGATGTCTTCAAGCCATTCTCCAGATGATTCTATCGAGCCAAATTTATCGCTGCGAAGTTCAGCTTGGCCAAGCTTCACTTTGGAGACAGCGCCAATGGTGGCCTTCGGTCCTCCGCGCTGATCACTGGCATCCAATCAGACACAAAATCATCCTGTCCGCCCGAGGAAGGCGGGCTGGCTACAATCGGCATGGCTTTTCGGCCCCTCGTTGATGAGCTTAGTTCGAACTGGGCGTCCTTGCGGGTTGATGCAGTCTGAGGTTAAGTTGCGCCACAATGGCGCTATGAGCTGCGCCAAGGGCACAATCCTGAGGTTGCGTTCGAGGTCATTAGCTGTTAAAATTTTAGTGCAAAGCCCAACAAATAGACGACGTTCAAAGCGACCCCACAAGGTCTGGTATGGTGGCACGGCGATAGCTAATTGCACCCCATGTCGATTTCGCAAAGGCAACTCCAAGTGGCCCGAAAGGCTTGGACGGATAGACTCGCACGAAACGTGGGGACAAAAGTGAAGCAACGAACGAACTCATGAGCACTGAATTCAAATTTCCAGACAAAAAGTCCGTGATTTTCTGGCCAGTTGGAACTGGTGATTCAACCACGCTGGTTTTGAAGCCGGGCGAAATTGTAATGCAAATCGATTTACGGCACCTTGAGAAAGCGGCAAGCCCCGAGGAGCATGAATGGGCGATCATCGACCATTTGGTTAAAGCCCTACCGAAAAGAAACGGCCGACCCTACCTTGCGCTTTTCGTTCTGACCCATCCTGATAAGGATCACGTTCAAGGATTCGCGGAGTTGCTGAGAAAGGTCCATGTTGGCGAACTCTGGCACACCCCAAAAGTGTTCCGCGACCAATCGGATCAAGAGGGAATGTGCGAGGACGCGAAGGTCTTCCGGAAGGAAGCGGATCGCCGCAGAAAGGCAATCCTCGCCTCTCCGACTACGATCAAGTCCGGGGATCGCTTGCGCGTGATCGGCCATGACGACATTCTTACCGAGGAGAAATACAAAGACTTGCCTGCCGAGATAAAGTCCCGTCCAGGTGAAAGGGTTTGGTTCGTAGATGGCAATAACCTGAATGGTCATTTTCATGCATTCATTCACGCTCCCTTCAAAGATGACCAGGCCAAGGACAAGAACAACACGAGCCTTGCGTTGAACGTCGTCCTCTCTGAAGGAGACAAACACGGCCAGTTCTTCTTCTTTGGAGATCGCGAATACCCGACCATCAAACGCATCTTCGAGACGACCGAAACGACAAAAGGCACCAGCAAAGACAACACGCCATACCTCCTTTGGAATGTGATGCTGTGTGCTCATCACTGTTCCAAAGCGGTGATGCACTGGAAAGAGGATTCCGACAAGGAGGAGGTTTTCAAGCCGGACATCATGACGCTATTTGAAAAGTATTCACGGGACAAGAGCGGATACATCGTCTCAAGCTCACACTCTGATTTCAGGGATGAGGAAGGCAAGAATCCGCCGCACGGAAAGGCCCGGAAGCGCTACGAAGCAATCGTAAAACCGGGACGATTTATCTGCACGCACGAGCATCCATCCAAGAAAGAGCCTGCGCCGATGGTCTTTGTTGTCGACAAGAATGGATTCGGCTTTGACGACACACGACCCAAGAGCCAAGGGCCGTCAGGGCTGGCTGCGGCCGTATCGGCAGCTCGACCAGCAGAGCAGCCACCATCAGTTCAGGTAGGCTTCGGCAAGAACTCATGACCAGTGGACAACAAAGGGCAGTGCGAGAGCTGAACCGCATGGTCGCTGCCAGCGGAGGTGCATTTGAGTTGGCTAAGGAGCCGATGCTCGAAGGCACAACGCTTGTCGTGACGGTGGGCCTTCAAATCGGAGTAATCGAAACGAGGGAGGGCGGTTTGGACTTGAGAGAACGAGAGGAGTTCATCCTTTTTGTGCCATCGGACTTTCCTTTTGTTCGTCCGAGCTTGCGTGTCGCGCACACCCGCTTCGCAGGATTTCCACACGTTACTTGGACGCACTGGCTCTGCCTGTATCAAAGCAGCATCGAATGGAACCCATCCGATGGGCTTTACGGCTTCTTCTCAAGGCTGAAAGCTTGGATTGGCAAGGCGGCGATAAATGACATGGACCCTATCGAGGGGCCACTTGAACCGCCGCATCACGACACGGATCTTACGCAGAAGCCATTTGTTATTCGTGCTGATGCCCCTTGTGTGGCGGGAGATTCTTGGATCGGCCTAGCCCTCACGGTGAAGCACGAAAACCGGACGGAACTGATTGGCTGGAATAATCTCTCCAGTGGGTGGCCTAAACATGAGCGAGTGGCCTTCGCAGTCGTTTTGCCGAGGGCTTTGCCGATGGAATTCCCGTCGCATGGCGCACAGCTGTTTCGTGCGATGCAAGAGGCAGGAATGGAGCGCGAGCAGATTGTGAAGAATCTGGCGATTGCTGCGCTGCTTACGCCCAAGGGTGAGCCGATTCACCTAGTGCTGGGCCTGCCAATGAGGCGTGCAAAAGACGGCTCTCGGCGCCTGCATATTGCCGTTTGGACGACGGATCCGGATCAGGCCGATTCGCTGAGGAACGTGCTGCCTGCGGACGACGACACGGAAATAATTCGTAACCTTCGTGACAAAATTGGTGAATCGCTTGCCAGAATTTTCGAGCTGGGAAAAATTAAGTGGTGTCAGGTGTTTGAAAACAGGGCCGAGATTGTTGTGAGACGCGATTTTGGAACTCCTGCCGCCTGGTTCGCCGGCAAGACAATTCTTGTGCTCGGTTGCGGAGCGCTGGGTTCGTGGGCAGCCGAGATTGTGGCTCGCGCGGGACCAAGCAACCTTCATTTGGTAGATACTGCTGTCGTGAAACCGGGAATCCTCGCGCGGCAAAACTTCCTTCTTCAAGACATCGGCTCGAACAAGGCACAAGCACTCGCAGGGAGGCTGACTGCCATTGTGCAGGGATGCACTGTTGCCCCACATGCTCGCGAAGCACATGCGTTTCTGATGGAAGACAAGGGACGCTTTCGCGGTTACGACCTGGTCTTGGATTGCACGGCATCTTCAAATTTTCAGATGAAGTTGGAACGGGACTGGAAGGAGTTCTCGGGACAGACGCCACCCGTCGTATCTTTGGTAATTGATTCCCAAGCGAAACACAGTCTGTGCGTGGCTATCCCAAGGGGTGCCGCCGGTGGCATTTGGCACGCGTATCTTTCCCTCAAGAAGTTGCTGTGTGTCGAAGGCAACCATGCGAGCCTGGTCAGGGCTTTCTATTCGAGCAGCGCAACGGAGAAGCTGTTCCAACCGGAACCTGGCTGTTCCGACCCGACTTTTGTGGGTTCTGCGGCAGATGTGCTTGCGCTCACATCGGATGCCGTGAACATGGCCGTCAACAGTATACAGGAACCTGGGTTCGGTGTCGGCCTTGCGTTGTCTGCTCCTGTGGCTTCTGGAAACTCGCGTGCCTGTGGTTTGGTGAGGTTGCCTGAATTCCTGGACACGGCGGTGGGTAAATACCGGGTTCGCATTGCGACGAGCGTCTTCAATCAGGCCAGAGGGTGGGTGAAGCAAAACAACCGTCGGCGCAGCTCCGATCATGAAACGGGCGGCCTTTTGTGGGGGTTTTGGGACGATGCGATTGAAGTTATCTGGATTTACGATTTATCGGGCCCGCCACCGGACAGCAAACACAGTCAGGCGCATTTTCTCTGTGGAGTAGGAGGCACCATGGAAGAGCACAATCGCCGGAAGGTAGGCACTCACGGAGTATGCGGGTTTGTTGGCCACTGGCACACCCATCCCGATTTTCCTTCAGAACAGAGTGCTACAGACATGAGAACGATGGCTGATCTGGTCGCGTCTATCGGACAAAACCAAAAGCGGTCCGTCATGCTAATTTTTGGTCGAACGGCGGGCGTGGCCACCGCTGGAGTTTACGTTTACGAAAGCGACTCCTTTGCCGGCAGTAGAGAGCTAGTTTCGGTGGGCATTGCTCAAATATCCCTAACACAACCGGTGCTATGATTGGACTGGCGCTCTCAGGCGGCGGCTCTCGTGCAATGGCGTTTCATCTCGGCTGCCTTCGCGCGTTGAATGATCTGGGATTGCTGGAACGGGTTGGGGTCATTTCAACAATCTCGGGCGGCTCGGTAATCGGCGCGTATTACGCCTACACGCCACAAAAGAGCTTCTCCGAATTCGACGCCGATGTATGCCGATTCCTGCGCAAAGGATTCCAATGGAGCATCGCTTGGGAGTTGGCGAAGCCTTGGAACCTCATTTGGTGCGGCACCAACATGGTTGCTTCAAAACTTAGCGTCGCCCTCTCAAAGGTTGCGGGGAGTGAACCAGTGGTCCGGCGATACCCGTCCCGCACCGACATGTTCTACAAAGTTTTACATCGCGAGGTTTTCGGTGACTTGAAGTTGAATTCCCCGCGCCGACAAAACATTGACCTTGTCGTTGGTGCGTGCGAGTTGCGCAAAGGGTCGGCATTTCGTTTTAGCAACACCAAATCGGGTGACTGGCGGCACGGAGAATTGGTGAATTCAGATGTGGATGTGAGCTTTGCCGTAGCCGCCTCCGCTGCCTACCCAATTTTCTTGCCGCCGTTTGACCGAACTTGGAGATTTCACAAAGCGGGCACGGAAACCGACCATCGGGTTCTCATCACCGATGGAGGAGTCTATGACAATCTCGGTCTTCAAGTCCTGGAACCTGGCCGTGACCCAAACGTCAGCCTCCACACATTTCCATGCGAGTATTTGATTGTTTGCAACGCGGGGCAAGGCCAAGAGGCCGGGGCCAGCGTGCCCTTCGGCTTTCTGCCGCGGGTTGCTCGTTCCTTTGAAATTGTGCACCGCAGAGTTCAGGACTCGGCGATGCACCGGTTGCACCAATTGAAAGAATCAGGCCAAATCAAAGGGTTTGTTTTGCCCTACTTGGGACAGCAAGACAGCAGCCTTCCATGGAAACCCACCGATCTGATTTCAAGGTCCGAAGTCATCGGTTACCCAACTGACTTTGGTGCGATGAGTGACGAATGGATAGCAAAGCTGTCCGCGCGCGGAGAGCAACTCACGCGAATGTTGGTTGGGCAATACCTCGGACACATTGTCTGATTGCTCTGTAGAATAGACGCCTTTGCGCTGCCAGGTGCTCCTGTCCGATTGGGAGGGAGACTACCGAGCGAGCATGTGAAGCGACAGGAGACTAGTTGAGTATTTCAAAGCGCATACGGATTGAAAGCCGAGGGTGCTGGGGAGCCTCGTGGAGGGGGCTTAGTCTGCTTTGAGCAGCAACTTTTCAGAAAAGCCGTCGTATTTCCGTTCGCTCAACTCGTAGTTCACTGTGGGCCTTTTGTCGCCGCGATTAACGGGGTAGGTAGCAGTCAGTTTCCCTTGGTCCACAAACTTGTGC
>Ga0255204_1000058_pt1 | contig 34503 bp, 23 predicted proteins | sample Miss_Colum_RepC__2_FD_188418 | JGI IMG/M metagenome (GOLD analysis project Ga0255204, IMG submission 188418) | Freshwater microbial communities from Mississippi River, Louisiana, United States - Miss_Colum_RepC_8h | ecosystem: Environmental > Aquatic > Freshwater > River | place: USA: Louisiana... | reverse complement strand
CCCGGAACGGCGACCACGGCGGGGCCGCGCAGCTCATGATGCGCGGGCGCGCGGACGAGCCGAGCCTGCGCTATCCCGACATGGGCGCGGTGCTCGCGCGCGAACTGGGCCGCGCCGACAGCAAGGTGCCCGACTACGTCTCCTTCTATGCCGCCACCGAAGGGCGCGACTTCTCGCGGCAAGGCTCCAGCTTCCTCGGCGCGCGTTACGCCCCGATGAAGCTGGCCGAGAGCATGACGCCGCCGAATTTGAAGCGGCTGGAGTCCATCACGGAGATGGACCATCACGCGCGCGCGGAGTTGCAGCAGTTGATTAACAACCAGTTCATCGCCGGGCACGGCACCGGGCCGGTGAAGAGCCACGCGAACGCCTACGCGCGCGTCCACGGACTGATGAGCAGCGAGACGCTCTTCGACTTGTCGCAGGAACCGGCGAAGGCGCGTGAGCCGTATGGCCCGACGCTCTTCGGCGAGCAGGCGCTCATGGCGCGGCGGATGGTCGAGGCGGGCGTGCCCTTCGTGCGCGTGAGCCGCGCGTGGTGGGACAGCCACGGGCAGAACTTTGAGACGCATCAGGAGATGGTGCCGGAGCTGGACCGCGTGATGTCCGCGCTGCACGACGACTTGAAGCAGCGCGGCCTGCTGGAGCGCACGCTGGTGCTGGCCGTGGGCGAGTTCGGCCGCACGCCGGCCATCAACGCCAGCCTCGGTCGCGACCACTTCGCGAACGCGTGGAGCGCGGCGATGTTCGGCTGCGGACTCAAGGGCGGCGCGGTCTTCGGCAAGACGGACAAGGACGGCCAGACGGTGCTGGAAGACCAGGTGGGCGCGGGCGAACTCTTCGCCACGGTGCTCGCCGCCATCGGCGTGAACCCGAAGAAGGAATACCACGTCGGCGCGCGCTCATTCCCGCTGGTGAACCCCGGCATCAAGCCGATCACGCAGGTGCTGGCGTGAACCCGGAAACCACCGTTCAGTTTTCCCAGCCGGAATGAGACCACAGAGACACGATGGACACAGAGAAAGGCCACCGGAGGAAAACCTCTGTGTTCATCGTGTCTCTGTGGGCGCTCAGGCTGGTGAACCTTGGCATCAAGCCGATAGCGCAGGTGCCGGCGTGAGCGATTCGCAACCAAGCCGGCGTGGCAAATGGGTGGGGCGGGCTGGTGGCTTGCGGAGTCAGGCCGATGGCGGCCGGTTTTCCAGCCCCAACGGGGCGCTTCATACCAGCCCAGGGCATCGCCCTGGGTTACTGCGGCGAGACCCCGAAGCCCTGAAGGGGCGCCCCATCCATCGCGCCGCAGCGCCGATGGCCCGCCCCTTCAGGGCTGGGTTTCATTTGGCGACCAAACCCAGGGCGTCGCTGCGCTTGGCCCTGGGCTGGTATGGAGCCGTCCCGTTGGGGCTAGCGTATTCGCCAGTCGCCCCGCTTTAACCAATCCACTCTTCCACCCTGTAACCTCCCCCCACCCATGCCCGCCGACCCCGCCAAGTTCAAAGTCGCGAAGGAAGTTTCGCGGAAGGACATCCTGCTCTGCCTCGCGCGCGTGCCGGAGACGAAGCGCCTCTTCGCCGGCAGCTCGGACGGCTGCGTGTATCGCTTCGACCTCGCGGAGGAGAAGCCCGAGGGCATCGCGATGGAAGGCCACACCGGCTACGTCACCGGCGTGGCGGTCGCGGGCAAGCAGGTCGTCTCCGGCGCCTACGACGGCCAGCTCATCTGGTGGGACGCGGAGTCGCGTGCGAAGGTGCGCGGCTTCAAGGCGCACGACCGCTGGATTCGCAACGTGGTCGCGACGCGCGACGGCAAGCTCATCGCCAGCACGGCCGATGACATGGTCTGCCGTGTCTGGGACGCCGCGACCGGGAAGCCGAAGCACGAATTGCGCGGCCACGCGACGCTGACACCGAGCCACTTCAGCTCGATGCTCTACGCCTGTGCCTTCTCCGCCGACGGCTCGCTGCTGGCCACCGGCGACAAGATCGGCCACGTCGCCGTGTGGGACGTGGCATCCGGCAAACCGTTGGGGACGCTCGAAGTGCCGGAGGTTTACACTTGGGACCCGAAGGCGCGCATCCACTCCATCGGCGGCATCCGCTCGCTGGCCTTCTCACCGGACGGCACGCAGCTCGCCGTCGGCGGCATGGGCAAGGTCGGGAACATTGACCATCTCGAGGGCAAGGCGCACGTCGAGGTCTTCGACTGGCGGAAGCAGGAGCGCGTGGCGAGGTTCTCGGGCGACAAGGCCAAGGGCCTCATCACGCACCTGGCCTTTCATCCGCAAGGCGAATGGCTCGTGGGCGCAGGCGGTGACGCCAAGGGCCTCGTCATGTTCTTCGACGTGGTGTCCGGCAAAATCCTGCGCGAGGAGATGACCTCGAATCACTTTCACAAGTTCACGCTCGATGAGACGGGCACGCGCTTCTACACGGCGGGGCACAACAAGCTGACGGTGTGGGAAGCGGCGGCTTGAGTGCCGATCAGGCCTCTGTGAAAGGCCCCGCACCGATGGTCTTCAGCACCTCGCGGACTTTCACGCCGCCGACTTCCTGCACGGACTTCTTCGCCGCGACGGCCATCGCGGCAGCCGTTCCCGCCGCCTCACCCATCGCCATCGCGGTCACGGTCACGCGCGTGCTGGCGTGTGCGCCGCGCGTGGCGGAATGGCAGCGACCGGCGACGAGCAGGTTCTCAATCTTCTGCGGCAGCAGTGAACGATACGGAATGTCGTAAGGCTCGGGCTGAACCTTCTTTGGGTCGAAGTCGTTCGCGCTGCCGATGACGGTCTTGTTCGGATGCAGGTCGAGATACCAGCAGCCGGTGGCGATGGCGTCGTCGAAGCGGCGGGCCTTCATCAGGTCGTCCTCGTTGAGCACGTATTGGCCCACAAGTCGGCGCGATTCGCGCACGCCAATCCACGGATACGCCTCGATAAAGTAGCTCTGCTCGAAGCCCGGCACCTCGCGCTTCCACGCCCGGAACATCGCCCACGCATCGGCACGGCCCTGCATCTCGGCACGGGAGAGGTCGGCGGCATCAGTCGGGTTCGCGGGCACACGAATGCCGTGGATGTAAACCTCGCTCTCGTGAAAGAGAAACATCACGCCGGGGCCGTAGTAGAAGGGCAGCTCCCCGGCCGCCTGCGCCTTTGCCAGTGCGGCGCGGCAGTTCTGGCTGAGGTTCCCGACACGCTTCACGTTGCCGATGCGGAAGTGCAACGTGAGCGGCTGAACCTCGGCGTTCTGCTCGAACGGCGCGCCCGCCCACGCGGCAACATCCGCGTCGCCCGTGCAGTCAATCACCGTGTTCGCCTCGACGCTCAAAAGGCCGTCCTTGTTGGCGATTTGCACGGAGCGGATGCGCCCGCCGCTGGTCTGCACACCGCAGACGAAGGAGTTGAACAGCACCGTGAGCCGCTCCTTCTGCTCGCGGATGAGGCGGTCGAGCAGCAGCTTGAACTCGAAGGAATTGCCGATGGTCGGGTTGTGCTTGGCCGTGTGCGTGGCGTCGGGCTTGCACACGCCGGACTTGGACAACAGCTCCAGCGCAATGCCGCGCACGACGATGCGGTTGTCTTTGATGTTCGCGATGCCATCGAAGTAAGGCAGCCCCACGCAAGTGATGATGCCGCCGGCGAACGGTGCCTTCTCCACGAGCAACACCTTCGCCCCGCGCCGTGCTGCCGCGAGCGCCGCCGCAATGCCCGCGCAACCGCCGCCGCAGACGAGCACGTCAGTCTTGAGCGTCTTGGTGCCGAGCGATTTGCCAGCGGGCTGCGCGAGGACGGGAGTGGCGAGGGAGGCGAAGGCGGTGGCGGTGGCCGTGGCTTGGACGAACTGGCGGCGGGTGCCGGCACCATCGGCGTTCGTGGGCGGGACACTCTTGTCCCGCAGTTCATCGGCGGGAGCCCGGACGCCCACGTCCGGGTGAGCGGGCTGCGGACGTGGGCGTCCGCGCTCCAAATAGGGTTGCGGGACACTCGTGTCCCGCTCACGGCGGTTGCGTGTGCAACTTGCACGGATGGCTGTCGCTTTCTTCATGTCAGGATTCTCCGGGTGTCATGCCCATGCGCGTCGGCTACTCGACGTGCGTGGGCCGTTCTCCCTCACAAACGGCCGACGGCAGCCACACAGCGCAGCTTGGAGCGCGGACGCCCACCTCCGCAGCACGCTGACACGGACGTGGGCGTCCGTGCTCCAGTGCCGAGGGCGCTCGCGTTCACAGATTCGCCCTGCGGAGTTCGCCCTTCGCCAGTTACTTCCCACCGACCTTCGCCTTCAGGTCCGCCCAGAACGCATCCACGTTGTCCTTCCGAATCTGCCGGGCCGGGATGTCGATGAACTTGCTCGCGGGGATGACGGCTGCGTTGCCCTTGAGAATTTCGTTCAGCACCTCGACGGACTTGTAGCCATACATGTAGGGGTTCTGCACCACGGTGCCGTGGACGGTGCCTTTCTGGATGCCCGCGAGCGTCGCGTCCGCCTCGTCGAAGGCGATGACCTTGACCTTGCCGAGCTTGCCGGCCTGCTGGAGCGCTTCGAGCATGAGCGGCGGGTTGTAGGCGAAGAGGCCCACCATGCCGCCGATGTCGGGATACTTCGCGAGCGTGTCCTCGGCGTTGGCCTTGCCCTTGGCCTGGTCGAACTGGTCGGTGAGCGTGCCGAGGATTTTGAAGCCGCCGCCTTCGAGCACCTTGTCGGCGGGGTCGAAGTTGCTCGGGTTCTCAGGGCGGCCCAAGATGGCGTCAATCGTGCCCTGGCGGCGGCGCTTGGCGTTGTCCTGCTCCATGCGGCCGATGAAAATCATGACCGTGCCGCCGTTGGGCATGGCCTCGCGCACGAGGTCGCCGCACAGGCGGCCCGCCTTGTAATTGTCCATGCCGATGTAAACGAGGCGGTCGGCGTTGGGCGCGTCGGAGTCGTGGGTGATGAGCTTGGCGCGCTTGGCGGCGGTGTTGAGGAGGTCGGTCTGGTTCGCCGGGTCAATCGGGCTGACGGCGATGCCATCCACGCCCTTGGTGAGCAGGTCCTCAATCATGCGCTTCTGGTCGCCGATGCCCTCGACGGGCATGAGCGTCTGCGCGTCCACGCCGAGCTTCTCGCCGGCGGCCTTCACGCCCGCGGCGGCGATGGTCCAGAACGACGCGACGCCGTTGGAGACAAAGGCGATTTTCTGTTTCTTGCCGGGCTTGGTGGGAGCCGCGCCCTCGCCGGGTTTGGCGGCGGGGTCAGCGGGCTTGTTGCAAGCGGTGAGGCCGAGCAAGAGCGCGGCGACGGTGGAGAGGGTGAGGAGATGTGTTAGTTTCATGGGATACTTGGGTTGAAATTCTCGTTGGAGTTCGTGGGGACGATGTAGCCAATCAACAGCGACAAATACTGCAAGATGGCCGCACACCAGTGAGCTGCCGAGGAAACCGCAGGCGTAAATGGCCTCGGCATCATGTTAATGTCCCACGTAATCGCCAACCGCCTATTGCCACGACCGTAGCGAACAAATCGACGGATGAACTGCGTGATGCTGTCGCCGAAGTCATGAGTAACCTGAGCTCCAGGAACGTAGGCAAGCTCACCGAACTGCCGTAGCCGCAAGCCAAGGTCAATATCTTCACCTGCCGCATCAGGAAACCGCTCGTCAAATCCACGGACAATTTCAAAAGCCGGCTGCCAAACCAGCGCGTTGGCGGTGATGAGATGTAACGGGCGGTCGAATGCACCGAGCGGCGGAATAAGGATGGACTGCGACTCGTAGTAACGCGCCAACCAACCACAACCGACCGCACGAACACTACCCGCATAAGCGACCGCTCCGTTCATCGACTCGGCGTAACCTGCGATGAAACTCGGGGTCGGCGCACAGTCACTGTCGGTGAAAAGTAGCCATTTACCTGTCGCACTCGCCGCACCCGCGTTGCGAGCAGCGGCAGGGCCCTGACGCGCGCAGTGCAACAGCCTGACCGAAACACCGCGTTGCTCGAACCGCTTTTCAACTCGAATCGGCACTGTAGAAGCGTTGTCCACGATGATTACCTCGCGTGGAAGCTTTGTTGGGTCGTGGGTCTCAAATAACGCGGTGAGGAAGTGGTCGACGCCAGCCTGATTGTCGCGGACCGGAATTACTACTGACACTTCAGAGCTAGAAAACGTTAGCGGTGCTGAGAGGTCGCCCAATTTTGGCGGCGTGTAGGCGTAATAGCTAGCGTGGCTCACGGGTATGTCGGCCGAATGTTTCTAGCACACCGTCAGCCCGCCATTCACATGCAGCGTCTGCCCGGTGACGAACGACGACGCTTCGCTCGCGAGGAAGACCACGGAGCCGTCGAGGTCGGACGGGATGCCCCAGCGGTTCACGGGGATGAGCGCGCGGTAGCCGTCCTTGAGCGCCTGCGGGTCCTTCTCGTGGCGCTCCACGGGAATCCAGCCGGGCGCAATCATGTTCACCGTGATGCCGTGCGGGGCCAACTCGCCCGCCAGGCTGCGATGGAAGCCGTTCTGCCCGCCCTTGGCCGCGACGTAGGCCGTGAAGTTCGGCACGCCGCGCGCGACGACCTCGGAGCCGATGTTGATGATGCGGCCCCAGCGCTGCGCCTTCATGTGCGGCAGGCACGCGCGCGTGAGGAGGAACGGGCTCTTGATGAAGAAATCAATCATCCGCTGGTAGAACGCCCAGTCGTAGTCCTCGATGGGCTTCTGCGGCTGGTCGCAAGTGGCGTTGATGACCACGATGTCCACCGGGCCGAGCTGTTTCGTGATGGCGCGGTGCATCCTGGCAACGTCCGCCTCGCTGGTCACATCGGCCTTGAAGAGCGCACCGGTGAGGCCGAGGGCCTGGAACTCGGCGAAGGACTTTTTGGCGCGGGCGGTGTTGTTGGCGTAGTTCAGCGCGACCTTCGCCCCGGCCTTGCCGAGCGCGATGGCCATGGCCTTGCCCAGGCCGGTGCTGCTGCCGGTGACGAGGGCGACGCGACCGGCGAGGGAAAATGAGTTGGCGGAGGAGTCAGGCATGGCAAGTGCGGTTGGTGTATTCGTGTTGTGCGGCGGAGTGTGGCGGGATTGCTGGAAGGCGTCAACGCATGGCACGCGTCAACCGGGGGGGCGTGCGCATCGCCCGTCGGCCGTGTCCTCGCCACCACACCCGGCTGAAGCCGGGTGCCAATGAGAGCGTTCTCCAGTCTCTCCGTGAACCTGTGCCAGCGGATTCCAGCCGCCGTCCGTGGGCAACTGTAGTTCGAGGGCGCTTCGAGCAATCCACCCACAACGCGGCGACTGGAAGTCGCCGGCACGGGTTCATGGTCCCAATGCGCGGGTTTTGGTCCTTGGTGGCTACCGGTGAACCGGAGTTGGGGCAGGAAGATTTGGGACAGGAAAATGGGAGGGAAAATCTTCCTGCCCATAATTTTCCTGCCTGTTCCTTTCCGGGCTCAGGGGCCGAAATCGCGGCGGTTGGCCAGCCGTGGATTCTCTCCCAGAAACCGGATGCGCCCCGGGTGAACTTGGGGACTCGCCAAAAGGCCGGTGTGTTCAGGCGAACCACCGGCGCACCGCGCTCTCAGCTCTTCGTGCGGCTGCGCTTGCGCGACAGGGATTTCACGCCGGGCACGGCGAAGAGGGCGGCCCCGACGATGCCGGCGTCATTGCCCATCGTGGCAGGGACGATCTTGCACTCGGGAGTTTCCAGATAGCGGAAGAACCGCTCCGGGTCCGAGCTCACGCCGCCGCCGATGATGAAGAGGTCGGGAGCCAGCATGTATTCGAGCGTGGTGAGATAGCGGTCCACGTTCCGGCCCCATTGTTCCCAGCCCCATTTGTTGCGTTCGCGGGCGACGGTGGAGGCGAACTGCTCGGCGTCCTGCCCGCCGATTTCGAGGTGGCCCAGCTCCGTGTCCGGCAGCAGGGAACCGTTGTGGAGCACGGCAGAGCCGATGCCGGTGCCCAGCGTGACGAGCACCACGGTGCCGCGCACGCCGCGCCCCGCGCCGAAGCGCGCCTCCGCCAGACCGGCGGCGTCGGCATCGTTGCCCACGGCGACAAACGGGACGCCCAAGGCGCGGCGCAGATGGTCCACGATCTCGTGCCGCACCCAGGACGCGTCGAGGTTGGGCGCGCGCCGGACGACGCCGTGTTTGATGAGGCCGGGGAAGCCCACGCCCACCGGGCCACGCCACTTGAGCCGTTTTGCCAGCTCGCCAATCGCGGCCACAACGCCCTTGGGGGTCGCGGGACGCGGCGTCTTGGTGCGGATGACGGCGGTGGCCAGCGTGCCTTTGCGCGTGTCCACCACGGCGGCCTTGATGCTGGTGCCGCCGATGTCCACGCCGAGGATGAGGTGCGAGTCGTTCATTTGCGAGGCAGGGTCTTGCCGCCCGGATGAAACCGCTTCGCCCGTCCCGGCTCAAGCCTTTGCCGGCCTACTTCGACAAGGCCACGATGTAGCGCTGAAACCGCACAGTCTCTTCCGCGTGGCTCAGGCTGCTGTAGATGTGGTGGAGGTTGGAGCAGACCCGCAGCAACATGCGGCGCGGGGTGACGGACGCCAGGAAGCCGTCATGAAACGCGTGCCCGGACTGGATCAGGAACTTGATGCAGTCCCCCTTGGTCATCAGCTTCCCCTTGCGGAAGGGATCGATGAACACCTCGCCGCGCGAGGTTTGAAACCGGCAGATGAAGTGCCCCGGCATGCCGATGCCCGTGACCGGCAGGCGCAGCCGCCGCGCCACGGCGAGATACACGATGGACAGGCTGATGGGGTTGCCCGTCCGGCGGTCCATCACCCGGTTCAGGTAGCTGTTGTCCGGGTCCGAATAATCCTTCTCGTTGCCGGTGAACCCCAGGTCCGTGAAGAGGAAGTAGTTGATGGTCGCCAGCATCCGGTCGGCCGGCGCGCCGAAATCCACCCGCGTCCGCAGGTCCGCCGCGTAACTGTCAAACAGGGCCGAATAGGCGAGCGCGTTGATGTTCGGGTATTGCGTCTGGCACAGCAGCCACACGGCTTGCTCCAGATCAAAGTCCTCACCGCTCGTCAGGCAGAAGGCCAGAAAACGGTTGTCCGCCGAGCCGCGTTCGAAGTGGTCAACGATCTCCTGCGCCCGCCGCCGCAGCACCGGGTCACTGCTCAGCGTGTGCGACCGCAGCCAGTCGCGCGCGGGCTGGCCTTGCTCGATGATTTTGGACCGGATGATCTGGTAGATGGCGGGGTCGTCATCGGTCAGGAGGGTCAACAGCGCCGTGCGCTGGCCCTCGGTGAGGGCCGCCGGTGCGGGCGCGCTGGTGACGGGCGGATTCACGGATACAGGGCAGACGGTGGCAAAGCCTGGCCGTTGGTTCAATCAATTAACCATGCCCGGGAGGAATGAAGCCAGGGCTGGTTCTGCCTTCCATGAACCCGTGCCGGCGGCTTCCAGATGCCGCGCGTGGGCTGCAGCAGTTCGACACCGCACCGTGCCATTCACCCGCAACGCGGCGACTGGAAGTCGCCGGCACGGGCTCAGGCTTCCAACGTGCGGTTTTGGGCCATGGTGGATTTCCAGGAACTGGGACTTGGTCAGGAAGATTTGGGTCAGAAAAATGGGAGGGAAAATCTTTCTGACCAAAATTTTTGTGACTTCATCTTCTGGTTCAGGAGCCGCAAGCAAGTTTAGCACGGGACAGGTGGCTACCCCGGAACCGGTCCAAAGGCGGAGCTAGATTAGGATTACGAGCAGGAGTCCGGGCCGTGGGGTTCCGACCAGCTCGTGATCCTAGTCTTGAACCCTACTCCCTTCCCCTCCGGTTCAGGCGCTGCAATCGCGGCAGTTGGCGGGACGTTGGTCCTTTCCCCGCGCGGCCGGTTTATGCTTTCCTGCCCGCATGAACTCCACCGTTCGCCTTGCACTGCTGCTGTGGCTGGCCGGATTCCTGACGGCCAGCGGCATCGCCGCTACGAAGCCCAACCTCATCCTCATCATGGTCGACGACCTCGGCTACGAGACCATCGGTGCGAACGGCGGCACGAGCTACAAGACGCCCGTGCTCGACAAGTTGGCCGCGACCGGCGGGCGCTTCACGCACTGCTTCGTGCAGCCGCTCTGCACCCCCACGCGCGTGCAGCTCATGTCCGGCCAATACAACATCCGGAACTACATCAACTTCGGGAACATGGACCCGAAGGCCGTCACGTTCGGCAACCTGCTCAAGTCCGCCGGCTATGCGACGTGCATCACGGGCAAGTGGCAGCTTGGGCGGGACACGGACCTGCCGAAGAAGTTCGGTTTCGACGAGCATTGCCTCTGGCAGCACACCCGCCGCCCGCCGCGCTACGCGAACCCCGGCCTTGAAATCAACGGCGTCGAGAAGGACTACACCAACGGCGAATACGGCCCCGACCTCGTCAACGACTACGCTCTCGACTTCGTGACGCGGCACAAAGACAAGCCCTTCTTCCTCTACTACCCGATGATGCTCACGCATGACCCCTACCAGCCCACGCCCGACAGCAAGGATTGGAACCCGAAGGCACAGGGCGAGCAGGTGAGCCGTGACCCCAAGCACTTCGGCGACATGGTGGAATACATGGACAAGCTCATCGGCAAGCTCGTCGCACGGCTCGATTCACTCGGCATCCGCGACAACACGCTGCTCGTCTTCGTCGGCGACAACGGCACTGGCAGGGGCACGCGCTCAATGATGGGCGACAAGGTGGTCATCGGTGGCAAGGGCACGACGACGGAGTTCGGGATGCACGTTCCGCTCATCGTGAACTGGCCCGGCAAAGTCGCCGCCGGCAAAGTCCACACCGACCTCGCCGATAGCACGGATTTTCTTCCCACGCTGCTCGACGCGGCCGGGGCGAAAGCGCCGGGCAATCTCAAGCTCGATGGCCGCAGCTTCCTTCCACTGGCGCGCGGCGAGAAGGGTCAGCCACGCGAATGGGTTTACTCGTGGTATTCCCCGCGTCAGGGCGCGGACATGACCGTGCGGGAGCTTGCCTTCAACCACCGCTTCAAGCTCTACCGCAACGGCAACTTCTTCGACCTCGGCAAGGACATCGAGGAGAAGCAACCGCTGCAAGTCGCGTCACTGACCGGCGAAGCCGCCGCTGCCGCGAAACTGCTCCAAGGCGCGCTCGACCAGTTCAAAGACGCGCGGCCCGCAAACCTCGACCAGCCGGGAGCGAAGGCTGACAAGGCCAAAAAGAAGAAGGCCAAGTAACCGTGCCGGCGGCTTCCAGCTGCCGCCTGCGGGGGCGAGACGCTTTTGCGGGTTGGTGCTTTCTTCGCCCTCAGACGAAACGGTGCGGTCTGCTGCAGGGTGGAACGGGCCACCGGCCCGTTGCGGCGGGCGACCCGCCCGCCGCTTTCACTGCGCCCAGCACGCCCCAAACAGTTCGAGCCTTCACTGTGTCGAAACTCGGCGGCAAGTTGCCGCCGAGAACGGCCAAGTTGGCCGTTCCACCCAGCAGCACACTGGATCGTTCCGGCCCAGTCGGCGGCTGGAAGCCGCCGGCACGGGCTATTTCCCGTCGGAATTCCCCTCCAGCTTCGCCGTGCCTGTCGCGACCTCCTGTCCGTTTGCCAGTAGGTTTTGCAGCACCCAGTTGCCCTTGCCGCCGATGACTTGCAGCGAGCACGTCGCTTTGTGCTCCGCGCGGTCATCGCGAATCACGCAGCCGGAGACACGCGTGTTCGTCGTGTCCCGCAGCAGCAGGCCGACGCCGTCGGAGTCGAGGATGGTTGCGTTGGCGAGGTGGAAGCGGTCGCACTGCTCGATGAGCACAGCAGCGGGCTTGCGCCACACGCCGTTGACGTGCAGGCCGGTGAGCGTGCAATCGCGCGAGCTGCGGAAGACGAGGCCGCCGTTCACATTTGTGCTTGTGCCGTAGTTGTAGCGCGGGTTCCGGTCGAACGCGTTCGGGCCGATGACGATGTTGCTCGAATCCTCCACGAGCAAGTCATGCTGGTAGCCCATCCAAAACGTGTTGCCCGTGAGCGTCACGCCGCGCGCGTTCTTCAAGTGGACGTTCACCTGCACGTCGCTCAGGACATTGCCCGTGATGGTGACGTGGCCTTCCTGCGTCTTCGCCGAGCCGATGCGTCGTGCCAACGCCGCGTCGTCGCCCTGCCCGAGGATGCGGATGTTCGCCGAGTCGGGGCCGACGCTATTGTGCTGGATGGTGCAGCCGGTGATGGCGACCTCGCCGATGGAGCCGCCTGCGGAATCGAAGAGGACGTTGGCGGTGGGTGGCGCGTCCTTGGTCATGTTGCTCTCGATGTCGCAGTTGGCGATGTGGACGTTCCGCACGTTGCCGCCGCGCCCGACGATGCCGCCGCCCGCGCAGTAGCTGATGTGGCTGCCGGTGATGTTGGACTGGTGGAGGTTGACGTTGTCGTAAAACACGCCGATGCCCGTGCAGTGGTAGATGTGGCAGTCGCTGATGAGCACGTTGCGGTTGCGCACGGCGAGGTGAATGCCGTGGCGCAACGAGCGGAAGTGGGAGCGCGTGATGGTGATCTGCATCGTGCCCTCGGCCTCGATGCCGTTCGCCTCCGCGTGCGCGCCTTCGATGGCGAGCGAGTCCACCACGGGCATGCGCTGGCGTTCCCAGACGTTGGGCTTGAACTGGTCAGGATCCGCCGTGCCGCCGTGCGTGCCGAGGAACTTGAAGGCCGGCCCCGCACCCGCCATCACCACGCGCGCCGTGCCATCGCCGATAAGCGAGACGAAGCCGGTCTTGTCCAGTTCCACGAGCACGGTCTTCGTGAGCCGGTAGGTGCCCTTGGTGAAGCGCACGCCACCCCCCGCGTTGACGGCCCGCTGAATGGCTGTCGTGTCATCCGTGCCACCGTCGCCTTTCGCTCCGAACTCGCGGACATCACTGGCAGCCGCGCTCCAGCCAAGGGTGAGAATGCCCAGCAGCCAGCCCATCGAGATGTGATTCATGGCGGCATTGGATGCCCACCGGCCGGAGCGTTCAAGCGCAATGGCAGCACGCTCGCTTGACAGCGACGCCCGCCCAACGAAGCTCGGCGGCAATGAACCCAGCCGAAGGGCAACGCTCGACGGCCAACCGTGGTCGCCGCGCTGACCAGTTGGAACATCCATTCAAATCAAATCGAACCTCACGCCCCGCCTCCACATGAAATCAGCCAGCACCCCCGCCCTTGCCCGTCGTCGTTTCCTGCATGGCTCCCTGCTCGCCGCCGCAGGCGCGTCGTTCGCCCTTCGCCCGGCGCAGGCCGCCGCGCCGGACTTCAAGCTGCTCGACACCAAAGTCATTTCGAATCAGCCCGAGTATTACGATGGCTGGCCCACGGTCGCGCGCCGGAGCAACGGCGAGCTGTGGCTGGTCTGGTCCGGCGGGCGCGAGGCGCATGTGTGCCCCTTCGGTCAGGTAGTCGCCATGACCTCCCGCGACAACGGCGCGACCTGGACCTGGCCGCGCGTGCTGCTGGACTGCGCCATTGATGACCGCGATGCCGGCGTGCTGGAAACGGCGAAAGGCTCGCTGCTGGTCTCGACCTTCAGCTCGCTCGCCTACGTGCCCATCCTGGAGCAGGCCCAGAAGTCCGGCAAATGGCCTGCCGAGAAGCTGGCCCGCTGGCAGGCTGCGCATCGCCGGCTCAGCCCCGAAGCGCAGCCGAAGGAGCTTGGCCAATGGATGCTTCGCTCGACCGACGGCGGGGTGACGTGGTCGCCCCGCTACTCGTGCCTTGTGAACAGCCCGCACGGGCCAATCCAACTCCGCGACGGCCGCGTTTTCTATGCCGGCAAGGAGCTCTGGACCGGAGGGAAGCGCGTCGGCGTGTGCGTGTCCGACGATGACGGGCAGAACTGGCGCTGGCTGGCGGAAATTCCCACGCGCAAGGGCGATGTGGCCAAGGACTACCACGAGTTGCATGCCGTCGAGTGCGCCAACGGCACGCTGATCGTCCACATCCGGAACCACAACAAGCTGAATGCCGGCGAGACGTTGCAGACCGAGTCCACGGACGGAGGAAAGACGTGGAGCGAACCGCATTCCATTGGTGTCTGGGGCCTGCCATCGCACCTGCTGCGCCTGCGCGATGGCCGGCTCGTGATGAGCTACGGCCACCGCCGCGCCCCGCTCGGCAACCAGGCCCGCGTCAGCTCCGACCACGGCAAGACCTGGAGCGAGCCGATGCTCATTTCCGCTGACGGCACTTCTGGTGATCTCGGCTATCCCAGCACCGTGCAGCTCGACGATGGTTCGTTGCTCACCGTCTGGTATGAGAAGTTGAAAGACCGCACCCAAGCCGTCCTGCGCCAGGCCCGCTGGACACTGGGCGCTTAAAACATGGCCTCTAATTGCAAACCCACACATGCCGCCAAACCTCTCATTAGCACCCGGCTTTAGCGGGGTGTCGGATGGGCGGCACAGTCGCTCAGCCGTTTTAACGGCTTTCCCCGGTTGCCAGAAAGCCGCTGAAGCGGCTGGTGTCGCCGGCGTTCGCTCTCACACCGGGCTGAAGCCCGGTGGTAATGAGAGCAATGCACCGGAACGCGAATTTGAAAACATGCTCTGATTCCAATTCACCATGAATCGCCTGCCCATACTGCTCCTCGCACTGCTCGCGTTCGCGGCCCGGGCCGCTGAACCGCTGGACTTCACCGTGAAGCTCAAACCCGTCCTCAAGCACGACGACGGCAAGTTTCTCTGGTTCCACCCGCGCGCCGCCGCCATCCCCGGCACCGATCCGGCCGCGCCCGCCGCAGTGATGACCATCCAGAAGCACCTCAAGGTCTCGGACTATTACTCCGGTTTGCATGTGATGACCCGCGCGAACCCCTCCGCCCCATGGACCGGCCCGGTGCTGCCGCCCGAGCTCGATTGGAAGCAGCAGCCCGACGGCGTGACCATCAGCGTGGCGGACGTGACGCCCGGCTGGCACGCGCCGACGGGCCGGCTCCTCGCCATCGGCTGTCAGGTCCGCTACAGCCCCAAGGGCGCGCAGCTCGACGACGTGAAGCGCGCGCACCAGACGGTGTATGCCGCGCTTGATCCGAAGACCGGCAAGTGGTCGCCCTGGCAGGTGCTCGAAATGCCGGCAGACGAGGAATTCAACTTCGCCCGGAACGCCTGTGCGCAATGGCTCGTGCGGCCCGACGGCGGGTTGCTCGTGCCGCTCTACATCGGCAAGAGCGCAAAGGACCGCTACAGCACCACGGTGGCGGAATGCCGCTTCGACGGTGCCAAGCTCACCTTCGTGCGCCACGGCACCGTGTTGCGGCTGCCGGTCGCGCGCGGACTTTACGAGCCGTCGCTCGTTGCATTTCAGGGGCGCTACTTCCTCACGCTGCGCAATGACCTGCGCGGCTACGTGAGTGCGAGCGCCGATGGTCTGAACTTCGCCGAGCCAAAGCCCTGGCTCTTCGACGACGGTGCCGAACTCGGCAGCTACAACACGCAGCAGCACTGGCTCGCGCACAGCGACGGGCTGTTCCTCATTTACACCCGGCGCGGCGCGAACAACGACCACATCATTCGCAATCGCGCGCCGCTCTTCATGGCCCAGGTGGACCCCGTCACCCTCCGCGTCCGGCGTGCCACGGAGAAGGTCGTCGTGCCCGAGCGCGGCGCGGAACTCGGCAACTTCGGCTGCAACCCTTTCAGCGCGGCGGAGTCCTGGGTGACCGTGTCGGAAGGCATGTTCATGAAGGACTCGAAGCAGCGCGGCGCGGAAGGCGCGACGTTCGTGGCCCGCATTCTCTGGTCGAAGCCGAATCAGCTCGCCCGCGCATCCACTCCTGCCACCACCAAGCTCCGCATCGTCACGCTCGGCGACTCCATCACGAAGGGCGTTCGTCCCGGCGTGAAGGCTGAGGAAACGTTCGCCGCGCACTTGGAAGCAACCCTTCGCGCCGAGGGCGTGGAGGCCTCCGTGGCAAATGTCGGCATCGGTGGCGAGCGCACGGACCAGGCGTTGAAGCGGCTCGCGAAGGACGTCCTCGCGCACAAGCCCGCCCTCGTCACCCTCATGTATGGCACCAACGACAGCTACGTGGACCAGGGCAAGTCCGCCTCGCGAATCACCGTGGATGAGTATCGCGCGAACCTCAGCCGGCTCGTGACCGAACTCCGCGCCGCCGGCATCACGCCCGTCCTGATGACCGAGCCGCGCTGGGGCAAGACGGCGAAGCTCAACGGTGTGGGCGAACATCCGAACGTTCGGCTGGAGAAGTATGTCGCTGCCTGCCGCGCCGTGGCCGCAGGGCAGCGCGTTCCGCTCGTGGACCACTACCAGCACTGGTCCACTGCCGAGGCGAAGGGCACCGACATCGGCGCGTGGACCACCGACCAGTGCCACCCCAACCCCGAAGGCCATCGGGTGCTCGCCGACTTGATGCTGCCCGTGCTCCGCGCGGCCCTCACACAGAACCGATGAATCCCTGCCTCGCCCACCGCCTCGGACGCGCACTGTCGCTGGGCTTGCTGCTCGGCGCGCTGTTCGTCACGACCGCTTCCGTCCGCGCGGCGCACCTGAAGCTCTTCATCCTCACCGGCCAATCCAATTCGCTCGGCACGACCGATGGCGACGGGGCCGAGCCTTCGCCCGGGGCCGACCCGGCGGACGCGGCGGTGCGCTTCTACTGGCACAACCTCGCGAGCGTCGCGAAGTCGCTCGGCGATTCGGGCGGCACGTTCACCACGCTGCGCGAGCAGCAGGGCGGTTTCTACAAGGGCAGCGCGACGCATTGGGGACCGGAGTTCGGCTTCGCGCGTCGGCTGCACCGCGCGGGTGTGCGCGACTTCGGCCTCATCAAGGCCAGTCGGGGCGGCGGGGGAAACTCGTTTTGGGCCAAGACCGCCGCCGACAATCACATGTATGACCATGTGGTGAAGACCGTCACCGCCGCCGCCGCAGACCTCACCAGGCAGGGGCACACGTTTGAAATCGTCGGGCTGCTCTATCTCCAGGGCGAGAGCGACGCGCCAGCCGAGGCGGCCATCGCGGACACGCGCATCAAGGAACTGGCGGACCACCTGCGCCGCGACCTGCCGAACGCGCAGGCGCTGCACACGGTCATCGCCGGCATCGCCGCGAGCGGGGCGACGCGGGACACGGTGCGAGCGAAGCATGCGGCTGTCGCGGCGGGCGCGGGCCAGTTCAGTTTCTTCAGCACCACCGACCTGCGCGACCAGATGCCGGACCGCCTCCATTTCAACAAGCCCGCCAAGCTGGCCATCGGCGAACGCTTCGCCGAGGCTTGGCTGCGAACCACGAAGCCACCACAACCCAAGGAAGCCAAATGAATCCATCGAGCGCTCCATCGCCCATCGTAGCCGCCGACGTGAGGAGGCGGAGCCGGTCGAGCAATGCAGAATCCGCCTCCTCACGTCGGCGGCTGCCGCCAACGTGGGCCTTGCGACCTCTTCGCTTCTTTCTGGGTTTGCTCATCACCAGCTTGTCCGCGTTCGCCGCGCCGGGCTGGAAGGCGGGCGTGGCGAAAGCCGTCATCACGCCGGAGAAGGCCGTCTGGCTCGCCGGCTACGGCTCGAAACGCGTGCCGGACGGCAAGCTGCACGATCTTTGGATGAAGGCACTCGCCCTAGAGGACGCCGAGGGCCGCCGCGTCGTGCTCATCACCAGCGATTTTCAAGGCGTGCCCAAGGTGATGAGCGACCGGGTGTTTGAGCAGTTGCAGCGGAAGTTCCAGCTCACGCGTGCGCAGGTGATGTTCACTTTCTCGCACAACCACTGCGGCCCGCGCCTCGGCGACGACCTGGTGGATTACTACCCCGTCGAAGCCGCGCAGGTCGCGCTGGTCGAGGAATACACCGCGCTCATGGTGACGAACTGCGTCGCGATGGTCGGCGACGCGCTGGCCAGGCTCGCCCCTGCGGACCTCAAGCAAGGGGAGGGCAGGGCGACGTTTGCGGTGAACCGCCGCAACAACAAGGAGGCCGAGGTGCCCGGCATCATTGCTCGTGGCGAGCCGCTCAAAGGCCCCGTGGACCACACCGTGCCCGTGCTCACAGTCACGCGCCCGGATGGCAGGCTCGAGGTCGTGCTCTTCGGCTACGCGTGCCATCCCACGACGCTGAGTTTCCTCACATGGTGCGGCGACTATCCCGGCTTCGCGCAGTTGGAAATCGAGAAGGCGCATCCCGGTGCGACGGCGATGTTCGTGAACACATGCGGCGGCGACCAAAATCCGTTGCCGCGCCGCAGCGTCGAGTTGTGCGAACGCTACGGCAAGCTGCTCGCCACGGGCGTGGAGGAAGCCTTGAAGCAGCCGCTGCGGCCCGTGTCGCCGGGACTGCGCACGGCGTTCGAGATGATTGACCTGCCCTACCTCAAGACCGTTTCGCGCGAGGAGCTCGAGGCTGCGGCCAAGGAGAGCGGCATCCGCGCGCGCTGGGCGACGCGCATGTTGCAGGAGTTGGACCGGCGCAAGCAGTTCCCCGACGCGTATCCGTATCCCGTCCACGCCTGGCGGCTCGGCACGGAGATGCTCGTCATCGGCATGGGCGCGGAGACGGTGGTGGATTACGCGCTGCGCTTCAAACGCGAGTTCGGCCCCGGCACGTGGGTGATGGGCTACGCGGACGACATGATTGCCTACATCCCATCGCGGCGCGTGTGGGAGGAAGGCGGCTACGAAGGCGGCACATTCCTCTTCGAGTATGGCCGCCCGGCCTTCCGCTGGGCCGGCGACATCGAGGACCGCATTTCGGCATCCGTCCATAAGCTCGTGCAGCAGGTGGGCGGGCCGGCCCCAGCCTTGAAGCCAGCCAAGTAAAGCCCCGTCCATCAACCCGCCATCACCCTCATGAATTCCATCCGCCCCATCGCCCTCCTGTTGCTTGCCTCCGCGCTCGCCGCGCACGCCGCCGCGCCACTCACGCCCGCCATCGAGGCCGCGCTCACGAAGGAAATTGCCGCACACCATGCCGCCGGCGTGGTCACGCTGGTCATGCAGGACGGCAAGGTCATTCACCACGCCGCCACGGGCTTGGCGGACCGCGAGCAGAAGCTGCCGATGAAGACGGATTCGCTCTTTTGGATCGCCTCCATGACCAAGTCCCTCGCCGTCACCGCCATCATGACCCTCGTGGACGAGGGCAAGCTGTCGCTCGACGAGCCGGCGGCGAAGTGGCTGCCGGAGCTGGGCAAGATGAAGCTCGCCAGCGGCCAGCCGCCCGTGCGGCCCATCACGCTGCGCGACCTGATGTCGCACACGGCGGGCATCGCGTTTCCACCGCGCAAGTCCACCGATGGCGTGCACTCGCTCAAGGGCTACGTGGCGGAACTGCTGCGCGCCCCGCTCGCGTTCGAGCCAGGCTCGGCCTACGAATACGGCTTCGGCATCACCGTGGCGGGCCGCATCGCTGAGCTGGTGTCCGGCAAGCCTTTCGAAGTGCTGATGCACGAGCGTGTCCTCGACCCGCTGGGCATGAAGGAGACCACCTTCCATCCCGACGCCCGCCAGCGTCCGCGCATCGCCCGCACTTACAAATCCGCCGAGGGCGGCGGCCTCGCGCTGGCGAACAACGTCTTCGTCACCTCTGACCCTGCCGTGAAGCGCATGGCCGAACCGTCCGGCGGGCTTTTCTCCACGGCAGCGGACATGGCGAAGTTCTATCAGATGATTCTCAACGGCGGCACCCACGACGGCAAACGCATCGTGTCCCCAAAGGCCATCGCCGAGATGTCGCGCCCGCACAAAGCCGGCGGCAAGACGCTGAACTACGGCCTCGGCTGGCAGACCGGCAACGGTGAGAAGCCGGCCATCGCAGGCTTCTCGCAGAACGCCTTCGGGCACGGCGGCGCGTTCGCCACGCACGGATTCATTGACCCCGACCGCAAGCTGGTCACGGTCTTCATGGTGCAGAACGTCCTTGTCACCGGCGGCGGCGATGCTCGCAAGGCCTTCCATGACGAGGTCAACCGCGCGGTGAAAAGCAGCGCCGCCGGCCCAGCCCGATGACCGAGGCAGCCACTCTTGTCCGTTCGTGTCACCCGGCGATGAAAGCACAAATTTGGAATCAAGCCTCATTCTAGCAATAGCCCCATGAGAACCCGCCGCACCCGCCGTCATTTCCTCCGCAGCGCCTCCGCGTTGATCACGCTTCCAGCGCTGGAGTCCATCGGCTTCAAAGCATTTGCAGCCCCCAAGCCCGCCGCCGCCCCGCCCAAACGCCTGATCTTCCTCGGCTTTGGCTGGGGCGTCACGAATGAGACGTGGTTCCCCGACGTGAAAAAGACAGGCACGGCTTGGGAGCTGTCGGAAGGCTTGAAGCCGCTTGCCCGGCACCAGAAGGACATCACGGTGGTGCAGGGTTGCTCGAACAAGTTTGCCAACGAAGCGCACTGGGGCAGCACGTTCTGGCTCACGGGGGCGAATCGCTATGCGGAGCCGGGGCAGAGCTTTCACAACAGCATCAGCGCGGATCAGGTGGCGGCGGCGCACTTGGGCAGGGACACGCGCTTTGCCTCCCTCCAGCTCAACACCCCGGACGCGCAAAACTCCGGGCACGGGCCCGGGCTCTCGCTCGCCTGGGATGTGCGCGGAAAACCAGTCGCGGGACTGGAAAACCCGGTCGCGGCGTTCCACCGGCTCTTTGCCAATGAAACCACGCCGCTGAGTGAGCGGCAGGCGATGCTCGCGCAGAAGCGCAGCGTGCTCGACGCGGTGCTGGAGGACGCCCGGCGGGTGCAACGCGGCCTCACGAAGGCGGACACCGACAAGCTCGACGAATACTTCCAAAGCATCCGCGACATCGAGGTGCGGCTCGGCAAGGACGAGCAGTGGCTCAGCGTGCCGAAGTCCAAACCGCCCGTCGCCGAGCCGAAGCCCGGCCTCGCGGGCAAGGACGAGATCAAAGTCATGTATGACCTCATCGTCGCCGCGCTGCAGACGGACAGCACCCGTGTGCTGACCTATCGCCAGCCCGTGGGAACGTTGCTCCAAAGCCTCGGCACCAAGGTCGCGCCCCATGATATGAGCCATTACAGCCCCGGCGACCGCATGGCCGCCTCGCAGAAGCGTGACGCGACGCAGAGCGAGTTGCTTGCCGGGCTCATCGACAAGCTGAAGTTCACAAAAGAAGCTGATGGCACGAGTCTCTTCGATCACGTTGCGCTCGCCTACGGCAGCAACATCCGCACGATCCACTATCTCGACAACTGCCCCACCTTGCTCACCGGCGGTGGCGCAAACCTCAAGCTCGGCCAGCACCTCATGCTGCCGAAGGACACGCCGCTGTGCAATGTGTGGCTCACGATGCTCCACGGCCTCGGCATCCCAGCCGAACGCCACGGCGACAGCACCGGCGTGGTGAAGGGGCTGATGGCGTAACAACTTGTCATGTAGCCGATGAAACTCGTTGTCAGCATCGCATCACTGACGTTGGCCTTGGCGCTTTCGTTGAAGGGTGCCGACGTGCCTCAGGCGCGTTTGGACGAGAAACACCGCGCCTTTCTCAAGGCCAACTGCCTCTCCTGCCACAACGCCGAGAAGCAGAAGGGCAAGGTCCGCCTCGATGACATCGCTTTCACGGTGGACACGGTGGAAAAGGCGGACCTTTGGCAAAAGGTGCTCAACTCCATCAACTCGGGCGAAATGCCACCGGAGGACGCGAAGCAGCCGGCTCCTGCGGCGAAGGCCGACTTCCTCGATGACCTCTCGCGCACGCTCGTCACCGCGCGTTCCGTCCTGAGCGACAGCGGCGGCAATATCACGATGCGACGGCTGAACCGGCGCGAATACAAAAACACCCTCCGCGATCTGCTCGGCGTGGACATCAATGTGCGCGAGCTGCCTGCCGATGGCGGCGCGGGGACGTTCGACACGGTAGGTTCGTCGCTCTTCATGTCGAGCGACCAGTGGGAGCAATACCTCGCGCTCGGGCGGCAGGCGCTGGATGAGCATTTCGCGCGGTTCGTTTCACCGGCGGGTGCCAAGCCGCGGCTGCTGCGGGTCGAGGCTGAGGAAAGGAATGGGCGCATCGCCAAGCTGCTCGCCGAGCGCGTGGACGCACATCAACGCTACGAGAGGTGGACAGCGGCAGTCGAGGCGGCGGCGCGGAAGGAGGAGAATGCCGCCGTCGTGGCGAAGATTCGCGCTGAGAGGCCGAACGACTCCTCGCACCTGCACGGGCGGTGGCAACGCATCGTGGGGGCCCCCTCACCGAAAGAGTTTGGCTTCGTGGATGACGTGAACGCGGAACAAATGGGCCGTCGCGATTGGCATCACTATGTGCCGCATCACAGAGCCTATGTGGAGCACCCGGCGACGAAGACCGGCAGCTTCCTCACGGTCGAGGACGTGTATGTGAATCCTTACCAGCCCTTCCGCATCCCCGGCGACTGGCCGGCGGGCGATTATGTGGTGCGCGTGCGCATCGCGGCGACATCGAACACACCGGCCTCGCGGCACTTTGTCGAGTTTGGCTCGCAGCATGACAGTGGCGTGCGCGCGGTGGCGAGCAGTCATCAAGTCACGGGCACGATGGCGCAGCCGCAGGTGCTGGAGTTTCCGCTGAAGTTCTCGCCCGCGAAAGGCCACGGCTTCTTTTTTCAGGAGAAGGGCAGCTACGACTCCGAGAGCGCCGCCCGTCAGGTTTTCAGTGAGGCGAAGAAGCACAACGGCATCGGGCCGGAGTTCGCCCTGTGGATTGATTGGATCGAGGTGGCGAGCGCGGGCAGTGCAACTGGATCATCAATCGCAGGCCAGCTCCAGAAGCTCCGCAAAGATCCTGAGCAGTGGGCGAACAAATACATGCCGATCTACGCGCAGGGCTACGAGGAGAAATACGGGCGCTTCCAGAAATGGTGTGCGGCGATTGATGAAGCGGCGAAGAAGCCGGAGAACGCGGCCATCGTGAAGAAGCTGCGCGACGACCCGAAGGTGAAACAGTCGCCGCATCTGTTTTACAGCCGCTTCGCCGAGATCAAAGACGCGCCGCCGCCCTCGCAGTTTGGCTTCAAGGATGCGGATGATGCGCAGTTCGCGCGCAGCGAGTTCACCTATCATCATCAATACTATCTCGACTACGCGAAGCTGCCGCAGCGTGAGACGGGCACCTGGCTCATGCTTTACTCGCTCGGTCGCTACACGGGCATCACGCCCCCTGCGAACTGGCCTGCGGGCAGATACACACTGCGGGTGCGCCTGGCTGCGAGCGACGAGTCGCCGAAGGAACGTCGCTTTATCGAGATCGGCACCGGCAAGGCCGACGCGGCGGACTTCAACGTGCTCAGTTCGCATCAAGTCACCGGCACGCTCGCGAGTCCGCAGACGCTCGAGATTCCCGTCGAGATCAATGCCAGCGGCGACCGCAACTTCGCCATCCGGGACAAACGCCCGAACACACGCGAGGCCGAGTATGCCATGTTTCGCGAGGCCTGGGACAAAACCGGCACCGGTCCGCGTCCGTGCATCTGGGTGGACTTTGTGGAACTAGAAGGACCGGTGGGCACGAGTCCCCTAGCGGCAAAGACGATCAAACAACGTCGCGAGGTCGAGCTGCATGCGAACGCGATGGTCGGAGGCACTTACAATGGCTACTTCAAAGGCGGCTACGAGGCGGCGAAGAAGTTCATGGAGACCAAGCAGCCGCAGAAGGGCATTCCCGACGAGCAGGAGGCGAAGTTTCGCATTCGTGGCTTTGAACAAGTCAGTCAGACCTTTGAGCGCTACCTGAATGATCCGCTGACGAAGACCGGCGCGTATTTGACGATCTACAATGTCCACACCGAGGAGGTCATCACGCTGCCGCCGGATCAACCGTCAGGCTGGCTGAAGACGAAGCATGAGGTCGAGAAGGCCGAGCCGGGCGAATACAAGCTGCGCTTCCGCATCGGCGCGGTGAAGGGCACACCGAAGGAGCGGCACTTCGTCGCGTTCGGCAGTCGCATGAAGCCGGAGGAGCGCGAGGACTTCACGTTAATGCAGACGTTTCAAATCAGCGGCAGCACCGATGCGCCGCAGGTCATCGAAGTGCCCGTGAGCATCACCGCGAACGGTCCACGCACTTTCGTGCTGCGCGAGAAGCGCGATGTGAAGCTGGATCACGAGCTTTTCACCACGGCGCAGAAGAACACCGGTGTCGGTCCGCCGTCCGCGCTGTGGATTGATTGGGTGGAGTGGGAGGGGCCGCTCGCGCCGCAGGCGACCCTCGCGAAGGTGGAGCACATCGAGCCGGAGAAACGCCGCGCGGAGGTGGAGCGCGGGCATTTGCGCTTCAAGTATCTCAACGAGCAATACGCCAAGTGGAAGGCCGCCGGTGGCGACGAGCAGCGCCTCAAGGAGTTCGATTTCACCGGCAAATCGCACGCGGAGTTCGCCAAGGTCGTGTGGGACAGCAACCACCGCTGGTTCCAGCAATACCTCGACCGCCCGCTGTCGAAGACGGGCCTCTTTCTCGACAACACCGTGGAGGAAACCTGCGAATACGCCATCGACATGCCCGCCGACCTCGCGTCCGGCGATTACGTGATGCGCGTGAAGATCGGGCGCGTGCCGGACATGCCAAGCGAGCGGGCGTTTCTGACCTTCGTCGAGGCCAGCCCCATCGACAAAGACGACCGCACCTTCCTCGCGAACAAACAAATCACCGCGACGCTCGACCAGCCCGAGATCATCGAACTGCCATTCAAGATCGTTCCCGGCGGCCCACGGAAGTTTGTGCTGTTTGAAAAGCGTCCGCTGAAAAAAGAAGCCATCAGCCTTCCCGGACGCACGCGACAAATCACCGATGCCAAGCAACGCGATCCCGTGCTGTGGATCGACTGGATCGAATACGAGGGCCCGCTCGCGCCTGCGCATGCCAAGGCCAGCGCTCCTCCCGTGCTCGCCGCCAATGAGACGAATGCCCGTGCGGTGCTCGAAGCCTTTGCGAAACGCGCCTTTCGCGACAAGCAGCCCTCTGTGGCCTTCGTGGAAAAACTCGCCGCACTTCACGACGCCCGCATCAAGGCCGGGGACAGCTTTGACAAGGCCATACGCGAGCCCTTGAGCGTCATCCTGGCCTCGCCGGGTTTCTTGTATCTTCAGGAAACAGGTCCCCAATCTTTCACCCCAAATCTTTTGCCAAAAGCGGAGGCTGGCAAAAAGTTGGGGGCAAAAGATGAAAGGCAGAGATCCCTGTCGCCGCCCGAGCTCGCCTCGCGCCTGTCCTACTTCCTCTGGAGCGCTCCGCCGGATGACCTGCTGCTCAAAGCGGATCTCACGAAACCCGAAGTCATGGCGCGCGAGGTGGATCGCATGATCGCCAGCCCGAAGGCGGACGAGTTTGTCAGTGGCTTCGTGCATCAATGGCTCGGCATGGACCGGCTCGATTTCTTCCAGTTCGACACCAAGCAGTTTCGCGACTTCGACGAGAGCGCGAAGGCCGCCGCTCGTCGCGAGGTCTATGAAACCTTCGCTCATCTCCTCCGCCACCATGGCAGTCTCACCCAACTGCTCAAGAGCGACGAAATCCACGTCAACGGCTTGCTCGCCACCTACTACGGCATCGAAGGCATCAGCGGCGATGCGTTTCAAAAGGTGAAACTGCCCGCTGGCTCGCCACGCGGCGGCTTGCTCGGCATGGCGGCCATTCTCGCAATGGGCAGCAACGGCGAGCGCACCAGTCCGGTCGAACGCGGTGCGTGGGTGCTGCGCAAGCTCCTCCACAACCCGCCGCCGCCCGCGCCGCCGAATGTCCCGCAGATCACGCGGCTCGAAAACAAGCTGCTCAACATCCGCGAGCGCCTGCTCGCGCATCAGGAGGAGCCGCAGTGCCTCCAATGCCATCGCAAGATCGACTTCATCGGCTTCGGCCTCGAAAACTTCAACGCCGCCGGCAAGTGGCGCACCGAAGAGACCTTCGAAAAGCGCGGCGTCGGCAAGAAAACCTGGCCCATTGACCCCAGCGGCCAGCTCTACAACGGCCCGGCTTTCCAAGACTACTTCCAGCTCCGCGAGCTCATCGCCGCCAAGAGCGAGGACTTTGCACGAGGTTTCACCGAGGCGCTCATTGAGTATGCACTCGGAAGGCCGTATGGCTTCACCGACCAAATCCTCACCGACACCATCGTGAAACAGGCCAGGGTGAAAGATTTCACTCTGCGCGAGTTCATCGTCGCCCTCGTGACCAGCCGCGAGTTTTCGCGCAAGTAGGCATCGAAACTGAGAGTATTGGGGAGTTGAGACGGGGAACGCACGGTTGTGTTACTGCCACTGGTGCGCTAGAAACGCAGTGAATTCACCATGAAGAACTCGCTGCGCGTCCTGGCATCTCTCCTCGTCCTGCTGCTCGCGCCCCGGGCATCACTCTACGCCGCAGAGGCGGGCAGGCCGCCCGCGAAGCCCAACATCATCTTCATCATCGCTGATGACCTGGGCTGGGCAGATGTGGCGTTTCACCAGGGCAACGTCCCGACACCTCAGCTCGACCGGCTCAAGGCTGGCGGTGTCGAACTCACGCAGCACTACGTCTATCCGGTTTGCAGTCCGACACGTTCGGCCTTGTTGAGCGGTCGCTATGCGACGCGGTTCGGCGTCACCACGCCGCAGAACGAGCGGGCCTACCGCTGGGACACCGTGACCCTCGCGCGGGCGCTCAAGTCCGTGGGCTATGACACCGCGCTCATCGGCAAGTGGCATCTCGGCTCGCTGCCGGAGCAGGGGCCGAATCATTTTGGCTTCGACCACAGCTACGGCTCGCTCGCGGGCGGCGTGAGCCCGTGGAATCACCGCTACAAGCTGGGCGCGTTCAGTCACACCTGGCACCGCAACGAGAAGCTTGTCGAGGAAACCGGCCATGTCACCGACCTCCTCGCGTCCGAGGCCATCCGATGGCTCGAGGCGCGCGGCCCGGCACCGTTCTTTCTCTACCTGCCTTTCACCGCAGTGCATCTGCCGCTGAAGGAGCCGGAGGAGTGGGTCGCGCGCGTGCCGGCGGCCGTGCGAGGCGACGTGGCGCGCCACTACGGAGCCGCAGTCATGCACCTCGACGACGCGGTCGGGCGCATCCTCGCCGCCGTGGAAAAGCAGGGCCGGCGCGAAAACACCCTCGTCGTCTTCACGAGCGACAACGGCGGCAGCACCGCCGAGAACAACGACCTGAAGTATCCCGACGACCATTGCCCCACGGGAAGACTCACCGGAAACAACCGTCCCTTGCGCGGACAGAAGGGCGATTTGCACGAGGGCGGGATTCGCGTGCCGACGCTCGTTTCGTGGGCGGGCCGTTTGAAGCCCGGCACGTTTGCGGGCGTGGCGCACATCAGCGATTGGATGCCGACGTTCTGCGCACTGGCGGGGTATGTGCCCGCGAAGGATCTGAAGTGGGATGGCAAAAACCTCTGGCCAGGGCTCACCGGCGGGGAACCGGCCAAGCCCCGGGCGATTTACGTCGCTGCGCCTGGCTTCTCCGCGCAAATGCTGCGGGAAGGTGATTGGAAGCTGATCGTGCCCAAGGCCGGGGCCGTGAAGAAGGGTGGCGCGGAGCCGAGGGAGATCGAACTTTACGATCTGGCCAAGGATCCTGCCGAAACCCGGAACCTGGCCTCCGCCATGCCCGAGCGAGTCGCTGCAATGCGGGCGCAACTTACGGAGATCTCCCAAGCGGACCGCGATGCCGTGGCCAACGACCGCAACTGACCATCAGGCCCGTCAGCAGCTTGGTTGTGGATTGCGGTGGTGATGACGGGACTGCGGACGAAACGTCATATATCCTGCTTTTTTTGGCCACTTTTCCCGGGTCATGACAAATCTTGGGCATAGGCGATGTCCGCGCAGGAATCAGATGAGCGCTTCGTGGCGCTGTTGCTGGCGAATCAGAACCGGATTTTCCGGTTTCTGATGACGCTGGTGCCGGGGCGCAGTGATGCGGAGGATTTGTTGCAGCAGACCTGCGTGACACTCTGGCAGAGCCGGGAGAAGTTCGATCCGGCGGCGGGGGATTTTGTGAGCTGGGCCTGTGCGATCGCTCACAATCACGTGCGCAATTTCCGGCGGCGGGAGGCCACGCGTCATGCGGCGCACGCGCAGTTGAGCGAGGACGTGTTGGAGTCGCTGATGGCGACGCGTTCGGCGCATGGCGCGCTGATGGATGAATGGCATCGGGCGCTGGCGCATTGCCTGGCGCGGCTTACGCCTCAGCAGCGCGCTTTGGTGGAGGAGTCCTATGGCGGGTCGAGCCTCAAGGCGGCGGCCCCGGGGGCTGGTCGCACGCCGAATGCGCTCTACAAGGTGCTGCGCCATGTCCGCAGCGTGCTCCATGACTGCATCCAAAAAACCGTGCATGGGGGAGGTGTGGCATGAATGCGTCGGATACCGAAGAGCTGCGGTCACTGGCGGAGGCGTATGTGGCGGGCGAGCTTGCGCCCGGCCAGAAGGCGGCGCTGGAAGAGCGGCTGCGGGGGAGCGAGGAGGTGCGGTTGTGCTTCCTGGCCTTTCTGGAGGTTCACGCGGGTCTGGCCTGGGAGTATCGCGGGGCGGAGGCGGAGCTGCCGCAAATCACCGCAGAGGTTGCGCCGTCAATGTGGGTGGTGCGCGGCGGGGTGGCGGCATCGCGCTGGCAGGGGGTGAGTCTGCGCTGGGCGCTGCCGCTCGCGGCGGCAGTGGTGCTGCTGCTGGGGATGGCGCGGATGTGGCTGCCGGATGGCTCACCGAAGCCCGCTATGGTCAAAGCCAGCCTGCACGGCCAATGGACGGATGGGCGCGAGGTGACGGTGGGTGCGCGGCTCTCGCCCGGGGTCTGGGACTTGCAGAGCGGGCTGGTGGAGATCGGGACGGACTCGGGCACGACGTTGATGGTGCAGGCTCCGGCGCGCTTCGAACTCGTTGACGCCCTGCACGCTCGCTTGATGAGCGGGAATGTGGTGGTGCGGATGCCGGAGGGGAAATCGGGCTTTGTCATCGAGCTGCCGCGGATGCGGGTGACGGATCTCGGCACGGAGTTTGGCGTGAGTGCCGCGCCGGATGGCGAGTCGCGGGTGCAGGTCTTCGATGGCAAGGTGCGGGCGGAGTCTCTCACGGTGCCGGGGCGCAGAGAACTGGCCGTCGGGGAATCGGTGGTGTGCAAAGTGGATGGCGTGCTGTCGTCTGAGAAGTCCCGCGAGGATCGTTTCATCCGCCAGTTTCCGCCCCGCTCGCCCGGCGACCAGCCTGGTGGGGCGCTCTACAGCCACAGCGCGGTGGATGTCATTCACATTGTGCCGCCGGTGGAGCCGGTGGTGATCGATGCGGATTTGTCGGAGTGGAATCGCACGGACGCCTTCCGCAGCGCGTGTCTGCCGCCCTACAGCGACACTTATTTCGTCGAGGGCATGATGATGTATGATGCGCAGCATCTCTACCTCGCTGCGCATGTCGGGGATCCCGAGCCGATGCGCAACTCGGCGAGCGACATCATGGATTTTGCCGGAGGTAGCGTGATCGTGCGTGTCTCGACGGACCGCAAGCTGGGCTGGCCGCTGAAGGGGACGATGGCGAATGCCCGTTCCAAAAGCCCCAAGCAGCAGCCGCTGCCGGACTCGCTCAGCGAGCGCGTGGTGAGCCTCATCCTGTCGCACGACGCACGGACGGGCGAGCCGCGCATCAAGCTGCAATACGGATTCGATCATCGCGCTGGCGAGAGCCAGCCGTCGGGATGGCGCGGTGCCTTTCGCAAGGATGCCGATGGTCGGGGCTACACGCTGGAGTATGCGATTCCCTGGCGACTGCTGCATTGCGAAAACGATCCGCCCCGCCCTGGCGATGAGATGGCCGCGCTCTGGATGGTGCATTGGAGCGATGCCGATGGCCGCCTCTGCCGCGGGCAACTCGTCGAGGTGACGAACCCAGAGGCCCGTTCCAAGCCCGGCGTGACTCCGGCGACCTTCTTCGCAGACGGCAGCACCTGGGGCCGCGCCATTTACCTGCCGGGCAAATGAAGCTTTTCCATAAAGAAATCACGCAATTGAAACCCGTCCTTCCACTCTTCATCGCCCTGCTGTTTCTGGGGGGCGTTCTTCCCGCGCCTGTAAGCGCGCAAGTGCCGGGCGAGATTGCGGCGCTCGTGAAATCGCACTGCGTTGACTGCCACGGCGGGGATGCGACCAAAGGCGGTCTCGACCTGACCGCGCTCAAGCCGGACTTCACCGCGCGGGACAACTTCGCCCGCTGGGAAAAAGTCTTTGACCGGGTCAACAAGGGCGAGATGCCGCCGAAGAAAAGCGCGCAACCTCCAGCGGAGGAGCGGGCGGCGTTCGTGAAGTCGCTCGGTGGCGGGCTGCACGCCGCGTCGCTGGCGCAGCAAAAGACCGAGGGCCGTGTCGCGCTGCGGCGGATCAATCGGACGCAGCACGAGAATACGCTCAATGACCTGCTGGGCATCTCGATCCACCTCGACGACGTGTTGCCGGAAGATGGCTCCGTGGCGGGCTTCGACAATGTGAGCGAGGGGCTCGATGTTTCTTCCTCGCATCTGGTGCTCTATCAACAGGCCGCCGACGTGGCGCTCGATGCCGCGATTGCAACTCGCCCCGCGCAGAAGCTGGCGTATCGCCGCACCGGCAAGGAGATGTCCGAGGAGCGTGGCCGTTTCAACCAACTCATGGGCAAATTCGTGCGGCTCGATGGGGAGCGTCTCAATGTTTACATCGGCCTGCCGAATCATATTTCGCTTCAGTCGCCTGAAATTCCCATGACGGGCCGCTATCGGCTGAAAATCGTCGCGCAAGCGCTCAACACCGGCGATCGCCCGCTGCCGTTGGAAGTTCGCGTTACAGAAACCATCCACAAACCTGAGGGACGAACGTTGGCGACGTTCGACGCGCCCTCCGACCGCCCAGGAGTCTTCGAACTCGAAGTGGTGCTGGTGAAGGGCAACGGAATCCGCATCAACGGCTGGCAATTGCCGGGCGAAAACACCGTGCGCGAACGACTCAAGGGCAAGCCGCTCGATGGGAGTTACACCGGGCCGGGATTCGCGTTCGAGCTGATGGAACTCGAAGGCCCGCTCGGCGAATTTCCGCCGCCGAGCCACAAGCAGTTGTTCGGCGATTTGCCGCTGAAACCCGCGAGCGTCGTGAAAGCGGAACTTGCCGGCAAGCCGCTGCCAAAGATTCCCGACAACCGCAGAGATGACGAATGGCGGCGCGATCCGCTGATTCCCGTCTCGAAGGACCCTCGCGCCGACGGCCAGCGTTTAATCCGCGCCTTCCCCCCGCGGGCGATGCGTCGGCCCGTCGACGACGCGACGCTCGCCTACTACGTTGGTTTTTTCCAGGAGCGGCTCGACCAAGGCTACGAGTTTCACACGGCGCTGCGCAGCACCTACAGGGCGATCCTTTCGTCGGCGAACTTCTTCTATTTCCGCGAACAGCCGGGCGCACTGGATGACTATGCCATCGCCTCGCGGCTGTCGTATTTCCTCTGGTCCTCGCTGCCCGACGGCGAACTGACCGCGCTCGCCGCCAAGGGAGAACTGCGCAAGCCCGCGGTGCTGCGTGCGCAGGTGGAGCGGATGCTCGGCGACAAACGATCGCAACGCTTCGTCGAGAACTTCACGGGGCAATGGCTCGAACTACGGAAGATCAACGCGACCACACCCGACAGAAACCTGTATCGCGAATTCGATGGGTTCTTGTTCTGGTCGATGCCACAGGAGACGCAACTGTTCTTCAGCGAAATGTTGCAGCACGATCGCAGCGTTGCCGAGTTCGTCCATTCCGACTGGACGATGCTCAATTCGCGGCTGGCCAAGCATTACGGCATCGACGGTGTGAATGGCGGCGAACTGCGACGAGTTTCGCTTCCGCCCAATGCCCACCGTGGCGGCGTGATGACCCATGCCAGCATTTTGAAACTGACCGCCAACGGCACGACGACGTCGCCGATCCTGCGCGGCAAATGGGTGCTGGAAAAGATCATCGGCACTCCGCCAGCCCCGCCGCCGCCGAATGTGGGTGCGATCGAGCCCGATATCCGTGGCGCGACGACGGTTCGCCAGCAATTGGACAAGCACAAGGCCCTCGCCGAGTGCGCCTCGTGCCACAAGCACATCGACCCGCCCGGCTTCGCACTCGAATCGTTCGACGTGATCGGCGGCTGGCGCGAGTTTTATCGCGTGTCGGATCACAAGCTCGCAAAAGGCCATGTGCCGGTGCCGAATTATCCCGAGCGAAAGGTCTGGCGCGGGCCCAACGTGGAAATCGGCGGAACCACGGCCGAGGGGCGCGAGTTCAAGAATGTGGATGATTACAAGGTGCTGCTGCTCGAAGACAAGGAGCAGCTCGCCCGCAACCTCGCGCGGCAACTGCTCGTGTTCGCGACCGGCGCCGACGTGCAGTTTGCGGATCGAGAGGAGGTAAAGGCGATTGCCACACGCACACTCAAGCAGGACTACGGGCTGCGCTCACTCGTTCACGAAGTGGTTCAAAGCCGGCTGTTTCTCCACAAATAACAAAGCAAAGACCATGACACCACTGAACACCCGTTTACTCTCGCGCCGCACGATGCTTCGCGCCACTGGCGTGGCGATCGGCTTGCCACTGCTTGACGCCATGCTGCCTGCGGGCCTGCGGGCCGAAGAAAAGGCAAAGAAGCTGGTCCCGCGCCGCATGGTGCTCATCAGCCGGCCACTGGGGACTCACGCCGCGTTACTCTTTCCGGAAAAGACCGGGCTCGCTTACGAGTCAACACGCTACCTGAAGGTGCTCGACGAGCATCGCGGCCGATTCACCCTGTTCTCGGGCCTCTCGCATCCTGGCCACGCTCACCACCATTCCGCGCCAGGGTTGTTCACGGGCGTCCCCGGCGAGTTCATCCGCAGCGAAACCGACCTCCGCAACACGGTTTCACTCGATATCCTGGCCGCTGAGCAAGTCGGCCGCGAAACGCGGTTTCCCAGCATCGGACTCGGCGATGCGTATTCCTACAACCGCAAAGGGGTGCGCGTGCCGAGTTTCGGCAGGGCGGAAGCCATGTTTCGCCAGCTTTTCGTCGATGGCACGCCCGACGAAGTCGCCCGTGAAGTGCAGCGGCTGAGGGACGGACAAAGCATTCTGGACGGTGTCCGCCAGCAGGCCCGTGACCTCGCCCGCAACCTGGGCGCAGGCGATCGCCAGCGACTGGACACCCTGCTGACATCGATTCGCGAGGCCGAACAACGCCTTGCGCAAGACGAGGCATGGGTAAACAAGCCGAAGCCGAAGGTCGAATATAAGACGCGCGAATTTGCCCAGGAGGAACTGATCGAACGGTCTGGCCAGTGGTATGACTTGGCTCATCTCGCCCTCCAAACCGATTCCACGCGGATCATCAACCTGAACCTTTTCAGCCACATTAAGCCGAAAATCGAAGGCGTGAACATGGAGCACCACGAAGCCTCGCACCACGGTCAGGATGAAGCGAAGATCGAGCAGCTCGCGAAGATCGAAGAGGCCGAGTATCGCGTGTTCAACGGGTTTCTCACGAAGCTGCGCGGCTCCAGTGAAGGAAATGAAACGCTGCTCGAGCGCACGATGGTCTTTCACGGCAGTAATCTGGGGAACGCCTCGGCGCACACGTCCCAGAACTTGCCGATCATCGTCGCCGGTGGCGGATTCAAGCACGCCGGGCATGTGCTCTACGACCGCGTGAAGAATCGCCCGCTCTCAAACCTCTACGTGCGAATGCTGCACCAGATGGGCATCGATGCCGACAAGTTCGGCACGAGCACTGGTGTGGTGAGTGACATCGGGTGATGCGGCGAAATCAGCTTCCAGCCGTAGCCCATTCCGAAAGTGACTGGGGCTTCTGGCCCCAGCCACAAAAATCACCTCAATCTCCAGGTTCCACTCCCATGCCTCTCCCCAATGTCTCTCGCCGTGCCCTGCTCGCTTCTGCGGGCCTGGCCATGCTGACCGAAGTCGTCAGCGGCCAGGAAAACCCGGGCGTGGCGGTGGCCGATCGCACGACCTCGATCAAGATCACCCGAGTCACGCCGCTTCCCGGTGGTTCCAAGGTTTACGTCAAGATCGAGACCAATCACGGCGTGACCGGTTATGGCGAGATCACCGGGCTCGAGCCGAAAGTCGCCGCCGCGCTGGTCACGTCGGTGTTCGAGCTGCTGAAGGACGAGAATCCGACGCGGATCGAGCATCTGTGGCAGAAGGTCTATCGCTCGCACCGCGACATGCGCGGCGGGCCGTTCATGGTGCATTGCCTGAGCGCGATCGACATGGCCCTGTGGGACATCACGGGCAAGCTGTGGGGTGTGCCTGTCTATCGGCTGCTGGGCGGGCCGTGCCGCGACAAGATTCGCTGCTATCCCAATGCCAAGGCCTATAAGCAGGCCGCTGGCGGGCCGTATCCGTTCGCGGGCACGCCAAAGGAGATTGCCGCCCTGGTCGAGCGTATCGCCGACGGCCGCAAGAAGGTCGGTCCCGAAGGCGCGATGATCTTTGACGCCCACTGCTGCCTGCCTCCGCCAATCCTCATTCAACTGGCCGGCGCGATCCAGCCGTATGATACCAAGTCTTTATAACAATCGGTAAGTAAAGCTGGTCAAAACCTAGGCGGCAATGCAAGCTCGGGGATGGCAAGAAAACGA
>Ga0255204_1000054_pt1 | contig 35397 bp, 28 predicted proteins | sample Miss_Colum_RepC__2_FD_188418 | JGI IMG/M metagenome (GOLD analysis project Ga0255204, IMG submission 188418) | Freshwater microbial communities from Mississippi River, Louisiana, United States - Miss_Colum_RepC_8h | ecosystem: Environmental > Aquatic > Freshwater > River | place: USA: Louisiana... | reverse complement strand
AACATCACCAAGTCCTGGAGCGACAGCTCCGGTGGTCGCCTTGCCCTTCTTGCCGCTGGCCTCCTGGATGGAAACCACCAGCAGGTTGCGGCCCAGCAGGTTGGCGATGGCCTCCTGCTCCGTGTTGGCGTCGAGGACATTGCGGATCTCCCGGCCGGAGGCTGCTTCACGGGCGACGTAGCTGAAAGACGGCATAGCTTGGTCGGTGATATAGCTCGGGGGAGCCATTATCAAGCCAAACCCCGAAGGCCGCAAGGTTGGCCCAGACGCTCATTGGCCTAGCTGTTTTAACCAATCGCCGGCATGGCGCTGGTAGGCGCTCCAGCCCCGCGCGCCCACGGCGGTCCGCAATTCCTGCTCGGTGGCTACCCGGATGGCGACGAGCGCCACGGCCCTGGCCTCCGGGCTCAACTGCGCATCCTGCCTGGTCCGGGCCGCCTGATCTTGGGCAGTGGTTTGCAAGGTGAGCCACTGGCTGGCGGTGGCGGCAGGCACTTCCAATCGCCGGGCGAGTTTCAACAAGGTGTGGAAGCGTGGGTCACTGCCGCGCTCAAAGGTGGCCAGGCGTTGCTCGCCCAGTTGCGCCAGCAGCAGCGCGCGGCGGCGCGCCTCCAGGGCGGAAGACTTCGCTTCAAAGTCCCCCTTGTCCTCCGTTCGCGCCGGGTCCGGTCGCGGGGGCGCGGGATTCGCGGTGTCGAAATTCTTGAGGGTCAGGGCGAGCGAGCGCAGTTCCGCTGGCGTGGTGCTGAAGCCACGCAATTCGCGGACCTTTGCCGCCTGCGGGCTGCGGCGGAGCTCCGCCTCGTTCAGTTCCTCGGCACTGAGCAATCCGGCGCGCTCGGTCTGATGGCGATCGCGCAGCTCCTTCTGCTTCGCCGCCCGTTCGTTGGCAGACAACTGGGCCAGCGTGGGCCGGAGCTTGCCGAGCTCCTGCTCATGCCGGGCTTCCAGCTCGGCAATTTGGGTCTGCTTCTCGGCGGTCAGATGCCGATAGTGGGAGTGGCGCGGGGAGGTGGTCCGCTTTTCTGCCGGAGACGCCAACGCCTGGCGCAAACTCTTTTGCAGATCGTCGTGCTGACGGGTCCACAGCTCGATGGTTTGCTCGGTCTCCGTGCCTTTGACCAGGTCCTCGAACTCGCCGTTGCTCGCGGCCAGCTCCCAGAAGCGGGCGTTGAACGGGCGCAGCAGCTCCCGCACGCGCGCGCGGAGGTCGTCGGCCAGACGGGCCCCCAGCAGGTCCAGCGCGGTTTCCGCCGGACAACCGATGGCCAGCAGGTTGGTGGCCACGACCAGGATGTTCGTTGACTCGATCTGATTCCAGTGGAAGGGCGGGCTGCCGGGGACCTGCACCACCGGCGCACGCGCGGGCTCGGGCGGCGTGGCGGCCACGAGATTGGTGACCACGGTCAGCCGCGTCTCGGGCAAGGCCGCCTCGCGCTGCCGGGCCGTCTGAAAAAGCAGCATCCCCACCAACGCTAGGTTGAGGGCCACCGAACCAAGAATGAGGCGGGGCCAGTTCATGGGGCAGCGGGCCGGCGACGTTGCGGCGGCAGGGAGAGCGCGTTGGTCAGGCTCTGGCCATGGCTTTTGGCGTAAGCCGTGAAGGCCGCCGGCCCCAAGGTGCGGGCCAGCCGATCCGTGGTGGTGGCGCGCAAAGTGGCCAGCAGCAGCGCCCGTTCCTCGGTCGAGAGCGCTTCATCCGCGCGAATTTCCTGCGCCTGCCGGGCGGCGGCGGCCCGGGCGGTGTGGGCCTCCACCAGCGCGTTTTTCGGCACGCCCAGTTGCGCCGTGCTTTGAAGCAGTTCCACGAATGTCTGGTCGCGCGCCCGCACCACGTCCGCGTAGCGATCCGCGCCGAGGAAACGCCGCAACAGCTCCTCGAACGCCGCATCGCCCTGCTGCCGGCTTTCCTCGGAGTAGATGTGGTCCTCCAACTGGATTGCCCTGGCCAGGAAATCACGCGTTTCAGCCCGCAGGCGCGCGATCTCGCGCAGTTCCGGACCCGTGATGGGCACGCCGTTGGTCTGCCGGAGCGCGGACAAATTGTCCAACGCGGCCAGCCGGCAGCGCAGTTCCTCCAGTTCCGTGGGCACAATTTGCTGGGCCAGCTCGGCCTCGAAGCGCTCGCGCAGGCTGCGGAGCGCCGCCAGATCCTCGTCCAGCAGGATGCCTTCGCGCAGCGCCAGAAAACTGTTCACATCAGCCTCACGCAGATGATGAACCGTGACGAGATGATCAACCTGGGGAAGTCCGGTGAAGCCAAGCAGGATGCCCATGATGGCCTGGGCGAAGCCACGCTCGCGCATTTCCTGAAGGGCCTTGAAACTCAACTCTGCTCCCAGCAACTGGCGGGTGAGCGCCCGTTTCTCCAATTCCAGCGCGTGCAACTGAAGCGCGCGGGTGCGGACACGCGCATCCCGTTCATCCGCCGACTGCCAGAAGGTGTCCTCCTTTTCCTCCGCCAGCGCGGCCCGCCGCTCGGCAAAGTGCTTCTCCAGATCGGCCAGCAGGATGTCTCGCACGACCACCGGCGGCGCGCCGATGGCACGGAGATTGGCCGCGTAAACCGCATAGTCAGCCGACTCCACCGTGCGCCAATGGAACGGCGCGGCGGCGGCCGGGGCCGGGGCTAGCTCGCTTGGCGGCGTGGGCCGGGCCGGGCGCAGCGTCGTGACCACCGCCTGTCGCTCCTGCACGGCACCGGCCGGCGCGCCGGCTGAACGGAGCAGGGCAAGGTTCATCACCAGCAGCACCCCGGTGAGGGCGAGGGACAAACTCAAGGCGAGAAAAGACCGCATGGCGCGCTCGTGCTTGGACGATGAACCGAGATGTAACAGCCGCCGCGCGCGCCGCGCAACCCCGCATCGCGCCCGTCACTTTCCAGCAGGATTCCGACAAACAGATGGGAGACAGAAAAATGAGAGCAATTTTTTGTCTCCCATTTTTCTGTCTATCCCCTCGGTGCCTACCCCTCACTCACGCCGCCGCCCTGAAATGAGCCGGAGCGATGAAGTTGGAGCGCCGGCTTGCCGCGTTCGGCGAAGGGAGGGCTACCGTTTGTCCTATGGGCGGCGGCGCACCAAACGGTGCTCTGAAACTTCTGGACTGCACCGCACCTCCGGCTCACCACCACAAAAGCCGGCTTGGAAGCCGGCGCTCCGGCAATTGCATTGTTACGGCTTACCGCTCGCAACTTTCGGACCCGGCTGGTTAAGTATCGCCCCAGTCACATGGCGCAGTTCACCTACAAGGCCCGCAAACGCTCCGGCGAAACCGTCACCGGCGTCCTCGAGGGCAACGACCGCAGCGCCGCGCTCGCGCAGATCGACCGCATGGGCCTGTTCCCCATGGCCGTGGAGGCGGCCAAAGGCGGAGTCGCACAGACTCCCGGCACCGCGTCCGGCCGGCAGTTTAGCTTCACCGACTTGCTGCCGCCCACCTTGCGGGAGGCCGCCCTGCGTCCGCGCAAACCCAAGTTGCAGGAACTGGCCACCTTCACGCAGCAGTTCTCCAACCTGCTCAAGTCCGGCATGCCGTTGACGACCGCCTTGAACAGCATGACGCACTTGGAGACCAAGGGCATCCCGTCCTCCGTCAGCAAGCAGCTCCGCAACGACGTCACCGAGGGGCGCAGCTTGTCCGACGCGATGGCCAAGCAGCCCGTCGTCTTCTCCGACATGTATGTGAACATGGTCCGCGCCGGCGAGCAGAGCGGCTCGTTGCAGGAGGTGCTGCGCCGGCTGGCGGAGCATTACGAGCGGTTCGCGGAGGTGCAGCAGAAGTTCAGCTCGGCCCTGATTTATCCGGCGTTCGTGATGCTCACCGGCTTGGTGATCATCTTCTTTTTCATGACCTACATGCTGCCGAAATTCCTCAGCATCTTCGCGGACATGAAGGTGGACCTGCCCGCCTCCACCCGGCTGCTCATCGGCATCAGCAACTTCTTCAGCGACCCCGTGTATCTGCTAACCATGGGTGTGGTGCTGGTGGCGGTGGCCATCGTCTTCCTGCGCTTCCGGGCCAGCGATCTCGGCCGGCACACGCTGGACCGCTGGAAGCTCAACGCGCCGGTCGTGGGCCGCGTGGTGCGGCTGCACCTGTTCGGCCAGTTCGCGCGCACGCTCTCCACGCTGATGCAAAACGGCGTGTCTGTGCTCACCGCCCTGAAGATCACCGAGCAGGTCGTGCCCAACGTCGTGCTCAAGCAGGCCATCGCCGCCACCCGCGAGGCCGTCACCGACGGCAAGACCATCGCGCAGCCGCTGGCCCGCAGCAAAGTCTTCCCCCAGCTCATGATCGACCTGATCAAGATCGGCGAGGACACCGGCGACGTCCCCGGCGCGCTCCGCAACGTGGCCGACACCTACGAGAACGAGTTGAACATCGGCCTGCGCGTCATGACCAACTTGATCGAGCCGGTGATGATTCTCGGCATCGCGCTGGGCGTGGGCTTCCTGCTGTTGAGCGTCTTGCAGGCCATGTTCTCCATCACCTCGAACATCGGCAACAGCATGGGACGATGAAGACGGCGGATCATAAGCGGCGGACTACCCCCTCTCCTCCATGGAGTGGAGGAGAGGGCCGGGGAGAGGAGGTGCGTTGTTCGAAGCGCCCCTCTCCCCAGCCCTCTCCCCGCTCGTGCCTCGCAGGGCGAGGGGGCTCGCCTGCCGTGGTGCGCGTGCCAAGTTGCGTCCGCGCCCGGTTGTCGGGCAGAGCGCTCCGGGCCTTCACGCTCATCGAGATCATGATCGTCGTCGGGCTCATTGCCATCGCGATGAGCGCCGCCATCCCCGCGTTTGTCTCCGCGCAAAACAAGCAGCCGATGCGCGTCGCACTCCAGGGTCTTCTGGAGGCCTGCGCCACGGCGCGGGCGCAGGCAATCCTGCGCGGGGCCATCGTGGAGCTGCGCATCCGTCCGCAAGATTACACCTTCGACGTGGCTCCGACGGGCGCGGGCGGTGGTTCCGGTGGCGGCGCGGCGCGGCCGGAGCCCAAGGCTGGCGAAGGGCACGGCGTCTTCTCCCTCAAACTGCCGACCGAGGTGGGCATCGAGGAGCTGGCGATCAACTTCCAACTGCTCAAGGACGCCGAGGCCGTCGCGGTGCGCTTCCGCCCCAACGGCACCAGCGATGAATTCACCGTGGTCCTGCGCTCGCTGCACGGCGAGCTGCGCAAGATCACGCTCGACCCCGTCACCGCCCGCGCTGACTTCGAGGTGATGCGATGAGGACGAGACGGAAAGGTGACAGGTGGCTGGTGGCTGGTGTCGAGCCTGCGGTTGAAACGCGCCGTGGTTCACCTGTCACCCGCCACGTGTCACCCGTCACCGCCTTCACGCTGCTGGAGGTCATGATCGCCGTGGCCATTTTCTTCATGTGCGCGTTCTCCGTGATGGAGCTGGTCTCACAAAACTTGAAGAACGTGCAGCGGCTCCAGAAACCCGCCGTGGACATTGGCAGCCTCGCCTCCGAGCTGTCGCTGACCAACAAGCTGGAGGAGGGCAGCGACGCGGGCGATTTCGGCAACCTGTATCCCGGCGTCTCCTGGTCGCGGAACATCACGATGGTCGCCACCAACGGACTGTTCCAAGTGGACTTCATTGTGCAGGACCGGGCGGCGGGCGGGCGGTTCCCGGCGGAGAGCCGGTTGTCCATTTTCCTGTATCGGCCCCAATCCCTGATGGGGGCAACGGTTGGGGGGCGCTTTTGAAAGTGGCAGGTGACAAGCGGCAGGTGACAAGCGGCGCGCGCCGTGGGTCTGCGGCTCCTTGTCACCTGCCACTTGTCACCCGTCACCTTTCCCGCGCCTTCACGCTCATCGAACTGCTGGTGGCCATGGCCATCCTGGGCGGCGTGGTGACGGCGATCTACTCCACTTGGACCGCGGTGTTGCGCGCCGCCAAGGTGGGCAACACAGCCGCGGACGAGGTGCAGCGCATGCGCATCGCGCGACAGGCGCTGGAGCAATCCCTCGCCGCCGCCGTGTTGTATGCCGGCAACGCCCGGCACTATTCGTTCATCGCGGACACGACGGATGAAAAATTCGCCCTCCTGAGTTTCGTGGCCCATCTGCCCGAGGATTTCCCCGGCAGCGGCATGTTCCCCAACCAACCGCTCCGGCGCGTCACCTTTGCCGTGCAGGCGGGCGGCAACTCCGGCACGCCGTCGCTGCTGCTGCGGCAGTCGTCCATCCTCACGCCCACGAACTCGCCCATCGAGGAATCTTACACGCTCACGCTCACGCCGCACCTGAGCGTGTTCAGCCTCGAGTTTTGGAGCACGAACCTCGCGGACTGGGATGTCGAATGGCTGCCGACCAATCAGGTGCCCCGGATGATGCGCGTGACGCTGGGCTTCGGAGCGGGTCCGGCGTCGGCAGGAGCCCCGGCGATCCTCATCAGCAGCGTAATTTCGCCCGGTGGCCAGGGCGTGCCGCGCGAATTACAGGGCAACGCCGGTGCCGCGCCGGGACTCAACCGCATGCCCGCCCTGCCCACCATGCCGGTGCCCAAGCCCCGGTAATTGCCACCCATGAAGCTCCGAACCCAGCTCCGTGCCGGCGACTCGCAGTCGCCATCGGTGGCGTTCGGTGGCGGGAGGCCAAACGCCCGTTCCGGGGTTGCGCTCATCATCGTGATGCTGGTCGTCGTGGTGCTGGCCGTGCTGGCCGGCGGCTTTGCCTACTCGATCAAGGTCGAGACCACGCTGGCCCGCAATGCCTCCTACGATCCGGAGTTCGAGTGGCTGGGCCGCTCCGGCGTCGAGCTGGCGAGCTTCGTGGTCGGGCAGCAGTTGAGCATTCCCAACGAACCCTACGACGCGCTGAACCAGAAGTGGGCCGGCGGTCCGCTGGGCACCAACGAAACGCTGGCCGCGGTGTCACTCACTGATGTGCGGCTCGGCTCAGGCGTCCTCAACGTGAAAATCACGGATTGCGAACGGAAGCTGAACATCAACGTCGCCGACCCCATCCTGCTTGGACAGGCGCTCAAGACGTGTGGCGTGGACCCGGTGGAGGCCGGGCCGGTGTCGGATTCCATTCTCGACTGGATCGATCCCGACCAGCAGACCCGGCCCAACGGCGCGGAGGGGGATTATTACCTGAGCCTCAATCCGCCGTATCAGGTGAAGAACGGGCCCATTGACGACCTGACCGAACTGATGCTCATCCGCGGCGTGTCGCCCGACATGTTTTACGGGACTGACTTGAGCCAGATTGACGTGCCCCGCAGCGTGACCGGACGCGCGCTGGCGGTGAACAAATACACCGGCCCCATCTACACCAACGCGCTGCGGGACATGTTCACCACCACCTCGATGCGCACGATCAACCTCAACACCGCGTCCGCCCTGGTTCTTCAGGTGGCGCTGGGCGTGGACAGCCCCACCGCCCAGGCGATTGTCTCGCGGCGGGCCGGACTGGACGGGCAGGAAGGCACAGAGGATGACACGCCGTTCCGCAGTCCGGCGGAGCTGGGCGGCGTGCCCGGCATCAACCCTCAAGCCGTGCAGGCGATGGCCCAGCGCCTGGGCGTGCGGAGCGCGACCTTCGAGATCGAGGTGGCCGTGGACATCGGCGGCCAGAAGCGGACGATGGTGGGCCTGATTTACCGGGCCAGCGCGCGGGACGTGCGCACGCTCTACACGCACTGGAAGTAAGCGGCGCAACCCGCCGCACCGGCTTCAGCCCGGCAGCTTATAGCGGTGGTCGCGGAATAGCCCGGCGTTGCCGGAATGACCTTCCTCAGCCGCGTGCAAAATGTTCACCAACTCCCGCGCGGTCACGTAGTGCAGCCGCCAACCCTTCGCCTCCGTGTAGGTTTCGGCGAGGTGCTGGTGGAACTTGCGGTAAGGCTCGCCGAGAAAGACGCCGGAGTTCGGCGGCGGACCGCCGTGGCAATGCAGTTTCACGAAAATCCACTCGGGCCGGCCGAGGACGTGGATGTGTTGCCGAAGCCAGACGCGCATCCGGTCGGGACGCGGCGGGTTCACGGCCGTGAGGTCGGAGTTTTCGAGGCGCGGGAGGAAACCGAGCTTGCGTCGCTCCCAGTTCAGCCCGAGCGGACCTTGCACGATGAGCAGGTCGCCGAAATTGGGTGCCGGCGACTTGCAGTCGCCGCCGGTGAGGGGGGACGCGCCTGACGGCGACTGCAAGTCGCCGGCACGGAGCACTCTCACTTGCACGCCGGTGTCGTGGGACTTCGGGCTGGGCGTGTCCTGCGCGTAGTAGAGGCGGTTGATAGTGCGCGTCTGCGTCACGTCGGGGCACGACGGCAGGGTGAAGTCCGCATAGCAGCCGAGTTCGCGCAGCAGGGAGAGCTCGTTGCTCACGCCGCATTGCGCTCCGTCGGGATGCGAGTTGTCCAACGCCCAGTCGCCATGCACAAAACCCCAGCGGGTGCGGCCCGTCTCGTCCCGCGGCAGGAAACCGTGGCGGGTGAAATCCGCGATCCCCTTCTCCAGCTTGGCTCGCAAGGTCTCCTCGGTGTCGCGGTCGTGATGGAGATGCACCTCCACCTCGGCTCCGGACGCGCGGCACAGCTCGGCGACATCGTTCAGCAGGTCGGGATCGTATTGCTCGATGGGGTAGAAGCAGGTGTGGCGCGGACGGACGCCATCGGCATCGCGGAACGGGGCGATGTTCTTTGGGAACTCGGTCTTCCACGCAGCCATGCGGCGCAGCGCCTCGGGCTTGTCCGCGCGGTGCAACGGCTCGAAGTGGTCGCAGACGCAGAGCATTACGTCCTTCACGCCGTCGGGCAGTGGTGTGGGCGTTTGCCGGAGGTAACCCGGCAGCCAGAGCGGAAGCGTGCGGAGCTGCTCAGACATGGGCCAGGGAGGAAAACTTCCAACGTCCAACGCTCAACTTCCAACGTTCAAAGCAGGTCCGGGCCGCCGGGCGATGGACGTTGAGCGATGGACGTTGGGCGTTGGACGTTGTTCCCATTTCAAGCCGTGGGCCGGTGCAGGCGCCACGCGAAGTGCGGCAGCGAGTGGCAGCAGTTCAGGCGCGGGAGCTGGTGGAGGTCCGCACCGGGCTTCACGAAGCCGGGCTGGGTGCTCACGGCGGCGGTGTAATTCACACGGGCCAGCGCGGCCACCTGCGGGTTGAAGTCGCCGTTCGGATAGCAGAAGAACTCGACGGGGCGGCCCAGCTCGCGTTCCAGCAGCAGGCGGCATTCAGCGACCTCCACCGTGAGCTCGGCGGGCGAGCAGTTGGCGAGTATCGGGTGGTTCGTGCTGTGCGCGCCGAGGGTGATGAGCGACGGATCCAGCGCCTTCAACTCATCCCAGTTCATCAGGTCGAATTCCGTGCGTTGCGCCTCGCCCGGCCGGAAGTTGGGTGTGGCGTCGCGGATGACGCGCTCGATGTGTGTTCGCGAATGAAGCGGCAGCGTCTTCATCCACTTGATGACGGCTTCGAGGTTTTCGCCGGTGCGACCGAAGCTGTCGGCGAGTGCTGCAAACTCGGCGAGGGGCAGTGAGCGCAGCCGCTCGCGGGCCTCGTGATTCCACAGCCAGACGCCACGGCCCACGAGACCGGGGCAGATGAAGAACGTGGCGGGCAGGCCGAGGCGCTTCAAGATGGGCGCGGCGACGGTGCCGTTGTTGCGCGTGCCGTCATCAAAGGTGAGTGCCACCCAATGGGCGATGTCCGGCTGGCGGTCGCGCAGGGCCTTCACCAGCTCAGCAAGCGGGACCACATGGAAGTGCTGCTTCAGATACTCCAGTTGCGCAGTGAAGGCCTCGGTCGAACAGCTTGGCACGCCGACGGCGTGGAAGGTGATGATGCGGGCGACGGGGAACTCCCGGGCGCGGGAGAGCGACAGGCCGGTGGTGTGGCCCAGGCGGTGCAGGACCGGAGCGAGGGCGGCGCGGAGGGACATGCGAGCAGGGTTCCGGCGGGCGGCGCGGCGCGCGGCGTTCGGCCCCGCTTACGCGCGCCGCTTGCGCGCGAGGTAGTAGATCCAGGAGGAAGTGGAGTCCGGCGTCGTGGCGTCGGTCCACGCCCCCTTGCGGTCGATGATGCGCACTTCCTCGAAGCCGAAGGACTGGAGCTGCTTCACCTGGTTGGCCTTGCTGATGTAGTAGTGCATCAGCGTGTAGTTGTGGGCGTTGTCGTTGCGGACGGTGTAGTCGGGGGTGAAGATTTCCTTCTTCCGGTTCTTCAGGTGATGGCCCCAGCCGGTGAAGTATTTCTGAAGCTCGCGCGCGAGGCGGATGGGGTGCAGCGTGAACTCGATGTTGGACAGGTGAAACGCGCCATAGACCGGCTTCTCGATGTTGTGCGAGGAGAAGGCGAAGAGCCCGCCCGGCTTGAGGACGCGATGGCATTCCTTGATGATGGCCAGCCGGTCTTCGGGCGGGACGGAGTCAATGCCGTTGAAGGAGAAGATGACGAAGGCGAACTGGCCGTCGCGATACTCCTTCATGTTGCGGGCATCCACCGTGGCGAAGTTCACGCCGGGATAGAGCTGCTGGCAGTAGCGCGTCATCTTCTCGGAGTAATCGCAGCCGAGGTAGTCCTGGCTCAGCTCGCGGAGGAACGGCGTGGTGCGCCCGGTGCCGATGCCGATGTCGAAGATCGGCTGGCCAGCGACCTCGTCCTTGATGGCGGCGAACAGGGTGACCTCGGGCTCGTAGAGCTTGGTCTTGTTCGCGTAGATCGTGACGATCCGGTCGTCCAGATAAACATTCTTGTTCGAATCGCTCATGGCGCGGGGGGGCTGGGCTTCGTGGGCCGGAGTTTGAAGGCGGACTTGACCCGGCGCAAGAGCAGGATCGCGGCGGAGGCGTAGTTGCTTTCCTCGACGAGCTCGCCGCCGAAGCTGTCCTTGAACTCGTTGATGTGCTGGAGCGCGGGGTCGGTGGTGCCGGCTGCGTAGCCGCCGAAGTCGTAGGTCTTGAAGCCCTGCTCGCGCAGCCAGGTCATGTCGCGGAAGTGCAGCAGCCGGTTCGCGCGGCCGATCAAGTTGCGCCGTTGCTGCGCGTCCTCGCCGTCCGCGCCGCGGAACTGGGAGGCCGAGTGCCAGAGCGTCGCGCGGCCGGAGGACTTGTCCATCACGTAGCAGTGCATCACCAGCACCTCGGCGGCGTTGGTCATCTGGGTGACGGCGAGGTGCGGCCAGTAGGCGCGGAGGATCTTCGCGTCCATGCGCTCCATGTCCTTCGTGGCGGCGAAGCCGTTGTAGAACTCGCGGAAGACCTCGGGATTGTCCAACACGCTGAAGGCCAGACCCTCTTTTTGCGCACGACGGACTTCGTATTGGGTGTTCTTGCGGAAGTCCTTTTGAATCGCCTCGTCGGGCCGGTCAATGGCGACGAGCTTGGTGAACTTGGCGTGGCGCTCGAAGCCCTTCACCGGGCCGATGAACTTGCAGTGGTAGTAATACGTGAGCTTGAGCGCGTCGGCGGGCTTGGGCTTCGCGGCGAACCAGATGTGCGCGGCCTGGACGGCCTTGGTGCGCTGGAGGGCGAGGGGGATGGTGAGCATGGTGGAGAGGGGATTAAGAGTAGGGTTAAGAGCGGGAAGCGACAGGCTGAGGTTAGTTCGGGTTCGTGATCCTGATCCTAATCCTGCTCCACGACTATTCCGGCTTCTTCCCGCGCAGGAGCCGGTTGACCTTCCGCGCCAGATGCAGGGGGAGGGAGATGTAGTTGCTCTCCTCGACGAGCTGGCCGCCAAAGCTGTCCTTGAACTCGTTGACCTGCTGCAGCTCGGGATCCTGCGTGCCGAAGGCGTAGCCGCCGAGGTCGTAGGTGGTGATGGCCCGGTCGCGGAAGTGCAGCATGTTCAGATAGTGCAGCGCACGGTTGGCGCGGCCGATGCGCGCGCGGCGGTCGGCGTCATCCGTGCTGCGGAAGAGCGAGGCGGAATAGAGGTGGTTGGCGCGCTTGAGGCCCTCGTCCACGAGGAAGGCGTGCATCACGAGCGGGTCGCCATCCAGGGAGATTTTGGTGGCGGTCATGTTGCGCCAGTAGCTGCGGAAGGTGCGTTCGTCCAGCGGCGGCCGGCCCTTGCCGCGCGCGAATTCGTTGTAGAGCTCGCGCACTTCGTCGGCCGCCTCGAGGCGCGAGAAGCGCAGTCCGCCCTCGGCGAGCGCCTGCTTGATCTTCGGCTTCGTGTTCTTCCCGATCTGCTCGAAGATGTCGTCCTCGGTGCCGGCCAGACTGATGAACTTGGTGTGCTTCTGTTCGCGCACGAAGCCGCGCACGGGCACGATGGACTTGGCCTGATAATAAATGGCAAAGCCCCGGGCATCGGTGGGATCGGGTTGCTCGGCGAACCATGTGTGCGTGGCCTTGCCGAACGGCAGGCGGCGGAGGGGAAATTCAAAGCGCAGCATGGGGTCAGAATGGAGCAGGATTACGATCCTGATCAGGAGCAGGAGGCGGCGGGCGCGTTCCACTCCTGCTAGCAATCCTAATCTTTATCCTGCTCCTCATAAGGCGGCTCACCACTTGCCCTGTCGATACGCTCCGCGCAGCCAGTTCACGAGGCCACCGACGGTCATCAGGTTCAGAAACACGAAGCCGGCGGGAACGGAGCAGGGTTTCCACTTCAACGCCGGCAGGGCCAGGCCGGTCAGGGCCAGCGTGTAAAAAAGGCCATGGGCGATCAGGATGAGCCGGTAGAGCGGCTGCTCCACCAGTGCGGCGTTGGCTGCGAACATCGTCACCATGAACACGGGCGCGACGATGCGGGAATACTTGTGCGAAAGCAATTGCCACCACAGCGGCGTGCGCCACGGCAGCAGCCAGCCGGGATGATGCGCGAGCATCTGGAAATTCCCGGCGAGCGTGCGCATTTTGCGACGCTTCTCCCGCGCGGGGTCGGTGGTCTGCGGGTCAAAGGCCGGCGCGGCGGGATCGAAACTCACCCGCCGGCCGTGGTTCACGGCGATCTGCATTGGGATGACCACGTCGTCGAGCAGCGTGTCGTCCGGGATGGGCTGAAAGAGCTCGCGGCGGATGGCATAGACCGCCCCGGTCGCGCCGATGGTGGAGCTGAACCGCCCTTCGCTCGTGCGGATGAATTTCTCCAGCTTCCAATAAAGGTCCACGCCGCCGCCCACGCCGGTCGCCGCCGGGTCAATCTCCAGCGAGCCGCTCACCGCGCCGAGCGCGGGGTCGGAGAAGTTCGCCACCAGCCCGGGAATCGTGTGCGGGGCGAAGCGCTGCCGGGCGTCGCAGAGGACGACAAGCTCGCCGCGCGCCTGCGGGATGGCGGCGTTCAGACAGGTGGATTTGCCGGTGCGCTGCTCGCGGGCGAGGACACGCACGCGCGGATCGGCCAGCGCGCGGAGCTTGGCGACGGTGCCATCGGTGGAGCCGTCGGTGACGACGAGGACTTCGAGGCGGTCCGCCGGATAGTCCGCCTTCAGGAGGTTCTCGACGCGCGGGACAATGCGATCCTCCTCATTGAAGGCGACGAGCACGACGGACACGACCGGGGGATTCGTGGGCGGGGACTTTTTCACCGGCTTGCCGAGCACTTTCGCCAGCGTGCCGATGAGCAGCGGGTAGCCGAGGAAAGTGTAGAACAGCGCGGCGAAACTGGCCCAAAACAGAAGTTCCCACCCGTCAGCACGGCTCATGCGAGGTGGGGGTCACAAGCTGATGGCGTAGTCACGGATGTAGAGCACGAGCTGGAGGGCCAGATAAACCCCCACCAGGTCATACCAGCGAAAATGGCTCCACGGCATGAACGGGACCACGCCAGCCGCGCCTTCCGCCACGCCGGCTTCGTCCCGGACGGCGGGCACGTATCCGACGTTGGTCCGGGGCTGATCCTTTTGCGCCATGACCCCCACCTGGGCGGCGAAGGCCTGGCGTGCCCGCGTCGGCGCACCACGGACGACCTTTCGTTGCAGAACGTAATCCTGCGCGGTCATCGCGGGAGCGCCAGCAAAGGCTGGGGCGGAGCCCAGTTTGCTCTCCGCCACCCCGAGGACGCCGCCCCAATCTTCCTGTTCCTGAGACGCGGGGACGTAGTCCGGGGTGCGGGTAGTCAAAATGCGGTGAAACGCGCTGATCATCGCCACCATGACGAAGAAGGCCGCGCGGAAACCGAAGTCGATCATCCACGAGGACACGGCGAAGGACAGCAACATGCAGAAGAGCATGCGTCGGACCCGCTCTTCGTTGTCGTCTGCCGTGCGGGCGCGCATCAGCGAGTGGAAGCAGGTGTAGAGAATGCCGGAGAAAATCAGCAGCCCCCAAAAGCCGAACTCGGCCTGCACCTGATTGTAGGAGGAGTGCGAGGCGCGGGCCTTGAGTTCGCCTTCCTTTTGAATGAAGGCACCGTAGAAGTTGCCGAAGCCCACGCCATAGGGCGTGTTTTCGTAGGCCCACTTGCCAAACTCGAAGGCTTCAATGCGGCCCAGCACGGCCTCGTCACTGCGCGCTTGGCCGCCGCCGAATTTCACCTCACCGAAGCGCGGCAGCAGGGGGACGGCGCTGATGGCCATCACGGCCAGAATGGGGAGCAGGATGAACTGGACCCACTTGGGACGGCCAAACGCCAGGGTGGCGACAATGGCCCCGGCACCGGAGATGAAAGCGCCCTTCGACTCGGTGAAGTAGGTGCACAGCATCGGCAGGAAGATCAGCGGCAGGCCGACCTCCTTCACAAAGATCGGCCGCTTCCAGAACATGAAGAAATACAGCAGCGGCACGGCCACCATCACGGAGTGCCCGAGCGCATTGGGGTTGCTGAACAGCGACAGGTTCAGCGTCAAGCGGCCCAACGAGCCGGCCGTGGTGGTCTGGGAATCCAACGGGTCAATGCCCACCAAGCTCAACAAGGCCATGATGGCGATGAACATCACGCAGCCGCACCACCAGGCCAGATACTGGTAGATACGGCGGAAGTTCGTGAGCGTGAGCACCACCAGAAAGTAGAAGCCGACGAAGGGATAAATCTGCCCCCAGAGATCCCCAAAGCTGCCGGGTGTCCAGAACAGGATGTAAACGAAGTAAGCGGTGACCATCCAGTCCATCGGCGTGCGGATGAGATCTTTGGCGGAGACGCCGTTCTCGCGAATGAACAAACCCAGCCCCGCCAGCGCCAGCGACAACTGCGCCGGGCGCAGGGCCGAGAGGAAGCCGATGAACTCCTGCGGACGCACGTAAAGCGCGATGGCGAAGAGCACGATGCCGACAAAATCCATAGGACCGGAGAACCATGTCAAATCCGGGGGCCGGAGACAAAATCTTTGTTGGCTCACCCGACGGGCTTGAGAGGAAAGAATTCGCGCGAATCACCTGACCTCGCTAATCTGCGCCCGTGACCATCGACTACGTCTTCCGGCTCGACGACGGCCAGCAGTTTGATTTCCAAGTGGACACCGAGCGCAACTACCAGGCGCGCTTTGACAAGGTGGAGCATCCGTTCTGGACCAAGCTGGACTTCCAAAAGTGCAGTCTCTGTCCGCTCTCCAGCGAGCAGTTCCGTCACTGTCCCGCGGCGTTGGACGCCAAGAAGATCACGGAGACCTTCCGGGCCATGCTTTCCTACGTGGAGGTGACCTTGGAGGTGCGCACGCCGGAGCGCACCTATTCCAAGCGTTGCGATGCGCAGACCGGTTTGCGCGCGCTGTTCGGGCTGGTGATGGCCACGAGCGGCTGTCCGATTCTCTCGCGCCTCAAGGGCCTCGCGCGCACGCACCTGCCGTTCTCGACCATGGAGGAGACCATCTTCCGCACCGTGGGCGCGTATCTCATCCAGCAGCTCCTCGTCCACAAGAACGGCGGCGAGCCGGACTGGGAGCTGAAGGGTCTGAACCTGCTCTACGAGCAGTTGCAGGAGGTGAACCGCTGCTTCAAGGGCCGCATTGACGCCGCTTCCGAGCAGGATGCGAACATGAACGCGCTGGGCTCACTGGTGTATCTGGCCATGGGCGTGTCGTTCTCGCTGGAGGCGCAGTTGCAGGAGATCCAGCACCTCGCCATCTCGCCCGCGCAGTTGGGGCCGCAGGTTGGCGGTTAAGCCCGTCCCGCAGGCTCAGGCTGACGCCGTGAACCACTGCAGGCGCTTGTTCAGCCTGCCCTTCGCCGTCGCTTGGTTGGCCTTCTCGCGCAGCTCGAGGCGAACTTGGGCCAGCTCGCCGGCATCCAGCCAGTTGCCGCCGCATTGCGGGCAGGAATCCATGTGCGTGCGCCGTTGCTGGCTGAAGTAGTGGCGCATCATCGGCACGGCGCATTTGGGGCAGTTGCGCTTGGCCTCGGTGTCGGGGTGCACCGCCGGGTCCAGCGGCACGATCAGCAGTGTGTCATCCACCGGCTCGTGCGGCTCGTCAAACTTGGCGAGTTCGAAATTGTCAAACCACAGCCCGCCGCAGCCGCCGTGGCAGGCATCCACTTCGATGTCCTCGACGAACAACGCGGTCAGCGGGCGGGTGCAGGCGGGGCAGTTCATGGCTGGGCCGAAGGCTAGGCGTGCGGTAGCGGCCCGTCAACTTGGTGCCTTGCGCGGAAAAGCGGCGCCCGCCAATCTTCGGATCATGCGCCCGTCACTTTTGCTCGGTGTCCTCGTTGCTTGCTTGGGCATCGGTGTTGCACCCGCCACCGCCGCGCCGCGCCCGCCCAACGTCGTCTTCATCCTCGCGGATGATCTGGGCTACGGGGACCTCGGTTGTTACGGGCAGAAGATCATCCGCACGCCGCACTTGGACCGCCTGGCCGCCGAGGGGATGCGCTTCACGCAGCATTACTCCGGCAATGCCGTGTGCGCGCCGTCGCGCTGTGTGCTGATGACCGGCAGGCATCCGGGCCACGCGTTCATCCGCGACAACCGGCAGTTCAAACCGGGTGAGGAGGGCCAGTTCCCGATCCCTGCTGATTCGGTGACGCTGGCGAAGCTCTTCCAGCAGCGCGGCTACGCGACCGGCGGCTTCGGCAAGTGGGGCTTGGGCGGACCGGGCACGACGGGCGAACCGCTCAAGCAGGGCTTCACCCGCTGGTATGGCTACAACTGCCAGGCCGTGGCGCACAATTTCTACCCGACTTACCTCTGGGATAACGACAAGCAGGTGCCGCTGAACAACCCGAAGTTTCCCGCGCACGACAAGTTCCGTGACGGCGAAGACCCGCAAGACGCGAAGTCCTACGCGCGTTTTGCGGGCAAGGAGTATGCGGCTGACCTCATCGCGGAGCAGGCGCGGGCGTTCATCCGGGCGAACAAGGACCGGCCATTTTTCTGCTACGTGCCCACGACGGTGCCACATCTGGCGTTGCAGGTGCCGGACGATTCGCTGGGCGAGTATGTCGGGAAATTTCCCGACCCGCCCTACGCCGGCGGCCGGGGCTATCTCCCGCACTTCAAACCCCGCGCCGCTTATGCCGCGATGATCACGCGCATGGACAAGGAAATCGGCGCGACGATGAAGCTCGTTGCCGATCTGGGCCTCGACGAGCACACGATCTGGGTTTTCACCTCGGACAACGGCCCGTTGCATGGGCGGCACGAGGGCCTGGCCGGCACGGATGCCATCTTCTTCAACTCCAGCGGCGGGCTGCGCGACGGCAAGGGCACGCTGTTCGAGGGCGGCTTCCGCGTGCCGGGCATCGTGCGCTGGAAGGGGAAAATCACCCCGGGCCAGACCAGCGACCGCGTGACCGGCTTCGAGGATTGGGTGCCGACCTTGATGGAACTCACCGGCGCATCCGGAGCCGCTCCCAAAGATTCGGACGGCATCAGTTTCGCGCCGACTTTGCTCGGCCAGCGCCAGCCTGAGCGGGCCTTCCTCTACCGGGAATTTCCCGGCTACGGCGGCCAGCAATGCGTCCGGATGGGAGATTGGAAAGCCCTCGGCCAGAACCTGAAGCCCGCGCCCGGCGCGAAGAAGGCCCCGGCCCCCACCCTCCAGCTCTTCAACCTGCGCGAGGACCGGGCTGAAACCACCGATGTCGCCGCCCAGCATCCTGACATGGTCGCGAAACTCACCGACCTGATGCGCGCCCAGCACACGCCTTCCGCGGAATTTCCCTTCCCGGTGCTGGACCAGCGGTAGCCAGGCGGGCTCCCGCCGGCCTTCCAGTGCCGCGCAAAATTTGATTCCCTTTCCCCGGCGTGAACCTACTGTGCGCGCTTGTTCGTCGCGCCCCGGCGCGCTCAACCTCAACCGGAACTGAACTATGCCACTGACACACACCACCGACCTGTTCGCCAAGGCCCTGAAGGGCAAGTATGCCCTCGGCGCATTCAACGTGAACAACATGGAGCTGCTCCAGGCCATCATTGAGGCCTGCGAGGAGGAAAAAGCTCCCGTGATGCTCCAAATCTCCAAGGGAGCGCGCGACTACGCCCACCCGGTTTATCTCAAGAAGCTCATCGAGGCCGCCGTCAGCCTCAGCACCATCCCGATCGCCGTCCACCTCGATCACGGCGACAGCTTCGAGCTGTGCAAGCAGTGCATTGATGAGGGCTTCACCAGCGTGATGATTGATGCGTCCCACGACCCGTTCGAGAAGAACGTCGAAGTCTGCCGCAAGGTCGTGGACTACGCCCACAAGTATAACTGCGTCGTGGAAGGCGAGCTCGGCATGCTCGTCGGCGCGCAGCACGACGACGGCGAGGAGGGCGGCTCCTATTCCAAGGGCGGGTGCTACACCCATCCCGACGAAGCCGTGGAATTCGTCAAGCAATCCGGCGTGGACTCGCTGGCCGTCGCCATCGGCAACAGCCACGGGGCCTACAAGTTCAAGGGCGAGCAGCACCTCGATCTCGAACGCCTCAAGGCCATCAAGAAGGCGCTCATGGATGCCGGTCTTGGCGATTATCCGCTCGTGCTTCACGGGGCCAGCTCGGTGCCCAAGGACTTGGCGAAGAAGATCAACCAGTTTGGCGGCGCGATGGGCGAGGACACCGCTGGCGTGCCGGAGTCGGACATCGAGGTCGCGCGCCGCACCGGCTGCACCAAGGTCAACATTGACACGGACCTGCGCCTGGCGATGACCGCCGCCATCCGGGAAGTGCTCTTCACCAAGCCGAAGGAGTTTGATCCCCGCAAGTATCTCGGCCCGGCGCGCAAGGCGGTGAAGGAGCTCGTGCGCCACAAGCTGCGCAACGTGCTCTGCTGCTCGGGTCAGGCGTTCAACTGAACCGCCAGCCGGGCGGCCGGCCATTTTGGAAAACAAAAAAGGGCCGCTGGAGGATATCCGGCGGCCCTTTTCTTTGCGGTGATTACCCGTAAAAAAAAACCGGGGCTAGTGACCTGAGGAAGGTCTTCTAGCCCCGGGGAGTTTTCAGAAACAGCACACAGTAGGCTTATGGGGAACTCGGAAGGAGCTGTGCTCACTCCAACCGAAATCTGCTTCGCTTACAAAAGAACTTGCAGCGTTTGTTAAAATCCGGTGCTGCCTGCGTCAAAGAGAAAACCACGCTCCACCGCTCATGTCAATCATCCCTTAAAAGTATTATCAGTGCTGCTCGCCGAGATAAGCCGCTGGTTCCACCGCTAATCCCCGAACAGCTTTTTGAATGCGTCCCGCGCGGCGGACTCCCGCGTGCCATCCTGCTTGGGGGGGGTGAACCGCCGCTTCACGAGCTCAAAATACTCGCAGAAGTTTCCCTGCTCCTTGTCCAGCACCGGGTCGGCCCGGCGGTCGCGGCACTGATACGCGGCGGTCCGGTCATAGCTGGTGCAGTTCAGGCACACCCGCAAATCGGCGCGGCAGTTCGCGCAGGTCTCACCCCGCCCGGGGTTCACCGCCAGGGTCCACTCGCAGCCGCACTTCCAGCAATGCCGTGTCATGGCGGGCAACGTAAATTCAAAGTTCAAAGTTCAAAGTTCAAAGTTCACGGAGGGTCTCCCGCTGGAGGCTGGCGGATTTTGAACCGGACTAACATCGTTGGACTTTGGCTCGCGAATGCACTAAACCTCGCTCGCGCGTCCCACCGGAAACAAGTTCAGTGTGGGGGTGCACCATGCCATGATCACAGTCCCCGGATTTCAGCTTCAACAGTTGCTCGTGCAGGCCGAGCGGACCCAAGTTTACCGTGGTCACCGGCTAGCCGACAATCAACCGGTCATCCTCAAGACGAACACCAACGAGTATCCGACCCCGGCAGAGACGGCCCGGTTGAAGCACGAGTTCGATTTCAACCAGCAGTTGAACCTGCCGGGCGTGATCCGGGTGCTGGAGTTGGTGCAAGACGGCAGCCGCGCTTGGTTAGTGGTGGAGGACATTGGCGGGGTATCGCTCAAGGAGTTGCTGGAGCTTGGCCGCGTGGATTTGGTCGTCACGTTGCAGATCGCGCTTCAAGTGGCCCAGGTGCTGGGCCAGCTCCACCAGCGCAACATCATTCACCGGGATGTGAAGCCGCACAATCTCATCGTCAATCCCAAGACCTGGGAGACCCGGTTGACGGACTTCGAGCACGCCTCGGTGCTCGACCGCGAGAGTCAGAGCATCACCAGCCCGGACCGGATTGAGGGCACGCTGGCCTACATGTCCCCGGAGCAGACCGGGCGCATGAACCGCGCCATTGATTACCGGACTGATTTTTACTCCCTGGGCGTGACTTTGTATCAGGCGCTGACCGGGGTGCTGCCGTTTGAGGCGCATGATCCGATGGAGTGGGTGCATTGCCACATCGCACGGATGCCCGAGCCGCCGCATGTGCGCAACGCGGCGGTGCCCGAGGCGGTCTCCGCCATCGTCATGAAGCTGCTGGCCAAGACGGCGGAGGAGCGCTACCAGAGCGCCTACGGTCTGCGGCGCGACCTTGAGGAGTGCGTCACGCGCATCCGGAGTGGTGCCTCGCTCGCGGGCTTCGTGCCGGCGCAGCACGACAGCTCGGAGAAGTTTCAAATCCCCCAGCAGCTCTACGGGCGCGATGCCGAGCGAGCCGAGCTGCTGCGCTTGTTCAAGCGTGTGGCCGAGGGCAGCACGGGGATGATGTTGATCAGCGGCTACTCGGGCATCGGTAAATCCGCGCTGGTGAACGAGGTGCAGAAGCCCATCGTCGAGGAGCGCGGTTACTTCACCTCCGGCAAGTTCGACCAGTTCGAGCGCGGCGTGCCCTACAGCGCCTTCATCCGGGCGTTCACCGAACTGCTCCGGCAGATCCTCACGTCGGACGAGGCCGTCCTGGGCGACTGGCGCAAAGACCTGCTGAAGGCGCTCGGCCCCAACGCGCAGGTGGTGGTGGAGGTCATTCCCGAGCTGGAGGCAATTATCGGTGCGCAGCCACCGGCTCCCTACCTCCCACCGCTGGAATCTCAGAACCGCTTCAAGCTCGTCTTCCAGGAGTTCGTCAGCGTCTTCGCCCAGGCGAGCCATCCGTTGGTGGTGTTCCTGGACGATCTCCAGTGGGCCGACGCCGGGTCGTTGCAGATGATCCAGACGATCATGTCCGACCCGGACAACAGCTACTTGCTGATCATCGGCGCGTATCGCGACAACGAGGTCACCGCCGCTCACCCGCTGATGCTGATGCTTGGCGAGTTGGCCAAGTCTGGCACGCTGCACGAGACGCTCACCTTGGGGCCGCTGACCCTCGACCACCTCACCGAACTCGTCTCCGGCGTGGTGCGGACGGATGCCTCCGAGGCCCGGCCGCTCGCGGAAATCGTGATGGCAAAAACGGCGGGCAACCCCTTCTTCGCGAATGTCTTCCTCGCGTCGCTGCACCGGGAGGGGCTGCTCAAGTATGACCCCGCCGCCGGCCGGTGGCGGTGGGACGCAGCCCAAATCGAGGCCAAGGGCTACACCGACAACGTGGTGGAGTTCATGGCCGACAAGATCCTGACGCTGGACGAACGGGCGCGCGCCGCCCTCAAGACCGCCGCCTGTCTGGGCAACCAGTTCCACCTGCACGAACTGGCCGTGGTGCTGGAGCAATCGCCGCGCGACACTGCCGCCGCCCTTTGGGAGGCCGTGCGCGAGGGGCTGGTGCAGACACCGCAGATTGACCTGCGCCACTTCGCGAAGTTCTCGGCCGAGGAAGCCGCGAAGGCGGAGGTGCAATGCAAGTTCGTCCACGACCGCGTGCAGCAGGCGGCTTACTCACTGGTCCCGGAGCCGGAACGCCCCGCGCTGCACTTGCACATCGGCCGGTTGTTGCGCCGGGACACCGCAGAGGCCGGGCTGGCGGGCCGGATCTTTGAAATCACGCGCCACCTCAACTCGGGCCGCGACCTCATCACCGAGGTGGGCGAGCGCGAGCAACTGGTCCGCCTCAACCTGATCGCCGGCCGCAAGGCCAAGCAGTCGGCCGCCTACGAATCCGCGCTCCGGCATCTGACACTGGCCACCGACTGGCTCACGGCTGACGATTGGGAGCGGGATTACGAAATGGCCTTCGGCCTCTACAAGGACCGCATCGAATGCGAGTTCCTTTGCTCCCATCCCGAGGTTGCGGACCAGCTCGTGCAGAGCGTCACCGCCCGGACGCGCAACCGCTTGGACCAGGCCGCGCTCACCGGCATCCAGGCCGCCGCCTACTCCAACCTCGGCAAGCTGGTCGAGTCCGCAAACATGAGCCTGGCCGGCCTGCGCCTGTTTGGCGTGGACATCGAGTTCAGCCCCAAGGTCGAGGCGCTGATGGCCGAGGTGGCGCTCACGCAGGAGAATCTCGCGGGCCGCACCATCGCCTCGCTGATCGACTCGCCCGAGCTGGCGGATGCGGAGAAGAGCGCCGTGATGCGGATGCTGATGGGCATCATCCCGCCCGCCTATTACCTGGGCAACAGCCAGTTGATGACCATGGTGGCGCTCAAGATGGTCAACATCTCGCTCAAGCACGGCAATGCCGACGTCTCCGCCTACGCCTACTCACTCTGGGGCATGGTGTTGGGCGCGGCATTTGGTGACTACAAGACCGGCCTCGAATACGGCGAGCTGGGCATCAAGCTCAATGCGCGGCTGAAGAACGAGGAGATCCGCTGCAAGGTCAACTTCGTCTTTGGCGTGTTCATCCAGCACTGGCGGCGCCCGCTCAAGCAGGCCTTGCCCCACCTCCGGGAGGCTTATCAAGCCGGCTTGGAATCCGGCGATGTCATCTACGGCGGGTGGATGCCCTTCAACTACACGAACTATCTCGGCTTCACCGGCGTGCCGGCGCGGGAAGTCTGCCGCGAAATCCAGAAGTTCGCCGGCTTCCTCAAGTGGACCGGCGACACCTTGCGCTATCACGCGGTGCTGTTCACGCATCAGTTCTACGCCGGCCTCCGCGGGCTCACCCACAACCGGCTCTCGCTCAGTGACGACACCTTCGACGAAGACCAGATCGTCGAGAACCTGAAACAGCGCGGCTACGCCATCGGCATCCTCTGGCACCACATTCTCAAGTCCTACCTGCACCTGCTCTTCGAGGACTACCACACCGCGTTGAACCACGCCCAGCAGGCCAACACCCTGATGCAGGCGCTCTTCGCCACCTATTACGTGGCCAAGGCTGGCTTCCTCCATTCCCTCATCCTCGTCGGCGTCATCGAACGCACCGCGGAAGGCGAGCGCAAGGAGCTGGAGGAGACCCTCGCCGCGAATGCGAAGCAGATGGACATCTGGGCGGAGAACTGCCCGGAGAACTACCTGCACAAAAGCCTGCTCATCAAGGCCGAGCGCGCCCGGCTCGCGGGCCAGCGCAAGGAGGCCGAAGCCCTCTACGATCAAGCCATCCACCACGCGCGGGAAAACGGCTTCGTCATGGACGAGGCCCTGGCCAACGAACTGGCCGCCCGCTGCTTCCTCCAGCAGAACCGCCGCAACATCGCCAAAGCCTACATCATGGAGGCCCGCCACGCCTACGAGCGCAGCGGCGCGGCCACCAAGGTGCTCGATCTCGAAGCCAAGCACCCCGAGCTGCTTCCCAAGGTGCATCCTCGCGTTGCCGTGGATGCCTCGGCCAGCGTGAGCACCAGCGGCGACTCCGGCACCGGCGAACTCCAGTTGGATCTCGCCACCGTCATCAAGGCCTCCCAGAGCATCCTGGGTGAAATCAACCTTGAGAACCTCCTGCGCAAACTCATGCGCCTGCTCATGGAAAACGCCGGCGCGCAGGGTGGAGCCCTGATCCTCGAGCACGAGGGCGCACTGCTCATCCAGGCCTTGGGCGCAGTGGACGAATCGCAGGAGCGCGTCATGCTCGCCGAACCGGTCGCCACCTCCACGCGGCTGCCCGTCTCCATGGTCAACTACGTCGCCCGCACCCGCAAACATGTGGTGCTGGACAACGCCGTCGAGGCCGGCCTCTTCACGGCCGATCCCTACATCATCGCCCAGAAGGTGAAGTCCGCCCTCTGCCTGCCCATCGTCCACCAAGGCAAGCTCACCGGCGTCCTCTACCTCGAAAACCGGCTGGCCCCCAACGTCTTCACCGCCAGCCGCCTCAGAGTTTTGAACCTGCTCTCCTCCCAGGCCGCCATCTCGCTGGAGAACGCGCTCCTCTACCGCACGCTGGAGCAACGCGTCGCCGACCGCACCAGCGAGCTCAAGGCCAAGAACGACGAGCTGCACACCACGCTCGAAAAGCTCAAGGCCATGCAGCACCAGCTTATCACCCAGGAGAAGATGGCCTCCCTGGGCCAGCTCACCGCCGGCATCTCGCACGAGATCAAGAACCCGCTCAACTTTGTGAACAACTTCTCCGCCCTCTCCCTGCGGCTGGTGAACGAGCTGCGCGAGGAGATCGGCGCGCACCGCGCGGCCCTGCCCGGGGACACGGCCGAGATCGTGGACGACATCCTCGACGACCTCGCCGCCAACTGCGGCAAGATCAACGAGCACGGCCGCCGCGCCGACGGCATCGTGCAAAGCATGATGGCCGCCTCGCGCGGTCGCGCGGACAAGCAGGAGAAAGTCATCCTCAACCACTTGGTGGAAGACTCCGCGAACCTCGCCTACCAGGCGCTCCGGGCCAACGACCCGAGCTTCAACCTCGTGCTGGAGCGCGACTACGACGCGTCGCTGGCACCCATGGAAGTGGTGTCGCAGGACCTGCGGCGGGTGCTGCTCAACATGGTCAACAACGGTTCCTACGCGGCCATCGAGCGCGGCAAGCAGGCCGGCCCGGGCTTCGTGCCCACCATCCGCGTGTCCACGCGCCGGAAGCCGGGCTTCGCTGAAATCCGCGTGCGCGACAACGGCACCGGCATGTCGGCGGAGACGCTCAAGAAGCTGTTCACGCCCTTCTTCACCACCAAACCGACCGGCGTCGGCACGGGCCTTGGCCTCTCGATCTGCTACGACATCATCAAGGCACACAAGGGCGAGATCAAAGTGGCGAGCGAGCCCGACCGCTTCACGGAGTTCACCATCCTGCTGCCCACTCAGGACTGAGTGGGGCCAGCGTCCGCCGCTAGATCAATTCCATCTGCACGCCGCCCGGACGGCGGAAGGCAGCGGTGGACAACTGCAATTCCCGCTGGTTCAGCCCGGCCTTGCGGCAGCCCACTTCAAAAAGCTTCTCAATCTGGTCCGCCCGCTGGCCGCTGCCGCGCATCCGCGTGCCAAACTCGGTGTTGTTCAAATCGCCCTCCCGCACGGCGCGGATGCCGGCGAGCACCTTCTCCTTCCGCAGCGGGAAATGCTCCGTGAGCCATTGCTCGAACAGCGCCTTGTTCTGCCACGGCAGCCGCAGCGTGACGTAGCCGGCGAACTGCGCGCCCGCGTCCGCCGCCGCGCTGAGAAGCTGCGGCAGCTCGTGGTCGTTCAGGCCCGGAATCATTGGCGCGGTCAGCACGCCAACAGGGATTCCGGCGCGCGCAAGGTCGGCGATGGTCGCGAGCCGCGCGGCGGGCGGCGACGTGCGCGGCTCCATCACCCGGCGTAGTTCCGTGTCCAGCGTGGTGAGCGAGATGAAGACCACAACGGCATTGTGCCGCGCGAGTTCCTGCAAGAGGTCAAGGTCCCGCGTGACGAGCCGGTTCTTGGTCACGATGCCGACCGGGTTGCGGAACTCCGCGAGCACGGCGAGGCAGCGGCGCGTGAGCTCCAGCCTCCGCTCGACCGGCTGGTAGCAGTCCGTCACGCCGCTCATCGCGATGGTTTGCGGTTCCCACTTCGACGATGCCAGCTCCGCGCGCAGCAACTCCGGTGCGCGCTCCTTGACCATGATGCGCGTCTCGAAGTCGAGGCCGCTGGAGAAACCGAGATACTCGTGCGTGGGCCGCGCGTAGCAGTAGATGCAGCCGTGCTCGCAGCCGCGATACGGATTGAGGCTCGCGCGGAAGCCGATGTCCGGACTGTCGTTCCAGGCGAGGGCTGTCAGCGAATGGTCTGGGAGAAACTGCGTGCGCGGCAGCGGCTCCTCCGCCGGATCAAACTCCTCGTCGCGCTCCCGCGAGGTGCCGACGAAGCGGTTCGTCGGCTGCGTGAGCGCGCCGCGCGTGGGCGGCTTGGGTTGCGCTGGTGAAGGCGGCGGCGTCACGGCTCAACCATTCACCGTTTGGATTTCCGGGCAACGAAATTGTCGGCCACAGGCGCGTGTGTGCAAACGCGACGTTTCGACCACGCAATAAGCGAGGCAGTTGGATTGGGTGGAACGGGCCACTGGCCCGTTGCGGCGGGCGACCCGCCCGCCGCTCGTGCTGCGCCCAGGACGCGCCGTGTGATGCGAGCGGTGGCTGTGCCGAAGCTCGGCGGCAAGTTGCCGCCGAGGACGGCCAAGTTGGCCGTTCCACCCGGAAACATCCGCGTCACTCCAACCAGACGGTTAGCCAGCTTCCTTGCGAAGCACGTCTGGAGATGGATAGCGGTCTATCGTGAGTCGGGCTTCTGGAATTGGCATGGTGAAGTCATAAAGCCTGTCGCCCAAGGGCTCATACTCAGCGGCTCTGATTACGTCGCGCTCCTCTATCTTTGCCAGTCGGCACAAGAAATCGAAATACCAAGGGTGGCCACGGGCTGCGAAGACAATGCACCGTAACACCCGCTCGATTCGGGAAGCGGACTCAAGCCGGGCAAGAACCGATGGAACATCTGCCGCAGGAAAGTCTGCTTTGACCTGCTCGACTATGTCCTTCGCGATTGGCACGGGTCAGCCTTTTGACTACGCCGCCGGCACCGCTGCCGCGCGCTTGGCCATGATGGCTTCCACGATCTTCTTCGCGAGGTCGGGCTTCTCGGCGAGGGCCTTCTTGGCGGCTTCCTTGCCCTGGCCGATGAGGTCGCCGGCGAATTGCAGCCACGCGCCTTTCTTCTCCACCACGCCGTTCTCAATGCCCACGTCGAGGATGCTGCCTTCCTTGTCGATGCCGTGGTTGTAGATGATGTCGAACTCGGCCTCGGCGAAGGGCGGCGCGACCTTGTTCTTCACGACCTTCACGCGGACGTGGTTGCCGGTGGCGTTGCCGGCGGCGTCCTTGAGCGTGTCCTTGCGGCGGATGTCCATGCGCACGCTGGCGTAGAACTTCAAGGCCTTGCCGCCGGGCGTGGTCTCCGGGTTGCCGAACATGACGCCGACCTTTTCGCGGAGCTGGTTGGTGAAGATGCAGGTGGTCTTGCCCTTGTTGAGGATGGCGGTGAGCTTGCGCAGGGCCTGCGACATCAATCGCGCCTGCATGCCCATGGTGGCCATGCCCATCTCGCCTTCCAGTTCCGCCTTCGGCACGAGCGCGGCGACGGAGTCAATGACGATGACATCGAGCGCGCCCGAGCGGGCGAGGGTCTCGCAAATGGTCAGCGCCTCTTCGCCGGAATCGGGCTGGGAGACGAGCAGGTCGTCGAGGTTCACGCCAAGTTTTTTGGCGTAGGCGGGGTCGAGCGCGTGCTCGGCGTCAATGAACGCGGCGAGGCCGCCGGACTTCTGCGCGTTGGCGATGATGTGGAGCATCAGCGTGGTCTTGCCGGAGGACTCGGGCCCGAAAATCTCGATGACGCGTCCGCGCGGCACGCCGCCCACGCCGAGGGCGATGTCGAGGGCGAAGGCGGTGGTGGGGATCACCTCGATCTGCCGCAGCGCGGTGGCCGCGCCGAGGCGCATGATGGCACCTTCGCCGTAGCTTTTGGTGATGGTGGAGATGGCGGCATCGAGGTCGCGCTGCTTGGCGGCGGCGGCGGTTTTGGCGGCGTCAGCGGCTTTGGAATCAGCTTTGGTGTCGAGGGCTTTGGCTTCGGGTTTCGGAGGCATGGTGGCGGATGGGCTGTGAGTTGAAATGGGTCAATCCAGTGCCGCAGATCTAAGAGGACGAAGCGGAGTTCGTCAATGTTGGCGTCGGCTGGAGCGCCGGCTCGGGCGCAAGCTGGCACATGCACCACGACAGGTGAACCCCCTCTCCCTGCACGCAGGAGCGGGGAGAGAACCAACGGCCCGCCAACTTCCGCGATTTCGCCCCCTGAACCCGCTCCGGGGAACAGCGGCGCTGAAGCCGCCGCAGTCCAGACGCTTCGCGCCGCACGGGAATCTCGCTGGGGCGCGCCAGCGTTTGGACTGCGGCGGCTTCAGCACCGCTGTTGAGCCTGCCCAGGCCCCAAGCCCGCTCCGAGGTTCATGGGTAGCCACCACGGACCAAAGCCCGCGCATTGGGGCCATGAACCGCCGAAGGTCTCCCGCAGATTCAAGGCGACCACAGATGGAAAATCCCATCTGCGGTCGCCTTGAATCTGCGGGAGGTTCATGGAGAGGGATGGGGAGAGGGGAGCCTTGATACGACAGCGGTAACGCCTCTCCTCTCCCCGGCCCTCCTCCATCGGATGGAGGAGAGGGAGCCGGCTTCCTCGTTCGGATGGTGCGGGTGTCAAGATGCGCCCGGCGGTTTCCCATCACGGTTGCGCGCGCAACGCGGACCAGTCCTTCAATCCGATCACGGGCAACGCGAACTCGAAGGCGCGGGCCTCGTCCGGCGTGCCGGCGGCCTTGAAGATTTCGTAGATGCGGCGGGGCTTGTCGGGCGTGGAGATGGTGCCGGGCTGGTGGGACCACAGCCCGAGTTTCAAGCCGCCTTCGTGCGCGTGGTCCACGTGGCGGTGGAGGATGAAGGCGTCGATGCCCGTAAGCGACTCGACCTTTTTCCACGCGTAGCAAAAGGCCGCTGCCTGCCAGAGCTCGCCATCGGGTTTGTCAGGGCTGTGGAAGCCCTGCTCGGACAAAATGATGCGGCGCGGCTGGCCGCGATACAACAGCTCGGGCCGCCGGAAATAGGCGTCGAGCACTTCGAGGTTCTTGAACGTGATGCGCGGCGTGTCCTCGCGCGGGGTGGCGGACTTGTCCAGCCAGGTGCGCGGCTCGAAGAGGTTTTCCGGATAAGGATGATGCGCGAGGTGCCAGTCGAAATCGCCACCGGTCTTCGCCAACTGGTGGAAGTCGTCGAGCAGACCCTTGCCCTCGCAGTAGCGCAGCGGATCGTTGCGCATCACGCGGGTCCAGAAATGCGTGAGCGACAGATAGACACGCGCGTGGGCGGAGGCTTTGCGCACGGCGGTGTGAGTGACGCGCACGGTGCGGAGATAATCCGCCGCGACCTCGGCGCGGGTGGCCGGGCCGAGGTTATACCATTCCCAATGCGCGTTGACCTCGTTGCCGACGATGTAGCCCCAGACGCGGCCGTGGGCGGAGTTGGTGCCCGAGTAGCGGTGGGCGAGGAACTCCAACGCCGCCTTATAATGACGCAGGCCGTCGGGCGTGGCGGTGTTGAAGGCCGTGAGGCGATGCGGCGTGGCGGGATCGCAGCGCGGGTGCTTCATGAACGCGTCCACCTCGGCGCGCCCGAGGTAGTGCAGCAGGATGAGGTTCACGACCACGCCCGCGTCGGAAAGGCGCTTCACCGGCAGCGAGTCGAGGTAGCGACGGTTGAAGTGGTAGGTCCGCCCGTCCATTTCCCAGCGGAGGGAATCGGGCTGCGGCTGGAGCTGAATGAGGCCGGCGAGATTGAAGTTGAGCGTGCAGTGCCGGATGCCCAATGCGAGCGCGTCGTCCACCATTTGCAGTTGCAGGCCCTTCTTGGAGTCCGGTTGCGGATGCGGCTCGCGGTGGAGGGAGAACTGATCCAAATCCTCGGCGAAGCGAATTGGTCCCGCTGCGGCGCGCTCCGCGTCCGCCGGCTGGACGACCACGAAACCAGAGTAGAGCCGGTCGTGAACGCCATCGAAGCGCGGCACCCGCGCGGGCGAAACAGTGGGCAGCCGACTCACGATGCGCCCGGCGGCGGCGTTGGTCTCGAACGGGGCGAGCTCGACCAGATTCAGGCCAGCGGAGGTCGCGGTGAAATGGACTTGCAGTTCCGTGGCGGTGGCCGTGACCTTGTCCACTCCTGCGATTGCGGCCGAAGCGCAGGCAAGCACGGTCAGGATGAAGATGCGGATGAACAAGCCTTCAACGGACGGGCGGAGGTTCCGATGTCATCAGTGGCTGTGGCGCAACCATGGTTGGCGAAGCCAAACTGCCGCACGCGTTGCCGCCCGCCCTCAGGCTGGTGCGGTGATTCGCCTCGGTGTAAGTTTTCGCCGTGCCAATTGTCCTGCCCGAACAACTTTGTCTCCAGTGCGGCCTGTGCTGCGATGGCACGTTGTTCCGGGATGTGGAGCTTCAGCCGGGTGACGACGCAGGCCATCTGCGCGCGCTTGGCCTGCCGGTGCGCGCGGGCTCGTCAGGGGCCGGGAAATTTCCCCAGCCCTGCGCTGCGCTCTGCGCCGACTTGCGCTGCCGGGTGTATGCCGACCGACCGACCCGCTGCCGGGAGTTCGAGTGCGCCCTTTTCAAATCCGTGGCTGCCGGCGGCATGGAGCAGGTCGCTGCGCTCAAAGTCATCCGTCAAACGCGCCAGCAGGCGGAACAGGTGCGGCGGCTGTTGCGGGAGCTGGGCGAGACCGGCGAACGTGTTTCGCTCAGCCGGCGTTTTCGGAAGGTGAAGCGCCAGTTCGATGCGGGGGCAGTGCCCGCGGGGCTCGACCGGGAGACGGCTTACGATCGTTTTGCGGAACTCAGCCTGGCGGTGCATGGGTTGGACCAGCGGCTGCGCACCAAGTTTTATCCGGACCCGGCCGATGGCTGAGCGGTCCGCACGGGTGGCAGTGAGCACTTCCACCATCCCCGGTGCTCCGACGCGGCGCTTGTGCGGCGCGTGGGCTTTGGGGTTGAATGGCGGTATGAAATCGTTGTCACGCCTGATACTGCTCCTGGCCTTGTCTCTGCCGCTGTGCGCCGCTGATCCGAATGATCAATCCGGTGTGGCGCTGGAAGTGAACTCACCCGATCCGAAGCTCGCGAAGATTGTCCTCCTCGCGGGCGGACCGAGCAGCAAGCCAATGGCGCACGAATACTTCGCCGGCTGCGCGCTGTTGCTGGACTGGCTCAAGCAGCAGCCCGGCGTGTGGCCCGTGATGGCCCGCGACTGGCCCAAGGATGAGCAGGTCCTCGCCGGCGCAAAGTGCATCGTCTATTTCGGCGACGGGGGCGGGAAGCAGCCGTTCATCGAGCCGTCCCGCTGGGCCACGTTGTCGAAGCTCATGGCCGGGGGCACGGGCTTGGTGCTGTTGCATCAAGCGGTGGATTTTCCCAAGGGCCCGGACGGTGACAAGGTGAAGAGCTGGCTGGGCGGCGTCTTCCACGGGGACATTGGCTGCCGTGGTCACTGGGACATGGACCTGAAGCCCGTTGGCACGCATCCCGTGTTGCGCGGGGTGAAGCCCTTCGCGGCTCCGGGTGATGGCTGGCTCTTCAACCTGCACTTTGCCGACAAGGACAAAGGCTTTGTTCCACTCATCGTTGGCCAGGTGCCGGACAAATCCCGCACCAGCGCGGACGCCAAGAAGCACACGGGCCGGGACGAAGTGATGGCCTGGGCGCACCAGCGGCCCGAAGGGGGACGTGGTTTCAGTTTCACTGGCGTGGATTTGCACAAGAGCTGGAGCTACGAGGGCCAGCGCAAGCTCGTGATGAACGGGATTATCTGGAGTGCCGGACTCGAAGTCCCCACGGACGGCGCGGCCACGAAGTTTGCCGAAGCGGACCTAAACCGGAATCTGGACAAGAAGGCGGCTCCTGCGCCCAAGACGGGAGCCAAGCCGGCGGAAAAGAAGAAATGACGCCCGCCCGTCAGGGCAGCAAAACCGCGCGATAATAGCGGTTCGTGGCACCGGCCGAAGTCGGGTCAATGACGGTTGTGGGGTTGGTGGTGAGCGTGAGGTTCGTGAGCGTCAGCCAGTTAGTTGTCGCGTTGAGGATCTCGGCAGCATCCACGCGATATTGCCGCCCCAGAATTCCTGACAGCGACACGCTGGCGAAAAAACGGGGCCCATCCAGGAACGACAAGAACGCCTCGGCACTGGTCACGCTGCCGACGCTGTTCGCAACGGCCACCCGATAGCTGCCCGCGTTGGCGGCCACTCCGGCGACCGCCAGCGTGGCGTTGGTGGCGTTGGGAAGATTGGTGCCATTCAACCGCCACTGATAGGTCAACGGCGCGTTCCCTGTGGCGGTCACCGTCAACGCCGTGCCCGCGCTGCCAAATGTGAGGCTGGCAGGCTCGACGGTGATTTGCGGGAAGCCCGCCACGATCGTGCCTCGCGAGATGCGGTGATTAAACGCATCCGCAACATAGAGTGTTCCCATTGCGTCGAACGCAATGTAGCCGGGATTGAAGAAGCGCGCCGCCGTGCCGATGCCGTCCGCCGTCCCAGCCTGTCCGGCTTGGCCAGCAATGGTGGTCACTTCGCCAGCCGGACTGATTCGGCGCAGTGTGTAATTCCCGGAGTCCGCCACCACCAAGTTGCCTGCGGCATCGAAACGGATGATGTAGGGCTGGTAAAAGCGGGCCGCTCCACCGAAGCCGTCAACGGCGGCTTTTTGCCGCGGAGCCCCCGCAACGGTGGAGACGATGCCGGCCGGGGAAATCTTGCGGATGGTGTCATTCCCCGCGTCGGAGACGAAAAGATTGCCCGCCGCATCTAAAGTCACGTCGGTGGGATAGTAGAACCGCGCCGAGGCTGCTGGTCCGTCGGTGGTGCCGCCATCGCCGACGCTGCCGGCCAGCGTCAGCACCAGTCCACCCGGTGTCACCAAGCGTATGACGTGGTTGGCTGAATCGGCCACGAAGAGGTTGCCAACCGTGTCGAAGGCGAGTCCGGCCGGGCGGTTGAACTGCCCTAGTCCGCCGGCGTAAGTGCTCACGACCCCGGCTTTGGTGATTTTCCGGATCGCGTTGTTCAATAGCTCCGAGACATACAGGTTGCCGCCGGCATCGAAGGCCAGAAAGGAAGGCTGATTGAACCGAGCTTCAGCCGCCGGGCCGTCCACAAAACCGCTTTGTCCGGGTATTCCGGCCACCGTGCTCACGAGGCCATTGGTGGAGATTCTCCGGATCGTGTGGTTGAAGTAGTGCGCGACGAACAGATGGCCTTCGGCATCCACCGCTAGTCCCGAAGGTTGGTTAAAACGGGAATCAGCCAGGGTTCCATCCGTCGCGCCTGGGGTGCCCGGCTGGCCGGCATAATTCGTGAAAGCATACTGTTGAGCCGGTGCCTGACCCAAGCTCAGAAGCCAGCCGAAGACGGCCAAGACTAAAATGCAAGTATGACGCCTCATAGAATCACCTTTTGATTGGGCCGCGATCCTAGCGCCGCCAACTGTGCGAGGGCGAGCGCATTTCTCCTCCGTTATGGGAAACTTGAGATTCTTGTTGTGACTCGCCCCGCAGTTTGCGGCACAATGAGGACTAGGCTAATGGCGATCGAGCTTCTCAGCTTCATCTGGCGGCCCGCGGTGGAAATCTTCATCCTCGCGGTGGGGATCTACTTTGCCCTGAACTTCATCCGGGGCACCCGGGGTGCTCCGGTGGTGATGGGGTTGGTGGTGTTGTTTGTCGCGTTGAGCTTCATCACCTCGGTATTGGAGTTGACCGTGCTGCGCTGGTTGCTGGGCGCGTTTTCGACGTTCAGCGCCTTCGCCGTGCTGGTCATCTTCCAGCCTGAGCTGCGCCGCCTGCTCGCGGAGTTGGGCAACCAATCGCTTCAGCTCTCCGCGCAGGAGCAGCGCGAGGACATCGAGGTCATCATCGAGACGGTCGAGCGCCTGGCCGATGTGCGCATCGGCGCGCTGATCGCCATCGAGCAGGCCATCAATCTGGCGGAGACGGTCGAGTCCGGGGTGGTGGTGGACTGCGAGGCCACGCCGGAAATGCTGGAGACCATCTTCTTCCCAAACAACGCCATCCACGACGGTGGCGTGCTGATCAAGAACGGCCGCATCCTGCGCGCGGCGTGCATCTTCCCGCTGACCACGCGGCAGGATTTGCACAAATCCCTGGGCACCCGCCACCGGGCCGCCATCGGGTTGAGCGAGGAAACGGACGCGGTGGTGGTGGTGGTGTCCGAGGAAAGCGGCGCCATCTCCTACGGCTATCGGGGCGAGCTCAAGCGCGGCGTGACGGTGGAGGAGTTGCGCGCCTTCCTGACCGGGCTCTTTGTGAAGCGCATTCGCGCCCGGACCTGGGTGGATAATTTCCGCCTCTGGCTGGCCCGTTACCTCAAGCCGGCCGGCCTGCGGCAGACGCCTGCGCCGACGGCTCCGGCCGGTGTCGTGCCTGAACCCTCCGGCGCCCCGGCGTCTGACCTTCCCCAGAAAGCGGAGGTAAAGTGATGTCCACGCGCGACGCCATCCTCCAGAACTTCTGGCTCAAGCTGTTCTCGCTGGTGCTGGCCACGATGATCTGGTTCGCCATCTTCAGCGCCCAGAAATCCCCGCGTTGGGACTGGCAGCGCTTTGACTACACAACGGTCGAGCTGAAGCACGTGCCCGTCACGGTGATGAAGTCCGCCCGGGATCTGCGCACCTTCCGAATCGAGCCCGCCACCGTGGACATCACGTTGCAGGGCCCGCGCTCCAAAGCTCCAGTCTTGACCCCGGCCGATCTGGAAGTTTTCATCAACCTCTCTGAAGCGACCGACACCGTGGGCCCGACCAAGAATATCCTCGTGCATGCGCCCCCGGACTTCACCGTGGTGAAGGTGTCCCCCGCCAAAGCTCACATTAGCCCCGCCCCCCCCTCTCAGTAACCAAAGTATGAGCAACCAGCCCCAAAAAATCTTCGGCACCGACGGCGTTCGTGGCACGGCCAACATTGAGCCCGTGACGGCAGAAACCGCCCTCAAACTGGGCCGCGCCGCCGCGCATGTCTTCAAGAACCTCGAAAGCCAGTCCCGTTCGCGTGGCAAGCACCGCATCGTCATCGGCAAGGACACCCGGCTCTCCGGCTACATGCTCGAGAACGCCCTCAGCTCCGGCATCCTCAGCATGGGCGTGGACGTGCTCTTCATCGGCCCGCTGCCCACCCCCGGCGTCGCCTACGCCACCCGCTCGCTGCGTTGCGATGCCGGCATCGTCATCACCGCCTCGCACAATCCCTACGATGACAACGGCATCAAGTTCTTCGGCGCGGACGGCTTCAAGCTGCCCGACCCCATCGAGGCGCAGATTGAAAGCCTCGTCTTCAGCGGCAACATCGAGAGCGTGCGC
>Ga0255204_1000048_pt1 | contig 37840 bp, 27 predicted proteins | sample Miss_Colum_RepC__2_FD_188418 | JGI IMG/M metagenome (GOLD analysis project Ga0255204, IMG submission 188418) | Freshwater microbial communities from Mississippi River, Louisiana, United States - Miss_Colum_RepC_8h | ecosystem: Environmental > Aquatic > Freshwater > River | place: USA: Louisiana... | reverse complement strand
CTGCCGCCGGTGTGTGAGGCGTGGGGCAAGACTTCGAGTTTCAGCCCGGTCACGCGCGACAGCTTCACCGGCCCGATGACGCGATAGTCCTCGTGGTTCGGATGCGGCCCGGTGGCCTGGACCGAGCCGTCCGCGTCCTGGGCAAGGCTTGTTCCCTCGATGCTTTCCAGCCCACTCGCGCGCAGCAGGTGCCACGCAGAAAAGCCTTTCGCCACTTCCTTCGCTTTCGTGTCGAGCCAACCGGCGAACGGGGCTTCCGCCGCCTTGCGCGCCTCAGCTTCGAGGGGCTTGCGGGCGTCCACGAGCGCCTGCGCCTCGGTCACGGCGCGTGTTGCGTGGGGTGACTGGTAGCTCAGATAAGGCTTCGCTGCCGAGCCAGCCTTGCCGTCCTCGTCAATCGAGTTGAAGAACGCCGCGAGCCGGTAGAAGTCCGCGTGCGGCAGCGGGTCGTATTTGTGCGCGTGGCACTGGACGCAGTTGAGCGTGAGGCCGAGCCAGACGGTGCCGACGGTGTTCACGCGGTCTATCACGTAGTCCACGCGCGACTCCTCGGGGTCGCGACCGCCTTCGCCGTTGGTCATGTGGTTGCGGTGAAAGCACGTCGCGAGTTTCTGTTCCGGCGTCGCGTCCGGCAGGAGGTCACCGGCGAACTGTTCGCGGGTGAACTGGTCGAACCGCATGTTCGCGTTGAAGGCGGCGACGACCCAGTCGCGCCAGGGCCAGTTCGAGCGCGTGGCGTCGGACTGATAGCCATCCGTGTCCGAGTAACGCGCGGCGTCGAGCCACCACATCGCCATGCGCTCGCCGAAGTGCGGGGAGGCGAGGAGGCGGGTGACGAGATTGGCGATTGCCGATTGCCGATTGCCGATTGGGGAATAGTCGCGCACGAACGCCTCCACCTCGGCCGGCGTCGGCGGGAGGCCGGTGAGGTCGAAACTGAGGCGGCGGATGAGGGTGTGCGGGGCGGCCTCGGGCGAGGGGGCGAGTTTTTCCTGCGCGAGGCGGGCGCGGATGAAGCGGTCAATGGGATGCGTGGCGGGGACACTCTTGTCCCCGATAACTTCGCCTTTCGTTGCCTGAATGGATTGGGCCTGGGGGACAAGAGTGTCCCCCTTACTGCGCAGCGGCGGCACAAACGCCCAGTGCACCTCATACTTCGCCCCGGCGGCAATCCATCGCTTCAGCACGTCCTTCTGCGCCGAGGTGACCTGTTTGTGCGACTCCGCTGGCGGCATCAATTTGTCGGCGTCCTTCGTTTCTATGCGCTTCACGAGCGAGCTGGCGGCGGGCTTGCCGGGGACGATGGCCACATCGCCGGACTTCGCGGGCTTCGTCGCGCTGTCGCGGAGGTCGAGGCGCAGACCGCCCTTGGCCTGCTTCGCGTCCGGCCCGTGGCAGGCAAAGCAATTGTCGGAAAGAATGGGGAGAACGTCGCGGTTGAAACTGGGGACATCCGCAGCGGGTGCCTGGTGGCCCGCCACCAGCAAGAGGCCCGCAGTCGCGCAGACACGCAGGAAGAGTCGTTGAGACATTGAGGCGAGTTTGACGTGCTGGCGGTGCCCGTCAAACGAGGTCTTTTCGCGGTAGCAGCGGGGGCCGGGTTTGACGAATCCGGAACGATTCAGTTTGAACCTAAAACCCGCAGTTGCGGGTCAGCTTGGGGCGGGCTGAGACAGGGATTCTTCCGGGGGTTCGGTCGTTTGACGGGCGAGGCGGCGCAGGAGCTGCCCGGTCGCCTCCAACTGCGGCGCAGTTGCCACCAACCACGTGCGCAACCGTTCGTCGCAGGCCTTTAGCTCCTTCCACCATTCCGCTTTCACAGCCAGTTTCACCACCCGCTGCCGCCCGCTCTCTACCACTTGTGCCGCTAGGAACAAAAAGTCCCGCCGCGACTTCACCGCTTCGCTGTGGTGCCCCGGCGTCAGGCCCATCAGCCGCGTGAACAGGCTCCACAGGTTGTAGGTCAGCAAGACCAGCCGCGCCGCCAGTTCCGTCACCACCGCCCGCTGGCTGCCATACCCGCGAAAACCCCACTGGTTCTTCAACTCATCAAACACGTTCTCCGTGTCGGCTCGCTTGGCGTAGAGCAGCGCGATCTGTTCGGGTCGCGCTTCGTCCTTTTCCAGGTTGGTCACATACACGACCACTTCGTCTTCGGGGTTGGCCCAAAACTCGTCTTGTGGGGTCGGGTTCGCGGGCTTGAGGGTGCGCACGATGATTACGCGGCGCTCGCGGCTCCAGCCGTGCAACTTCACCGTCGTCTCGGCGATCTGCTGGCAACCCTGCGTGGGCGCACCTGCCCACAAGGGCCAGGGCACCTTGGCGATGGCCCGGCGCACGTTGCTCGTCAGGCGGAGTTTGAAGAGGTATTGCGGGCGCGGTTCTCCGGCCTGCTCGTGCCATGCCATGACGGCTTCTTGGCCGAAGCCCGTGTCGCCCCGGTTGAGCCAGAGGCGTTCGCGGATCGTCGGGTGGCTCCAGAGTTTTTCCATGGCGGGCTGCCAGTCAGTGGCGCTGACGGTGTCGCCCGGCCGCCATTCCAAGTGCAGGCACAGGCGCGTGCGCGCCGCCACGCAGATGAGCGGGTGATGGCTTTGCGGCCACGCTTGTGGGGGTTGTAACCCAAGGCGGCATCCTCCTGGTGGCCGTAGCGGGTGTTCACCGTCGAGTCCCAGTCGGCGATGAAACGCTCGGGCAGCGCGGCGTAGAGTTCGGTCTGGGGCTGTTGCATCCACTCGCGCATCGGCTCGACGCTCATGCCCTTGGCCAGACGCGGGAGGGCGTCTTCACCGCGCACGCGGTCCAGGTTCATGACGGTGGCCAGGGCGGGGTCGTCGGTGAGCCAGCGGACGTGGCAGAAGCGCTTGCCTTCGACGAGGGCGCAGAGGGCGAAGCTGTGGAGGACTTCGCGCACGGGGGCGGCGTTGGGGCTGGTGCGGGAGACGGGGCAGCGCTGCGCAAGGCGTTCGATGATCCCGAGGTGTTTGAGGAAGGCACTCCAGGCGACGAGGCCGCCATAGGCGGTGAGGGCGGCGTCGGTGCGAGTGAGGGTGAATTTGCCCGGGAGCGTGTCGAGGGTGAGGTCGTCCGGACAGGGGATTTGCTCTTCACCTGCCAGGTGAAGGGAAACCAACGAGGCAGAAAGGCTCATGGCCCTTGATTCTATTGCTCCAAACTCGCTTCGGCCAGCGCTTCAACTGCGGAGATTAGGTTGAATTCTCCCGTAAATTTTCCGCTTCCGAAATAGCCGCCGCCGGGATGCTTCATGTCTGCCGTTGAAACATGAAGCGCGGCCAAGGCGTGCCCATGAAGCGCGCCCCGTAGGCGGGCCAATACCAGTAGTTGAACGCACTTCCCGCCAGCAGCGGGCCCAGCACCAGCGCACCCAAGCCAAAGGAACTGTTCGCAATGAAGGCCAGTGCCAGCGCTAGGCCGGCAAGCGTGCCGAGCAACGCAGGCCACATTACCGGGATGCGGTTGCCGGTGGAGATGAGCGTGCCCCAGGCGGAGAACTGCATGTCGAAGAACGCGTTGAGTGCCAACAGCGCGAACCAGAACAGGGGTAACACCTCCTTGTTGGAACCGAGCCAGTTCAACAACGGCTGCGCGCAGGGCACGAGCACGGCGGCAAGCGCGAGGAACGTGACGAGTTGCAACCAAAGCCGCAGCTGGAACACGCGCCGCATGGCCGCGTGGTCTCCGCGCGCGCAATGCTGCGCGATCTCGGGCCACTTCACCGCCGTCCACGAGGCCGCCATGCTCTGCGCAACAGCGACAAGTTGCAGGGACAGCCCGAATTGCGCGGTGGCGGCGAGGCCGAAGAGTTCGAGGCTGATGAACGCGGCGGAGTTCGCACCGAGGTAGCTGCCCACACCGATGACGCCCTGCCGCCAACTGTTCGGCCACAGCACGCGGAGCAGGCCGCGTGTGTCAGCGGATCGTTTTGGCGGCGGCCAGGCGGAGAGGACTTGCAGGCACGCGCGGCGCGCGAGCAGCCGTTGCACTCCGGTCGCGACGAGGCCCGCCAGCGGCAGCGCCAGCAGCCCCAAGCCCGCGAGCAGCAGTCCGGCCGCCAGCAGCAGCTTCAGCCCGTGAGCCAGGCAGTTGAGCCGCGCGGCGGTCACCACACGGTTCAGCGCCGCGAGATAGGTGCTCCACCAGCCGGCGTAAACCTCCCACACCGCCAGGGCCAGCGTGAGCGCCCAGGCCAGCCATGTGATTTCGGGCGAGCTGGTCGCCTGCGCGTGGCGAGCGACGACTAAGGTCCCGCCCGCGCCCAGCAGCAGCAGCGCGATCATCGCAAGGCCGAGATAGAGCCGGCGCGTGGTGGCCAGCACGTCCCACAGCAGTTCGTGGTTGGGTGCGGCCTGCGGGCCGGCGGGTGGCGCGAGGCCCTCGGCGCGCAGCTCCTTGCCGCCCGCCAAAGCGATGCAAACCGCCCGCCAAATTGCGCCAGCGAAACCGAAATCCACCATCATCGCCAGTGCGCCGAGGCTCAGCAGGACGTAGTGCATGCCGAGGTCGGACTTGCCAAGGAGCCGGACCAGCAACGGCAGCAGCAGCAGGGCGGACCCCACTCGTAGGCCGTTGAACAACCATGACCACGCCACAGCGGAGCCCCACAGGTGGCTGGCGAGCAGACGAAGGCGATTCATGGGCGACCCGAAGTTGGGCCAAGGCTGCCGCTCAAGTCCACCCAAACTACAAGTTGTGCGCCGTGCATTGACTTCACCCTGACCGCACCCTTGAATGCCGCCCGCCTATGTCTGCCGCACCCAAATGGCTGACCGCCACGCCGCTGGTTTATGGCGAGAATCTCCAGTTCTGGGATCGCGACGCAGGCTTGATGTGTTTGGGGCTGCGCCAGCTCGGCCAGGATTCACGCTTCGTCGCGCTGGGGGAAACGACGTCCGTCTCAACCACGCAGCCGCTCATCACCGGCCGGATCGAAGACTTCCAGGACCCGGATTGGTGGCGGCAATGGGGAGCCACCGGCGTCATGCTCAACGCCTGGGGGACGCCGCGTTACGAGCCGGTCGCCCGGGCGATCAAAGCCGCCGGGTTGAGGCTCGTGGTGCGGCTGGACTCGGACGGGTGCAAAAGTCCGCGATTGAACGCGCGCCGCTATTACCAGTTCATGCGGCTGAGCTTTGAGGATCGGGGCCTCGCTTGGCCGCGACTGGCCGCGCTGGCGAAGACCGCGCTGCACCTCGTCTCGCGGGCCGCCCATGATGACGGGATGTGTGTCCACCTCGGGCACGCTGACCTAATCACCATCGAATCACCCTTGGCGCAGGCGTGGTTCAGCGAGCTGCTGTTCCGGCTGGGCCGCGTGGATTTGGCGGATCGGCTGCGGGTGTTGCCGCATCCGGTGGTGGAAGATTTCCGGGTATCGGTGGAGGTCGTCAAGCCGCCGGTGATCCTGGCCGCCGGGCGGTGGGAAAGTCGCTTCAAGGACACGCCCAAGCTCATCCGCGTGCTCGGCGCGGTGCTGGGGCGGCAGCCAGACGCGCGCGCGCTGGTGATCGGCCCGGGCGAATCCGTGGTGCGCCGCGAGCTGGCGCGGCTGCCGGCAGGCGAGATGGCACGGGTCGAGTTCACCGGCCCGCAGCCGCACGCGGAGCTGGCCCGGCACATGCGAGGCGCGCAGGTCATCTTTTGCTCGTCGCACTTGGAGAGCTTTCACCTCGTCTCGGCCGAGGGCTTGTGCTGCGGCTGCTCGGTCGTGGGACCAGCGGCGATTCCCTCGATGCACTGGTTCACCGCAGAGCAGTCCGGCACGCTGGCGGGAGACCGTTCCGACGAGGCGCTGATCGCAGCGCTGGAGGCCGAACTGGCCGAGTGGCGCTCAGGCCGGCGCGATGCCGGGCGGATCAGTGCGATGTGGGGCGCCCGCGTGCATATGACAGCGGTGGCGGCGGAAGCGATGCGGCTTGTTGGGGGACTGCCAATTTCGTCGCGCTGACGCGCTACGCCAGCGCGTGCCCCGGTGGCCACAGCACGGCGTTGTGGCCTTCCATCCGGCGCGCGATGTCTTCCACCAAGGTTCCATCCTCGAGCTGGAAGCGCAGGGTGTAACCCGCTGGCGTCAGCGCGCGCACCTGTTCGTCCGACAGCATGATGTGCTCGTAGAAAATCACGGGCCGCGCTTCGGCGATGGTCCCCGCGAGGCCGGCGAACACCTCCGGCTCGAAACCCTCCACGTCCACCTTGATCACGTGCGGTGCGGGCAGGCCCAACTCGGCCCGGACCGTGTCGCCGCGCCTGATTTGAATCTGGACCGGTTGCCCGCCCGGCAGCGCCCGGCGCAGCGAGTTGAGCGAGGAGCTGTCCGGGCAATACTGAATGGTCAACGTCTCATCCTGCGCGCCCAGGCCAATCGGATGGACGCGCACAACTGCGTGCCCGACGAAGAGAGATTCCAAAGTGCGGCGCGGCCCTGGCACCGGCTCGAAGGCATGAATGACGGAGGGGGTTTTCGCCGCGCGCGCGAAGTGGGCCGAGACCAGGCCGACGTTCGCGCCCACATCCCAGAACACGCCGCCGACGGGCAACGCTTGCACCATGAGTTCGAGCAGGCGCTGGTGGTTGTCCGGCTCGCCGAGGCTGAAGTTCAACAGCGAGTAAGCCGCCAGGTCGCGCAAGTCCAGTTGCGCCGTGCCGACACCCGCCAGCGGCAGCGGCGTGGCGCGCAGGCCCGGAAGGAAATGCGCGAGCCGCCGCAACAGCCACCCCGCGCCGGGCAGGCCGAGTGTGCCGTGGACGAAATTGTAGAAACGGACTGCCGCGCGCGCGAGCATTGGGCGGAGCATGGGCGCGGGCCGCACAGCGTCAAGCCTGGCCACTTTTCCGGCTGTCATCGGGCCACGCTGGTCCTAGACTGCGCCGACATGCCGTCATGGTCCGAACGATTGTGGAACACTTCCCTGGCCTCGCTCACGCGCGCGGTGCGGCGGCGCTGGCAGCGTGCGACGGCACAACCGGCCTGGCACCGCGTCGCAACCGGCCCGCTGGCGGGGGCGGAACTGTGCTTCACCAACGTCACTCAGGGCGGCTGGCGCGAAATGGTGGCGGGGACCTTCGACAGTTTTCTCTACCGCGAGCTAGCCGCGCGACGCGATGTGAAGGGCGCGGTCTGCTGGGACGTGGGTGCGCACTTCGGCTATCACTCGCTGGGCTTTGCCGCGTTGGGTGCGCAGGTGGTGGCCTTCGAGCCGAACCCTCACAACGCCGCGCGTCTGCGCGCGAATCTCGCCCGCAACCCCCGGCTCGCCGGGCGCGTGCGCGTGCGTCCCGAGGCCCTGGCCAACATCGACGGGCCGATTCAGTTTGTGCAAAGCGCGGACCTCGCCGAGACGAGCAGCGGAAGCCATCTGGCCGACGCGGTCGCGCCGGCACCGGACTTCATCTACGAAAACTTTGAGCGCGTGCCGGTGACCGGCGCGCGGGCGGACACCTTGCTCGCCAGCGGGGAAGCGCCGCCGGCGGTGATGAAGATTGACGTGGAGGGCGCGGAGCAACTGGTGCTGGAAGGCGCGCGGGGTCTGCTGCTCCGGCACAAGCCGCTCCTGCTGATGGAAGTCCATCACATCCGGCTGATGTATCACCTCCCGCCGTTGCTGGCTGGATTGGGATATCGCTGCCAGCTGGTGAACGAGCAGCACGCGGAGCCTTCGCGATGTTTCCTGGTGGCCGAGTGAGCGGTGATGACCACGAACACCAAAACTCTCTTCTGCGCGCTGCTGAAAGCCCTCGAAGCGGATTGTGTCTGCGACGTTGGCTCGCGGGATGGTGTGCAGTCACTGCTCTTTCGCGACGTGCGGCCGGCGGCCGAGCTCATCGCCTTCGAGGCGAACCCGATCAATTTTCGCGCGATGAGCACCTCCGACCGGCTGGCGCAGGCACGCATCAAAATCCTGCCCATCGCGGCGTTTAGCAGCTGTGGAGTGGCGCAGTTCCACGTCACGGATGTGAACTATACCGACCCGGCGGAGAACACCGGGACCAGCTCGCTGCTCGTCCACAAGGCGCTGAAAATCCGAGAGTCCGTCGAGGTCGAGACGCGGCGGCTGGATGAACTGCTTTTGGCCGAGCATCCAGCGGCGCATCGCATCGGCCTGTGGATTGACGTGGAAGGTGCGGAGTTCGATGTGCTCATCGGCATCGCCGGGATCAAGGACCGCGTGGTGGTGCTCCATGTGGAGACGGCCAAGACACCGATGCGCCGGGGCCAGCGCGTCTTCGCCGAGGTGGATGAGCTGCTGCGCTCGATGGGATTCGTGCGGTGCGGCTCGAACATTGGCGCGCGCGACAACTGGGGCGACGTGGTGTATGTGCAGGCCGCATCCTCGCGCGCCATGGGGCTGCGCTTGCGGCTCTGTCAGCTCAAGGGCCTGGCGGGCTTCTGGCTCCGGGCGGATGTCATCGCGGCCCTTCTCAAGCGCCATTTGCCCTGGCTCTACCGAATGCTGCGCGCGGCCTACGTGCGCCTGATGACCTGACCGGCCATGAAAGTCATCTTCTCCTGCAACTTCCCTTTCGCGCTGGCCCACGGCGGGGTGCAGACCCAGCTCGAAGCCATCATGCGGGAGCTGCCCGCGCTGGGTGTCACCGTCGAGCCGGAGCGTTGGTGGGACGCGCAGCAGACCGGCGACGTGCTCCAATACTTCGGCCGTCCGGGGTCGGCGCAGCATGTGCGGCTCGCGCAACAGAAGGGACGCCGGGTGGTCATGTTTGAAAACCTCGACCAGACTGCTTCGCGCTCACGGCTGGCGCTCTTCGGCCAGCGGTGCCTGACCCGGCTCGGGCGTGCGGCGCTGCCTGGATTGACGGCCCGTCTGGCCTGGGAAGTTTATCGCGAGTTGGACGCGATGATTTATGTGACGCCCATTGAGTGGGCGGCGGCGCAATATCTTTTCGACGCCGACCCCGCACGCGGCCACATCATCGGCCACGGGCTGGAGCTGGAGGCGCTGGCGGCGTTGAGCGAGCCGGCGCCGGCGGGGGATTATCTCGTCTCGGTGGCCACCATCGCGCCGCGCAAGAACACGGTGCGGCTGGCGCAGGCGGCACGCGCCGCCGGTGTGCCGGTCGTGTTCCTCGGCAAGCCCTACACCACGGACGATCCTTACTTCCGCAAGTTCGAGGCGCTGGTGGACGGACAGTTCGTCCGCTATCCCGGCTTCGTGAGCGAGGCGGAGAAGTTCCGCTGGCTGCGCGGGGCGCGCGGATTCGTGTTGTGCAGCCAGTTCGAGAGCGGGTGCATCGCCGTGTATGAGGCGGCGGCGGCGGGCCTGCCGATGCTGTTGTCAGACCGGCCGTGGGCGGCACAAGTTTACGGCGGCGTGCCGGGCATCGAGTTCGTCGCGCCGGACAGCGCCGAGCTGGCTGCGCGGCTGCGCGGGTTCCATGAACGCGCGCGCCAGCTGCCACAAGCCACCTTCCCCGTGCCGGGTTGGCGCGATGTGGCGAGGCAGTATCTGGCAATTTACGAGGCGGTGCTGCGCGCCTCGCGGACGCCATGAGAATCGCCCTGCTGGTTCCTGACAACCGGGATGAACACAAACGGTTCACGGATGCGGAGCCGGAGTTTGGCCCAGCCCCGACGGCGCTGCTGGCCGGACTGGCGCGCCAGCCCGGCATCGAACTGCACGTGGTCAGTTGTGCGCACCAGCCGATGACCGCGCCAGCCCGGCTGCCAGGAGGAATTCACTATCATCAAGTCGTCGTGCCGAGCTGGGGCTGGCTGCGCAGCGGTTACGCGGGCTGCGTGCGCGCGGCGCGGAGACAGTTGACGGCGATTCAACCCGACTTGGTCCACGGCCAGGGCACGGAACGCTGGTGCGCGCTGGCGGCGGTTTTTTCGGGCCGGCCCAACGTGCTCACCATCCACGGCAACATGCAACAGGTCGCGCGTGTCGTGGGCGCGCGCCCTTTCGGCTACCACTGGGTCGCCGCACGGCTGGAGCCGCTGGCCCTGCGCCGCACTGGCGGCGTGTTCTGCAATTCAGCGCACACCGAGTCGCTCGTGCGCACGCAGGCCCGCCGCGTCTGGCGCGTGCCCAATGCGCTGCGCGACGCTTTCTTCTCGCCCGCTCAGGCGGAGCCGGTCGCAGGTCAGCCGCTCCGCCTGGTGAACGTCGGCGTCGTGCGCGAGCTGAAGCAGCCGGTGGAACTTCTCGCCGCGCTGGAGCCGCTGGTGGCGGCGGGGGTGAAGTTCCGCTTGGAATTCGCCGGCCGCGGCGCGGCGACGGAATATGGACGACGGTTTCAAGCCCGGATCGCCCGCGCCGAAGTGCAAGGCTGGGCCGCGCACGTGGGCGAGCTGCCGCTGGCTGGCTTGGTGCCGTGGCTCGATGCGGCGGCGGCGCTGGTGCATGTCTCGACGGAAGAATCGTTCGGACTGGCCATCGCCGAGGGGCTGGCGCGCAACCTTAAGTTCTTCGGTTTCAGCGTGGGTGGCGTGCCGGATGTGGTGGCCGGTGTGGAAGCTGTGGAACTGTTTCCCGCCGGCGACTGGCGCGGGCTGACAGCCGCGCTGGCCCGCTGGCTGGCTGCTGGTGCGCCGCGCCCGACACGGGCGGCGGACCTGATGCGCGTCCGCTTCCACCCGGATGTCGTGGCAGCGCGACACGTGGAAATTTACCGCGAGGTGCTAGGATTGGCGCGCGACTCTGGGGAAAAATGGATTGCCGCAGGTTTGCGGCGTGAGGTTAGCTGACGGCGCGCATGACCGTTTCATCGTCAGACCTGCGGACAGTGGTCGCCCTCGTGCTGGCGTCCGCCCTGGCGGTGCTGGTGGGCATGGTGCTGGTGTCACCAACGAGCACGATGGCGCTGGGCGTCGTGGCGCTGCTCGCCTTCGTCCTGTGCCTGCCGATGCTGCTGCGCTGGCACCATCCGCTGCTCTTCTTCAGTTGGAATGCTGCCATCCAGATCTTCATGCTGCCGGGTTCACCCCGGTTGTGGATGCTGATGGCCGGAATAAGCCTCGGGATCACGATCTTGGGCAGCACGCTGGGCCGGCGCACCGAACTGCAATCTGTGCGATCGGTAACTTGGACTCTGGGCGTGCTATTGCTGGTGGTGCTGGTGACGGCGCAATTGCGGGGCGGCATCGGCATCAAGGCGCTGGGCAGCCAGACCTACGGCGGGAAACGCTACGTCCTCCTCATCGCGGCGGTGGTTGGTTATTTCGCATTAAGCACGGTTCGGGTGCCGGTGGAGAAGGCCTTTGGCTACCTGAAGCTATACTGTCTTGGCACGCTCACGCTCATCATGAGCAACGCGGCCTACATGCTGGGGCCGTCCTTCTACTGGCTGTTCCTGTTGTTCCCGGTTGAGTTCGCCATGGATCAGGCCGTGGCGGACCACTTCGGCGGGTCACTGCGGCGGCTCAACGGGATCGGCTTCGCGATGGTCGGCCCGTTTTGCCTGATGCTTATGAGCTATGGCATCTGCGGCATGATGGACTGGCGGCGGCCGTGGCGGCTGCTGCTCTTCGCGGCCATCATGGCCGTGAGCATGCTGGCGGGGTTTCGGTCGTTGCTGGGCTTGTATGGGTTGCTCTTCATTTTCCAGTTCTGGCTGGAGGGGTTGTGGCGCACCAAGCTTGTTCTCGTGCTGGCGGCGGCGGTGTCGCTGGCGGCGGTCGTGGCCATTCCCTTCACACGGCATCTGCCACTCACGGTGCAGCGCAGCCTGAGCTTCCTTCCGCTGGACGTGGACCCGCAGGTGCGGCACGACGCGGAGGCTTCCTCTGAGTGGCGCTTCCAGATGTGGCGAATGTTATGGGGGCAGGTGCCGCAATATCTATGGGTGGGCAAGGGATTCGCGCTGGACCCGATGGATCTCTACTTTGCCCAAGAATCGCTTCGGCGCGGCTTCATCCAGAATTACGAGACGGCGATGATCGCAGGGGACTTTCATAGCGGGCCGCTCTCGCTGCTCATCGGCTTCGGGTTGCCGGGCACGCTGGCGTTCGTCGGCTTCCTGTTCGCCGGTTGGTGGGTGCTGCGCGCCAATTTCCAGCGCGGCCCGCCGGAACTGCGCCGCATCAACACGTTCCTCTACGCCTATTTCCTTTGCCGAGTAGTTTTTTTCTTCGGCGTGTTCGGAGATTTTGCTTCGGACCTAGCGCATTTCACAGGCATCGTCGGCATCAGCGTGGCGCTCAACGGGGATGGTCACAGCCAACCCGTCACCACGACGCGGGCCAAGCCCGCCTAACCCATGCGCTTCTCCATCGTGACGCCGAGCCTCGGTCAGTCGCAATGGCTGCGGCTCGCCCTCGCCTCCGTCGCGGACCAAGGCGTCGAGCACGAGCACCTCGTGCAGGACGCGGGATCGAAAGACGGCACGCTCGACTGGCTCAGGACCGATGCGCGAGTGAAGGCCTTCGTCGAGCAAGATGCAGGCATGTATGACGGCATCAACCGGGGTCTGCGCCGCGCCTCTGGTGATGTGCTGTCCTATCTGAATTGCGATGAACAGTATCTCCCCGGCGCGCTCAAGGCGGTGGCCGCATACTTCGCGGCGCACCCGGATGTGGACATGGCATTTGGTTACACGCTCATCGTGGACGAGGAAGGTCGCTTCCTCTGCCAGCGCAAAACGCTCACGCCATTGCCGTGGCACACCCAAGTAGCCCACTTGACCACGCTCACCGCCGCGACGTTCTTCCGGCGGCGTGTCATCGAGGGCGGGCATTTTTTCGACACAAGTTTCCGCTGTGCCGGGGATGCCGAGTGGATGGTGCGGCTGATGCGCGCGGGCGTGAAGATGGGCATCGTCGGCTGCAACACATCCATCTTCACCCACACGGGCGACAACCTCAGCCGAACCGCGCGAATGAAGGAGGAAATCCACCGGCTGGCCCAGCAAGCGCCCGCGCTCGCTCGCCGGCTGCGGTGGCTCGTGCTGCTGCACCACTGGGCACGACGCTTTGCTGGAGGAGTGTATTTTCAAAGCCCGTTCAACTACGCGCTCTACACGCGGGCCAGCCCGGACCGCCGCGTGGCGCATCGCGTCGACCGGCCGACCTTTTGGTGGAAATGGTGAAGCCTTTCGCCAACAGCTCACTTACGATCTCGCTGGCGGACCAACTCTTCGCCCAGACCAAGTCCGTGGGCATTTTCAATCTGTCCCTCGGCCTCGTGGAGCACCTCGGGCGGCGGCCGGAACTGACCCCGCTGACCGTGCTGGCAAATTACTCTTTAACCAGCCGACTCCCCGAGTCGTTAGACGTGCGGTGGCATACGGCTCCGACGCGCGGCCGGTGGGGCCGCATCTGGTGGGATCAACTCGGCGTTTACGCGGCGGCGGCCAGGACGGGCAACGAATGGTTGTTCCTCCCCAAAGGCTTCGCCTCGTTCACTCGCGCTTGCCCGCAACGGCTTGCCGCCTGCGTGGCTGACACCATCCACGACCACTATCGCGTGCATTACCCGCAGGCCGTGAAGCCCTTGGAGCAGTGGTATTTTGTCCGCAGCTTCTGGGGCACCGTGCGTCATGCGGAAGTCATCTTCACCATCAGTGATTTCACGCGCGACGAGGTCATCCGGCTCACGCGGGCGCGCGGGCTCACACCGCCGCTGGTTCACCCCATGGGCATCGGCTTCGAGCGGCCGCAGGCAGCTCCGGAGGCGGCGCGGCGCGGTGTGTTGGTGCTGGCCAGCCCGTTTCCGCACAAGCGCACGGAGTTGGCGCTGGATTGGCTCGCGCGCTGGCAGCAGCAAAAAGGATTCTCGGGCGAAGTCACTTGGGTCGGTCGCCCGCCGGCGCACTTGGCGCGACCATCCTTTGCCCGCTGGCGGTGGCACGATCGCCTACCCGAAGCGGAGTATCGCGCTTTGCTGGCGCGATCCGAGGCGTTGGTATTTTTCTCGGACTACGAAGGCTTCGGGATGCCGCCGGTGGAGGCGGCGCTGGCGGGCGCTTGCCCGGTCTTCTCCGCCATCCCGGCGACGCGCGAGGTGATGGGGGACTGCGGCTGCGCCTTCAGCAACGGCGACTACGAATCCTTCCGCGTGGCGATGGACGCGGCGCTGGGAGTTTCGCGTGAGCAAGTCGTCGCGTGGGCGGAGGAGCTGCGGGCGCGGCACAATTGGGGATTGGTCACCGACCGGTTTGTCGCGGGCTTGCGGGCAGCGCGCGCACAGTGCCCATGAACATCCACGCCATTTACAGCCGAATCTCCCCGTGGTTCCGCCGCCGTCGGCTGGCGCGCTTCCAGACCGTTTTTCAGCCCACCGCACAGACGACTTTGCTGGATGTGGGCGGTTACCCGTGGTGCTGGCCGCAGGAGATTTGTCCCGCGCAGATCACGATGCTCAACTTGGACTATCCAGCCGGCCTGCCTTCCACACCCGGACGCCTGCTGGTGCGGGGTGATGGCTGCGCGCTGACTTTTCCGGAGGCGAGCTTCGACATCGGCTTCTCCAACTCGGTCATCGAGCACGTAGGCACTTGGGAGAACCAGCAGCGGTTCGCGGCTGGGATCCGGCGCGTCGGGCGACGGCTTTGGGTGCAAACACCGGCGCGTTCGTTTTTCATCGAGCCGCACCTGCTGGCTCCGTTCATCCATTGGCTGCCCAAGTCCGCCCAGCGGCCGCTGCTGCGTTGGTTCACGGGCTGGGGCTGGATCACCAAACCAACGCCCGCGCAGGTGGATGCCTTTCTGGCGGAGGTGCGGCTGCTGACCTATCGGGAGATGCAGCAGCTCTTCCCGGATTGCCGCATCGAGCGCGAGCGGTTCCTCTGGCTCTTCACCAAGTCCTACATCGCAGTGCGCGACGCGGACACGCGCTGAGGCCTCCAGCGGACGAAGTATCTTGGCTGGGCGTCTCGGGCGGATTGCGCCCGCACCCACTACGCCAGCAAAGCCTTCACGACGTTTCCATGCACGTCGGTCAGGCGGAAGTCGCGGCCCGCGTGGCGGAAGGTCAGCCGCTCGTGGTCGAAACCGAGGAGGTGGAGAATCGTGGCCTGCAAATCGTGGACGTGGACGGGGTTCACCTCGGCCTTGAAGCCGAACTCGTCCGTCGCACCGTAGGCGGTGCCACCTTTCACCCCACCGCCCGCGAGCCACGTGGTGAAGCCATGGTGGTTGTGATCGCGGCCGTTGATCTTGCCCGCGTTCGAGCCGGGTGTGGGCAACTCCACGGTCGGCGTGCGGCCGAATTCACCGCCCCAGATGACGAGTGTGTCGTCCAGCAGGCCGCGTTGTTTCAAGTCCTTCAGCAGCGCGCCGATGGCCTGGTCGCACTGTTTGGCGAGCCGACGATGGTTCACCTCGATGTCATCGTGGCTGTCCCACGGCTGGCCTTCGCCGTGCCAGACTTGCACGAAGCGCACACCGCGCTCGACGAGCCGCCGGGCCGTGAGAATCTGCCGCGCTTGCGTGCCCTCGCCATACATCGCGCGGATGTGCGCGGGCTCCTGGCTCAGGTCGAACGCGTCCGCCGCCTCCATCTGCATCCGGTAGGCCAGCTCGAAGGACTCGATGCGTGACTCCAACTGCGCTTCGTTGGCGCGGGCCTTGGCGTGCCGCTCGTTCAACGCGCGGAGCAAATTGAGCTGCGCCCGCTGGTCGCTGACGGGGATTTGCCTGTTGTTGATGTGCTCGATGAGCCGCTCGATGCGCGTCTCGGCGGTGTTGATGTAGGTGCCCTGGAAGACACCGGGGAGGAACGCACACTGCCAGTTCTGCGATTCCTGAATCGGGTAGCCGCCCGGGCACATCGCGATGAAGCCGGGCAAATTCTGGTTCTCAGTGCCGAGACCGTAAGTGACCCACGAACCCATGCTCGGGCGCGGGAGCCGGGCATCGCCGCAGTTGAGCAGCATGAGCGAAGGCTCGTGGTTGGGCACGTCCGCGTGCATCGAGCGGATGACACAGATGTCGTCAATGCGCTCCGCTGTCTTCGCGAAAATCTCGCTCACCTCGAGGCCGCTCTGGCCGTATTTCTGAAACTTGTAGGGCGAGCGGAAGGCCGTGCCAGTGCGGCGCTCGGTGCGGAGTTCGTAGGGCAGCGTCTTGCCGTGGAATTTGTCGAGCGACGGCTTGGGGTCGAATGTGTCCACATGCGACGGCCCGCCGTTGAGGAAGATGTGGATGACGCGCTTGGCCTTGGCCGCGAAGTGCGGGGCTTTCGGAGCGAGCGGGGAAGCACCGTTGACCTCGGCCTGGCTGGACGTCAGTCCGAGCTCGCCAAGGAGCGCACCCATGCCCAGCGCGCCCATGCCCATGCCGCAGCGGGTCAGCAGTTCGCGCCGGGTGAGGGCGAGGTGTTCCGGGCGAAGTTCGTGATGACTCATGTTGCTCAAGATGACGGCCTTGGTATTCGCAGCCTTCAGGCGGTGCGTCGAGGCGGATTCTGCACCGGGGCGGAAGCGGGGCGCATCTCAAATTTTTGCAGAGGCCGGAGAGAACTCTCATTAGCACCCGGCTTCAGCCGGGTGTGGCAGGGCGGACATGGCACAAACCGTTTCAACGGTTTGTGCCCGGACGGCGAGGGCCGACCGGTCGGCAGAAAGCCGTTGAAACGGCTTCTGCCTCACCGGGCCACTTCACCGGGCTGAAGCCCGGTGCTAATGAAAGGGGGCAAGAAACTGAGCTGCGCCTGCGGAAGCGCCGCCTATTTCTTCGGTGGTGCCGGTGCGGGAACTACGGTGGGCTTGGGTGCCGCGTTCGGAACCGGGCCGGGCGTGGCGGGCGCGGGCGCGGCCACGGGCGGCGGAACGGTGCGGGGCACCGCTGGAAAGGCACTGTAGGACTTGTTGCCCACGGTATCCGTCGGTCCCGTGAAGTGCGGCCCGCCTGCTGCCACATAGCCCATGCTGCGCCCCAACTGCCCCGGCCCCACCCAGAACGAGTAGAGGCTCGCGTTCTTCAGGTGGAACCGAATGCGCACGGTGCGGCCAGAGAGCATGGACAAGTCCTGGATGCCATTCTGCCAGCTCACGCCCATGAGCGTTTGATCGGCGGCCATGGGATTCGACTTGTCTGCTGTGAACGGGGTCATCTGCTCCTTGGTGTCGTTCTTCGTGACGGTGATGGGCCGTCCGTCCGGGTGCAAAATTTCGATGCGCAAGGAGCCGTCCGGCGCGTTGGTCTTCATGTTCACAAACATGAAGCGCGCGTTGAACTTAACCGGGCGCGTGGTCAGCACCGCCCCTTCCGGGCCCGCGTCCATCGAGCAGAAGCCATCGCGGCGCAGGAAGGCCAGGCCCATCGCGCCGCCGGCGTCACGCTTGTCCGGCGCGCCGCCCCGGCCGCTGAAGTAGAACCAGAGATTGCGCCCGTGAACGAGGAACCCACCGCCGGCGGACTGCACGTTGCCCCAGTTCCAGTCGCCCTGCTTTTCCGAGACATCAATCAACGGGCGGCGATCCGGACGATCCCAGTGGTAGCCGTCGCGGCTGAAGCCGAGCCAGATGGAGTTCGGCTTGGGCCGGCCGGCGGGAATGTTCTTGTCTCCGCGCCAGATGGTGAAGAGGCCGACCATCAGGCTCTCGTAAGGGGTGGCATCCAGATTGTAGAGCTGCGGAGCCACCTGCAAATCGGCGCGCATCGGATCCAGGCGGTCCGCCCCCACCCACATCGCCGGCTCGGTGATGTCCTTCCAGTGCGGCCCGGCGATCAGGTCCTTCACCTCCCAATAGCGGCGGGCGCGCGGCTCACCCCACTTGTCGCGCAGGCTGTAAACCCACACGTTGCGGAACGGGTTGAAAAAGACCGTGCTGCGGTCGCCGACCGCGCCGGTGCGCAGCGCCGGTGCGCCCCAGTGGATGCCGTCCGGCGAGAAGTGCAGCGTGAGGCCAAAGTCTCGGTTCTGCCAGTGCGAACGCCACATCTTGTAGCGGCGGCTGGCATCCATGTCGTTGTGATCCAGCCACACGGTGGAGGAATCCCGGGGATCGGTCTGCACGAGGTTGCTGCCGGCCTGCACATCGAGCTTCGGCTTCTCCCAATCCAGTCCGTTGGTGGAAAGCGCCAGCGCCGTGCCGCGCGCGTAGCCGGCCATATACCAGGCGGCGAACACGGACTGCATGCGGAACAATTCGCGCGGGAACACGTCCTCAAGCAGCCAGCGGTTCAGGCGTTCCACCGCGCCGCCCTTGGGAGCGCGGGCGAGGAGCAGCACTGTGCGATCCTGCAAGCGCACCCCGTTGAAGCGCTCCGGCGTGTGCAGCAAAGGTCCGGCGATGAGCTTGTTCAACTCGCTCGTGAGCGTGACGCGCATCGGTTCGTGCAGCGCGGCGTTCGTGGCGTTGAACGCCGCCAGCTTGGCGCGCGTGTCAGCGGCAAGCTGGGCACTGAGATGCTGCAGGAGCGCGTTGGTGCCGGGCGTCTTGAGTTTGTCCACCAGTCCGGCCACGTCCTGAATCTCCACCGGCTGGAATGCCGGTGGCGTGACCAGATTCAAGGGGTCTAGCCAGACGCCATCGCTGAAGGGCATGGCCATCGGAGCCTTGCCCGCGGTCTCCCACGCCGCGTCCGGTTTGAGCACGGGATTGTTGGAGTAAAGCGTCGCCGAATGCCACGTGCGCTTGGTGGTGTTGCTCTCGATGAGGAAGTTGTCCACGAACAACTGCCGGCCCAGCGTGACGTCGATGACCGGCGGCGGGTTGCTCAAATACGGCACCGGCATCGGCTCGCCGGGCTGGTATTCGCCCTTGGGCGGCCAGACCGCTGGAAGAACGATGCCATTGTAAAGCGTCTCGCCGGTTGGCTGCGGTGGCAATGCTGGCGGAACCGGGGGTTGGGGCGCGGCGCTCAACAGCGCAGGCGGGGTCGGGCCGTTGGCTGGCGCGGCCGCGACTTGATTCGTCATCTTGAAAATCGCGTTGGACTGCGCCGGGGTGAGGCTGGGAGCCGGCGGCGTGGCCGCAGGGAGCTTTGCCACAGGGGCAGGCGTGCTTGGCGGGACAGCCGGCGGGGTGGAGGAACGGAAGGAGTTGGCATTCGCCGCCGCCCAACCCACGAGTCCTCCGGCCGCAACGGCCAGCGCGAGCCAGAGCCAGGGAATGCCGGTCGCAGGAGCGGGAGCGGGCGTCGCAGCAGGAGCGGCCGAAACCGGTGCGTCAGCAGGGGAAGACTTGCGATGCTTGTTTTTCGACATGGCACGATTAAGCCAAACCTCACGCGGGTTGCCATCCGTTTTTAACCGGAGAGGCTCTGCCGGGTGCTCCACGACTCTTCACGGCGGCGTTTTGGGCACCGGCGGAGCGCGTTTGGCGGCGAGTTCGGCGTGGTAGGCGGCGACTTCCGCCTCGGTGGCAGGCTGGGGCCAGACCCAGTCGCGGCCTTTGGTCCAAAACACTGGCACTGAACCCGCCTTCTGATGGGCGTCTGCGGTCGCGTCGCCGCCGTCGTCCTTGAAGTCCTCGCCCACGGACCAAAGACGGAACTGGCCGTCGGGCTGAAGTTTGTAGCGCAACGGCTGGCCGTCCATGAAGTCGCGCGGCACCTCGGCGAGGAACTCCGGCACCAGCGCACCGAGCGACGCGGGGAACTGCCCGTGCTTCAGCCGATGCTGGTGCAGCGCGATGGCGGTGCAGGTCAGGCGGCGGACGCTCTCGAAGCTGGCGAATTTCTGATGGGTCCGGCTCAACGCGGGCAGCGTCATGCGGGACACCAGCATGGTCATCGGCGGCGTTTCAAACGGCTTCGATGCGGCGAGGGTTCGGTGGTTGGCGGGGGCGAAGGCATCCGCCTTGAGCGCCTGCCGCGCACCGTCGAGCCAGACTTGGTGGTGGTTGAGCGCCCAGCGTTCATCGTCGTGGGAAAACCAGAGCGTCCAGCCAAGCATGACGGCGAAATGGAGCGCGCGTCTGGCGGCTTCTTCGGGGTCGTCCCAAAGCTCGGCAAAGAAGGACTTGCCGCTGGCACCCGGCGCGCGACCGCTCCAATCCAACATAGACAACATCGCTGGATTACCACGGCATTGCGCGAAGATGTCCGAGCCGTAAGCCCGCTCCATGTTCGCTGAAGCCAGCCAGCCCCGCTTCACATCCCACCCCTGCCACTCCGTTTGCAGAGCTGCCAACTGGCTGTCCGACCACCCACGATACTGAAGCGCCTCCCATGTGGCTTGCATCGCGATGTGTCCGCAGGTGATGCGGACGAGCTGTGAGATGAGCAGCGGCTCCTCCTGCAAGCGGGTCAGTCGCACGCCTGCCAGCAGGTTCGTAAAAGCGTTGGCACGCTGGTCGGCACGCAAATCCACCAGCGTTGCATTGGCGAGGACTACCGCCGATTGCTTCAACTTGGCCAAATGCGGCAGCAGCAGATTAAACCCTTTCGTGTAATCCAAGTTGAACACCATCTCTGGTCGTTCCAGCGCGACGACCATCTCGGCGAGCAGGGGGCGGTTGTCCTCCACATGCGCGGTGACGATGGGCCAGATGTCCACGTCTTTGTCGGTCGGCAGCTCGGCCTGCTGCCACGTCACTCGCGCCTTGCCGGGCGCGACGAGATGCATCCGCGACGGCTGGAACTCGAACTTCAGGTCGGTGAGTCGGTTGGCGGCGGCGATGAAGTCCGGCGCGGCGTTGGAGAGCGCGGGCGGGAGCTTCGGCACGTGGTCCGCGATGGCGAGCTTCTCGCCCTTGGCGATGAGTTGCGCCTTGAACGCCGCCAGCCGCGCCTTGGCCCGCTCGTGCTCCAGCCACAAGGCCAGCAACCCCAGCACGGCGAAGCCGAGGAGCCACAGGCCGATTTTGACGGGCTTCTTCAAGCGAACCTGATGCCGAGGGATGTCAAACGAATGGGGTCAAGCGAATGGATTGCCGCCCGTTGAATTCGTTTGTCCCCATTCGTTTGACAAAGTTTTCATCCCTGCGCCCTTTCGCGGCTACTTGAAATACCCGCGCTGCTTCTCGCTGATGGACATTTGCAGTCGCTCCATGACTTGCAGCATGTCTTCCCAGACTTGGCGCTTGGTGGCGCGGCCTTTGTCGGGGCCTTCCTCGGCGCGCAGAAGGTAGCTGGGGTGAAACGTCGGCATCACGGGAATACCCTGAAAGTCCATCCAGCTCCCGCGCAGCCGCGTGATGCGCACCTCGGCCTGGCCGAACAATCCCTCCACCGCCGTGCCGCCGAGGGCGACGATGACGCGCGGTTGAATGAGTTGAATCTGCTCCAGCAAATACGGCAGGCAGGTGCCCATTTCGTCGGCGCGGGGCTTGCGGTTGCCGTAGGTCTGGCCCGGGGTGTCGGGCCGGCACTTCAGCACGTTGGCGATATAGACGGAAGGCCGCGTGAGGCCCATGGCGACGATGACTTTGGTGAGGAGTTGGCCCGCCGCGCCAACGAACGGCTCGCCCTGCCGGTCCTCGTCTGCTCCGGGAGCTTCGCCGACGAACATGAGCTGTGCATCCGGGTTTCCAACGCCGAAAACGACACTCGCACGTGAGGCAACGAGGTGCGGGCATTTCGTGCAGGTCAGCACGCGCTCACGCAACGCGGCGAATGCGGCAGGCCTGTCGGCGGGCGCGGCAGTGGTGACCAGCAGTGGAACAGGTGCCAACGGGGCCGGCCCCGTGCCCCGAACCGGCGCTGGCGGCACCGGCAGATTGTTGGCACGAGCGGCCAACGATGGCGCGGGACGTGCAGGCGAGGATGGGGCGGCTGTCTGCGGCGGTGAGATCGGCCTCGCCACCTCGCGCTGGTGGCTACGGGGAGCGGGTGCCGTGAGGGAGGCAAGCGTTTCCGGAGCGACGACCACGAAGCGTTCACCCAAGGTTTTGCGATCCTCCAAGTCCTTGATGGCGGCGGCAAGCAACTGCGCGTAGGCGGACATGCGCGGAGGTTCACGGTGAAAGCTTTTCGGTTCAAGAATCAAAGTCCTGTTATCACGGTGCATCAGAGCCGGTTTGGGTAACGCCTTGATTTGTGTCAGGTGCCCCTTCTCCTTCTAACCCTTCAACCCGAATTCCGAGGCAGGAATTGAGTAACCACGGATGGACACCGATGAACACGGATGGGAGCGGGGACGAGTCGATGCGCGTGATTTTCCCCGGCTCCAAACGCACTGGCATGACAGTTCCTCGTGCGGTGCGTTGCTTATCCGTGTCCATTCGTGTCCAGCCGTGGGTCAACTCCGGCGTTCGGGCTTGGTTGAGCGCTTTTTCGCGATGTCACCGATGAGGTGGTTCGCGAGGGCAGCTTCCAGTGCGTGGCGGAGTTGGAGGGCCCCATCAAAGGCTGGCAGGCCGAACGCAACCGCCAACCGCAACGCTATGTTTGGCGGGCCGAAGGCGCGGCCATCCTGGAAAAAATCGTCCACGTCCGTGCTAAACTCGGAGAAATAATGGCAGACACTTCAAGGACAGCAGACTAGCCCCATCGTGGAGACTTCGGGCATTCGCCTGCGCAAACCTGAGCAAATCGCCATCGCCCCCTGAGCCCAATCCGCCCAGTAGGGAGCCTCTTGCAAAACCTCTGAGCATAAATGCCCTGCGGCGCAGATTTCGGGGTGGAATGTCCTGAAAGTTGTGTCTTCCGCCTCCAATCGTCCGTTTTTGGCCCGCCTTTCCAACGCTCCGCCTTGCGCGCCGGATTTTCAGTGCGAGTTTCGGGGCCGCCAGCGGCTGGCGGTGGGCTTCGTGTCCTTCAACACAGCCGCGCAAACAACGCCGTGGCCGTCAACGCCACCAGCCCGAACATCAGATGGCACATCGCCTTGGCCGCCCCGCACCCCCGCACCCAACGCCCCCCATCGCTCCTTCAACAGGCTGTTGACCCGCTCTGCCGCGCTGCGCTCCTTGAACCGCAGCGCCTGCGCCGGGGCCAGCGGCAGCTTGTCCCCGTCGCGCGGGTGCGGATCAATGATGGGCACATGCCCCAGACTCCGGCTGAAGGCATGGATCTGCCGCGCGTCATACGCGCTGTCCATCAGGTCTTAGCCCTACTTGGCGGATTCGACCCTCTTTTCGACTATTTTCAGGGGTGGCGTGTGCCGATTTGCCAATGATTCGCCACTTACCCGCCGCCAAAGTGCGTGTAGTGAAGACCTACCCTCTTCCCAGCCCCTCGCGACCGGCTATTCTGCCCCGTGAATGTTCTTACGCTCTCAGCTCCGCAAGAAGGATGGCAAGGAGCACACTTACTGGAGTGTCGTCGAAAACCAACGGCTTCACGACGGCCGCGTCGCGCAGCGCCAGGTGCTCTACCTGGGCGAGGTCAATGACTCGCAGCGCGCCGCCTGGCGCAAGACCCTCGACGCCCACACCCCCGGCGCCGATGCGCCCACCCAGATCGCCCTCTTCCCCCACGACCGCCCCGCCCCCACCGACGACGAGCGTGTTGTGCGCATCCGCCTGGACGAACTCTCGCTGCGCCGTCCCCGTCAATGGGGCGGCTGCTGGCTCGCCTTGGAACTCTATCGCCAGCTCGGCCTGGACACCTTCTTCGCCACGCACCTGCCGCCTTCGCGCAAGGGCACGCGCTGGGATCAAATCCTCCAGGTGCTCGTCACCCAACGCCTGCTGGCCCCCGGCTCGGAGTGGCATCTCCACCGCGACTGGTTCGGGCGCACCGCGCTGGCCGATCTGCTGGGCGGCGACGGTGGCCTGGCCGAGATCCACAAGCTCTACGCCACGCTGGATCAAGTGCTGCCGCTCAAGGAGAAGCTCTTCGACCACCTGCGCGACCAATGGAGCGATCTCTTCGGCGCGACCTACGAGGTGCTGCTCTACGACCTGACGAGCACCTACTTCGAGACCGACACCCCGGAGGATCCGGCGGACCCACGCCGGCACGGTTACAGCCGTGATCACCGGCCCGATTGCCCGCAGGTGGTCATCGCCCTGGTGGTCACGCCCGAAGGCTTTCCACTGGCCTATGAAGTTCTCCCCGGCAACACAGCGGACAACACCACGCTGAAAAGCTTTCTCGAAAAGATCGAAGCCCGCTACGGCAAGGCCCGGCGCGTGTGGCTGATGGACCGGGGCATCCCCACCGAAGCCGTGCTGGAGCAGATGCGCGCGAGCGACCCGCCCGTGAACTATCTCGTGGGCACGCCCAAGGGCGCGTTGAGCGCGCTGGAGAAAAAGCTCCTGGACCGCCCGTGGGAAGCCGTGCGCGAAGGCGTGCAGGTCAAGCTTCTCCCGCAAGCGGGCGAAGTGTATGTGCTGGCCCAGAGCGCCGGGCGCGTGGACAAGGAGCGCGCCATCCGCCGCCAGAAACTGCGCCGCCTGCTCGCCCGCCTGCACGAGCTGCGCCGGCGATCACCGGAGCGGGACCAGCTGCTCATGGCGTTGGGCGCGGCCAAGCAGGAGGCCGGACGCTGTTACGCGCTGCTCAAGATCACCGTGCCCGCCGTCGACCAGGCCGTGAGCGCGGAGAACTTTCATTATGGTTTTGACCGCGCGCGGCTGCGCGTGGTGCGCCGGCGTGAGGGCAGATACCTGCTGCGCAGCAACCTCACCGACCGCACGCCCGTCGCGCTGTGGACCTGCTACATGCAACTGGTGCAAGTGGAGGAAGCGTTCAAGAACCTCAAAGGCGACCTGGGCGTGCGGCCGGTCTTCCACCAGAAGATGGCGCGCATCGAGGCGCACATCCTGGTGGCCTTCATCGCCTACACGCTGCATGTGTGCCTGCGGCAACGACTGCGGGCGGTGGCCGGTGGCCTGACCCCGCGCGAGGTGCTGGAGAAGTTCAGCGCCGTGCAGATGGTGGACGTGCACCTGCCCACGACCGACGGCCGCGAAGTGATCCTGACGCGGCACACGCAACCGGAGAAGGAACTGCAAGTGATCCTGGAGCAACTGAAGCTGACCCTGCCGGCGCAACCACCACCCAAAATCACCGCCGCCGCACTGGCCCTGTAGTGGAGACTTCGGGGCCTTCGCCCTCGAAAACCCCAGCAAATCGCGATCAACCCCTTCCGAATCCGCCAAGTAGGGTTAGAGCCCACGAAAGCTGACCTGTCGCGGCTGTTAATTTTTTTAAAAAAACACTTGCAGTGAAACGAATGCCTGCTAAGTTGTTGTCGTTCTTTTGAACGTAACAAGTTGAATTTGGCGGTGCAAAGTATCCGAATCGGATGCCGTCGCAAATATGAACGCCGTCACTTGTGAAAAATTATGCGCCTAACCAAGGCGCGTTCCTTGAAAATTAAATTGTGCGACAATAGATAGCCCATTTTAGAGTTTTGTTAGTAACAACTCTAGAATAGTTTTAATTAAGCTGCTTATTTTTGCAGCAATCAAACTAACCACTTAAACGGAGAGTTTGATTCTGGCTCAGAACGAACGCTGGCGGCGTGGATAAGACATGCAAGTCGAGCGGGACATGTTAGATAGCAATATTTAACATGTTCAGCGGCGCAAGGGTGTGTAACACGTGGGTAATATTCCTATGAGTTTGGAACAACTCCGAGAAATCGGAGCTAATACCAAATAATTTGATGAACTGGCATCAGTTTATCAATAAAGTTGGGGACCGTAAGGCCTGACGCTCTAAGATTAGCCCGCGGCCTATCAGCTAGTTGGTGAGGTAACGGCTCACCAAGGCGGTGACGGGTAGCTGGTCTGAGAGGACGACCAGCCACACTGGAACTGAGACACGGTCCAGACACCTACGGGTGGCAGCAGTCGAGAATTTTTCTCAATGGGGGAAACCCTGAAGGAGCGACGCCGCGTGGGGGATGAATGGCTTCGGCCCGTAAACCCCTGTCATCTGCGAGCAATATCTGTCACCTAACAAGTAGCAGTTTGATAGTAGCGGAAGAGGAAGGGACGGCTAACTCTGTGCCAGCAGCCGCGGTAATACAGAGGTCCCAAGCGTTGTTCGGATTTACTGGGCGTAAAGGGTGCGTAGGTGGCATGCAAAGTCTGATGTGAAATCTTGAAGCTTAACTTCGAAACTGCATTGGAAACTGGTGTGCTAGAGTAGTGTAGGGGAGACTGGAATGCTCGGTGTAGCAGTGAAATGCGTAGATATCGAGCGGAACACCAGTGGCGAAGGCGAGTCTCTGGACACTGACTGACACTGAGGCACGAAAGCCAAGGGAGCAAACGGGATTAGATACCCCGGTAGTCTTGGCTGTAAACGGTGCGCATTTGCTGTGAGCAGATTCAACCCTGCTCGTGGCGTAGCTAACGCGATAAATGCGCCGCCTGGGGAGTACGGTCGCAAGATTAAAACTCAAAGAAATTGACGGGGGCCTGCACAAGCGGTGGAGTATGTGGCTTAATTCGATGCAACGCGAAGAACCTTACCTAGTCTTGACATGTAGGTAGTAGAAACTTGAAAAAGTGACGAGATAGCAATATCAGCCTACACAGGTGCTGCATGGCTGTCGTCAGCTCGTGTCGTGAGATGTTGGGTTAAGTCCCGCAACGAGCGCAACCCCTATATTCTGTTGCGACTCAACCGTAAGGTTGAAGCACTCTGGATAGACTGCCTCGCTTTAACGAGGAGGAAGGTGGGGATGACGTCAAGTCAGTATGGCCCTTACGGCTAGGGCTGCACACGTACTACAATGTCTGGCACAAAAAGAAGCAAAACGGCAACGTGGAGCAAATCTTCTAAAACCAGACCCAGTTCAGATTGTCGTCTGCAACTCGACGGCATGAAGCTGGAATCGCTAGTAATGGCGCATCAGCTACGGCGCCGTGAATACGTTCCCAGGCCTTGTACACACCGCCCGTCACATCATGAAAGTCGGTCGCACCCGAAGTCATCAAGCTAACCGCAAGGATGCAGATGCCGAAGGTGTGGCTGGTAATTGGGATGAAGTCGTAACAAGGTAGCCGTAGGGGAACCTGCGGCTGGATCACCTCCTTTCTAAGGAGAATGTTAGATAGTAAAAAGCCGTAAGGCTACATGGGGTTGGTATATTGTCGCACAATTTAGTATTCATGGACAACTGTTCTTTATACATTCTTACCAAACGGGGCTGTAGCTCAGTTGGTAGAGCGGTAGCTTTGCAAGCTATAGGTCAGGAGTTCAATTCTCCTCAGCTCCATTAGGTTGTGGGCCTGTAGCTCAGTTGGTTAGAGCATGCGCTTGATAAGCGCAGGGTCACTGGTTCGAATCCAGTCAGGCCCACCATTTTATCTGAATAACAATTCAGGAATGTTCTTTGAAATCTGCACACAAAATCTATTCTATAAATGCTCTTTATAAAGAGTAAGCAGTATCAGTTGTAATCAAGCTTGTAAGGGCTTGTGGTGAATGCCTTGGTGCCGGTAGGCTATGAAGGACGCAGCAAGCTGCGATAAGCTACGTTTAGCTGCAAGCAAGCGTTAAAACGTAGGTATCCGAATGGGGTAACCCAATAGCGTAAACGCTATTATTGTTGGTAAATTCATAATCTAACAAAGCAAAACGTGGTGAAGTGAAACATCTCAGTAACCACAGGAAAAGAAAACGACGTGATTCCGTAAGTAGTGGCGAGCGAAAGCGGAAGAGCCTAAACTAGAAAAACTTGTTTTTTTAGGGTTGTTGGGACCGTGATATGATAGAAACAACCGAAAGCTGAATCATTTGGAAAAATGAGCTTTAGAGCGTGATAGCCGCGTCAGCGTAATGGAAGTCTCATCTAATGGTATCCCAAGTAGCATGGTGCAAGTGAAACTCTGTGCGAATCAGTCCGGACCACCGGATAAGGCTAAATACTAATCGGCAACCGATAGTGAACTAGTACCGCGAGGGAAAGGTGAAAAGAACCCCTGTTAGGGGAATTAAAAGATCCTGAAACCACAAGCCTACAATGTGTAGGAGCACCGCAAGGTGTGACTGCTTGCCTTTTGCATAATGAGTCTGCGAGTTATTGTCAGTGGCCAGCTGAAGCAGTTAATGCCAAGGCCAAGGGAAACCGAGTGCAAATAGCGCGTTAAGTCGCTGGCAATAGACCCGAAGCGGAGGTGATCTACTCTTGAGCAGGTTGAAACTGTGGTAACACACAGTGAAGGACCGAACTCGTGAATGTTGAAAAATTCTGAGATGACTTGAGAGTAGGAGCGAAAGACTAATCAAACCCCGTGATAGCTGGTTCTCTTCGAAATCGCTTGAGGGCGAGCGTTAGATAAGTACTCCAAGGAGGTAGAGCACTGGATGGCTTAGGGACCCTACCAGGTTGCCAAAACCAATCAAACTCCGAATTCCTTGGATCCCATTAATCTAGCATTCAGGCTGCGAGGGATAAGCTTCGTAGCCAAAAGGGCAACAGCCCAGATCAACAGCTAAGGTGCCAAAATATTGTTTAGTGGAAAGGATGTGATGTTGCTTAGACAGTGAGGATGTTGGCTTAGAGGCAGCCACCATTTAAACAGTGCGTAATAGCTGACTCATCGAGCGATCTTGCGCCGAAAATGATTGGCGATAAAACAGTATACCGAAGCTTTGAACTCTCTAAGGGTTAGCTCTTAGAGAGTGGTAGAAGAGCGTAATCAAAGCATTGAAACTAGTTCTAAAGAATTGGTGGAGTTTTGATTAGTGAGAATGCAGACACGAGTAGCGATAAACCAAGTAAGAATCTTGGTCGCCGTAAACCTAAGGTTTCCTGGGCTAGGTTCGTCCTCCCAGGGTTAGTCGGGAGCTAAGGCGAGGCTGTAAAGCGTAGTCGATGCACAGTAGATTAATATTTCTACACCAGTATGTATTAAAGCGTTTGCAACGCAGAGAGAAAAGCGGGAAGGTCACCGAATGACTTCGCTTAGGCAATTGCCAAAGCCCCCTGTTGAACCATCTGCCTAGAAAAACCAAACTGCTGTTCCACATACTGCCCGTACCGTAAACCGACACAGGTGGGTGAGTGTAAGTGCACTAAGGCGCGCGAGAGAGACCTCTCTAAGGAACTCGGCACATTAGCCCCGTAACTTCGGGAAAAGGGGTACTCACGCAAGTGAGTCTCAGTAAATTGCGTTTACCGACTGTTTAACAAAAACACAACTCTCTGCAAAGTCGCTAAGACGACGTATAGGGAGTGACACGTGACCAATGCGGAAAGATCAAGGTGAGCCGTTAGCCGCAAGGCAACGCGGTGAGCCCAAGTCCCCGTGAATGTCGGCCGTAACTATAACGGTCCTAAGGTAGCGAAATTCCTTGTCGGGTAAGTTCCGACCTGCACGAATCGTGTAACGAGTGAACGACTGTCTCGGAGAGGATCTCGGCGAAACTGTAATTGCGGTGAAGATGCCGCATGCCCGCAGTAGGACGGAAAGACCCTATGCACCTTTACTGTAAGCTGGTATTGTGTTCTGGTTACTAATGCGTAGCGTAGGTGGGAGACTTTGAAGCAAGGGCTTTGGTTCTTGCTGAGTCGCAATGTGAAACACCACTCTTTGTTAACTAGAATTCTAACCCCAATTCCTTTAAGCAAGGTGGGGGACAGTGCTTGCGGGTCAGTTTGGCTGGGGCGGCTTCCTCCCAAATGGTAACGGAGGAGCGCGAAGCTGGGTTCAGCATGGTTGGCAATCATGCGTCGAGGGTATGGCTATAAACCCGGTTAACTGTAAGACAAACAAGTCGAGCAGGTGCGAAAGCAGGCCCAAATGATCCGATGGTTTAAAGTGGAATTGCCATCGCTCAACGGACAAAAGGTACGCTAGGGATAACAGGCTGATCGGTTCCAAGAGTTCACATCGACGAACCGGTTTGGCACCTCGATGTCGGCTCATCGCATCCTGGGGCTGGAGAAGGTCCCAAGGGTCCGGCTGTTCGCCGGTTAAAGCGGTACGCGAGCTGGGTTCAGAACGTCGTGAGACAGTTCGGTCCTTATCCACTGTGGGCGAAGGATACTTGAGGGGTTCTAACTCTAGTACGAGAGGACCGAGTTAGACGCACTTCTGGTGTGGCAGTTGTTCCATCAGGGGCATCGCTGCGTAGCCATGTGCGGAAGAGATAAGCGCTGAAAGCATCTAAGTGCCAAGCTCCTCCCAAGATAAGGTATCCCGGACGAAAGTCCCTAAAGTTCCCCGGCAGACTACCGGGTTAATAGGTCAGGCGTGGAAGTGTCGCAAGACATTAAGCGGACTGATACTAATCGAACGTGTGGCTTGATTTCTTGCGCTTTAGTGGTAGTTCATTTGTAGAAGTTTTGTGTGCAGTTTTCTGAGAACAAATACGTTCTTTAAATTTTTTGGTGGCCATAAAGCTGTGGTCCGACCCGATCCCTTTCCGAACTCGGCCGTCAAACGCAGCATTGCCGATGGTAGTGGTTGTATAGCCTCTGCGAGAGTAGGTAGCCGCCAATGTTTTCATAAGCCGAACATTCGTGTTCGGCTTTTTTTTTAGGGCGCACCGGCGCACACAGGTTGCTTGGTGTAATAGATTATGGTTGGTCGATTTTAGCTTGCGAGGAAATGCCCCGACACCCTAAAGTTCGTTAAATCTATGGCAGCAATTGGTCGATTCCAGAAGGGCGATGAGATTTTTTTCGCCAAAGTCGTGGATGGTGAACTATTTCGCCTACATGGGGATGTCTTTGGATCGCCGTCGTTCGATAAAAAGCCTATAGCGGTGAAGGGGATTAAGACTCTAATTCCCGTTCAACCTTCTAAAGTAATTGCTGTTGGTCTGAACTATGCGGATCATGCAAGAGAATCTGGAAAGCCCCTTCCGAAGGAGCCTCTTTTTTGGTTAAAGGCGCCGACGTCTTTAATTCCAGATGGGACAAAAGTCGAAATTCCGTTTTCAAATCATCGAACTGATTTTGAAGCGGAAATGGCCATTATCATCGGACGACGCGTTCGAAATGTAACCCCGGCTGCGGCAGCCCGATACATCTTTGGCTATACCGCTGCGCAGGATGTTAGTGACCGAACTATTCAGAACTCCGAAAGCCAGTGGGCGCGCTGCAAGTCCTTTGACACTTTTACCCCGCTTGGACCATACGTTGAGACAAAAATTGACCCGCACGACCTTACAATCCAGCTTTTCCAGAACGGTCAATTGCGTCAGAATTCAAACACCAGTCAAATGATATTCAATTGCTTTGAGCTGGTTAGCTTCATCAGCACCAACATGACGCTATTACCCGGTGATGTGATTCTAACCGGCACTCCCTCTGGGGTTGGCCCAATGGAATCGGGAGACCGGCTGGAAGTCCGAATTCAAGGACTGTCACCGTTGGTAAACACTGTCAAGTAACCATTCCTGTTAGGGCCGTCGTCGGATTTTTGATCCCCGACGGCTTTACTCTTCTCTATCGCCAAATGCGCTGGTCAAAATTCTTCATTCCTACACTTAAAGAGACACCTGCCGAAGCGGAGATTCTCTCCCACAAACTTCTGCTTCGTGCTGGCATTGTTCGTAAATTGACTGGTGGGCTTTATACTTTCCTACCCATTGGTTTGCGCGTTTTGAGAAGGATCGAAGGAGTTATTCGTGAGCAAATGAATGCGGCTGGCGGGTTGGAGGTGCTCATGCCTGCGTTGCATCCGCCCGAGATTTGGCAGCAATCAGGACGGTATGACACAGCTCGCGATGTGCTCTACAAGGCTCGTGATCGGGCGAACAAGGAGTGGATTCTTAGTCCCACGGCAGAGGAGGTCATCACCACGTTGGCAGCTGGAGAGATCAGCTCTTATCGGCAGATGCCGCTCAATTTCTACCAAGTAAGCGTAAAGTTTCGTGATGAAATCCGGCCGCGTTTTGGGCTAATGCGCGCTAAGGAGTTTATCATGAAGGACGCCTACTCCTTCGATGAAAATGATGAGGGGGCAATGGCGAGCTACCAGCGGATGTTTAACGCTTACCAACGGATCTTTAATCGGTGTGGGCTTAAGAATTTCCCGGTGGAAGCTGACACTGGTGTTATTGGCGGCACCCATTCGCACGAGTTTATGGTCCCAGCGGAGACTGGGGAAAACGATGTCGTTTATTGCGAATCAGGGAAATACGCGGCGAACATCGAAAAGGCCAAAAGCGCCGGCCCAATAAATCCGACGCCGGTCAATGAGACGGCATCGATGCCCGAAAAGTTCCCCACTCCGGGCGTGGTCACCATCGCAAATCTCGTCGCTGCTCCCTACAATGTTCCTGCCTGCCAGCAGATCAAGACGCTGATCTTCATGATCAAGAGCGCTGGCACGGATGAGACTCGACCGGTAATCGTGCTGGTTCGTGGTGATGATGAGCTTAACGAGGCAAAGTTCGCGGGTTTGATTGGGACAACCGTATTTCGTCCTGCTGCCGGGGATGAGATTTTTTCGCTTCTGGGGGCGCATCCAGGTTCCTTGGGCGCGGTGGCTACAACCCTTGCCACAGGCGGAAAGAAATGGACCGTGCTTGCAGACGAGGCACTGCGTGGAGCAAAGGGAATGGTTACTGGCGCCAATGAGGACGGCTACCACATGCGGCATGTCGATATTGCCCGGGATATTTCAGTTACGCAGTGGGGAGACTTGCGAATAGTAAAGGCTGGGGAACTCTGCCTGACGACTGGCAAGCCTTTGAAAATCCAGCGCGCCATTGAAGTTGGCCATGTTTTCAAACTAGGGACCAAATACAGCGAAAAACTCAACGCTCGATTCCTAGATGCCGAAGGAAAATCCAAACCCTGCGTCATGGGGTGTTACGGCATCGGCGTCACTCGGACGTTGCAGGCCATCATCGAGCAGTGTAACGACAAGGATGGGATCATTTGGCCAATCGCGGTCGCGCCTTATGTGGTCTGCCTGACGCCGCTTTCCATTGCGCCCGGATCGGCTGTGATGCAAACGGCGGAGAAGATCTACAGGGAACTGACTGAAGCGGGGGTCGAGGTGATTATTGACGATCGCGATGAGCGGCCCGGGGTCAAATTCAAGGATGCCGATTTAATCGGATTTCCCATACGGGTGGGCATCGGGGAAAAATCGCTCGCCAAGGGCGAGGTGGAGTTAAAGCCACGCGGGGGAACTCTGCAGTTGGTCAAAGTGGAAGACGCGATCAGCCAGATATTGGCAGCCATTGCTGCCAAGTCGGTTTAGCCGCTGCGACGGGATGGGCCCTTTAATGGCGGAGGTCTGAACGGACGGGCCGCAGACTTCAGGCGCGGATGCCGGCGATTAGTTTTTCCAGCCGACGGCCATACTCCACGAAATTCTGCCGCACAGGCTCGTCGTTCGTGACTTTCGCAGGAGCGTCGTGGAACACGACCACCATGTGAGGTTCAATACTGATCCCCGCATCGTAGCCACGGCTGAACGCGTCAGCCAAGATGCGCCTGACCTGTCCCTGCCCTTCGCCGGGCCAGTTGTAATCGGCGTCGTTCTTCGCCGGGTTCCAAGTGGCATCCTTCACATGGATATGGGCGACATGGTCGCGCACGGTTGTCCAAAACTCCCAGGCATTCTGCTTTGGCCAAGGGGGCGGCAACTGGCGGTCCGAATTGAAAATCGGGTTGGCCGTGTCGAACACCCACTTCATGCCGGGGCACTTATCGAGCATTTCCAACGCATGCGCTGAGCTCATGCCCCCGTAGTTCATGCAGTTCTCATGCACGGGGGTGAGGCCGGCGTCTGTGAACATCTTGACCACTTCCCGGACCCGCTCGAATACCACAGGAGGGGTGATGGCTTCGGTTTCCTTCGGCTTGAAACTCATGATACGCACATATTTTGTCCCCAAGCGCTGCATGCGTGGAATGGCCCGCCGGACTTCAGCGATTGTTGTTTCAAACGGGGTCTCGACGGTCTTCGCCCAGTTCATGATGGTGGAGCCAAAGCAATAAACCCCGAGCCCGTTCTCCTGTAGTCTGGCGCAGGCCAGATCGAAGGCCGCATCGGGAATGTCATGAAAGTTCGCCTTCGCGAAGCCCGGCACCTCGACGCCGCGCATCTCTATGAACTTCCAGCCCAATTCCTTGGCCGCCTGGATTTGTGAGTCGAGGCTGGCCCCCGCTTCGTCGCCAATTCCCATCAAGTGCATAGTTGCTTTCGTGTTCGAAGTTTAAGTCGCAGACGATGCCGACAACTGAATCCGGATTCTGTTGGCTTGGCAACAACAAGGGGCACATTTCCGACGCGCTTGACCCGGTGCGACGGCGATGTTGATTCCATCATTCTGCCGGGATCAACGCTTTCCAGACTTGTGCCGTGCTGCCCCCTTGGCATCGTGGGCCATGGATTGCTCTCGTCCCCGCACCAACGACCCTGGCGTATGGCTGGAGACTTGTTCGGATTTTTCCCGGCCGATGGCGGAGCAGGTGGTGGAGTGGTTTCTGACCTGGGAACCAAATCTCATCGAGTCCATCAAGTTGAACATGCTCTGTTCTTCGGGGCGAAAGCTGGTCACCCACCGCCACTTCGTCCACCATCGCGGTGGATGTTCTAAAGCGATGAACCATGATCCCTCAACCGAAGCCGAGCCCTCGGTGGCCGTTCGCATTCATCCCAGTCAGTTTCCTGCGGCCATTGAAGCCGCGCTCAGCCGGTCGCTGCGGACGCGCCGGATGAACCACAAGTTCCACTACGACACGCCCAGGCAGGCGCTCCAGTGGCTGCGCGTGCATGAGGCATTCTCACCCGCCCGGCAGGATCCCTCGTGTCAGACTGCCTATCAGCAGGCGGCGGCGGCGGCGGCGTGCATTGGTGCTGATGCAGTCCAAGTCGTGAGCCTTGGCTGCGGTGGCGGGCAAAAGGAACTGGCACTGTTGCACGCACTGCGGGAAGTGCGGCCCGCCCGGCCAGCCAGCTATTTGATGGCCGACGTCAGCCCGAGTCTGACCTTGGTGGCCCGCGCGGCTGCCCTCGGTGCCGGGATGGTGAAATCGGAAGAATGTGTCCCGTGGGTGATCGACTTGGCTGAAACGGCAGACTGGCGTCAGGCGCTGGCGGCCGGGCTGCGGTCCGGGGTTAGTCGTGTAGTCACGTTCTTCGGCATGATGCCTAACTTCCTTCCCGGCGAGGTGCTGCCTCAACTCGCCGGGTTGCTGGACGAGGGAGACGTCTTGCTCGTGAGCGCGAATCTCGCCCCCGGTTCGGACTATGCCGCGGGCGTCCAGCAAGTGCTGCCGCTCTACGACAATGCCCTGACCGCTGAATGGTTGTTTTCCGTGCTGGCGGATCTTGGGGTGGCGCGGGCCGATGGGCGAATGGCGTTTCAAGTGGTGCCCTGTCCGCAGCATTCCGGGCTGTTGCGGATTGAGGGCAACTTCACATTCGCTCGCGAAAGTTCCGTCTGGCACGCCGGCCAGGAACACCGGTTTCTGGCTGGCGAGCAGTTCGGGTTGTTCTACTCGTATCGGCACACACCGGCTCAGGTGCAAAAGCTCTTCGCAGCGGAGGGTCTGGCCCTCCGTGGGCAATGGCTGAATGCGGCGGCGGATGAAGGGGTTTTCCTCCTGCAACGAAAGCCTGAATGCACGACATGACCGCATCCCTCTTTGATCGAGTCGGTGGCCAAGCGGGCCTTCAGCAGTTGCTTCGCTCGTTCTATGCCGATGTGCGGCAGCACGCGGTGCTCGGCCCGATCTTCGACGCTCATATTCACGACTGGCCGGCCCACCTGGCCAAGATCGGGGAGTTCTGGGCGCTGCAAACCGGTGGGCCTTCCGCTTATCCGGGCGGTTTTGGGGCCGCGCACCTGCGCCTCGGCATCGAGCCCGGGCATTTCTCCCACTGGTTGCGTCTGTGGGAGATCAACTGCCAGCGTTCCCTGCCGCCGCAGGAAGCGACCGAGATGATCGCTCTGGCCCACGAACTGGCCGCCCGGTTGCGCCGAGTGGTAGCGGGCCGGAGCGGAATGGCCCTTGGCCAGCAACCGGCCTCAGGCTAACGCGAGATGTCCGCCTGCCCGAGCACGTTAAACTGGTGATTGCGCAAGGCGTCCTCCGCCACATCCCGATCTTCCAGATGCAAGGCCAGCGCCGTGCGATCTTGGGACCGGGTCATGAACGAGTAGATGTAGTGGATGTTGATTTCAGCCTCGAGCAACGCGGCCAGCACGTCCTTGAGCTGGGTTTCCGACGCGATTTCCACCACCAGCAGCTCGCTTTCACTGAAGGGAAAAGCGTGTTCCTTGAGCAGGTTGCGTCCGGCATCGGGATCATCCACCACGAGCCGGATGATGGCGCTGTCCGTGGTGTCGAGCACCGTGAGCGCGAGGATGTGAACATTGCGCGACGCCAGCAGCGTGGTCAGGGTGTGCAACCGGCCAAGCCGGTTGGGAGTGAACACCGAAAACTGCTTCACGGGTCCGCGCGGCCGCTGCCGCAAGGTGGTTTCGCCCATGCCCGCAGTGTCGGTTGGCCATCGGGCTAATTCAAGCCCGGCGTGCGTAACAACAAAGAGCCGCACCCGTTGCCAGGTGCGGCTCCAATCAGTCGGCCGGGTTGCTGGGAACTCGCCTTAGTTGCCCGCTTTCACCGAGAGCAGCTCAATGTCAAAGATGAGCGTCGAGTTGGGGCCAATGTCCTGTCCTGCACCGCGCTCACCATAAGCCAGATCCGAAGGGATAAAGAGCTGCCACTTGGAGCCTTCCTTCATCAGTTGCAGCGCCTCGGTCCAGCCCTTGATGACGCCGTTGACGGGGAATTCCGCCGGCTCGCCGCGCTTGTAGGAGCTGTCAAACTCCTTGCCGCTGATCAAGGTGCCGCGGTAGTGCGTGCTCACCGTGTCGGTGGCCTTGGGCGTCTTGCCGGTGCCATCCTTGATGACCTTGTATTGCAGGCCGCTGGCAGTGGTCTTGATGCCTTCCTTCTTCTTGTTGTCCGCCAGGAACTTCTCGCCCTCGGCCTTGTTCTTGGTGAGGCCCTCCTGCTGTCCCTTCATGCGCTTGGCCATCATCTCCTTCTGAAATTCCTGCATCACCGCCTGCACTTCCTCATCGGTGAGCTGCGGCTTGGCCCCGGCAAAGACATCCTTCATCGCGGCGGCGAGGGCGTCTGGATTGATGTCCAGCCCTTCCTGCTTCATGCTCTTGGCGATGTTGAGGCCGATGCTGTAGCTGACTTTGTCCTTGTTGTCTTTCAGGGTCATTTTGGTGTCGGCGGCGAACGCGGAGCCGGCCAGAAGGCCGAGCGCGAGGGCGGCGGTGGTGATGGCTTTCATTGCGATTTTTTCGTGTGCGCCCGGAACGGACCAGACGCGAATTCCGCGAACCTAGCAGCGTGATTTCGGCCAAAGCGAGGGAAATTTCCGCTCCCGGCTTTGCACCAGCCAATGGGGCCGGTATGGTCAGCCCTTACTCGCGAAGCGAAATCCAGCAGCATGGCCACTGACTTCATCCGCATCGGCGGCGCGCGGCAGCACAACCTCAAGGCTGTCACCCTCGCCATTCCGCGCGGCAAGCTGGTGGTGCTCACCGGCCTGTCCGGCTCGGGCAAATCTTCGCTCGCGTTCGACACCATCTACGCCGAGGGCCAGCGCAAGTATGTGGAAAGCCTCTCCGCTTACGCGCGCCAGTTCCTCGACCAGTTGCAGAAGCCCGAGGCGGATTACATCGAGGGGCTCTCGCCGACCATCGCCATCGAGCAGCGCAGCTCCGGCTCGAACCCGCGCTCCATCATCGCCACGACCACGGAGATTTACGATTATCTGCGCCTGCTCTTCGCGCACGTCGGACAGCCGCACTGTCCCGTCAGCGGCCAGCCCATTTCGCGGCGCACGACCACGGACATCGTAGATGAAATCGCCGCGCTGCCGCCGCGCACGCGCGTGATGTTGCTCGCGCCGGTGGTCGAGAAGCAGAAGGGTGAGTTCCGCGATGTCATCGAGCGGTTGGCGCGGGATGGCTTCGTGCGCGCACGGGTGGACGGCGAACTGGTGGAGCTGGCCGCGAACGTCCGCATCAAGCTGGACCCGAAGCAGGCGCACACCATCGAGGTGGTCGTGGACCGGTTGGTGATTGATGAGAAGGTCCGCGTGCGGCTGGCGGATTCCGTGGAGACGGCGCTGA